>Ga0209804_1000292_pt1 | contig 43498 bp, 45 predicted proteins | sample GraSoiAngelo_139_FD_185896 | JGI IMG/M metagenome (GOLD analysis project Ga0209804, IMG submission 185896) | Grasslands soil microbial communities from the Angelo Coastal Reserve, California, USA - 14_0929_12_20cm (SPAdes) (version 2) | ecosystem: Environmental > Terrestrial > Soil > Grasslands ... | reverse complement strand
CAGATCAACGCGGATCTCGCCGCGTGGGAATAAGGAAGGGCACGGTGTCGGTCAGGGCGACCGCCAGCGCCGCGAGGAGGGGGGCCGGGACCACCGCGACAAGTGCAGAATGAGTGCAAGCGACCCGGCCGTCACGAGGGACCATCGCTGGGATCCTTGTCTTCCAAGGGCTCTGGCGAAACAGGTGGCTCGGCTGGTGCGGGTTCGATTCCCGCCGCCTCCACCATTTCCTACATTTCCTAGCTTTACAGCACAAGGTGTTTTGAAAGTTCCGACATTTTGGCACTACGATGGCATCGTTGAAGCCGTCTTCTGTTCTTAGGACCGATAGAGTTTTTGTCGGCAGAAGCTTCGAGTGGTGAATCCTCCAGGTTTCCGGCTTAGGGTAGAAGGACGGCCAAAATGGCGGGATCCCTTAGGACTTCGCTTTCTTCGAAGGTTTCGATTTGCCAGAACTGTTGAGGGCGACCGCTTGGCGAACGAGCGCCTTGAAGGCGGACTCGTCAACCTCTTCTCCTTCGTGGATGTCGATCGCGCGGCGTGCGTTTCCGTCGAGACTCGAGTTGAAGAGACGGGCCGGATCCTTCAGAGACGCGCCCTTGGAGAAGGTAAGCTTCACGACATTCTTGTAGGATTCGCCGGTGCAGATGATGCCGTCGTGCGACCAAACCGGGGTGCCGGGTTTGGTTGGTTTGACCCACTTCCACTCCTCGACGACGTCCGGGTCTGCTTTCTTGATGAGCGTGCGCATTCTGCTGAGGGTTTCCCCGCGCCAGTCCCCGAGTTCGGCGATTCTTTTCGAGATAAGCTCCGATGCCGGCTGGCCTTGACCCGCACCCGACTTTTTCATGTTCAATCAACACCCGCGCCCGACAGAGAAATCGTCTGCGGGCTTCCGTCCCCGCTGTTGGCGACAGAAAGCGTTCCATTGTAGGGAGCGTCGCTATCGGACGGCGTGAACACAACCTGGAACGTGCAGCTCTGCCCGGGGTTGAGTGTGCCGGAGCAATTGTTTGTTTGTGAAAAGGTCCCCGACGGTGAGATGGCAATGACCGTGATAGTCACCACCGCGGCGCTGTCGTTGTAGAGGGTGGCGCTCTTCGACGCGCTGCTCGTTCCCGGGAGCGTGGGCGGGAAGCTGAGGGTGCTGGGCGTGAAGGAGAGCGCGCCGGGCTCGCCCGTGCCGGTCAGCGCGATGGTCTGCTCCGGGCTGCCGACCGAGTTGTCGCTCAGCGTCACCGACCCGGGTCGCGTTCCCGCAGCCGTGGGGCTGAAGGTGACGCTGACCGCGCAGCTTTGGCCGGGATCGAGCGTCGCGGGGCAATTGTCGGCCTGCGCGTAATCTCCGTTGGTTGCAACGCCCGTAAAAGTTACCGGACCCTTGCTGACGTTGGTGACGGTGATGGTCTGGGATGCGCTTGAGAGCCCCACCTCCAGCAGGCCGAAGTCCAGGCTGAGCGGCTTGATGGCCAGGGTGAGCGGGACGTAGAACTCAGCGCTGTCCAGTGGACGCAGACTGCCGGCGCCGCCCACCACCAGCACCCGTCCACTGCTCAGCAGGGAGGCGGTGTGGTAATAGCGCGCCTGGTTCAGCCTGGAAACAGCCGTGAATCTGCCCGTGGCTTCATCGTAGATCTCCGACGTAGCGGTGGGGTAGAAGCAGAATGTGCGTCCGCATCCCCTGAACGCCCCGCCTGCCGCCAAGAGCACGGTGCCGTCCGCGAGCAGCGTGGAGGTGTGCGCGAAGCGTCCTTGGGCCATATTTCCGGTTGCGGTCCATTGATTGGCCGACGGGTCGTAGATTTCCGCCGCGGCCAAAGCGATCCGATAGGGGTTTCCACCCGTCACCAGCACCTTGCCGTCCCCGAGGAGCGTTGCGGCGTGCAGGAAGCGCCTGTAAATTGTGCTGGGCGCGCTGCTCCAGGCGCCCGTGGCAGGATCGTAGAGTTCGCAGGCATTCAGGGTAGAACCGTTCGATCCGCCGACGACCAACACTTTACCGCTGCCCAGCAGCGTCGCGGTGTGGTACCAGCGGGCTGTCCCGAGGCTCCCGCCGGCGGACCAGGAGTTCGTTGCCGGATCATACAGCTCGCTTGCGCCGGTGAATGTGCTGCAGCCGCTCACCGTGCATCCGCCTGTGACCAGCACCTGGCCGTTCTGCAAGAGGGTGGCCGTGTGGAAATAGCGTCCCACGGCCAGGCTTCCCGCGGAGGACCAGGTTCCGGAGGCCGGATCGTACAGTTCAGCGCCGGTCAAGACGGACCCGCTGCTGCCGAGTCCCCCCGTGACCAGCACCTGGCCGTTGGGCAACGTGACGGCAGGGAAGTGCTCTCGAGCGTCCGCCATCGTTCCGGTCGGCGTCCACGCCTCCGACGATGGACTGTAGACCTCAGCGGATGAGAGTACGCTCGTGCCGTCCGTCCCGCCCGCCACCAGGAGAGTCCCGTCGTTGAGCGTCGCCTGCGCGCCGAGTTCACGGGCCGAGTTCATGCTTCCTGTTGGTGTCCACGCACCCTGGACCTGGGCGTGGAGCAGCTGCGTGCTCGAGATCAACAGCATCGCACCGACGGCCACACCGACGAGAATTGCGCAGCGAGGACTCTTCATGAGCGGACCCCCCTTGAGGCACCTCAACCCCTGCCCAGGGGCTTCTGGTCTGGCTTCCTCGACACCTTCGACATGAACAGTCCTGTGCCCAAACCTGTGACCGGTGCGCCGGCGACCTCGTCATTCGCCTGCGAGAGACAGTGCCTTGAGACGAGCACGCAGCTCGTCGGCGCGCGCCTCGCTTTCGTTGGGCCGGAGCGCCGGGCAATCGTATCCGAGTACTTCACGCATCGTCTCATAGGCCGCGCTCCCAAAGACCACGGTGCCGTCGGCCTGAATGGATTCGATGCCGTCCCCCCGCTGCGTCTGTGCCATCATGGTGCGGGCCTGCTCGAACGAAACGCCCTGGGGCAGTACCACCTCGGCGCCGGACCGGGAAAGGCGGATATCGTAGCCGCCGGCCAGCCCCGCCGGGCCCGGCGCGTGAGTGAGGTCGCCGCCGTCCCGCAGCAGGTGTCGCACCTTTTCCGCCGCGGAAGCGGCTGTGCGAGCCATGATCGCCCGGCCCCGTGGTAACGCCCGGCCGGCCTCAACGAGCAGTGACTCGGCGCCCAATTCTTCGGTCACATCGGCGTCACCGACCCGCACCCGAAGCCAGTATGGGTGATCACTCAATGACTCCTTCCGCTCGAGCTCCATCCAAAAATACGCGACGTGGAAATGGTGGCCCAATAACGACACCGCCACGTCCTGGACAGGCACATTCAAGCGCCGCGCGGCCGCCCACCGAATCCCGGCGCGGAGAAGGTCAGAGTTGCCCGCCCCGCAGGTTGGGGCCAACCCGAGCCCGGCCAGCGCCGGATTTACCGCGTCGGGAAAGGCTACGTTGACCACTGCCGGTGCCAACTCCGCCGTTCTTAGGGCCTGCATGAGTTTGAGCGCCAGCGTCAGATGCATGGGCAGCCATGGCCCGAACCGAGCCTGCTCCTCCAGGCGCCGCCAGAGCGCCCGCGGGAGTTGTGTAATCACCCACCACGACTGCAGCGTCGCCGTATTGACGACCACTTCGGGTTGAATGCGCGCCAGGGTGGCCGCCAGGGCGTCGGTGTTGCGCATGTCCACCGCTACAGGTTCAATGCGCGTGCGTCCCTCGACATACGACGAGACCGCTCCGGCGTCCGCCACCTCTGTCGCCAGCCTGGCTTCGTCCACGTCCAGGGCGTACAGGCGCGCCACCTCCGGCATTTGGGCCAGGATCCGGAGAACGCTCCCACCTAGGTCGCCGATCCCCATGACGGCCACCGTGCCCATCGTCAGCCCTTTCAATCCCCAATGACGAACACCCTTTGCGGGGAGGGAGTCTTCCATCCAAGGCCGCGGCGTTCCCGACGCAAAGCCCCTGCTCCCTCTGCCTCCGCGTCCCAAGAACAGGTTGGGCGGCACGAGATCGAGAAGCAGACCAACACGGATCCCGCCGCGTGGAACAAGGAGGGCACGGTGTCGGTTAGGGCAACCTCGAGTCGACGGGACCTCCAAGCCATTGCCCGGCGCGCGATGCTCGAACGAGGCTTCCAGCCGGACTTCGGCGCGGACGTGCTCGCCGAACTGGGGGCCATCCCCGGACCTGCCGCGACCCAGGGTTCGTCGATCCGAGACCTGCGGGGGTTGCTCTGGGCGTCCGTTGACAACGACGACTCGCTCGACCTCGATCAGGTTTCGGTCGCGGAGAGCCAGGCCGACGGCAAGGTGAAAGTCCTTGTCGCGATTGCCGACGTGGATGCCCTTGTCGGAAGAGCCTCGGCATTGAACGCGCGCGCGCAGCAGAACGCGACGTCCGTCTATACGGTCGCCCAGGTCTTTCCCATGCTGCCGGAGCGGCTGTCAACGGATCTGACCTCGCTCAGAGAGGGCCAGGAGCGCCCGGCCGTCGTCGTCGAAATGGAGACGGACTCCGACGGCGTCGTGGTGGGGTCGGATCTGTATCGGGCCGCGGTGGTCAACCACGCCAAGCTCGCGTACCACGCCGTGGCGGCGTGGCTCGCGGGGCAGGGGCCGGTGCCTCCACGGGTCGCGGCCGTTCCCGGGCTGGCGGACCAGCTTCGCCTGCAGGACCGGGTCGCGCAGGCGCTGAGGGCGCGGCGGTTCCACCACGGCGCGCTGACGCTCCAGACAACGGAGCCGCAGGCCGTCTTCGATGGCGACACGCTCACGGATCTCCAGCCGAGGCAACAGAATCGCGCCGAAGCGCTGATCGAGGACCTCATGATCGCGGCAAACGGGGTGACGGCGCGCTATCTCGAAGCCCAAGGGGCTCCGGCGTTCCGCCGCGTCCTGCCCGTTCCCGAGCGCTGGGATCGGATCGTCGAGCTGGCGGCCGGGTTTGGAGAACGGCTGCCGGGAACCCCCGATGCGGCTGCGCTCGAAGCATTCCTTGCCAAGCGGCAGCAGGCCGATCCGCTGCGATTTCCCGACCTCTCGCTGAGCGTCATCAAATTGCTGGGACCGGGCGAGTACGTGGTCGACGTCCCCGGCCGGCAGGTGCAGGGACACTTCGCGCTTGCCGTCACCGCGTACACGCACTCGACCGCCCCGAACCGGCGCTTCGCGGACCTGGTGACGCAGCGGCTCCTCAAGGCCGCCATGGTGAGCGGCCCTGCTCCCTATGGCCTGGACGAATTGCAGGCCCTGGCGCAGCATTGCACCGAGCAGGAGGACAACGCCAGGAGGGTGGAACGGCAGGTGCAGAAAGCGGCCGCCGCGCTGCTCCTGCAGCGCCGGGTCGGCGAGCGATTTGAAGGGGTCATCACCGGCGCCTCCGAGAAGGGAACCTGGGTGCGCATTGTCCGCCCTCAGGTCGAGGGCAGAGTGGTGCGGGGAATCCAGGGTCTCGACGTCGGCGATCGGGTCAACGTGGAACTGGTCGGCACGAACGCGGCGCAGGGGTTCATCGACTTCGCGAGGGTGGACGGACGGGGGGCGTAGCAGGGGGAGTGACGAGCGGGGAATGGGGTGACGTCCATGAGACGCGTGCAACACAGGGAACTGACCCGGCGGGACCTCCTGAGAGAAGCGGGGATGCTGACTGTGGAATTTGCCCTTCCCGGCCCGCTGCTGGCGACCGAGGCCGGAGCGGTCGAGGCACTTTCGCCCGGCGTCAACCCCGCGCGGCTCGACACCTGGCTGGCCGTGGCCGCGGACGGACGCCCCGCGGTCCGGACTGGCAACGGGGCGGGGGATCGCCTACGCGCCCCGGGGCGAGACGCGTCTTGCGGCCGTCGCGGAGGTCGAAGTCAACCAGGCAACGGGCCGGGTGTACGTCACCCGGCTCGTCATCGCCCACGACTGCGGGCTGGTGATCAATCCGGACGGCCTCAAAGGCACCATCGAAGCGAACCTGATCCAATCGACCAGCCGGGCGCTCATGGAGGAAGTGCAATTCAGCGCCTCGACCGTGACGAGCGTGGACTGGCGGACGTACCCCATCCTCAGGGCGCCGGAGGCGCCGGGGGCGATCGACATCGTCCTCATGAACCGGCCGGATGTTCCACCCTCCGGCGCAGGAGAGGGAGCCTCGGTCGCCACCGCAGCGGCCATTGCCAACGCCGTCTTCGATGCCACGGGCATCCGCTCCGCACCGTGCCCTTTACGCCCGCCCGCGTGCTTGAGGGGCTGCGCCGCCGGGCCTAGGGATGCCCAAGACCACCCTTTCCGCGGCGGCCGCAGAAGTCGCCCGCCGTGACAAGGTCATGGCCAGGCTCATGAAGAGGACCGACCCCTTTCGCCTGCCGAGGCCGAGCCAAGATCACTTCGCGGCTCTCGCCGAGAGCATCCTCTACCAGCAGCTGGCCGGAGCCGCGGCGGCCGCGATCCACCGGCGATTCGTGGCACTGTTCGACGGGAACCTCTCTCCGGAAGCCGTCCTGGCCCTCTCTCCCAGGAAGATTCGCGCCGCGGGGCTCTCCCGCAGCAAGGTCGCGTCCATCCGAGATCTCGCCACAAAGGTCGCCGATGGAACAGTCCCGCTTGATCGCATCGGCAGGCTCCCTGACGAGGACGTCATCACGCGCCTCTCGGTCGTCCGCGGCATTGGGCGGTGGACCGCCGAAATGTTCCTGATCTTCCAGCTGCGCCGGCTCGACGTATGGCCGGTCGAAGACTACGGGGTTCGCAAGGGCTACTCGCTGGCCTACGGCCTGCGGGACCTCCTGACGCCGAAGCAGCTCCAGGCCGAGGGCGAGCGATTCCGGCCGTACCGGACGGCGGCAGCCTGGTACTGCTGGCAGGCCGTCCACGAACAACGGCGGAAACCGCGCGAATGACCGGTCCTGGGCCGGTGCGTTCCACTCTGCATTGTCAACGGTTGGGCTTTTGGACGGTCCCTTGCCGGCAGGCCTGCAACTTGCGCTCGAAAAAGGCCGTCTCGGACCGGCTCCGGGCCAGCGTGATGGCTTTTTCAAAGTACTTCCCCGCCTCCGCCGCCCGGCCAGCAAGAAAATGAAATTCCCCCTGGGCCGCCGGATAAAAGGGATAGTCCTTGAGCCTGGCGGGATCGGGAATCGTCCTCAATTCGGCCAGCCCTGCTTCCGGCCCCCGGGCTTTGCCTACGGCAATGGCCCGGTTCAAGGCGACGATGGGCGAAGGTTTCAGCCGGTACAGCATGTCATACAGTTCCAGGATTTTGGCCCATTCGGTTCTCTCATAGGTCGGGGCCGCGCAGTGCAGAGAGGCGATCCCCGCTTCCAGATGATACTCGCTCAATTCGCGTCCCGTCGAGGCGTTTTCCAGGAACTGGAATCCCTTCCCCATCAACGCCCGGTCCCACTTGGAACGGTCCTGTGTCTCCAATTGGATCAACCCGCCATCGTCATCGATCCGGCCGGGAAGCCGCGCCGCGTGGAAGCAACAGAGCGCGACCAGGGCATGGGTCTTGGGATTGTCCCCTTCCGGGCGCTCGCTGAGGAGAAGCGCGAGACGGATGGCCTCGAAGCAAAGGTCCTCCCGCACACTCCGTTCGGACCGGCTGCCGTGGTACCCCTCGCTGAACAGGAGGTAGATGGCCTGGTAGACGGCCTCCAGGCGCTCGGGGATCTCTGACGCGTCGGTGATTTCCACAAACGTCCCCGAACGCCGGAACAGTGTCCGCGCCCGGCCCAGTCGTTTTTCGATGGCATCCTCGCCGGCCAGGAGGGCGTGGGCGATCTCGGCAACGCTGAAACCGCACAGGGTCTTCAAGATGAGCGTCACCTGGGCTTCGGTTGAGAGGTCCGGATGACAGCAGGAGAACATCAAGCGGAGCTGGTCGTCCTGGATCTCGTTCTCAACCGCAGACATCTCCCCGGGCAGATCCTTCCGGAGCCTCATCAGGTGGGCGAGCTCCGGGGTGAAGTAGCGGAGGTGATCGTCCCGCCGCAGGAGATCGATGGCCCGGTTGCGGGCCGCCCGCATCAGCCAGGCGGAGGGATTGTCTGGAACACCGTGAAGGGGCCACATCTGCAGGGCCCGATACAGGGTGTCCTGGACCACGTCCTCAGCCAGGTCGAGGCGGCCCAACCCGAAGATCCTGGTTAGGTAAGCGACCATCTTCCCCGCCTCCTGGCGGAAAAGATGGTCGACTAATCCCGGAACGTCTTCCGTCACGGCTCCCCTCGGCGAAGGATCCCTACATGGAAACGACGGGGCGGATCTCCACCGATCCGTCGCCCTCCAGGATGGGACAGTCCTTGGACAATTCCACCGCCTGGTCCAGGTCCTTGGCCTCGACGACCATATAGCCGCCGATGGAGTCCTTGGCCTCGACGAAGGGGCCGTCGGTGACGATCTTGGACTTGCCCCGAACCACCTTGCCGCGCCCATCCAGCCGTTCCCCCGCCTGCTTGAAATGGCCGTTCTTTTTCAGCGTCTCCGTCCAGCCCATCCACTTCTTCGTGAGCTGTTGCATCTGTTCGGGGGACATCGATCGCAGTGCGGTCTGATCATGCCGGAACAAATACATGAAATTGGCCATTGGGCTTCTCCTCCTCTGTTCAATGCTGCTTCTTCCTGCTGATGTCGCAGAGCATATCCGAATGGATATTCAGCCCGATATTGGTCATGTTGTACAGATGTTCGCTGGCCACGAGCCAGACGATCTCGCAGATCGCGCGTGCCGAATAGTGTCGGGACAGGCGGGCAAACGTGTGCGGGTTCACCTCTTTCTCTTTTGTCAGCTCCGTGACATAGTCCAGCGCTGCCCGTTCCGCCTCGGTGAAGAGAGGATTCGTGCGGTAGTGCTCCAGCGCATCGAATTTGGCTTGATTCATCGACGCGTTGATCGTGGCCCATCGGCCGATGTCCATGCAGAAGAGACAGACATTGATGCGCGCCACCTGTTCACGGATCAACAGGACGGTCTCCGGCGAAAGCAGCAGTTTCTTGTCCAGCGTGGCGACCTTTGCATAGAACTGCCCGAACGCAATCGGCAGCCGCGCGGAATGCACTTTCAGCGGTGTAAGCACTTTCCCGAATCGCCGGCGTGTAAAGTAATACGCCAGCCTCATCATGAGCCCCTGGGGCTTTTCGATGGGAGGAAGGTATGTATCCGCGGCCATCACGTTCGCCATTTGTGCATCTCCTTCCCAGGTCACGATTTCCCGTTTCTGCTTCTATGACGAATGGGAAAGCCGAAACCGGACATCCTTGGTTCGGGGGCTGCAGGACGACGGGGCCCGCTCCAGGCGCGGCTATGGCTTGGGGGGTTCTTGTCTGTTGAACATCATGTACAAGACCATGTCCCAGGTATTGCGGATGCCCGCGATGAGCAGCAGGATGCAGGCCCACGCCATGGGGTCGAGCACCTGAGCGGTCCTCAGGAGCAGCCCCACGCCGGTTCCCACATACATCAGGTAACTGAGCAAGGGCGCGCAGAAGTACCACCCCCAATCGTGCAGATCGACGATGTGTTGCCGATACTGCTGCACCATGAACGGCACCACCGCGAGGGCCCGCCCGGCACTGACGAGGCCCGCCAGCCCGAGCAGGATCCCGAGCTGCATCCGCGTGATCGTGGGGATCACGACCACCGCGGCGGTGACCAGCACGTAGATGAAATGGATGAGCGATGGATTGACGAACGCCCGGAGGGCAGGGGTGTTCTGTTTGATGATGATCCCGGACCCCACCGTGATCGCCACAAATGTGAGACCCACCAGCCCGGCCGCGGCCCCACCGACCAGAAAATAGAACGTCTGCCAGTCACGGAGCGCTTGGGATAGTGTGTCAGGCATACCGTCGCCCCACGGTCATCGAATTTTCGTTTCCGTGACTGAACTCCTTTTGCCGGAGGAGCGTCGCCTCAATCGGCAGACTGTCGGGTTGTCTTCACCGGCCGCCCGCGCCCCGGCACTTGTAATTCTCCCGACGAAAGCATACTCTGAAAGATGGCTAGAGGTTTTCGCGAACTTGCAGCACGCTTCATGCAGAAGCCCTCCGCGTTGACCCGGTCCGCGTCCCAGCTCGCAGCGATCAAGAGACACTCTGCAAAGGGGGGAACGGCCATGTTGGTGTTGGGAATTCTCGCTCGAAACTGGTGGGCGTTCGTGCTGCGCGGCGTTGTCGCCATCCTCTTTGGGATCCTGGCAATCACCCGGCCGGGCATGACCCTCGAGGCCCTGGTGTTCGTGTTCGCCATCTGGGCGCTCCTCGACGGCGTCCTGGCCTTGATCCATTCCGTGGGTGCGGCGCAGGCGGGCGAGCCCTGGTGGCCGTTGGTGCTGGGAGGGCTGTTGAGCGTGGCCGCCGGGCTGGTAGCCCTTCGGTGGCCGGGCATCACCGCCCTGGCGCTGCTTCTGCTCATCGCGTACTGGTCCATCCTCAGAGGCATCCTCGAGATCGCCGCCGCGGTCCGGCTGAGGCATGAGCTCCAGGGCGAAGGGTGGCTCATCCTCGGCGGGATTGCCTCGGTGGTGTTTGGCGCGCTCCTCGTCCTGTCTCCCGCGTCGGGCGCGCTCGCGGTGGTGTGGCTGATCGGCATCTATGCGCTGATCTTCGGCGTCGCTCTGCTCATGCTCGGCTTTCGCCTCAAGGGTCATGCGGGCGAGCTGCCGGCCGCGGCCCCTGCCCGCGCCCGATAATATTGGGGGGACACCATGGCAAACGGCTTCGTCTCACGGGCCTTCCGAGGACGTCGCCAGGCAGGCGAGGTCTCGGCGCGCCTGCCGCCCGGACAGTACCTGGAGCGCGGCTTTCCCGTGCTGTCGGCCGGTCCGACTCCGCACACGCCGCTGGAACAGTGGGACTTCTCGATTGTCGGCAGCGTGGAGCAGCCGAAGCGCTGGACCTGGGACGAACTGCGCGCATTGCCGCACGAGCCGGTGACCGCCGACATCCACTGCGTGACCAAGTGGTCGAAACTGGACTCGCACTGGGAGGGGGTCTCGATCGACACGCTGCTCGCGCAGGTGGAATCGGAAGCCGACTACGTCGTCGCCTTCTGCGACGGCGGCTACACCACCAACCTGCCGCGCGAGGAAGTGACGGACGGCAAGGCGTGGGTCGCCTACGAATACGAAGGCGAGCCAATCCCGCCCGAGCACGGCGGGCCGGCGCGGCTGCTGGTGCCCCATCTGTACTTCTGGAAGAGCGCGAAGTGGGTCCGGGGCCTGCGTCTCGTCGACCAGGATGAGCCTGGCTTCTGGGAATCACTCGGCTATCACAACCTTGGTGATCCATGGAAGGAACAGCGCTACGCGGGCGACTGATCTGGCAGCTCGGCGAGGTGGTGGAGACCCGGACGGAGACCGCGCGGGCGAGGAGCCTGACGCTGGAGGTGCCGGGGTGGCAAGGGCACCGGCCGGGCCAGCACGTGGATATCCGGCTCACCGCGGAAGACGGCTACCAGGCGGAGCGGAGCTACTCCATTGCCTCACCTCCCGAAGAACGAGGGAAGGTGACGATCACCGTCGAGCGGCTGGACGATGGAGAGGCGTCTCCGTACCTGGTTGACGAGGTGAAGCCCGGCGACCGCCTGGAACTGCGCGGTCCGATCGGCGGGTACTTCGTTTGGGAGGCGCAGATGGGCGGGCCCCTCCTGCTGGTCGGCGGGGGATCGGGGATTGTTCCGTTGATGGCGATGATCCGGCACCGCCGCGCGGTCGCGAGCACCGTGCCGACCCGACTGCTGTACTCCGCGCGATCGCAAGACGAGGTCATCTACCGCGATGAACTCGATGAATCAGCGCGCCGCGACGGGATGCTGGACGTGATCTACACGCTCACCCGAAGACAGCCGCCGGGGTGGGCGGGGCACCGGCGCCGCATCGACGGCGATCTGCTGCGGGAAGTGGCGTGGCCTGCCCAGGACGGTCCCCGCGCCTACATCTGCGGCCCGACGCAGTTCGTCGAAACGGCGGCCGCGGGCCTGGTGTCGCTCGGCTACGACCCGGCCCGAGTCAAGACCGAACGCTTCGGTCCGACAGGAGGAGGATGATGGAGAGCAGGCTGGACGGGAATGTCGTCGGAGGGATCCTGGGTGAGGTCTTTCCCTTTGAAATGACCAGCGTCCTTACCACATGCGCGGGGTGTGGTTTCACCGATCCGATCGGCGCGTTTGCCGCATACGTACACGGCATGGGGACGGTGGTGCGCTGCCCGTCTTGCGATACCGCCGTGATTCGCCTGTCGCGCGTGAGAGGGCGATATTGGATGGATATGCGCGGAACGCGGATTCTTCGGATCAGTGAGGGGCGGTAGCCGGACGTGACGCTACGTGGGATTCACCACATCACGGCCATCGCCGGCGACCCCCAGCACAACGTGGAGTTCTATGCGGAGATCCTGGGCCTGCGCCTGGTGAAGCAGACGGTCAATTACGACGATCCCGGCACCTATCACCTGTACTTCGGGGACGAACTCGGGCAGCCCGGGACGATTCTCACCTTCTTCCCCTGGCCGGGCGCGCCCCGCGGGCGCCACGGGGTCGGGCAGGCGGCGGCCGTTTCGTTTTCCATCCCTGCCGGCGCGTTGGGGTTTTGGGAGGATCGCCTCCGGAGCCATGCGGTCACGGTGGAGAGGCTGGAGTCACTGTTCGATGAGCCCATCTTGGTGTTCGAAGACCCCGATGGACTGCAGCTCGAGCTCGTCGCGGATCACAGACAGGCCCTGGGCCATCCGTGGGCGGCCGCGCCCGTCCCGGTCGCGCAGGCGATCCGAGGATTCCACAGTGTCGTGTTGCTCGAGCATGGCTACGAGGATACCGAAGCGCTCCTGACCCAGGTGCTGGGTTTCCGTCTGGTCAGGTCCGTGGGACACCGCCGCAGGTACGCCGTGGGGGACGAAGGCCCGGCCACCTGGGTCGACCTTGTCAGCGCTCCGGACGCACCACCGGGCCATGTGGCGGCCGGCACGGTTCACCACGTCGCGTGGCGAACGCCGGATGAGGAGACCCAGCAGGGGTGGCGCCGGAAGATCCTCGAAGAGGGGTTGAGCGTGACGCCGGTGCGGGACCGCCGGTATTTCAGGTCGATCTACTTCCGCGAGCCCGGCGGTGTGCTGTTCGAGATCGCGACCGACGGCCCCGGCTTCGCGGTGGACGAGCCCCCCGACGCCCTTGGCGCGCAGCTCCAGCTGCCGCCGTGGCTGGAGCCTGACCGCGAGGCCCTCACGGCCCGTCTGCCCAGGCTCCGTGCACCGCAGCCCGGTCCGCGGTAGGAGGGATGCCGATGCGCCCTGATATTGTCCGGCCATCATCGCACGCCGAGTCTCCCCGAGAGGCGTGGCCCGCGCTGCCGTTGGAGGCATGGAGGGATACCAGGGATACGCTCCACATGTGGATGCAGATCGTCGGGAAGATCAGGCTCAAGCTCACGCCACTCGTCAATCACTGGTGGGAGGTCCCGTTCTATCTGACCTCCCGCGGCCTCACCACGACACCGATCCCGTTCGGTGAGCGCGCGTTCGACGCGACCTTCGACTTTATCGACCATGCGCTGATCTTCCAGACGAGCGAAGGGCAAACGGACCGCATCCCGCTCCGGCCTCGGACGGTCGCCGAGTTCTATCACGACGTGATGGGGACGCTCCGGGGGCTCGGGATCGGCGTCCGAATCTGGACGATGCCGTCGGAAGTGCAGGCGCCGATTCGCTTCGAAGAGGACCGCCAGCACGCGTCCTACGATGCGGCCTACGCGCATCGGTTCTGGCGGGTTCTGCTCCGGGTCGACCTCATCCTCAAGCAGTTCCGGGCGCGCTTCATCGGCAAGGCGAGCCCGGTCCACTTCTTCTGGGGAGGCTTCGACATGGCCGTGACCCGCTTTTCGGGCCGGCGCGCGCCGGTCTCCGAGGGCGCCGATCCCATTACCCGCGAAGGGTACTCCCATGAGGTGAGCAGCTGCGGCTTCTGGCCCGGGAGCGGAAGCCTCACCGGTCCCGCGTTCTACTCGTATGCGGCGCCTGAACCTCCCGGATTCAAGGACGCGCCGATCCGCCCGGCGCAGGCATTCTACAGCGCAGAGTTCAACAATTTCCTGCTGATGTACGATGACGTCCGATCGGCGGCGGATCCGCGCGCGGCGGTGCTGGAGTTTCTTCAGAGCACGTACGAGGCGGCCGCGACCCATGGACGATGGGATCGTGACAACCTCGAACGTACGCCGCCGCGCTGACGATGGCCCTGCGCCCGGCACGCCCCCCGCACCGATAGCCGGAAGAGATCAACACCCGGCGTCGTTTCCCACCCCATGAGGGTCGAGAGGTGAACAGCGCGCGCGGGACGCTTTGGGCGGCGATTCTCGGGTCGTGCATTGTGTTCCTGGACTCGAGCGTCGTGTCGGTGGCGCTGCCCCGGATCGGGCAGGAGCTCCCCGCGCACCTCCTTGGCGTGCTGGAGGGCCAGTCCTACGTCTACGGGGGGTATCTCCTGGCGGAGAGCGCGCTGCTCATCCTGGCCGGCGGGATGACCGACGTGTACGGACGCCGCCGGATGTTTGCGCTGGGGCTTGCCGGGTTCGGCGTCACCTCGATCCTCAGCGGGCTTGCGCCCACCCTGGAATGGCTGGTGGTGTTTCGCGTGCTGCAAGGCGTGGCGGGCGCCCTGCTGGTGCCCGGGTCGATGGCGCTGATCACGGCCACGTTTTCCGGCGAGGAGCAGGGGCGGGCGTTTGGGATCTGGTCCGGCGCCACCGCCGGTCTGTCGATCCTCGGGCCCTTTGTGGGCGGATTGCTGGTGGACACCGTGTCGTGGCGGGCGGTGTTCTTGATCAATGTCCCGGTCGTCCTGATCACGCTGTGGATGACCGGGCGGTTCGTCCGCGAAAGCCGGGACGCGGGCGCGGCGAAAGCCTTCGATATCCCCGGCACGCTCCTGACGGCCCTGGCCGTGGGCGGGCTCGCCGTCGGCACGATTTCAGGACAGCAGCGGGAATGGCACAGTCCGGCGGCGTTCGCCGCGCTCGGCATCGGCGCCGCAGCTACCCTCCTGCTGCCGTGGTGGATCATGCGCGCCCCCAATCCCCTCATCCCGCCGTCGCTGTTCCGGTCGCGAAACTTTACGGTGACGAACGTCTCCACCCTCGTCATCTACGCGGCGCTCGCCGTGACGTTCTACTACCTGACGCTGCTGCTGCAGGGGACGTTCGGGTATTCGGCCGCCGCCGCCGGCGTGGCGACCGCTCCCGGGGTGATCTTCATGGTGTTCTTCTCGGCGCGGTTTGGCGCGCTCGCGGCGCGCTACGGCGCCCGCTGGTTCATGACGGCGGGGCCGGCCCTCATGGCCCTCGGGGTCCTCTGGTTTACGCGGATCCCGGCCACGAGCCCGCCGTGGGGCCTGAACCTGTCGGCGGTCGGCACGTTCGCGCCGCCCGCCGGCTACATGACCGCTATCCTTCCCGGCCTCCTGTTGTTTGGCCTCGGGGCCATGCTGATGGTCGCCCCCCTCACCGCGACGGTCATGGCCTCCGCGCCGGTCGAGCACGCGGGGGTGGCGTCGGCCATCAACAACGCGATTGCGGATGTGGGTCCCCAGCTTGCTGTCGCCGCCCTCTTCGTCGTGCTGACCTCCCATTTCTACACCGCGCTGGCGGGGCAGGTCCCGGGGTTGGACGTCGCGGCCCCGGCGGTGCGCGCGGAGGTCTCGCCCCTCAATCTGCCCGGCCCCGGCACCCCGGAGGCCGTCCGGCGCGCCGCGCGCGAGGCGTCCACCGGCGCCTTTCATCTCGCCATGCTCGTTGCCGCCGCGCTGCTCCTGGGGGGGGCCGTGATCAACGCCGCCGGGATCCGGACACCGCCCGCCGGTCAGGCTGCCCGGGTCGTGTCCCCCGATCCGTCGTTTCGACGATGGTGCCGCCGGCTGAGTGCGGAAGCGCCCACGATGCCGCCGTCCCGGGAGTCCGGCCGCGCCGTGGCGCCGCAATCGAGATCGTCATCGAGTATCGACAGTTGAGTGCTCCCGGAGGCGGGTATGGCGACGATCTGTAAACATCTCGATCAAATACGCAAGGTGATCCCCTCAGGCAGAGGGTGCAAGGAGTGTCTGGAGATGGGCGACTCCTGGGTGCACCTTCGATTGTGCCTGACATGCGGTCACGTCGGATGCTGCGATGATTCGAAGAATCGACACGCCACCAAGCACTTTCACGGGACGCGCCATCCCATCATCCAATCCTTGGAACCCGGGGAGGACTGGCGGTGGTGTTACGTCGATAACACCATCGTGTGATCAGCCGGGCCGTTGTGCGCACGCAGGCAGAGCTTCGCGATGATCGTTCATCTCCTGGACGGCACGTACGAGCTGTTTCGCCACTTCTACGGTCTGCGCCGTGTCACCAAAGGAGAGGATCCGCCGTTCGGCGCCGTCACCGGTGTGCTGCATACCGTGCTGGAGACGATCGAGGAGGGGGCGACCCACCTCGGGGTCGCGACCGATCACGTCATCGAGTCCTTCCGCAACGATCTCTGGCCTGGGTACAAGACCGGAGAGGGCGTCGACCCCGCGCTTCTCGGGCAATTCCACCCGCTTGAGCGAGCGCTCGCGGCGATGGGCGTGGCCGTGTGGCCCATGATTGAGCTCGAGGCCGACGACGGGCTGGCGTCCGCGGCGCGGATCGCATCCGGAAATGCGGATGTGGAGAAAATCTGCATCTGGACGCCCGACAAGGACCTGGCCCAATGCGTCCGCGGCGGTCGCGTCGTGCAGGTTGACCGGAGAGGCCGGAGGATCCTCGATGCGACAGGCGTTCGCGAGAAGTTTGGAGTGGACCCCGTCCTCATTCCCGACTTCCTCGCGCTCGTCGGCGATCCGGCGGATGGATATCCGGGCATCGCGGGGATCGGTCCAAAAACCGCGGCGCGTTTGCTGAACCGCCACGGCATCATCGAGAACTTCCCCCCCACCGTCCTCGGCGATGACCGGCGCCGCGCGGCCCTCCTCTTCAAGGATCTGGCGACGCTCCGGACCGACGCGCGCCTCTTCCACGATGTGGACGAGCTGCGGTGGCGCGGCCCCACCGAGGCCTTCGCGGCGTGCGCGGCTCATTTCGGAGACGCCCGCCTGCTGGAGCGGGCGCAGGCGGCGCCGGCCGGCTAGTTGTCTCCCCCCCGACATCATACGGGTATCTAATCTGAGCGAGGCGAAGCGAAGACGCTATCCGGTTGGGTGCGCATGAAGACGTTTGACGAGAGACCCCCCGCAATCGTGCGGGCGTTCGGCCTGGTCCGCACGTTGATGGTGATCGCTGTCGGGCTCAGCCTTGGATGCGGCGCGGCGGCCGCGGGGCCGGGTCACCCGGCGTACCTGCCGATGATCTTTCACGCGGAGAGTCAGAGCATCCGGACCACGGCATGCCTGCAGGTTGTCGAGCGGACCTACCCCCAATCGGCCTGGTGGGAAGACACCAAGAGCACATTGGACGCGCCTGAGCGCGCTCTGGGGGCCGTGATCGCAGCCATCAAGCGAAAGGATCGAACCGCGCTCTATCAACAATCCCACCCCACACTGGGCCGAGATCCCAAGCGGTTCGACGATCAGGCGAAGGCCTTCTTTCAGCAGTTTGAGGTGATTGAGCTTTCCGCGGTGCCTCGGGCCTACGAATTCGACGGACTGGCGGTGTTTTTCGCGAAGATTCGCTTCAAGCAGCAGACGTTCTTCGCGCCGTTCATCTTTGCGTCCGAAGATGACGGATCGTTCGGATTCCTCCCGTACCGGACGGACACGGTGACCTCTCAGCTCGTGGCGGATTGGTTCAATTCACCGTGGGGACCCGCGGCAACGGCCAATCCAGCGTACTGTACCGGTGAAGACATCAAACGGGCCACGCATCGAGTCTCGCTCGCGGCGTCCTCGGGGACGGCGAACCTGGCTGCGCACCCGAGCTCGCTGTTTCTCGCCGGCGCATCGCCCGACAAGCCGGGACGGCTGACCGCCCTTGCCGCGCGGGTGAGCGCGACGATCAAGGACTTGAAATCGGCCCTTGTCGGCGGGGGGATAGATGACTTCGCCGCGCGCCTGACTCCCGAGGGCGCAAGACGCGTGAAGGAATGGTTTGCGACGGCCGACCAGGCCGAGCGCGGCAGGTATCAGGCGGCGATCACGGAACAGCAACCGTTCTTCCTCTTCGATGCTACGCCGTTGGTGGTCGTCTACACGAAATCGCCGGTTGGGGTGCGGGTCCTGTATTTCACGTTCAATGCCGGCAACCAATTGCTCTGGACAAACTCTTCCTACATCACGGTGTCGGACCGGGTGTTCAACAAGGGCCCGCTGCGCGATGCGGCGGTGCTGGCTGAACCTTTCAGCAGCATCGCCATCAAATGAGGCCTCTCTCGCTTCATTGCGGCTCGGGATGGATATTGACCACGATGTTTCGCCGGAGCCGTTTGCGCAACGCCAGTTCGATCCGCTCGGTGATATCGTGCGCCTCCGCTACGGGCAGGCCGGGCCGCAGCGTGCAGTGGACCGTCACGATCATGTTCTGATCGAGCCGGCGGACCTCCACCGCGTGGCACCCCAGGACGCCGGGGGTGGCGCGAACGATCTCGCGCAGCTTTTCCTCGACATCTGTTTGCGCATCCGGAGCCTCCTTGGCGCTGCCGACGCGCGTCTGCAGCGGCTCGATGTGCACGTTGACGTCGTGGACGTCGGGCAGCTCCCGCTCAATGGCGCGTTCCAATTGGGTGGCCCGGTCGTGCGCCGCGCTGAGCGGCAGCGACGGCTCCATCTCCAAGTCGAGGTTCACGCTGACCCGGCCGTTGACCGTGAATGCGGTCACGTCGTGGATCTCGAAGTTGTCCCGGTGCGCGATCGAGCGAATCCGGTCCACCAGGTCTCCCGGAGACGGCGCCCGGGGCGCCGCGTCGACGACCACGTCCGCGGTTGGATAGAGGGTGTGGACCGCGGACTCGACGTCATCGATCACGGCCTGGGCGTGTTCCAAGGCGATGTTGCTCTCCAGGGTGAGCCGGAGGTCCACGAACAACCTGTTGCCGCTCCTGCGGACCCGGATCCGGTCCTGGTGCAGCACCCCGGGGACCGCGGCGACGGTCCCGGCGATCCGTTCGGACACCCCTTTGGGCGCGGCATCGAGCAGCGCATCGACCGTCTCGTGCCCCAGGCGCAGCCCCACGTACAAGGTGATCCCGGCGACGACCAGAGCGGACACCGGGTCGGCGTGGCGCAGCCAGGGTGGCAGGCCTCGCTGCCCGGCGGCGAGCAGGACGAGGCTGAGCGTGACCGCGCCGGTGCCGTAGGTATCCGTCGAGAAGTGCAGGGCGTCGGCCTGGAGCGCCTGACTGTCGTACGTTCTGGCCGCCCGGGCCAAGGCCCGTGATCGGCTGACGTCGATGACGATGGACGCGAGCAGCACCGCGAACGCCCAGACGGACGGCGTCACGTGGACTTCCTGGAAGAAGAGCCGGTGGGCGGCCTCGACCACGATCCATCCGCTCGTAATGAAGAGGAGCCCGGTCTGAATGAACGCGGATAACTGCTCCACCTTGCCGTGACCAAACGGATGGGATGTGTCCGCGGGCACGTCGGCGGCGCCGACGGAGACAAAGGTAATCGCCGCGGCGAGCAGATCCAGGGCCGAGTGCGCCGCTTCTGAAAGGATCCCCAGACTGCCGGTCAGGAGCCCCACCGTGCACTTCGTGGCCACGAGGAACGCCGACGCCAACACGGACGTGAGGGCGATCCGGCGCTTCTCCTCCGAGGGCATCCCGAGCGAGACCGACTCGACCATCTCCAGGTCAACTACCTTTGTCAGAGGAGCCTTGCAGCCCTGCCCAAAACCAGTGGGCTGAGGGCCCCGCGGCGGCTAGTTCGGCGGGCAGAGATAGGCGCCGGTCGGGCCCGGGAAGCAGCCGACCGATTGGGGGATCACGAGCCGCGGCAGCCAGAGCACGACGTTTGGGAACAGAATGATCAACGTGATCACCAGGAAGAAGACCGCGTAGAGCGGGACCGACTGCCGCAGGGCCCGGGCGAACGGCACCCCGGCCAGGGTCGCCGCCAGCAGCAGGATCAGCCCGTAGGGCGGGGTGATCAGGCCGAACGCCAGGCTGACGATGATCAGCACGCCCATGTGCACCGGGTTGATGTGTCCGAGCTGGGTCAGCGCGAGGATGATGGGCATGAAGATCGCGATCGCGGGAACCCCATCGAGGAAATCCCCCGCGATGGTGAGCACGATCACCATGAGGTACATGATGACGATGCGGTTGTCACCGGCGATCGCGGCGATCCAGCCGTTGACGATCTGCGGGCCGCCGAGGTAGGCCAGCAGCCAGCCGACGGAAGACGCGCTGGCCACCGCCGCCATCGGGAGCGAGTAGAGGACCGCGGCTTCCATAAAGTCGTTCGGGAGATGCCGGAGATGCCCGCGGTTCAGCAGCGGGAGCAGCACGACCAGGATGTAGGTGACCGCAATCATGCCGGCTTCGGCCGGGGTGATCACGCCGAAGGCGACCCCCCCGACGATGATCACCGGGATCATCAGGGGGAGCAGCGCCGCGCGGGTGGCGCCCGCCATCTGGCCGAGCGTGGCCCGCTGCTTTCGGATGCCCGGCGGGCCGAAGGCGTAACTGTACAGCATCAGGCCGATGCCGACCAGTATCCCCGGGGTGGCGCCCCCGAGAAACAGCCCGGCGATGGACACGTTCCCCACCGCGCCGTAGACGATGGCCATGATGCTGGGGGGGACCATCGCGGCGATCGTCGAGGCGGCGGCGACCAGGGCGGCCGAGAACGCCGGATTGTATCCTTCCTGCTCCATGTAGGGCATCACGACCGTGCTGATGGCCGCCACGTCCGCCGTCATCGAGCCCGAGATACCGGCGAAGAGCATGCTGGAGACGCTGACCACGTGCGCCAGGCCGCTGCGGAAGTGGCCGACCAGCACCTGCGCGAACCGGATCAGCCGCCACGTGATGTTCGCCGAGGTCATCATGTCGCCCGTCAGCAGAAAGAAGGGGATCGCCAGAAATTCCAGCCGGTTGATCCCGTTGAACATCTGCCCCACGATGGACGCGAGGGTGATCTTGGTGAACAGGGCGGTGGTGAGCAGCGCGCCCGTGATCAGCGCGAAGGCCACGGGGACGCCCTGGTAGCCCAGATAGAGAAACACGGCGACCATGACGACGATGGCGATCGCATTGGTGTCCATCGTCAGGCCGCCGTCACGTGACGGGCAGCGGGTGGGGCCCGGGCGCCGTTTCCGCCGGGGCGGCGAAGCCCCGGCGCCAGCCGTTGATCAGTTCCTCGACCGTGAAGAGCGCCACGAGCGCGCCGCCCACGGGGATCGCGGCGTAGAGGACCGCGATCGGCGTGAGCGACGGCATCAGGAAGCTCCCGAACCCGGTGAGGAAGTTGATGTAGCCGAACACGATCATGCACCCGGCGGCCGCGAGGATGACGAGCCGGTTGACGGTCTCGACCAGCCACCGCCGGCGGCCCCGCAGGGCCTGGCCGACCGCGGTCAATCGGAAATGCTGGTCCCGGCGGACCGCCACCCCCATCCCCAGGAACACTCCCCAGACGTAGAACCCGATTTCAAATTCGTTCGCATCGAGCCACGGGCGGTTGAGGGTTCTGAAGACGACATCGGCCAGCTCGGATACGGTAAAGGCGAGCAGCAGCAGCGCGCACAGGACCATCAGGGCCCGCTCGAGGACGTCGAGCGCCGGCCATTTGAGGTGCCGGGCCGCCCGGTTGGCGATCCGCGGCTTCGGCCGCGGCGCCTCTCCTGCGGCCGCCGGCGCGGCCACGCTACTTCACGTTGCGGACGAACTTCAGGAGCTGGACCGCGTACGGGCCGAGGTCCTGGGCCTGCGGGTCCTGCAGCGGGGCCGCCAGGGCGATGAAGCTCTCCTTGTCGACCTGCGCGTGATACCTGACGCCCAACCCCTGCAGCGTCTTCGCCGCCACGGCGTCGTATTCGATCGCCCTTGCGGCGGCCCGCGGCAGCGCGTACGCCGCCGCGTCTTCCACCCATTTCCGCTGCTGATCGGTGAGACCGTCCAAGGTCTTCTGGCTGACCCACAGCTGGTTGTTGTTGGCCTCGTGCTGCGTTTTCGAGAGCACGGGCGCCGCCTCATAGTGCTTGTTCTTCAGGTAGATGTCGTTGCTGTTCTCGGCGATTTGCACAAGTCCGGTCTGCAGCGATGTGTACACCTGCCCGAACGGCATGTGCACGGGGACCGCGCGGTACGCGCTGAAGAATGCGTCTTCGGTTTTTGTGGCCTGCACCCTGACCTTCTTGCCCGCGACGTCCCGCACGCTTGAGACCGGGAACTTCGAGTACATGTTCCGCAGGCCCAGCGTCATCAGGCCGAGCGAGCGGGCCCCCGTCGTGTTGTCAAGGATCATCTTCTTGAAGTACGCGTTGACGGCGCGGTTGGTGACGACCTGCAGGAGGTGTTGCTCGTCGCGAAAGATGAAATGGAGCGAAAACACCCCGGCCTGGGGGACGACGGTCGCCGTGTTGGCGGTGGAGTTGATCGCGAAATCGATGTCGCCGGTGCGCACCTTCTGCGCCATCTCCGGTTCCTGTCCCAACGCCGCGGTGGGGAACTGGCGGATCGCGAGCGTGCCGCCGCTCAGTTCCCGCAGCTTCTCGTCGAACCGGTCGGCCATGAACCCGTACGCGGTCTCATGGGGCTGGTCGTACCCGAAGGTGAACGTGCGCGCCGGGCCCGCCGCCCACGTCCGCTGCGCCCCCCACGCGGCCGCCGCGGCACCCGCCAGGCCGATCGTTCCCTGCAGGAACGAGCGTCTCGTCAGCATCCGTCCCCCCCGGGTCGATGTACGGGCTCCCCCAGGCCCTCCGGCGAGCCCCCGGCTCTTGCCTTAGACAGCCGCGATCGAGTGTCCTCCGCTACACGTCCTTTGGGGTCGCGAGCATCTCGGGGCGCCGCTTCTCCAGCAGCCACGCCAGGCCGTGCAGGTAGAAGTAGTCCCCCCAGATGAGGGCCGAATCGACTCCCTCTCCGTGCGGACGCGAATAGCACCCATGGAGCAGCACGCCGTCGACCTGCCCGGGCGCCGTATTCTGACATCGCGCTGCAAGCGCCTCAAGCACGGCCGCCGCCGTTTCCCGGTACCGCTGCCGTTGGGTGGACGATGGGTGGGCCGCCGAGAGCTCGAGCAGGCCGTCTGCCGCGATGGCCGCCGCCGAGCTGTCCCGGGGGGCATCGGGGATCGCCGGGTCGTCGAAGTCCCAGTAGGGAATGCGGTCTTCGGGAAGCCGCCTGATGAACAGCTGCGCGGCATTTTCAGCGGCCGCAAGATGCTGCTCGTCCCCAGTTTCCCGGTACGCGACGGCAAACCCGCAGATCGCCCAACTCTGACCGCGCGCCCAACACGATTCCTGCGCGTACCCTTGGAAGGTGCCCTTGCGGCGCACGACGCCGGGCTCGCCGCTGTAGACGACCAGATGGTAGGTGGACCCATCCGGCCGGAAGAAGTGGCGGTGGGTGGTGGTTGCGTGCGCGGCGGCGATGGCCGCGAAGCGCGCGTCCCCGGTCTTCCGGGCGGCCCACCAGAGGAGCGGGAGGTTCATCATCGTGTCGATTGTGCTGGTTCCCAGCCAGCCGGGATCCGCCCGAGGTCCCCAGGCCTGGATGTACCCGCCGTCCGGCACGAATCGGGTGGAAAGCGTGCGGGCCGCTGCCAGTGCGCGGGCCGCCAGGGCGCCGTCAGAGTCGTAACCCAGCAGCTCACCGACGGCGTGACTGGGGTAGAACAAGAAGCCCAGATCGTGGGTCCGGTCATCGTGCTCGCGCCCGGCGAGGCGGCCGGCCCACCGCCGGGCGGCGGCGGCGTAACGCTCATCCCCGGTCCACATCGCCGCGAGCCACAGGCACCCCGCCCAGAACCCGGCCGTCCAGTTCCCGTGCCGCCAGGTGGTACCGTCCCACCGCGGGCCGTCGCTGCCGGCGAGGGTGACCCAGCGTTGCGCGTGGGTGACGTGGGGGAAGTCCTCTCCGCGCCGCGCCGCCGCGTGATCGACGGCACGGAGGGCAAGTTGCAGGCGGGCGTCGAGTCCCCCTGCGCGTCCGGCCGCGGTCACCGCGGGAAGGCCGGGCGCCGCGCGCCCACGAGCTTCATGATGTGCGTACCAACGCACACCACTTCGTCGTGTTGGTTTCTGATCGCGACCTCGGCGAACGTCTTCTCCTCTGCTTCGTCCACCCGATCCACAGCGTAGTCGACCGTAATGGTGTCGCCGATGCGGACCGGCTTGATGAAGCGGATCCGGTCATAGCCGTACGAGACGACGACCCGGGGGATCGCAGCTTGGATGCGCTGCGCCATGAGCGTCGACGTCGCGGACATGAATCCGACCAGGAGAGCGCCGTGCGCAATGCGGTGCGCGTAGGGCGTCCCGCTCATGTAGACTTCGTCGACGTGGTTCGGGTGCAGGTCGCCGGTGATTCCGGCGAAGAGGTACACATCGGATTCGGCGAGCGTCTTCCTGAACCGGACCCGCTGGTGCAGCACGCTCGACAGCCCGCGCGCACCAGGCGCCTTGCGGAGGGCGCTCCGCCCTGCCACCGGCCGTCTCTGGAGATTGCGCGCGCGCCTATTGGTGCCGGAAGCGCGGTGGACGCTTTTCAAGGAATGCCGTCACCCCTTCCACGACGTCGTTCGTTCGGAAGATGCGATCGCTCTGCTCCAGGGCAAACACGGTGGCGGCATCGCGCGGTGCCTCGTCCGCGATGCTCATCAGCCGTTTACTGGCCCGCAGCGCCTGCCCCGGCTGCGCGGCCAGCCGGCGCGCCAGATCGAGCGCGGCCGCCACGGCCTGGCCCCGCGGGACGACGCGGTGCACCAGGCCGAGCCGCTCTGCCTCCTGGGCGGTGATCGGGTCACCGAAGTACACGAGCGGTTTTGCCCGGCTCTGCCCGATCAGGCGGACCAGCCGGATCGGCCCTCCCGAGCCCGGGATCACCCCGAGGTGGATCTCGGGGAGCCCGATCCTCGCGTTGTCATCCATGACCCTGAGATCGCAGCACAGCGCCAGTTCCAGTCCGCCTCCGAGGGCCCACCCGTGAATCGCGGCGACCGTCGGCTGGGGCAGGTCCTCCAGGCGGTCCCACACTTCGTTTTCCCGGCGCAGTTTGGCCGCGACCACGCGCTCCCGAAGCCCCGGAAACTCCCGAACATCCGAACCCGCGCAAAATGCGCGTTCTCCTGCTCCGGCGAGCACAACCGCGCGCACCCCCGGGTCGGCGGCGAGGCCGGCCAGCGCCTCGCCGAGCTGCCGCGTCATCTCCAGCGTCACCAGGTTCAGGGGCGGGTTGTTCAGCCGGAGAACAGCGATACCGTCCTCGGGCCGGGTCGTTTCGACGAGCATCTCTCTGCCCTCCCCGCGGACCAGGGTGGAGCACTCCGCGGCATCCATCACGGCCTTGCTCGCGCGGGATGGGGGACCGGCTCAGATTGCCCCATCCCGGCGCAACCGCTCGATGTCGGCGGCGCCGTATCCGAGCTCGCGAAGCACGTCGTCCGTGTCTTCCCCGAGCAGCGGCGGCCGTTTCACGATCGGCGGTGGCTGCCCATCGTAGCGAATCGGATGCGCGAGCAGGCGGACCCGACCGGCTCGTGGATGGTCGATCTCGGCGAACGCGCGGTTCCACTGCACCTGGGGATCCTCCACCACCTCGGCGTACGTCTTGACCGGCGCGCACCACAAGTCGGCCGCACGGAGGGCCTCCAGCCAGTCGCGGGTCGTGCGCGCGCGGAGTGCCTGGGTCAGCGCGGCCGAGATCTCCTCGCGCCGGGTGTACCGCTCCTCGTCGCGAAATCCGGCGAGGGCGGTGCTTCCCGTGACCTCGGCGAGCCGTTCAATGGGGCTGAGGGACACGGCGATCCAACCGTCGCTCGTAGGGTAGATCCCATAGGGGGCCTGGTGAAAGGTGGTGCCGAGCCCTGAGCGGCTCCGCGGCTCCAGGCGGCCGCCGTTGAGGTAGTAGGTCAGCGGCTCTATTTGCAGGTCCAACGCCGCGGCGAGCAGGCTCACGTCGACGCGGCAGCCCTTCCCGGTGCGATCGCGGCCGCGCAGGGCGGCCAGCACACCGACCGCGACCAGCGCCGCCCCGTGCTGGTCGACGATGGCGGTCCCGGCCGGGGTCGGGGGAGCGTCAGCCCCGCCCGTGATCGCAGCCAGGCCGAACTCCGCCTGGAGCAGCAGGTCCTGCCCGGGACGGTTGTGATAGGGCCCGTCCGGCCCGTAGCCCGAGCACGCGCAGTAGATGATCCTCGGATTCGTCCGGCTCACCGCCTCGTAGCCGAACCCGAGGCGGTCCAGCACGCCCGGCCGATAGTTCTCGACCAGGACGTCGGCGGTCTGGATCAGCCGCCACAGCACCTCTTTGCCCTGATCGCTCTTCAAGTTGAGCGTCACGCTGCGCTGGTTGCGGTGCGCGAGGAGGAAGAAGACGCTCTCGCCGTTGAGGAACGTCTCCGCGCCGGACCAGGATCGCTCATAAGGGCCTCGACCCGGTGGCTCGATCTTCACCACGTCGGCGCCCAGGTCGGCAAGGAACTGTACGCCGGAAGGGCCCTGCAGAAAGTGGGTGAGGCTGAGGACGTGGACGCCGGTGAGGAACACGCGTAAACCTCCCCGCCGTGGGGGCTCAGGGTCTTGCGCAGCGCGTTGGGGACGTCTGGTCGCCGTCGCATTCGTCGTCCCGGCTCCGATGCCCTCCTGCCGCTCTCCGGGCCCGCGGCGTGGGCCGGGACGCCGGAATGTAAGGCGGCGTTCGCTCGGCCCGCTCCAAAAGGGGATGCTCCGCCGGCCCTCAAAATTGAGACCCGTAACGCCGGTTGCCTACCTCAGCAGGGCACGCGCCAGGCTTGACGAGCGCGAAGGAGGGGCTCATCGTGACAGAGGAGCGTATTCCATTTTCGCAGATCATTCCTCCGCGAGACGGCATTTCGTTCTTCGCGAAGAAAGGACAGCGGTTTCGCATCACGGACGTGGAAGGGCAGCAGGTGAGCGACCTCGTCGTCTTCTCAAAGGACGATCCCACCGAACGACTGTCCGGGGGAAACACCCGCAAGCTCAACAACACGTGGCTCCTCACCACGGGGCATCGTTTGTACAGCACGAAGTGTCGCGCGCTCCTCACCATCTCCGCCGATACCGTGGGCCGTCACGATCTCCAATCGTCGGCCTGCAGCCCTTACGACTATCCCATTCGCTTTGGGATCACCGATCATCCAAGTTGTCTCGCGATCCTGAGCCGGGTCCTCGAGCCGCACCGGGTTCACGAATACCTGATCCCGGACCCCTTCAACGTCTTCATGAACACCGAGGTCGGGAAGGATGGGAGCATCGAGGTCCGTCCCCCGCTGTCGAAGCCGGGAGACTACATCGAGTTCGAGGCGGACATGGATTGCCTCGTCGCGATGACGGTCTGCCCCCAGGACCAGAACGCCTGCAACGCCTACCGTATCACCCCCCTCCAACTGACCGTCTACGGCTCCTGAGACGTCCGGAAACGCGTCTCGCGGCGGACTTCTTGGAGAAAATCTCATGGGGGTTTTCCGGATTTTTTCTGAGGATTTTCCCCCTACCTTCCATAGACTCTGCTTGCTAGTCTGGTCCCGGCGCCGGACGCGCGCCTCCCGCGGCTCCACAATTCAGCCACCCAGGAAGGAGTGAGGGGATTGAGCATGCGACGGTTCCTCGCGTTGATGGTTCCCATCTTCGTCTCGCTCGCCACCGGTGCCGTGTCCGCCACGGCCGGCCTCGATCTGGGGGTGGGCAACGTTCCGCAGTTGACGCAGAGCGACGGGAGCTATGCCGCGAGCTTCCAGGCCAATCACGTCACCAACAGCAGCGCGACGACGGGGCAGGTCAGTTGCTACCGCCCCGAGGTGGAGTATCTGGTCAGCAACGGACCCACCGACGGGTACAGCGGCGAATCCCCGTGCCCGGGCGCCACGACCGGCGAGGATACGGGGGCCGGGAGTCCCTATCCCACCCAGGCCGGGAGCAACCCCGGGTACCCCGCACCCAACCCCAAACTGGTCAAAGACCACTCCGAATCGGACATCCGGGTCGACCCGACGAACCCGAAGCACCTGATCGGCTCGGTCAAGTGGATCGTGAGCCCTGAGGGTTACAACCACGCCCTGGGTTTCTATGAGTCCTTCGACGGCGGCAAGACCTGGCCGGTCCAGGGGCACATCCCCGGCTACGAGGGCTGGACCGACAACACCGACCCGGTCGGGGCCTTCGACGGGTTCGGCAACTTCTACGAGCTCATCCTGGCATACCAGTTCTTCTACAACAGCGATGGGTCGCACAACTTCAACGTGGGGACGCCCCGGGAGCCCAACCCCGTCCAAGCGTCCGAGGTCGTCTCGGTTTCGGTCCGGCCGCACGGGTCCACCACGGCCACCCAGTGGATCAGCACGCACGGGGGCCGCCCGGACTTTATCGCGACCTACGACAGCGTGGGCAACGAGCCGGACAAGCAGTGGATCACGATCGACAACAACCCGAAGAGCCCGCATTACAACCGGGTCTACGCGATGTGGGTCGACTTTCACAACCGGGTCCCCGTGCCCTTCGTGTCGTTCGCGGACGCGAAGGCGGACGGGACGCACACCGACTGGTCGGCGCCGCAGAAGCTGCCCGTGACGCCGGACAACCCTCAGGGCGTGACCTACCTGCTGCCGCACGTGGATCCCAACGGCACCGTCTACACCACGCTCACCAATTTCTCCAACTTCGGCTCCAAGGTGTGCTGCGTCTCGATCTTCGTCGACCGGTCGTCTGACGGCGGCGTGACCTGGTCGGTCGCGGGGACGGCGGTCACGGGCGTGACCCCGCCGCCGCTGCTCTATTCCAACACCACCTTCCGGGACGGGATCGAGAACACGTTCGCGGCCGGCAACCAGCTCGACGCCCAGGGTTTCTACCCGCTGTACGTGGCCTACGAGGACTTCAGCGCGGGCGTCGGCAACGTGCTGCTGACGGCGTCCGGCGACGGGGGCGCGACCTGGTCGACCCCGATCCAGGTCAACGACAACCCGAGCCGGGTGGACGCGTTCCAGCCCAACCTGGCGGTCGCCCCGAACGGGACGGTGAGCGTCAACTTCTACGACCGGCGCCTCGCCTGCCCGGCCGCGGGATCGGCCGAGGCGGTCAACGCGGGGCTGGCGCTCGACACGGTGAACCCGAACTACACCGGAAGCCTGCCGCCCTACGGCGCGGCCAACTACTGCGTCAACGCCACCCTCCAGTTCTACGACCCCGCGCTCACCCCGAAGGGGCAGAACATCCGGCTCACCGCGCACACCTGGGATCCCCAGCTCAACGCCCCGCACCCGGGAAGCGCCGCCGGCGTGGAAACCTTCATCGGCGACTACTTCGGCAACGCCGTCGGCGCCGGCCAGGGCGGGACGCTCATCGACTATTCGACCTTCGCCAGCACCTACAACGACGGCGGCAACCCGCGGAACCAGCAGCAGCAGGTGGTGGCCACGGTCGCGGTGCCGTAGCCGCCCGGCGGGGGTGGGCCGGGACGTCCCGCGGCTGATCCGCTTCCGCGGGCACGTTCTGGCTCACCCCACGAGAACGTCCTACGGCACCTGCTGCCAGGAGAGCATCGCGATGCCGGTTCCGAGCGCGCTGAGCGCGAGCGGGTCAAACCTCAGCACGACCGTGGCATCCTGGGTCATGAAGCTCGGGTTCGGGGTCCCCCGGTTGTTGTGGTACATGGCCCCCACCTGATCCACGCGCGCCCCGGGTTCGACCGCCATGCCATCCTGGGTGTAGACGAGGCCGTCGACGGTCAGCGAGCTGCCCTCACACAGCACCAGGCGTCCCGATCGGTTGACGCGCTGCCCCCCGCATGTTTCTCTCAGGCGGTCGAGGGGGTGGGGAGCCCCCAGCACCAGGATGCCCGGGGTCCTGCGGCCGGCCACGGTGGTGAGGTCGTGCCGGAGCGTGACCGCAATCTTGCTGTCGATGATGACATCCCCCGCCACCGCCAGCGTGACATTCCCCGGGACGCTTCCCAGGGCCTGCGCGGTCCCCAGGGTGGCCAGAAACTCGAAATCCCCATCGACATAGACCGTGCCCTGCAGGAACTGCTGCGGGTTGCGCTGCAGGTAGAACAGGAGCTGGTAGAATCCGATGCGGGTGTAGACAGAGTTTACCTGGTCACGCCCGGTCGTGTCGCGCACGCGCGCGGCTCGATTCAGGGCGGCGTTCGCGGTATTTTGGGCGGCCCAGGCTCTGAGCGTCGCGGGATCGAGCGCGATCCGCGGAAGCGTCTCGTTTCGCATGTCCTTCAGGTAGACGTGCCGCAGGTAATTGGCCCCGCGGAGCGCAGCGATGCGGGGCACGTCCGTGATGTTGTCCCGCACGGTGACGCATGCATGAGGCGTGCCGCACCGGTTCAGGATGAGCTCGGCCGCCGGCCTGGCCTTGATGATCTCTCCAAACGCGGAGGAGATCCACGGGGTCGGGTCCGCCTCCGGATCAGGATTGTATTCGGGCGCCGTGGAGAATCCGAACAGCTGGTAGTCCGCGACCGTGCCGTCCCGCAGCGTAACGGTATCGGTGGTGGTCTCGCTCAACGCGTTCACCCGAGTGTCCCCATCCGCGAAGTTGATCTCGGTGAACGAGCCGAGGTTCCCGCCGCCCCCGGGCGTCCCCACCGCATACGGCGCGAGGTAGACGCGGGAGGCCGCTCCCCGGAACTGCACGGGCCCCACCCCAAACAGCGCCGCGAGGAACGGCGCGCCGCCCACGGCGCATCCCCGGACGCGGGCCCCGATCGTCCGTCCGAGAAATGCGACCTCCCCATGCGATTCCAAGGTCTTGAGCCCCGGTCCGCACCCGGCCGCCGGACCGGCGTCCACCCAGTAGGTGAAGAGCCCGCTCCCGTAGGGGACCGTCACTCCCCGGTCCGGGGTCGTGTACCCCGCCGGATCCGCCGCGGCCGAGGCCTGCACCTCTGCCTCCGCCAGGCCCGCCTGCGCGATGTAGAAGCTGCGGGCCACCGCGAACTGGATGGAGGCGTGGGTGAGGTCCGTGTCCATCAGGCCGATCAGCGCGATGCTGATCACCGTGACGATCAAGACGGAGGCCAGCAGCGCGATCATGGCGATCCCCCGCTCTCCGCGGCGAGTCGCGCGGAGCGGCGCCGGACCCCACCGGCGGGCAGGCGGCGTCCCGCGAGGGCTCAGGGGAAGCTCACCTCCAGGAGGGCCTTGGGGCCGTCGAAGCGCATGAGCATCTTGTTGATGAGCTCGCGCCCGATCAGCGGCGTCGTGCCGAGGCTCACGGCCCTGGCGATCACGCGATACCCATTCACGGAGACCTCGACGGCATAGAGCGGAAGCGAGCGGGGCGGACCCTCGACCCCGACGACGGTCAGCCGTCCCACGGCCGGCAGGTGGAGTTGGGCCGGCAGCCCCAGGGGCAGGACGCTGATGTCCGCCCCGGTGTCCACGAGCGCCGAGAAGAAGATCTCCGGCGCCGCCCCGGGCCGGCCGACGCGAACGGGGAGGACGGGCGCGGGAGGCGTGTGCTGCCTGCCGTACCGGTAGCGCGGCACTTAGGCCGGGACCCGGCGGGGGGAGCGCAGGTGCACGATCTGATTGGGTCCCACGCACTGAGGCATGAAGACGGGCCTGACGCCGACTTTGGCGAAGACACGGGCCGCCAGGGCGCTGAAGTCCGCGTCATGGTCCAGGACGCGCCGGTCGGCGACGGCGAGATACTCGCCGGCGTACCGGCGGAGCAGCGAACGTTTGTGGGCTTCGTACCACGCCATATCCGCCTCGAGCGGCCCGAGATCGTCCTGGGGGGGCGCCCCCAGGGCGCGCGCGAGCGCCGTCGTCGCGAGCGCGGTCAGGGTCAGTCCCTGTCGCGCCGCCCGGGCTTTGAGTTCGCGGACCAGGTCCGTGGGGATCCCTCGCAGGTACAGCGTGGTATTGCGCAGCGGCTGCGCCATATGATCACCTCTGTTAGCATGCTAACATAGGGGAGCACCCCGGGCAAGCGCAGACCAGCGGGGGCGGGCGGATTCCCTACCTCTGATCCAGGCGGTTCCGGCGTTCCAAAGGTTCGTGACGGTCGGCGATGATCTGCTCCGACGGGGGCGTGTAGGTCGTGTCGAGGAACACCTGGGGTTGCGCCGGCAGCACGGCCTGCGCTCGGGCGACCGCCCTTAGGGATCCCTCGGTCGGTATCAGGGATTCGGGACGGGACGATTTCGCGCGCCTGCAGGCGGAAAGCGCGGTGGGCCCCGTCCCGCGCTAACCGCGAATCCGGCGGCCCCGCCCGCCGGTGCTCGATCGACACACGGCGCAGCTCCCAAAGAAATCGACGGCGTGGTCCTTGACGGTGAACGTGGCGTCCGGCGCCTTGACCCTGCAGGTGGCGAAGTCGGTCACCTTGCCGCAATCGAGACAGATCATGTGATGGTGGTGTTCGGGCGTGCAGAACACGTACCGAGTCAGGCGGTTGGGCTGCGGATAGGACTTGCACAGCCCCGCGGCCGTCAGGGCATCGATCAAACGGTAGACCGTCGCGCGGCCGGGGTGGAGGCCCGCTTTTTCAGCCGCGGCGCTCAGTTCCTGGGGACTGTACCAGCGCCCGGAAGTGGCGAACAGGCGCACCAGCCGGCGCCGTAACGGGGTCACACGCAGGCCCGCCCGTTTCAACTGCGTCCAAACCGCCTCGGGTTGATGCCCCGACGTGGACATCCCGCCTCCCTCGCGCCGCAACCTGCCGCAAAATCTTGACAGGGGCGGGAGCGCTGCTCTATACTTCGTGAGACTCAATCTCGATACTCAGTCTCAAGTACTAAACCAGTATGGCGGGGGCGGCGGATGCTGTCAAGCCGGTTCGCGCGGAGGGTGTGCCTGGCCGTCTGGTGCGCGCTCGCGGCGTCTCCGGCTTCCGGTGCGCCGTCTTCTCCCACGATCGTCGTGGTCGCCGCCGAAAACTTCTACGGCGACATCGTGGGCCAGATCGCCGGGGATGACGTCAGGGTCACCAGCATCATCAGCGATCCGAACGTCGACCCGCACGAGTACGAGACCAACCCCCGGGACGCCGCCGCCGTCGCCAACGCCCGGCTGATCATTCAAAACGGCCTGGGCTACGACGCCTTCATCGATCACCTGGTGGCCGCCTCACCCAATCCCCGGCGAAAGCTGATCGTGGTCTCGGAACTGACCGGGCATGCCAAGGGCGACAACGTGCACCTGTGGTACGATCCGGCCACGATCCCCAAGGTCGCCCAGGTCATCCTCGACGCCCTGGTCCAGATCGATCCCGGGAGCGCCACCTCCTACCGGAACCGGTACCAGGGGTTCCAAGCGTCGCTGGCGCCGCTGAATCACGCGATCGCCGGGATCAAAGCGCAATACGGCGGCGCCCCGGTCGCGTGTACGGAGCCCGTCTTCGGCTACATGGCGGCGGCCCTCGGGCTCGTCGTCCTTACCCCGTTGTCGTTTCAAAAGGCCATCGAGGAAGGCGAAGATCCGCCGGCGCCGGCGCTGGCCCAGATGGAGGACCACCTCAGGCAGCATCAGGTGAAGGTCCTGCTGTACAACACCCAGACGGTCTCCCCCATCACCACCAGAGTCCAGCAGCTGGCGAAGAGCGTGGGTGTCCCCGTGGTCGGCGTGTCGGAGACCAAGCCGCCGGGCAAGACCTTTCAGCAGTGGATGCTCTCCCAGCTCGGGCAGCTGCGCCTGGCGCTGGGCCGGGGGAAATAATGTCCGAGATCCCCGCGCTTCTGCTCGACCAGGCCACCCTGCGGTTGGGCGGCAAGACCCTCTGGAGCGACCTCACCCTCACCGTGCCCCGCGGCGAGTTCCTGGCCGTCCTCGGCCCCAACGGCAGCGGCAAGACCTCCCTTCTGCGCACGCTTCTGGGCCTGCAGTCGCCCGATAGCGGGCGCGTGGAGGTGCTCGGGCGGGCGCCCCGGCGCGGCAGCCAGGCGGTCGGCTATGTCCCGCAGCAGCGGGCCTTCGACCCCGACCTGCCCCTGCGCGGGCGCGATCTCGTCACCCTGGGTCTGAATGGACACCGATGGGGATGCTCCTTGAGCCCGCGCGCCGCGCACCGTCGGGTCGACGAGATGCTGGCGCTGGTGGGGGCGCGGCCGTATGCGGACGCCGCGATCGGGCGGCTTTCGGGAGGCGAACAGCAGCGCCTGCGCGTCGCCCAGGCCCTGATCAGCAATCCCCAGATCCTGCTGTGCGACGAGCCGCTGCTCAGCCTGGATCTGCACTACCAGCAGGCGATCGTGGAGCTCCTCGCCGACTGGAACCGGCGGCGAGGCGTGACCGTGGTCTTCGTCACGCACGACATCAACCCGGCGCTCTCCGCGATCGATCGGGTGCTCCTGCTCGCCGGCGGCCGCTGGGCGGCCGGCAAACCGGATCACGCGCTCACCTCCGAGACCTTGAGCCGTCTCTACGGTCTCCCGGTCGAGGTGCTCAGGATCGGGGGGCGGGTCGTCGTGCTGGGGGCAGAACTCGGCGGGCACGCGCCGCTGCCGGAACATCCGGCGGCCGTCTGATGCACTCGCTGTGGCACTACGCGTTCGTGCAGCAGGCGCTGCTCGCCGGCATCGTCACCGCCATCCTGGCCGGTGTCGTCGGACCGATCGTCACGATGCGCAACATGTCCTTTGCCGTGCACGGCTTGGCCGAGGTCGGGTTCAGCGGGGCCGCGGGGGCGGTGATGCTGGGACTGCCGGCCCCGGTGGGGGTGTTGGCGGCCGCGTTTGCCGCCGCCGGCGCGATCGGCGCCCTCGGTGTGCGCCTGCGCGAGCGCGACGTCGCCATCGGCAGCGTCCTCGCGTTTGGGATGGGTCTCGGGGTGCTCTTCCTCACCCTCTCCACCCGCTACGCCACCGAGGCGTTCAGCATATTGTTCGGGTCGATCCTCGCGGTGAGCCGCGAGGACGTGCTCCGCACGGCCCTTGTCGGAGCGGCGGCGCTGGCGGCACTGGCAGCCATCTCCCGGCCGCTCCGGTTTGCCAGCGTCGATCCTGAGGTCGCCGAGGCCCGCGGGGTGCCGGTCCGGCTGCTGTCGACCGTGTTCCTCCTGATCCTGGCGCTCGCGGTCGCGGAGGTCATCCAGGTGGTCGGCGCGCTGTTGGTCTTGACCCTGGTGGTCGTCCCGGCCGGCGCGGCGCAGCGGCTGACGGCGCACCCCAGCCTGATCACCGCCTGCAGCGTGGCCATTGCGCTGGCGGCGACCGTCGGCGGGCTCGTCTGCGCACTCTACACGTCGTGGCCGGTGAGCTTCTTCGTCACGGCACTCAGCTTCACCGCCTACGTGCTCGCCCGGGCGACGGCTCCCCTGGTGGCGTTGATCAAGGCGCCGGGAAGGAGCGCCGCGGCCTCAAAGCGGGAACCTGGGGCGATTTAACCCCGGAGCCCGGCACAGTTTCTGGCAGGAGAAGCCGGACCGCCGACAGAAGGCGCAGCGCACTCGGATAGCGGGCCGCCGGCGACGTGCGCCCGGAGGAGCTGCGAGTCATGGGCGGGGAACGGTTTCATAACCTGCGTGAGGGAGGCATTCCTCGGGCGCTGGCCCCGGGCATTCGGGCTCGGATCTTTCCCGGGACGCACCTGATGCTTTCGGTCGTCGAGTTGGAGCCGTGGTCGGAGTCGCCCGTGCATTCGCATCCGAACGAGCAGTGGGGCGTGTGTCTCGAGGGCGGGTGGATCCGGATTCAGGAAGGGCGTGAATTCCCCGTCAGGGCAGGTGATTTTTGGGAGACGCCGCCGCACGTGCCTCACGGCGGACGGACGCTCGGCCAGCGCTGCGTGATCCTCGACATTTTTGCGCCGCCGCGGGAGGAATATCGCCGCCCCGGCTCGGGGCTGGGGGCCGCATCCCCGAAGGAGAAACTTTAGACGTGGAGAACGGGGCGGGGGACGCAGGGAGGCTGGCCATGCAGCCGGGCGAGCAGGGTTCAGAGGCACTATCGCGCCGCGGGTTCCTCGGCCGGGCGGCCGGGCTCGGCGTCACAGCGGCCGGCATCGCGGCGGCCGGGCTCCGGGAAGCGATCGGGCCCCGGTCCGCCGCCGCGCAGACCACGAAGAAGCGGGAGCTGGCCGTCGCCCAGGGCGGGGACATCTCGAAGCTCGATCCCCATTTTTCCACCTCGTCCAACGACATCCGGGTCTCCTTCAACATCTTCGACAACCTGACCAGCCGCCACCCCGACGGGAAGCTCTCCCCCGGGCTGGCGATCCAGTGGGAGAGGACCGAGCCCACCACCTGGCGGTTCGAGCTGCGCCAGGGGGTGAGGTGGCACAACGGCGATCCCTTCACCTCCGCCGACGCGAAGTTCTCGATCGAGCGGACCTTCGACCCGGCCGCGAAAACGCTGGTCGCGACCGTGTTCACGACCATCGAGCGGATCGAGGCTTCCGGCCCGTTCACCCTCGTCATGCACACCAAGAAGCCGGATCCGCTCCTGGCGGCGCGGCTCGCGTTCTACGGCGGCCAGATCGTCCCCAGGAAGTACCTGGAGCAGGTGGGCCCCGAGGCGTTCAACGCGAAGCCGGTGGGCACGGGCCCCGTCCGGTTCATTTCGTGGACCAAGGACGACCGGCTGGTGCTGGAGGCGAATCCAGACTATTGGGGTGGGAAGATCGATGCCGATCGCGTGACCTTCCGGCCGATCCCCGAGACGGCGCCTCGGGTGGCCGCCCTTCTCAAGGGCGAGGTGGATGTGATCACCCAGCTCCCGCCCGACGAATGGAGCCGCGTGAACCAGAACCCGACCACCCGCGGCGCGGGCAGGCTCTATGCGGGGCTCTACGTGCTGGCCGTCAACTCGAAGGTGAAGCCCCTCGACAACCCGCTCGTGAAGCAGGCGATGTCGCTCGCGATCGACCGCGTGGCCATCGTGAAGGACCTGTTCCGGGGACGCGGGCTCGTCCCCAACGGGCCGATCGCCAAGGGCGACAACCACTACGACCCGGCGCTCCCCCCGCTCCCGTACAGTCCGCAGAGGGCCCGGGAGCGCCTCCGGGAGGCCGGCTACCAGAACGAACCCATCCACATCGAGACCACCGTCGGCTACCTGGCGAACGACAAAGCGATGTCCGAAGCGATCGCCTCGATGTGGAAGGACGTCGGGCTCAATCCGGTGGTCGAGGTGATCGAGTACTCCGTCCGCGCCCAAAAGAACCGGGAGCGGTCGTTCAAGGGCGTGTTCTGGTCCGATCCGACCTCGACCCTCAGCGATCCCGACGGGATGATGTGGCGGCTCCTCGGGCCCGGCGGGCCGCAGGACTACTGGAGGCTTCCCGAGTTCGACGACCTGGGGAACGCGGCCCGCTTCAGCCTGGACGAGAAGTTCCGCGACGAGGCGTACAGGAAGATGACCCGGATCTTCCTCGAGCACAACCCCTGGATCGTCGTGATCCAGCCGGACGAGGACTACGGCCTTCAGCGGTACGTCGATTTTACGCCGAACCCGAACCAGCAGTTCGAGGTCCGCCGCTTCAATTTCCGCATGCGGCGCGCGTAGCGCCGGCGCCGCCGGGCGTTTCCCATGCACGGCCTCGGCGCTTTCCTTGCCTACCGGCTCCTCCGGACACTGATCGCCCTCTGGCTTGTGTCGTCGGTCGTCTTCGCGGTGATGCGGCTGTCGGGTGACCCGGTGCCGCTCCTGCTCCCGCCCGACGCACCGATCGCCGAGATGGCGCGGGTGCGCCATGACCTCGGGCTCGACCGCTCCCTCGCGGTCCAGTACGCCGTGTTCATCGGGAACGTCCTCCACGGGGACTTCGGGCGGTCGATCCACTTCCGCCAGCCGGCGATGGATGTGGCGCTCTCCTACCTGCCGGCCACCTTCGAGTTGGGCGCGGCCGCCTTCCTGGTCGCGGTCGTGGTCGCGTTTCCTGTGGGTGTCCTCTCGGCGGTGCGCCGGAACTCTCTGTTCGATCACGCCGCCATGGGGCTGGCGCTGATCGGTCAGTCCGCTCCGACGTTCTTTCTCGGCGTCCTCTTCATCCTCGTGTTTTCCCTCCGGCTCGACCTGTTCCCGACCTCGGGCCGGGGGGACTGGCGGCATCTGGTCCTGCCGGCCCTCACCCTCGGCGCCTTCGCGATGGCGTCGATCGCCCGCATCACGCGCTCGGCCGTGCTCGAGGTCCAGCGCGCCGATTTCATCCGGACGGCGCGGGCCAAGGGGCTTGGTGAGTTCGTGGTGGTCGCGAAGCACATGCTCAAGAACGCCGCCCTCCCCATCATGACCATCTCGGGGCTCCAGTTCGGGACGCTGCTCGGCGGCGCCGTGGTGACGGAGACGGTGTTCGCGTGGCCGGGGATGGGCCGGCTGGCGATCCAGTCGATCTACAACCGCGACTACCCGGTCGTGCAGGCCGCCGTCTTCATCGCGGCGGTGCTGTTCATCTTCATCAACCTCACGGTCGACACCCTCTACGGTGTGCTCGACCCGCGGTCGCGGGAGTTCCGCGCGTGAAGCGGAAGGACCGGCGCGTCCCCTGGATGATCGTGGCCGCGTGCGGCTTCGTCGGCGCCCTCGTGGTGATCGGGGCGGCGGCGCCCATCCTGGCGCCCGCCAACCCCGAGCGCGGGGCGCTCGGGGCTCGGCTGGAAGCGCCGACGCTCGCCGGCGCCGACGGCAGGGCCCACCTGCTGGGCACGGACCACCTGGGGCGTGACGTCCTCTCGCGGGTCATCTACGGCACCCGCGTCTCGCTGACCGTGGGCTTCGCGGCGGTCGCGATCGGAGGACTGATCGGCGGCACGCTCGGGCTCGTGGTCGGCTTCCGCGGCGGCTGGATCGACGAGGTGATCATGACGGCGGCCGACGCCCAGCTGGCGTTCCCGTTCATCCTCCTCGCCATCGGGATCATCGCGGTCCTGGGGCCGTCCTTCCCGAATCTCATCCTCGTCGTGGGCCTGTCCGGATGGGTGACCTATGCCCGGGTGCTGCGATCGCAGGTGCTCTCGCTCCGCCGGCGCGAGTTCGTGGATGCGATCATCGGGCTCGGGGGGTCCGTCCCGCGCATCATCGTCAGGCACATCCTTCCCAACGTCGCCTCGACGTTCATGGTGATCGCGACGCTCGAACTGGCCCGGGCCATCGTGCTCGAAGCCACCCTCTCATTTCTGGGGCTCGGGGTTCAGCCGCCGACCCCGTCCTGGGGGGGCATGATCCACGAAGGCCGCGATTACCTCGACAGCGCGTGGTGGATCTCGATCTTCCCGGGCGCGGTGCTGATGCTCACCTCGCTCGTGGTGAGCCGGACGGGCGACTGGCTGCGGGACATGCTGGACCCGACCCTCCGCGGAGGGTAGAATGCGGAGAGGTAAAGGCCTCGAGGACGGTCAAGATATGGCGGTTGGGCCGGCACATCCGGCTCCGACACCCGCACCCGGCCGATAAGGAGGATGGGAGGGAATGGAGACCAAGCTCCCCGACACCGCGAATTGGGGCAAGCCCGATTGGGGGATTCGCGTCGCGCCCCGAGACGGGTTCGGGATCGACCTTCGCGACTGTTTCATCGGCCAGGCGGGCCGGGTCCCCGAAGATGCGCCGGCGCACTGGGGCCTGGCGCAGCGGGGTTCGGTGATCGATCCGCAGACTCCGGCATTTGACTTTCCCGTCAGCAAAAAGGTGGAGGTCTGGACGGAGAACATCGCCGATCTGGTCGAGCAGGCCAAATTGGGTCAGTGGAACGCCGCCACCGACATCTCATGGCGCGACCTCAGGCCGCTGCCCGCGGAGTTGGAGCAGGCCGTCTGTCAGGTCTGCACCTTCATGATTCAGAATGAATACCTCGCGCTCTATCTCCCCGCGAAGCTGCTCACCCGGGTGGACCCGCGGTTCACCGAGGTCGTGCTGTTCCTGGCGTCCCAGGTCGAGGACGAAGCCCGCCACGTGGAAGTTTTCACCAAGCGGGCCCTCGCCAACGGCGGCGGGCTGCAGTATGTCTCGGCCGCCACGGAGTGGTCCCTGAAGAGCCTGCTCACCCAGGACAACTTCACGGACGCGTCCTTCCTCCTCCACATCCTGGGGGAGGGCACGTTCATGGAACTGCTCAAGTACCTGGAGGAGGTCTCTCCCGATCCCGTCACGGCCTCGATCTTCAGGATGGCGCGTCAGGACGAAGGGCGGCATGTCGGATACGGAGTCTCTCATATCGCCTACCACCTCAAGCACGACCCCGATCTGGTCGGCAGACTCCATCAGGCGGCGGAGGGCCGGGCCGCCTTCCTTCGCCAGGCGGCCGGGGCCAGCCCCTTTGTTCAGCACGCTCTGGCCGTGCTGGGCGGCGGCGGCACATCCCCGGAACAGATCGCCCGGGGCCGCGAGCGGGTCAAAGACCTCTACCAGGAGATGCATGCCACCCGCGTGAAGCGCCTGCTCCAAGTGGGGTTCGACCGGGACGTGGCCGATCGCATCTCCGCCCTGCACGGCGGCGCCGTCCCCAACTTCATGTGATGAGGGCGCGGTCATGGGCGTAGTCCACCGGCAGGTCGGCAAGAACGGCAGCTTCGCCTGGGAAGGGGTCGAGGATGAGCCCTATCGGGGCGGCGGGACGAGCGAGGGGAGCTGCCGCCGGGTGATCATCGGCCCGAAGGAAGGCTCCCGGCACTTTGCCATTCGCTATTTTGAGATTCCGCCCCGAGGGCAAACGTCGTTTGAGCACCACCTCCACGATCAGGGAGTGGTCATCCTGCGAGGCCGGGCCAGGGTCCTCCTGGGCTGGGAGATGCACGAGGTGGGGCCGGGGGACGCCGTCTACATCCCCTCCGATGAACAGCACCAGTTCGAGAATATCGGTGATGAGCCTCTCGGGTTCCTCTGTGTGATTCCCTCGAAGGAGTGGCTGCAGCGGATCCTGGCCCTCGAAGGAACGCGCGGCTGAGGCGCGCCGCGCCGGGGCGGCTCAGGGCCGCACCACGACTTTGAGGGCGGAGGTCGCCGCGCGGACGAGCGCATAGCCCTGCCCGGCGTCTTCCAGCGGCAGCCGGTGCGTGATCAACGGCTCAACCGGCAGGCCGCCGGCCAGCAGGCGCAGCGCCTCACGCGTCTCGTCCGGTCCCGCGGAGTAGGACGGGACGATGGTGGTCTCGTTGAAGAACACCTCGTGCATCCGCAGCGGCCACACCGCGTCCGGCGGCGTGGGGGTGAAGATCACGAGCGTGCCGCCGGGGGCCAGCGCCTGACGTCCCGCCTCGTACGCTTCTACGCTTCCGGGGCCGGCGATGACCACGTTGGCGCCGCCCTCCGTGGTGCGAGCGACGGCGTCCGCCAGGGGCTCCCGGGAGGTGTCGATGACCGCATCCGCCACCGCCCTCCCGCGGTCCAGCCGCTCCGGGACCCGGTCGGCGGCGAGGAGCAGGCCGGGCGCGCCGAGGGCGCGGAGCGTGTGCAGGTGCAGCAGGCCCATCACGCCCAGTCCGATGACCAGGACGCGGTCCCCCTCCCGCACCCGCGCCCGGCGGACCGATTTCACCACGCACGCCAGCGGCTCGACGAAGGTCGCGGCGTCGTCGGAGAGGCCTTCGGGCAGCCGCACGACGTCCACCGCCACGGCGGGCGCCTGCACGATCGCGTGCGTCGCGAGGCCGCCGGGCAGCAGGCGCCGCGGCCGCCACGTCGCGCAGTGCACGAAGTCGCCCCGCCTGCAGACGCGGCACGTGAGGCAGGGCGCGTGGTGGTGCACAAACACGCGATCCCCGGGCCGGAAGGCCACACCATCGGCGGCTTCGACCACCTCGCCGACCGGCTCGTGTCCGAGCGGCACAGGAGCCTTGCGGGCCATGTACCAGTCCATGACTTCGCCCGGGCAGAGGCCGCAGGCCTTGATGCGGACCAGCATCTCGCCCCGGCCGAGCGGCGGGAGCGGCACTTCCTCGATCCGGAGGTCGCCGGGGGCATGATACACCGCCGCCGTGGTGGTGGTGGGGCGCCCTAGCGCCATGGGGACCCGTCCGGCAACGCCGCGGGGAGCCCATCCCCCCTCCGGGGGCTCCAAACCGGAGAGGAGCCAACGGCAAGCAGAGGTTGCGGCAGGATCGCGTACTTGGACCCCGCGCCCCGGTCGAGATCGTGAAAGACCTCCACGATCGCGTCGAGCGGGCGCGCCGCGGTGATCAGATCGCCCGGCCGGAACGTCCCCGAGGCGAGCAGATGCAGGGCCTCGAGCACGTCCGCGGTGCAATAGTGAAACGCCCCGATCAGATCGACCTCGCCATAGTGCAGGCGCGTGGCGTCGAACTCCGCCGCCGCTCCGCCCGGGAGGCCCCCGAACAACAGCACCCGGCCCCCGCCGGCGACCCACGACGGCGCCGCCTTCCAGACGTCGGCCGACCCGGTGCACTCGATGACGAGGTCGGGGCCGCCGCGCCAGTGGGACCGCAGCGCCTCGCCCGGATCGCCCCCGGCGGCGGCGATCGTGTGCGACGCTCCGGCCTGGGCGGCCAGGGCCAGCGCAGCGGGCCGCCGGCCCACGGCGACCACCTCGTGGCCGCGGCGGACGGCTTCGCGGACGTGCAGCAGCCCGATCGGACCGACGCCGACGACCGCCACCCGCGCCCCGGCGACCGGCCCCAGGCGCCGCCACCCGTGCACGACACAGGCCAGCGGCTCGAGAAACGCGGCCTCGATGTAGGACAGGGTCGCGGGCTTGGGAAACAGGTGCCGCCGAACGATGCGCGCCGGGAGGCGCGCCGCCTCACCATAGGCCCCGACGGCGATGTCGTCGAACAGTGTCTCGCACAGGTTCTCGCGGCCCCGGCCGCACGCCCCGCACCGGCCGCACGGCGCGGTGGGCATGAAGACGACCGCCTGGCCCACCGCGAATCCCCGGACCTCTTCGCCGACGGCGGCAATGTCCCCGGCGGCTTCGTGGCCGAAGGGACCGAAGGGCAGTCGGGGATGGCCGCGCCGGAAGGTCTTGAGGTCGGTGCCGCAGGTCAGCGCGGCCCGAATCCGGACGACGACTTCGCCGCGGCCGGGGACGGGAACCGGAACGTCCGCCAGGTCCAGCGCCCGGGGGGCGCGCAGGACCGCCTGCCGCATGGTCCGCTGGGTCTCCATGCTTCGGTTGGCCTTCGGCGGATGGCCATCCCTTCCTGCTCGCCCGTTCCTGACCCGAGCAGGGCCCCGTTCGAGCAGGGGGCCACGCCCGCCCCCTCGAAAGGGCTGCTGGCGGCCGACCAGCGGCGCCGCCGACCCGACCGACCCCACCCCGACGCGCCGGAGCGCGCGAGCGCCGATGCGATCCCCAGGAGGTCAATGAGACGATGCGGGAGACAATCAACGCGCCTGAACTGACCCCGGTCGAACAACAAGCGCTCGAGCACGTGTGGATCCACACCGCGCGCTGGCTCGACCTGGCCGAACGCGACGGGCTGCGCGTCATCATCCGCGGCGAGGGATGCCGGCTGATCGATGCGCAGGGCCGGACGTATCTGGACGGCATCTCGGGGCTCTCTCT
>Ga0209804_1000286_pt1 | contig 44077 bp, 36 predicted proteins | sample GraSoiAngelo_139_FD_185896 | JGI IMG/M metagenome (GOLD analysis project Ga0209804, IMG submission 185896) | Grasslands soil microbial communities from the Angelo Coastal Reserve, California, USA - 14_0929_12_20cm (SPAdes) (version 2) | ecosystem: Environmental > Terrestrial > Soil > Grasslands ... | reverse complement strand
CCCTTGTCCCACAATGTCAAAGCTCGCCGGCGACGGTCCTCGAGCATATCGGCACTGCCCTTCAGTCGGGACATACGCATTCCCTCCTGAAGGCCATTCTATTGCATTATTTATGCAGAGATCAATAAAGGTGCGTCTCGTGGCTACGGGAATGTCACCACAGCGACAGAGTAGCCATTGAGCTTGGTTACGTCACTGGCAAGTTTCGTGGTTGCAGGTGGCTCGAAGCCGGTGGTCTGGTCTACGTATTCCATCTGCCCGCCCCTGGCCCCGGGGATGGTGAGGTCGAAGGCGCGATTCCGTTTGTTTACCAGCAGCACGCGCCTCTTGCCGTCGCGCATCACGAATGCCAACGAGTAAACGTAGGGATTGCGTGGCTCCATCTCGACGAGTTTATCCCCAGGGCCCATGTTGTCGTGAAGCAGCTTGAGTACCCAAAACCGCGCATTGGGCTTGCCGTTGTTCCAGTCGACCATGGACACGCTGGGGAACTGGGTGGGATAGCCAACCAGTTGCGATTCGCCGGCAACATCAATGCCAATTTTCGTCAATTCGCCGAAGATATAGGCGTACATGGAGCCAGCCAGATTCCAGTAAGAGTCCGGGATGGGCGGGGCGACATGGCCCGGCTCTGCCTGGGCGATGTCGTCGGCGGAAATCACTCCGAGTTCATCAATGGTAGTCTTTGTTTCCGGCGAGAGGCGCTTACGAATTGCTTCCACGTAGCGAACCGTCTTGAGAAACCCCTCGGCTTGATCAAAGTAGGTGAACTGCTCAACCTCTGGTGTTTGGTCGGGAGTTGGGACGGCATAGAAGTGGTAGGAGATGAAATCCAGAGGCACGCCTGGTTTGTGATTTTTGTGATCGAGAAAATATTCAAAGTAGTGCGGCTCGACAGTCATGGCTAACGCCAGGCCCACGAACTTTGTGTCGGGCTGAACTTTCTTCATGGCGAGCACAACCTCATCGTAGAGCCGCGTGTACGTCTCCGCGTCAATGTGATGCTCGAATTCGATTTCGTTCAGGACTTCCCAGCAGGGGATTGCGTAGTGATAACCGGACTCATGGCGCTTGCCGAACTCGTCGGTGAACCCCCCTTGCGTGTACCACGCGAGCAGCCGGGCGTAATAGCCGGCAACCTCCTGCATGCTGGGATCGCGCAGCTCGTTTCCTTTTTCGTATTCCCAGGTGACTTGATTCGGGTCGGCGGGGTAGGGCACCGGCTTGTCGGTCTTGTACATCCACTGGGGAATAGTGCTGAAGTTGAGAATAACCGAGTGACCCTTGGTGGCTTCGAGAAAATCGATGGTCATCGGATCAATCACGGAGAAATCCCAGGAGGTCCTGCCATCTTTAGGAGGCTCTAATTCGGCAACTCCAAGCTTCGGATAAGGCAACCACGGCACATAGCGCACATAATCGGCCCCAAGATCATGTAGCGCCTTGTAGGCTTGGTCGTGAACGGGCGTGCCGCGGCCGAGCGGAGGGTTGACGACCACTTGCAGCGTGGGCGTGGTCTGCGAGACGCGGACGACCTTATCCCAATGAATCACGGCCTTGGCTGAGGGATCCTGTGCTCGGATGCTTGCAGGGGTGACACTCGCGAACGCGAGAAAGACAAGCGACCGCCAACTGCTGTTCATAACCATCACCTCGATCGAGTGGAGGTTTGCATCTGGCGTCTTTCTGGCAAGTCTGACTCATTACCAGACGCCATAAGCCGGGCAACGATACTTGCACCCACGCAATGGCCGCGTCAAAGGGCAATCTGTCGCCTAAAGATGTTTTGCACTGAGAAACCGGCTGACCAGCCTTCAAGGCTTTGCGTCTATCTCTTCCCGAAGCACCGGCCGCTTGAATATAGATGACCTATGGCACAAGGAAACCGGGCAGGGAGTGTCGGAGTCATTTTTCGCTATGCAGAATGTCTGGTCTTCGATAGTTCGGACTTGCGCCCCCTTAGAGAACGTCAGATAGTCTCGACGCTGGGTCTACGTTTCAAGGTGGGCGCCGCGCGATTCTCACTTGGCAATGACTGCTAACCTTTCAAACAATTCGCTGAAGGTGGGCATTTTTGGTATTGGCCTGGAGGCGTACTGGTCACAGTTTAGAGGTCTGGAAGCGCGTCTGCGTGGGTACGTGGAGGAGGTTGCCCAGAGGGTTGCAAGGCTAGGGATTGAGGTCGTTAACCTGGGGCTGGTAGATACTCCCGACAGGGCGTTTGCCGCTGGGCATGATTTCCGTCGAGCCGACGTCGATCTGATCCTGCTGTACGTCACCACTTATGCCCTTTCGTCGACCGTGCTCCCTGTGGTGCGTCGGGCCAAAGTGCCGGTGATCGTTCTTAATCTTTCTCCCGCGGCCAACATTGATTATGCCCAGCTCAACCATATGGGTGATCGGACGAAGATGACGGGCGAATGGTTGGCCTTCTGCTCGGCCTGCCCCGTGCCGGAGATTGCCAATGTTTTCGAGCGCAGCGGAATTCCATTCTTCCAAGTGAGCGGGATGCTGCGAAATGACTCCATCGCCTGGAACGAAATCGGGGATTGGGTCGAAGCAGCCCGCGTAGCCCACGTCATGGAGCACAATCGGCTCGGCCTCCTGGGTCACTACTACAGCGGCATGCTGGATATCTATTCGGACTTAACGGGGCAATGCGCTTGCTTCGGGGGGCATGTTGAGATTCTTGAAGTGGAGGAACTGGCATCGTTGCGCCGTGAAGTGAGCGAGGGCGATGTAGAAACCAGAGTGGCAGAATTCCGGACCGCCTTCGACATACAGAACGATTGCCCAGCGCAGGAACTGGCGCGCGCAGCCCGGACTTCTATAGCTGTGGACATTCTCATCGAACAGCATGGTCTCGGCTCGCTGGCCTACTACTACAAAGGCACAGGCAGTGCGGAGAACGAAGACGTCATAAGCTCCATCATTTTGGGTACCAGTCTGCTTACGGGACGCGGAATCCCGGTGGCCGGGGAATACGAAGTCAAAAACGTACAAGCCATGAAAATCATGGATGCCTTTGGGGCAGGCGGTTCCTTCACGGAATACTATGCCGTCGATTACAGCGATGACGTCATTCTCATGGGGCACGATGGTCCCGGCCATATGGCGATCGCGGAGGGCAAGACGAAGGTCCGTCCTCTTAAGGCTTATCACGGCAAAGTGGGGCAGGGACTGTCCGTCGAAATGTCGGTAAAACACGGACCGGTAACGCTGCTCTCCATTGCCGAAGCAAGGAATGGCAGGCTGAAGCTAGTTGTGGCGGAGGGCGAGTCTGTACCGGGCCCCATCTTGCAGATCGGCAACACCAACAGCCGGTACCGGTTTTCAATCGGCGTCCGGAAGTTCATGAATGAATGGAGTGCCGCTGGCCCCGCACATCACTGTGCTGTGGGACTGGGTCACCTTGCAAGCAAGGTCAGGAAATTAGCTCAGCTGCTTGGGCTGGACTTCGTACAAGTCTGCTGACACTACAAAATCCCTTTTCTAAGGGCATGCCATATTTCCGCCTTGGAGTTCTACGGCTGACAAGATCCATCTCAAATTCATCCACAAACACCTGGCTGGTCGGCAAGCCGAGCGGAAGTTTGCAAGAAAATGCGACGACTTTGTCTATTCATGCTCACGGTCAGGTCAAGTTCTATGTCATCGGCGCAAAACCCATGGCCGCATTCTATTCCGGCTTGAGATAAATGTCTTTCCACCGCATCTTCACGCCACCACCAGTATGAATCTGCAAACCAATCACGCCATCCCTGAATTGGGGCGCCGGGTCGGTAAAATCCACAATCTTTGTGCCATTAAGCTGCGTCACGATGTGCGCTCCGTGCACGGACACTTCAAGCTCATTCCACTCGCCGAGCTTCAGAGCCTGTTCACCCTCCGCCGTGGGGATCGCCACCCAACCGCGACCACCGCTTTCGTAGAGACCGCCGGTATGCTTGCCCACATTCGGGTCGACCTCCACCTGCATGCCTTCGATGTCCGGGCCATGTTGCGGATCGATGCCCAGAATTCGCGAGTGGAGAAACACGCCGCTGTTACCGGCCGCCTCGCCTTTGAACTTGAGGCGCAAAATGAAATCCCGATACGTCTTTTCTGTGGTTAAGTAGCCGTATTTGTTGGCAGTGCTTTCGCAGAAGATGGTTCCCTGCTCCACGACCCACTTTTCATCGCCATTCTTCTTCCAACCACTGAGATCTTTTCCATTAAAGAGAGAAACCCAGCCACCTTCCCGAGGAGCTTGAGCCCCCGCGCGAATCGCGAGAAGTAACACGGCTACGAGAATGCCACCACATCTCTTCACGGCAAAGCCTCCGCCCCCGAATGGCTTTGGGTTTTAGAACCTATCAGAAGAAGAACACTATCACACTGAGAACCGGAGAAGAGAACTTGAAAATGCCGAGGCACGCCTTGGCGTGCTCCGGGCGGAAGGTTGCGACTGGCTGTGCCTCCGCAATGATTCTGCTCGCCCAGCAACGCCGCGTGCGCGTGGCGGAAACTGTGCCAGCCAACTGCCGGGAGATTGAGCTTGACAAATTCCGGGATCTCTAAATTTGCGGTTGACATGAGAGGACGGGGGAATAGAATCCCTGCATGCCAACGCGCCCTTGCGGAGGGGGCGGGTCCAGCAACTGGGGGGTTGCCTCGCCGATGTTGAACCGGGCAAGTTGCATTGTGCTTGCGTTCCTCTCCCTGCCCGCTGCTCCCCTGTCCGCGCATATCACGAGCCCTGCTACCACCAGAACGTTGGGCACCGAGGACGGGATTGCGCAAGCTCGGGATAGCGCCTCCATGGATTTTTCCGCACCGGAGATCCCGCAAGTCAACATCGCTGGCCTTCCACAAGAAACCCAAGAGCAAGCCGCACAGGCGTACGCCGCCGCGCGCAAGCAGCCGCAAGACGCGGACGCCGTCGGAAAGCTAGGAATGCTGCTCGACAACTACCACCGGTCGGAAGACGCCGAGCTTTGCTACCGGCGGGCACACCTGCTCGCACCCGCCGCCTTCAAATGGCTCTACTATTGGGGCTCGCTTCTGTTGCGTGAGAAAAAAATGGGCGAGGCTTTGCCTATTTTGACCTCCGCACTACGGCTCGAGCCGGAGTATCTCCCCGCCAACCTCAAAGTGGGGGAAGCCCTGCTCGTTGCAGGAAAGACGGAACAGGCCGGCAAGATCTACGACGGCATCCTTAAGGATTATCCCGACACCGCGGAAGCCTATTATGGCTTGGGCCGCGTAAAGGCTGCGCTGGGAGATCAGGTCGCGGCGGCGGAACTCTACCGCCAGGCCTGCCAGTTATTTCCCACTTACGGAGCAGCTCACTACGGTTTGGCCGTGGCCTACCGGAAGCTAGGGCGAATCCGAGAGGCCGAGGAGCAGGCGAACCTTCATGAGCGCAACAACTACATCGTTCCGCCGTTAGCGGACCCTCTGCGCGATGAGCTCCGGGCGCTCGACATGAGCGCGGCGGCGCATCTCGAGCGCGGTGTTCAGCTCGAACAAGTTGGGCGTATTGACGATGCCATCGCCGAAACCGAGAAGGCCCTCGAGCTTGATCGCTCGCTCGCAAAAGCCCACCTAAACCTGCTGATTCTGTACGCCAAAAAGGGTAAGGCCAAGCAAGCCGAGGAGCACTACAAAGCGTTGCTGGCCCAAGACCCCGACCAGTTTCCCGATGCCAGCTACAACTATGGCGTGTTGCTTTTCGAGGAAGGCAAGTTCGACGAAGCTGAAAAGGCCTTTCGGAAGACCTTGGCGATTGCTCCTTCGAACGATGCGGCGCACAACAATCTCGGTTATCTACTCGAGCGCGAGGGAAAGCTCGACGAAGCTGCCATCGAGTACAAGAAAGCGATAGAGGCTAATCCCAGCTCCCGGCAAGCGCATTTTAAGCTCGGGCGCATCCTCGTCAACCAGCAGCACTACGCCGAAGCCATCGAGCAACTCCAGCAAACCCTAACCCCGGTGGATGAGGACACGCCGAGCTATGTATATGCTCTTGGCGCCGCCTACGGTCGCGCCGGCGACCGCGCGCAAGCGCTGCATTACCTGGAACAAGCCAGGGAACTGGCCGTGGCGCACGGGCAAACCGCCCTCGCCTCCGAGATTGAGAAGGACCTGGAACGGGTCAAAAGTTTGTCCAAATCCTCGCAACTCTGGCGTGAGACGGGCTTCGGTCGTGTCGCGCCAGGATAGCGGATTTGTAACGACTTGCAACGAAGGGGGTAACCAAACTTGCAGATCATACGGCTAAAAATTGTTCTGCTTCTCGCCATGAGCATCGCTCAGGCATCGCTCCTGATCCAGCCTTTGCACGGCCAAGTTCTCTATGGCTCGGTCACCGGCACGGTCACCGATCCGTCCGGCGCGATCGTTCCCGGAGCGCAAGTGACCGTCACAAATGAAGCCACCGGGCTCAAACGTCAAACTACCACCGATGCCGCCGGCAACTATCGAGTGTTAGACCTTCCCCAAGGCAACTATACGATCGAAGTGACGGCGAGCGGATTTAAACCCTTGAAGGTCACCAGCATCGCGGTGCTCATCGGGCAAGTGAACGCGCAGGACTTGCAACCGCAGGTGGGCACGGCAACACAGGAAGTCACCGTACAAGGGGCCGTCGACATCTTGCAGACTCAGAAGGCCGATGTACACACCGAAATCACCAGCTATGCCGTGCAGAACCTCCCCCTCAGCACGTACCGGAACTTCCAAGCAGCCGAACTCCTGACCCCCGGGGTGTTCTCGACGTCGGGCATCTCCAACAGCTACCCGAATTCCGTTGCCGACACACCCGAACGCTCGTTCGAGATTTATTCGAGTGGTTTGCCGGCCCATGACAACACCACACGCGTCGATGGGGCGACCAACATCTTCATTTGGCTGCCCGACCACATGTTGGTCGTTCCGCCCCAGGAATCGATTGAAGAAGTGAACGTGCAAACCGCAAACTACGACGTCGAAAAAGGCCTGACGGCGGGAGCGGCCATGGACGTGGTGACCAAGTCCGGCACGAATCAACTGCATGGCTCCCTTTATGCATTCCATACCGATAACTCGATGAATGCACGGAACTGGTACACAAAAGCCACCAACACCGGTATTCTGAACAACGACGGAGTTACGCTAGGCGGACCGATCAAGAAGAACAAACTCTTTTTCTTCACGAATTGGGATGGTACTTGGCAACACACCGCGGAAGGCTTCACAGACCTCGTTCCCACTGACGACATGAAGAGTGGAGATTTCAGCGCCTATTTGGGTGCCGCCGTTCCCGGCGCGAACGTCTGTACAACGGAAGGTGGGACCGTTCCGTTGCGGCAAGGGATGGTTTTTGATCCCACGACCGGCAATGCGAACGGCACCGGGCGATGCGTTTTCTCCTCCGCGGGCAAGCTCAACGTAATACCTTCCAGCCGTATGAATGCTGGTGCCGTGGCGTTCAATAAGCTCATCCCGGAGCCGAATACGAACCTGGGACTTATCACCGCGACGACACCGTTTAATATCCGCAGTACCAAAGCTGCCCGGCCACTGAGCCGCAACATCGGCACGGCTCGCGTCGACTGGAACCAGACTCAGAATCACGCGATATGGGTAAAATGGACTGTTCAGCAAGACGATTTCTTTGAGCCTTTCGATCTTGGCGCTGCCGGCGGGAATGGCAGCGGCTCAGCTTACCAGCGTGCCCAGATCGGAACGCTCGGCCACACCTGGACGCTCTCGCCGACCCTTGTCTTAACGGGCCACATCGGCTTTGACCGCATGACGGAATACGCCCTGCCTCCCGGATTTGGCCAGCCACTCGGCCAGTCGCTCCTGGGCATCGCCGGAACCAACACGCCCGCTGGAGACAAACGCTACACGGGTCTTCCCGGGATCACGATTCAGGGTTTCAGCGGGATGGGCAGCTTGAATTCCTGGGAGCCCGACAACCGCAATGACTGGACCCTTACGACTTCCCATAACCTGTCGTGGATCAAAAAAGCGCACGAGTTCCGCATGGGTGTGGACATCGCCCACAATCACCTCAACGCTTTCCAGCCGGAAATCTTCTGCTGCCCGCGCGGCAACGTGCTTGAGGATTATGGAGGCTCAGCGCTCAACACGGCGAACTTGACGCCGTTCGTGCAGAACTCTTTTGCGATGTGGGATCTCGGGTTGCTTTCAGAAGCGCAAAACGATGCCCAGTTTATCAAGTCTACGGGAAAGGACACGCAGTTCGCTCTATACTTTGGTGATCGCTGGAGAGTCACCCCGAAGCTGACCACCGATCTGGGTTTGCGCTGGGAATATTTCCCACTGATTACTCGCGATGGCATGGACAAACTCGAAAGATTTGACACTTCGACCGGCCTATTGCTCTTCGGCGGAATCGGAGGCAATCCCACTCATCTGGGGATAACCACGAGCAAGCGGCTATTCATGCCGCGTCTCGGTCTGGCCTACCAGCTCAACGCAAAGACTGTGGCGCGCGCGGGATTCGGGATGTCCAACGACACCACTCCTTTGGAACGGCCGTTGCGCGGCTTTTATCCCCTGGCAATTGGCGCGGATGTCTTCGACACCTCCAGCCCGGCTGAGGCTGCGGCATGTGCAAACCAAACGGCCGGGGCGAGCTGTTTTGGCAGCCCCGCCGGGCATGGAACGTTTGCGCAGGGTGTGCCGGTGATCATCCCACCCAATATTTCGTCGGGCAGCCTTCTCGTTCCCGCAGCGAATACAATTGGTACGCTGGGACCGGGCGAATTCCACCGTGGCTATGTGGAGTCCTGGAATCTGTTTTTGGAACGCCAACTGCCGTCCAACTTTCTTGTCAGCGTCGGATACGTAGGCAATCACTATGTTCACGAATTCAACGGAAGGGACCTCGCCGCAGCCCCGCTCGGCGGTGTTGAGCCATCCTACGGCGGTGTTCAGTATACCGGTGGGCTTTATCAATTCCAGGGTTACTTGGACTCGCACTATAACTCGCTGCAGGTTTCGGTAAACCGCCGGGTCTCCCACGGACTTTTCGTTCAGGGTGCCTACACCTATTCTCGGGCGATGGGCTACGTGGACGACAACACCTGGGAGAATGGCTTGAGGTTTAATTGTCCTCCTTTACCAACGATGCCCCAAGGGTGCCTGCGCCTCAATTACGGTCCCTTGAGCTTCGACCATACTCATAACTTCAGGTTGGCGTACGTTTATGACCTGCCTTTTGGTTCCGGGAAGAAACTGGCGAGCAGCAACAACGCCGTCAATCAGATCGTCGGAGGATGGAAATTGAACGGTGTTTTCACGGCCTTCACGGGTGATCCGTTGCTGATCAAGCAGAACATCAACAATCTCGCCACTTTTTCCACGCCCCAAGAACCAAACCACGTCGCTCCGGTTCAATACCTCGGAGGCGCCAATAATGCCGCGGGCTTCCCGATGTGGTTCAATCCCTCGGCTTTTGCTCCCAACACTTCCACAACCAGCATCGGCAATATCCATCGGTTGCAATCCTGGCTGAGAGGCCCCGGGCTCTGGCAGTTGGACACCAGCCTCGCTCGAGTCTTCAAGCTCACCGAGCGCTTCTCCTTTGAGATTCGTGGCGAAGCGGAAAACCTCTTCAATAAGCCGCATTTCAACGACCCGGGTTTTGCCGGCAGTGGAGGGACGACCTGCCAAAACATCGGTGGGGCGTGCGGTGGGACATTTGGTGAAATCACTTCTACTTATGGTCAACGCGTCGTGCAAATTGGCGCGTTCGTGCGGTTCTAGGACGTCGCCGCGAAGGCTCAATCGCGTTCCGACCACAGAAAATGGGAATCCAGGCCAGCGGGCACCCTAAGGTGCCCGCTTTTTTTTCGATCCAAGCAGGTCAGACGACCCGTCACCGTCTCGGGCGCCATCCGCGGCTGTCAGAAAGGGAAAAGCGCGGGTTGTGCGGTACACACACCGCGTGCTACAAATTGAAGCAGCATGAGATTCTGTTTAATCGCGGCTTGCACCGTTGTTTTGCTGGCATCTTCCCTGTTTGCGCAGTCACCGGATCTGGCCGAAAAGTCGCACCACGCCAAAGACTTGATGGCCGCGCAGCAATTCGAACAAGCGGTCCCGATTTACCGCGAGCTCGTTCGTGCCCTTCCCGGCAATCCTGGCATCGTGATGAACCTTGGTTTGGCACTGGTTTATTCCGGGCACAAGCGCGAGGCGCTAGGCGAATTCGAGAAGGTTCTGAAGCTTGATCCGAGCAGCGGCCTTGCCTTGCTCTTTCTGGGGACCACTTATCTGGATCTGGGTGAAGCTGCCAGAGCACTCCCCCCGTTGGAGAAGCTAGCCAAGGCCGAACCTGAGAATCGCGAAGCTCAGGAGGCGCTCGCGGAGGGGCGCTTGGCGCTCAAGAGATTCGCGCCTGCTCGAGACAGCTTCGAAAAACTTTCCCGCTACGATCCCGGGAACCCGAAAGTCTGGTACGGGCTCGGGCTGGCTTACGATGGCTTGGCGCAGAAGAGTTTTGACAAGCTCGCGGACCTCGCTCCGGGCTCTGCCTATTGGTTGGATCTCGTAGCCGAGTCGCGTTTGGATACCCAGCAGCTGTTTAGCGCCTTCTATCTGTACCGGCAGACACAGGAAAAAATGCCCTCCCTGCGCGGCACTCATGGCGCGGTGGCGGAGATCTACCGAAAAACCGGGCACCAGGACTGGGCAGCGCTCGAGGACGACCGGGAGCGGCACATGCCCCCTCCGAATTGCGCTCAAGAAGAGCTTGAATGCGATTATCGATCGGGAGAATACACTGAATTAATATCTGCGGCCGAGCGGCAAACTACACCGGAATCCTTTTTTTGGCTCACGCACGCCTACAATCGGCTGGCTCACGACGCGTACGCGCACCTCGCAGAGCTGCCGTCGTCCGCGCCCGCCGAAGAGCTGATCGCGAAGATTGAGTTTAAGCGCCGGCAATATGTGGAGGCAGTAAAACACTGGCAAGAGGCCCTCAAGTTCTCGCCCGCCGACACTTACATCAAAGAACAACTGGCCATTTCGCTTCTCGAAACGACCGACCTCGTCCGCGCCCGCGAGCTGTTCCAGGAGTTGCTCGAGTCTCAACCGCAATCTTCCGAGCTAAATTACTATCTCGGTGATATCCTCTTGAAATCGCAGAAGCCGGCCGAAGCCCTGCCCTTCTTGCATAAGGCGGTACACCACGATCCGGGGCTGCTGCCGGCGCATGCCTCTCTGGCGCGCACGTACTTGGCGCTTGGCCAGGCGGACAAGGCCATCCCTCATTTGAAGGCCGCCCTATCGGTCGACGAAGACGGCAGCTTGCATTACGAGTTAGGGCGCGCCTATCAAGCGCATGGTCAGCTCGCGTTGGCGCGGCAAACGCTCAAGCAGTACCAGGAAATCCACAGCAAGCAAGAAGCGGAAAAGCAGTCCCTCAATCAGGAGATGCGGATCACACCACCTTGAGGTGAGTCCGACAGTCAGTCGGTTTTCCACGCCCCTAGACTTGCTGCATCCTAAATCCGCTCTGAGCTTCTTGGTTCCCGAACCTCAAGAATTTGGTTGGCTTGTACGTCTCGGAGGACCTGGACCGTGCCGCTCGGCCATCGGATTTCGACGCTGGGAATCTTTTCAAGCTTCCCCAGCCCGAAATGTACTCCAAAATGACTCGAGGAGGCGTATCCGCAGGAGCTGCTCATGTGGTTACACTGTTTGTCGATGCGCACACGCGCGCCAATCCCGTCGCGATTGCTCTTGGTTCCGGTGAGCTTGAGGATGATCCAATGGTTTGGACGCGGGCTGACGTTCTCCCAGAGCTCCGCCCGATCCTGAAGAGAAACCACAACAACGTCGATTTTGCCATCGTTATTGAAGTCCGCGAAAGCGCAGCCGCGATGCGGGCGCGGCACCTGAAAATCCTCGCCTGCCTGAGCCGATACGTCCCAGAAGGTCCCGTCTCCGAGATTCGCAAAAATGCTGTTTGGCTGCTTATATCGCGTGGCTTGGAACATCTCCACGTTGTCGTCAACGTGCGAGCAGGTGGTGAACAGGTCTTTCCATCCGTCATTGTTGAGGTCGAAGAAGCCCGTGCTCCAGCCGCTGCGCTCGAGCGTGAGGACCGAGAGGCGTGTGCGGTAAGTCGCGTCTTCGAACAGGCCGCCCCCGAGGTTATGAAAAAGCGGGAACGTCTCGTTCGCCAGATCTACGACGGTGATGTCCGGACGGCCGTCGTTGTCGTAATCCCGAAAATCCGTCCCCATGCTGGAGACGGGCTTGCCACTGTTCAGCAAAGCCACGCCCGCCATTACTCCGACTTCCTCAAAGGTCCCGTCGCCGCGGTTATGAAACAGGAAATTCTCCTGGTTGTCGTTGGTCACGAAGATATCCATAAAGCCGTCGTTGTCATAATCGGCGAAGGCCAGGCTCATGCCCCGGCCGTGGTGCTGGGCGATCCCGGCGCGCTCGGAGACATCTTCAAACGTCCCATCTCCCCGGTTGCGGTAAAGCGTGTTGGTGAGGCCCTCGAAGTACGTCGGGTGGCAATAAACTCGCAGGTTGCGCGAAGCGTCGCCGCAGAAACGATTGTAGCTCGGTGACCAGGAAGCGTAATTCACGACGAACAGGTCCAGCAGCCCGTCATTGTTGTAGTCAAACCACCCCGCGGCTACGGCCCACTTGTCGCTTTTGATTCCCGCCTTTTCCGTGACATCCACGAAGTGTCCGTCGCCGCGGTTGTGATACAAGGTGTTTCGGAAAACGCCAGCCACGAAAAGGTCCACGTGGCCGTCGTTGTCGTAATCTCCGGCGGCCGCGCCCATCGAGTAGCCGATCCCCGCCACGCCGGCCTCTTCGGTGACGTCCGTGAAGCGCATACCGCCTTCGTTGCGAAAGAGGCGATTAAAGTACTTGGGGGAGTCCTTTTGGAGGGACGGAATGCTCGCGCCGTTGGTAAAAAAGACGTCCGTCAAGCCGTCGTTGTTGTAATCAAAGGCCGCCACTCCGCCAGCCATGCTTTCGATGAGGTGCTTTTGGGGAGTGGCGTGATTCTCGAGAACGAAGTGCAACCCGGCGCTGTCGGCCACATTCCGGAAGCGAATGGGGCTCAGAGAGGCAACGCTACTTGGGACGGCGTTGTGCCTCTGGTCCAGAGGCAAAAAAGCCCCGAGGCCGGAGGCAAGAAACTGCCTGCGGCTGGTCTTGTCTTTGAGCTTCATCTCGTTGCTGTTTTCGGACTGTCATCATGCCATTCGCCAAAATGAAGCGTCAATCCTTCGAGAAGGAAGTGAAGAACTACGGTTGCCTGTGTGGTGCGCAAAAACTCTATTCCGCTGTTTTCTACGGAATGTAACATCGTTACATTCGGAACGGCCGGCGCCTCAGTTTCATCTTCTTGATCTTGAATGTCGCTGATTTCAAGGACGTTAACGCCGGATAGCATTTTCGATAGGGACCATTCGAAGCCCGCTACGCCCCACCGTCCTACCCGACTGTGGGGGGCGTCCGGTCAACTCGCGTCCCTACCGCGACCCCCACTTTTCAGGACCTGTTTGTAAAGTGCGACCCACAGTTTGTCTTGGGGTTGCTGACGTATGCGCACAAGGGTTGGCCTCCGGCTTTCTCCAGAGTTTCAGGTTCCAGGCAATACGCTTACCGGTTCGGATCGAAATCCCTTGCGTGGGCTTCAAAAATACTCTCGATGTCACGAGCGCCGTGCAAGACACGGACAATTTCGATCGCGTCCGCCAAAGCATGATAGAAAATGACGTAGCGGCCAAAGGGAAACCCTTTGCAATCCTGGAGCTACCTCTTCGCGGCGGCGCCCCGAGCCGGGCTGGCGGTCCAGCACTTGAAGCGTTTCGTAAAGTCTGTCGATAAACGCGTCGGCATTCGCCACGCTATCATCCGCAGTGTAGCTCCAAATCTCGATTAAATCCGCGCTTGCGTGGGGGCTGATGCGGAGTTGGGACACCTATTTCGTATTCTTTGCCGATTTCTTCTGGCGGGCAACACGTTTGATTTCTTGGGGGTCAAACACCGTGGAAGGTCCGCTGTCCAAGCCTTCGCGCATATCCTCGCGCAGCTTTTGCATTTTCAGGGCTCGAAATTGATCTGCTTGCTCCAAGAGGCGCAACGCTTCACGGACGACCTCGCTGGCAGAGTTATAAGACCCGGAGGCGATCTTCTCACGGATCATCTCCTCAAGGTGGGGGGTAAGGCTGATATTCATGGGCATAGCAGGAAACCTCGGAACTTTGGTCAATTAAAGAATGGCGCTATTGGCAAAGCTTGTCAATATTTGACAAAACGAGTGTTTGCCGATTCAGCTGGTATTGCTCATCACCAGACTCGCTGCCCGGGACTAGCCACAAGGAGTCTGCTGCTCGCACAACCAAACGCATAAGTCTTGACAAAATCTCATATTAGACATAATCTAATCCAGTTATGGACGCCGAGGTGATTAAACGGTCCTTCGACGACAGCGGGTTGCGGTGCACTCCTCAGCGCTACGCCGTGATGGCATTCTTGATGGAATGCAACGGGCATCCCACGGCCGCGGAAATCTTCAAAGCCGTGAATCGCGTGGATCCGCCCTCTTCAAGGGCCACGACTTATAACAATCTGCGGGACCTGGTGCTGGCGGGATTGGTGCGGGAAGTGGCCGTGGAGGGCCGCGCTGCGCGGTTCGATGCGAAAGGTGTCCGGCACCACCACTTCATCTGCGACCGTTGTGGCAATGTCGAGGATCTGGCGTGGTACGACGTCCCCAGGCCTGCTTCGCGCACCCTCGGCAAGCGGATTCTTCGCGAATGCGAACTCATCTTCAGGGGGCTCTGCACGAAGTGCGCTCCGCGGCGCGCTTCCCGTTAGGTTTCGAAGGCGGTAAAAACCGGATGAACGGCGCGCGCGTCACCGACCGCGGCCACCAGTGATTGTCCGAGTAGAAAGCCAAGATGGGCTGGCAATGCGCCACAGTTCTTTTGATTCAATTTTGACTAATCGATAAGGAAGGAACAAACCATGGCAACCGAAGCGAAGTGCCCGGTCGTACACGGGACCACGAATGTTGGAATGAGGTCGAACAGCAACTGGTGGCCGAACCAGTTAAACCTCAGGATTCTCCGCCAGAACTCGCCCAAGTCCGATCCGATGGGCGAGGCATTCAATTACGCCGAAGAGTTCAAGAAGCTCGACTTCAAAGCGCTGAAGAAGGACCTCCGCGCGCTGATGACGGACAGCCAAGACTGGTGGCCGGCGGATTTCGGCCACTACGGGGGGCTCTTCATTCGCATGGCGTGGCACGCCGCGGGCACATACCGCATCGGCGACGGCCGCGGCGGCGCCGGCAGCGCCCAGCAGCGCTTCGCGCCGCTCAACTCGTGGCCGGACAATGCGAGCCTCGACAAGGCGCGCCGGCTGCTTTGGCCGATCAAGCAGAAATACGGACGGAAAATCTCCTGGGGTGACCTGATGGTCCTCGCCGGCAATGTCGCGCTCGAGTCGATGGGCTTTAAGACGTTCGGCTTTGGCGGCGGGCGGCCCGATGTGTGGGAGCCGGACGAAGCCGTGTACTGGGGCAAGGAGGACACTTGGCTTGGCGACAAGCGCTACACGGGCGACCGGGAGCTCGAGCATCCGCTCGCTGCCGTGCAGATGGGTCTCATCTATGTGAATCCGGAAGGGCCGAACCGCACGCCGGATCCCCTCGCAGCGGCCAAGGATATTCGTGAAACATTCCGCCGTATGGCCATGAACGACGAGGAAACCGTCGCGCTGATTGCCGGCGGTCACACCTTTGGCAAAACCCACGGCGCCGGCGATCCGAAACTTGTTGGCCCCGAGCCCGAGGCAGCGCCCATTGAGGAGATGGGCCTCGGCTGGAAGAGCCGTTATGGCACCGGCATAGGCAAAGACGCGATCACCGGCGGCCCGGAAGTCACCTGGACCCAGACGCCAACGAAGTGGAGCAACTACTATTTCGAGAACTTGTTCGGGTACGAATGGGAGCTGACCAAGAGCCCGGCCGGCGCCTATCAGTTTCAAGCGAAAGGCGGCGCCACGCCAATTCCGGATGCCTTCGACCCGTCGAAGCGTCACGCGCCAACTATGCTGGTCACGGACCTCTCTTTGCGGATGGATCCGGTCTACGAGAAGATCTCCCGCAACTTCCTCGAGCATCCGGATGAGTTCGCAGACGCGTTTGCGCGCGCGTGGTTCAAGCTCACCCACCGCGACATGGGCCCGCGTTCGCGCTATCTCGGCCCGGAGGTCCCGGCGGAGGAGCTGATCTGGCAAGACCCCGTTCCTGCGGTCGATCACAAGCTGATCAACGCGAAGGACATTGCCGATCTCAAGCGCCAGATTCTCGCATCGGGACATTCCATCTCGGAACTGGTCAGGACCGCTTGGGCCTCGGCGGCGACGTTCCGCGGCTCCGACAAGCGCGGCGGAGCGAATGGCGCGCGCATCCGTCTTGAACCCCAGAAGGACTGGGAGGTCAACCAGCCGGCCCAGCTGGCGAAGGTGCTGCGCACGCTCGAAGCGATCCAAAAGAAGTTCAACAGCTCGCACTCCAACGGCAAGAAGTCGAAGGGGGTTTCGCTTGCCGACCTGATCGTTCTCGCCGGCTGTGCGGCGGTCGAGAAGGCCGCGAAGGCCGGCGGACACGACGTAAAAGTCCCCTTCACGCCGGGGCGCACGGACGCGTCGCAGGAGCAAACCGATGTGGAGTCCTTCGCCTACCTCGAACCGGTCGCGGACGGATTCCGCAACTACCAGAAGGCCAAGTTCAGCGCATCCCCGGAGGAGTTGCTGATCGATAAGGCGCAACTGTTGACGCTCACAGCGCCTGAGATGACGGTTCTGGTCGGTGGCCTGCGCGTTCTGGGTGCAAATTACGGGAAGTCCCCACACGGCGCCTTCACTAAGCGGCCGGAGAAACTCACGAACGACTTCTTCATCAACCTGCTCGACATGGGCACGCAATGGCAGCCGCAGTCCAATGGCTCGGGAGGCGTGTACGAGGGGCGCGACCGCAAGACAAACGAGCTGAAGTGGACCGCCAGCCGTGTGGACCTGATCTTCGGTTCGAACTCCGAGCTGCGCGCCCTCGCGGAAGTCTATGCCTGCTCCGACGCCAAGGAGAAGTTTGTGAAAGACTTCGTGGCGGCGTGGAACAAAGTGATGAACCTCGATCGCTTCGACGTCGCCTCAGATCGCACAACAAGACAACCGGATGTAGCCGTTCTAGACGGCATTCTTTGAGCGTTCTAATGCGGGCTTCTTGCTGGCAATCGAAGCGGATTCACGCTTCCCGTCTTGATCAGTTCTCGAAATGATTGGCAGAACATCGCATCTCGGTCATGCAGCAGATAGCGACAGCCTCTCAGGCATCCCCACTCCTCCATAGTCATGTTTCGCGCCTGCTGCTCCATCCACTCCTGATCCGGGTACGGCGTGAATCCTACCAAGTTCACCCGGCGAGTCTCCAAGTGGATGAAGAACAGCACATAGTAGGTCGTCAACCCTTTGAGCGTTAGGACTTCCGTCGTGAAGAAGTCCATGACCACCAAGACGTCCCGGTGTGCGCGGATAAAGTTCCTCCATGAGATCAATTGTTTTCGCTTCGGCGCGGGAGAAATGCCGTGGCGACGGAGGACGTTGCCCACTGTCTGATCCGATAGACGATGGCCTAGATTTGCCAAGGCACCTACGATCCGATCGTAGCCCCCAGCTCGGGTTTTCCCTCGCCATCTGCAAGACCAGGCGTTCTGTTTCCTGATCTATTTTTGGGCGCCCTATACTTCGACGCAATTTCGACCCATCAAATTTGTTTGCGATGAGCTTTCGATACCACCCAGAATCGTTTCGGGCTTGGCCGTTGCCGCCACGTCCTCCAGAGCCATTCGACCCGGAGTTCTTGATTCACTGTTCCGGTGACATAGGCAAGCAAGCGCGCCCAAAGCATTTTGGATTCCCCGGTAATCTATAACTTCGTGAAGGCAAGATTGTAGGCGCTGTTTCTGGGTCGGAGAACCCCATTCGAAAAGGGAGCCCGTGCAAAATCCTAAGCCACGCCATTTCAAGCCGTTCGAGTTTTTTGACCACACGGGAGCGTCGGCGCGTCTTTCGGGCAGGCCTCTCCGTAAAAGACGGAGAGCCCATCGATCTGCGTCGTGCGACAAAAAGTCGCGTGTTCGATGGGACTCTCCTTTTCTTCGTCTTGGGCAACTTCACATCGTCAGAACGACGCGGAACTGTGCCTTGCCGCTCAGCATTCGTGCGTAAGCTTCGGCCGCCTTTTCGAGCGGGTAGGTCTCAATCATCGGGCGCACGCCGGTCAGCTCGGCGAAACGCAGAGTCTCATCCTCATCCGCTGTCGTGCCCGACGCCCAGCCCTGAATGGATCGGCTGCCAATAATGAGTTGTACCGGTGTTACCTCAATGGGATCGAAAGCCGCACCGATCACCATGAGCTTCCCATTTGGTCCCAGCCCGCCGATCAGCTCTGACATTGCTTTTGAACTCGGGGCTGTAGCCACCACCACTCGTGCGCCGCCCAGTTTTTGCAACACTGCCGCTGCATTCGTCGATTTGCTGTCGATGTAGACGCTCGCTCCCAGCTTCTTTGCGAGCGGCTCGTTCTCAGCCCCGCGCCCAATCGCGGCGACCTGATAACCGAACTTTTGCGCAAATTGAATGCCCAAGTGACCAAGGCCGCCAATACCCTGGATGGCAACGAGGTCGCCGGGGAATGCACCGCTGTGGCGCAGCGAGTTGAACATAGTGATGCCGGCGCAGAGCAGCGGCGCCGCCTCCGTCTCGCTTAGACTTTCGGGTATAGCCACCACAGCCTCCACCGGAGCCACCATATATTGCTGGTATCCTCCGTCGTAGCTGATCCCCGGAACTTTCAGGTTTTGGCAGTTGCGAAAATCTCCTCGTTGGCACGCTCGGCACGTCCCATCGTGTCCTCCGTGCCAACCGACGCCGACGCGTTGTCCCTTCTTCCACTCGGTCACACGGTCACCCAGTTCGTCGACGAGGCCCACGACTTCGTGCCCCGGGATACGGGGATATTGAATCCCAGGCCAACTACCATCTTTCGTAAATGCGTCACTGTGACAGATGCCGCAGGCTTGGACCTTGATGCGCACCTGTCCCACATCCGGGTTAGGAATCTCGCGCTCGACGATCTCGAAGTCACCTCCTGCCCTAGGAATCTGTGCCGCCTTCATTGGTGCAATTGCTAATTTTGTACTTGCCATAAATCCTCCTTTTGCGAAAACTTTAGAGATATCGATTCCAAACAGCTCCTTTTTTCGTACAGCTACCAACGGCCAGCGTGAACGCCGCCGTCCACGTGGAGGACCTCTCCTGTTACTTGACCTGCCTGTGCCAGGTAGAGGACAGCGTCCACAACGTCCTGTATGTCTGCGATTCCCCCCATTGGCTGCAACTGTTTAAGGAACTCCTTGGGACTATCCTTGTGCATTGGCGTATCCACCACGCCAGGGGCTACAGCGTTGAAGCGGATACCCTGTTTTGCATACTCAATCCGAGCCATTTATGCCAAGGATCGGCTGATCGGCAAGCGCCGCAGTGATGCTTACGACGCTCCCTGATTTCTGCTTCAGCATCTGTTTCACAGTAAGCTGAGTGATGTAGAAAAATCCCAGCAGGTTCGTTGAGACCAAGGCGTTGAAGTCCGCGGTAGAAAATTCCGTGAAAGGCTTCGTGAAAAAGATTCCGGCGTTATTCACCAGAACATCGATACTTCCGAAGTTTTTTATTGCTGCTTCGACGACCTTGGCAGCAGTCTCCGGCTCCCCAATATCGCCATCGATGAGAACCAGGGCGGTCGAGGCAGTCAACTGTTGACTTACATTGCGAGACGTCGCAACGACGTTATAACCCTGTTTCAGGAAGGCCCCGACTAAACCGGCTCCGATTCCGCGCGATGCTCCTGTAATGATTGCGGTGTTGTGGTCCGGCATGTAAACTCCTCTTTAAAGATGGCCTGCACAGGTGCGATCACACCAGATCCGTAGAGGAGAAACAATTAGACGATGGTATCGACCATACCTTCGTATCAGCCGGCGGGAGTGAGACCCTCTGTCCGTCTTTCCTCTTTAAGCTTTTTCCCCTTTGATGTTTATCGTGTTGTTGTCGATCCAGCGGGAGAACCGATACCAAAGTATTATGGACAGCGATGCGCAGGGTGGCGCACCCTCGTGTCATGGAGTGCCTCAAGGTAAGAGGTCGCCACCCTCATCCTGGCTGCGGCAAGACCATCAATAGACCAGGTCCGGCCGTAAATCACGGTTGCCTAGTGACGCGCCTTGCAGGACACTCTTCATGGGAGGAATACAGCATGAAGAAGAGTGCGGCCTCCATTCGCTTTGCCGGCTCCCAGCTCGGCGAAGCACGTCATGTCTGCGCGTTCTTCAACAGCGACGACGAAGAATATCGCGTGCTACTTCCCTTCATTAAGGATGGGCTCGAGTGCGGCGACAAGGCCGTTCACGTCGTAAGTCCGGATCAACAGCGCGACCATCTGCAAAGGTTGACTGCGGCGGGGATCGACCCTGCGGCTGCCGAGCAGAATGGGCAACTCGAGGTTCGGACCAGCACCGAAGTATACCTTCGAGAAGGCCGTTTCAATCCGGACCGAATGCTAGAAGTGTTCGAGCAATTGGCTAGCGGCAACGCCAAGGGAGGTTTTCCACTGAGCCGGATTGTATGCCGCATGGACTGGGCAGCTGAAGGTCGGTCGCAGGACACTCTCGTCGAGTTCGAATCGCGTGTAAACGATGTATGGCGCCGCCACGACGACGCCGTCATCTGCACGTACCATCTTGGGAAATTTGGGGGAGATACTGTCATTGACATTATGCGGACGCATCCGATGGTCATCATCGGCGGCATCCTCCAGCAGAATCCATTCTTTGTACCACCGGAGGAGTTTCTGCGTGAACTTCGCGAACGGAGAGCTAGGCAGACTACGGCACGCTCGATGGCGGTCTAACATGGAAGTGTCACTCGAACATCCCGCGGAGGAAATCAAGCGCCTTCAACGTTGCATTAATGATCTGGTCAGCCTCCTCGCTCTTCCTGCCATGTGGAGTGGCAGCAAACCCTATGACATCGTTCATACCTTGCTCGACTCACTCCTTCGCTTGCTCGATCTGGACTTCGTGTATGTGAGCTTGACAAACCCAGTCGACGCGGCGCCCTCCGAGACGGTCAGGGTCCCTCAATCGCAAGAACAGCTGTTCCGACCGCGAGAGCTCTGTACGTTCCTCAATCGCTGGTTGGGAGATGACCCACAAAAACGTTATCTCCAGGAACGCAGTCACATTGGAGACGAAGAGGTTTCACTCGCGTCCTGGCCTCTCGGGGTTCAGCGTGAAATCGGGGTAATCGTAGCGGGGTCTCGTCGAGCAGATTTCCCGCGGGATACCGAGGCACTTCTTCTGGGGATAGCGGCTAACCAGGCGTTGATCGGACTACAGCAGGGACGACTGTTGACCGAACAGAAGCGCGTTGCCGACGAACTCGATCAACGCGTCGGGCAACGGACCGCAGAACTTGCTGCAGCCAACGAAGGGCTGAGAATGGAAGTCGCCGAACGCAGGCGCGCGGAGGAAGCACTCAAGCGCAGTGAAGCGTTTCTAGCCGAAGGCCAACGCCTCAGCTTAACCGGCAGCTTTTCCTGGCGACTGGACACGGACGAAATCACGTTTTCGGAGGAGCTCTATCGCATCTTCGAGTTTGACTACGATGCGCCTGTGATGCTTGAGCAGATTGTTGCTCGAGTCCACCCGGAAGACATCCCCTTGTTGTCTGAGAAGATGGATTTGGCACGAAGGAACATTAACGACCACGATTACGCAATCCGGCTACGGATGCCAGACGGCCGGGTCAAGTACTTGCGTACGAAGTCTTACGGGATCCGCGACCGAGACGGGCGGCTGGAACATGTCGGCGCGATTCAAGACGCGACGGAACACCGGCTTTCGGAAGAGGCGCTCGCCAAGGTAAGTTCGGAACTCGCGCACGTGGCAAGGGTCACGAGCCTTGGAGCGTTGGCGGCGTCGATCGCCCACGAAGTCAGCCAGCCGCTGTCGGGCATTATCACCAACGCCTGCACCTGTCTGCGGATGCTGGCCGCGGATCCTCCAAACGTCGACGGTGCGCGCGAAACCGTGCGGCGCACTATTCGCGATGGCAACCGTGCCTCTGAGGTGATCACGCGATTGCGCGCGCTTTTCAGTAAGAAAGAGGCCACGATTGAATCGGTGGACCTGAATGAGGCTACGCGAGAGGTGATTGCCTTGTCGTTGAGTGAACTTCAGAGAAACCGGGTGATTCTGCGGACTGAACTTGCCAGTGACCTCCCGGTTGTGAAGGGCGATCGAGTGCAGATTCAGCAGGTCATTCTCAACCTGCTCCGGAACGCCTCAGAAGCATTGAGTGCCGTCGACGATCGTCCGAGGCAGTTGCTGATCAGTACCGAACGAGACGAAGGGGATCGTGTGCGACTCACCGTGCAAGATGCGGGAGTCGGTTTCGACCCTCAAGCTGCAGAGAGACTCTTCGAAGCATTCTATACAACTAAGAACGAGAGTATGGGAATGGGACTATCAGTCAGTCGCTCCATTATCGAGAATCATCATGGCCGTCTATGGGCAGCGCCGAATGATGGCCCCGGAGCCACGTTTTCATTTTCTATTCCTCGCGGTCCAGAGGGTGTGACGGGAGCCCGCAGTCTTGGCACCATTCGAATGCCTGCCGCGGAGGACTCAGAGCGTGCTATGGGGGATCCGTGCTGACCGGACGCTCACTAGTATCTGTGGTTGATGACGACGAGTCCGTCCGCGAGTCGCTACCCGACTTGCTGTGGGAGTTGGGCTTTGCGGCCCATGCATTCTCATCGGCGGAAGAGTTCCTCACGTCTGATTACGTCGCCCAGACTAATTGTCTGATCCTGGACATCGCCATGCCTGGCATGACGGGACACGATCTCCAACGGGAATTGAAGCTTCGCCGGCAAGAGATTCCGATCGTCTTCATCACCGCTTACAGAGATGACGCCGTCCGCCCGCGAGTGCTCGAACAAGGCGCCGTGGAGTGTCTGTTCAAACCTTTCAGCGAGCGGGCCCTGGTTGAGGCGCTCAACGCCGCGCTTCGGAGGAGCTGAGATTCGACCGAGCTGAGAGATCAACATGAGTTCAACGAGCGGACCTAGCCAATCAAAGGCATCACCCAAGTTGCACGCCACACCCATAGTGTTCGTTGTTGACGATGACATCTCGGTCCGCGAATCGCTGGAGTTGCTGATTCAGTCCGAGGGTTGGCAGCCTGAGACATTCGCCTCCGCACAGGAATTCCTTGCCAATCCACGCAAGCTTGCTCCGAGCTGCCTCGTATTGGACGTTTCTCTTCCAGGCCTTAACGGTCTCGATCTGCAGAAGCGCGTCGCTGTCGAACGGATTGACATGCCGATCATATTCATCACAGGTCAGGGCGACGTGCCTATGACTGTTCAGGCCATGAAGGCGGGCGCCGTAGAGTTCTTGACGAAACCATTCAGTGATGATGTGCTGTTGAGCGCGATCCGTACCGCCATCGACCGCAGTCAGACTGCTCTGTCGCATGAGGCGGAGATGCGGGGGCTTCGCGACTGCTACGCGTCACTCACGCGTCGCGAACGGGAAGTCATGGCGTTGGTGGCCTCCGGTTTGTTAAATAAACAAGTCGGTGGGGAGCTCGGCATTAGCGAGATCACGGTCAAGGCACATCGAGGCCAGGCGATGCAGAAAATGAAGGCCGACTCGCTCGCCGATTTGGTGAAAATGGCTGCGAGACTCGGCCTCGCATCTGCGCCGAAAAGCTGATACTTCACCATCCTTGATGGTGATATCCCGCCGGCGTGAGGGAACTAGAGGCCTAGATCACTCAATCCTGGGTGATCTTCGGGGCGGCGCCCGAGCAGCCAGTGGTATTTGCGATCTGATTCCAAAATGGGAAGGTCGTTGATTGACGCAAATCGCAATTTCATGAGCCCGTCGCCATCGAACTCCCAGTTCTCATTTCCATAAGAGCGATACCAGTGACCCGAGTCGTCGTGCCACTCGTAAGCGAAGCGTACCGCGATCCGGTTGTCGCCGAACGCCCAGAGTTCTTTGATGAGCCTGTAGTCCAACTCCTTGACCCACTTGCGAGTGAGGAATGCAACGATTTCGTTTCGTCCGTTGATAAACTCCGATCGGTTCCTCCATCTTGAATCGATCGCGTAGGCCAGAGCTACTTTCGCCGGGTCGCGAGTGTTCCAGCCATCTTCGGCGAGACGCACCTTTTGAATCGCGCTTTCATGTGTAAACGGAGGCAAAGGGGGGCGGGTTGTCATCGTTGTAGTTGCCATGATTTCTTCTCCTTAGACTGATTCGTTCGGCATATCCATAAACCCACGCACTCGCGTGGCGATCTCGTAGGCTGCCGTGTCGAGGGAGAAATGGCCGCCATCGACAATGTGAACCTGCGCTGAGGGCACTCATATCAGAACGTTGTGGCTCCGCTTCCATCTGTTCGCCCGACTATTTTTTGTGCGCTTGTAAGGCAGCCGTCATCCCCACATTTTCCGGTTTGCCCCAATGGGACCACCTGCGTGTCAGCAAGAGATAAATGACAGCCAGCAGCATGACCATGAGAGCATCGACAAAGAACCAGCCATAACCCAACACGAAAATGTGACTGAGAATTACGGCAGTCATCCACACAACAATCAATCCGGCTCCCAATCTGGCTGTTTTCGGGATCAGGAGCAGAACCGCCACCACCGTCTCAAACGCCCCTGACCCTAACCGGAATACCGGCTGAGATACCCAGCCGTGGACCGCTTGCGACATCTGCGTGAACAGGGTCACCGAATCTGGCACCGCTGCAAACTTGAGAAAGATGGCGGCATACAGAAGGTTCATGGACACCATCAGGCGAATTGCCAGTAGTGCGAGTCTTTTACCCATAAAATCTTGCCCCCTTGACCACCTCGAACCGGCCAATGCTTCGCGAATGATAGTACTCATTTCTGCCTCTTCATGAACTGACCTATAAGCGCCGCAATTTCATCTGCGTTGGTATCAAGAGCGAAGTGTCCTGCGTCGAGAACGTGAACCTCAGCGTTCGGCACATCCCGGCGATAGGCTTCCGGCTCCGAAATGTCAAATGAGGGGTCATACTTACCCCAAATCACCAGCAGCCGCGGCTGCCTTTCGCGCATCCATGTCTGCCACTTGGGGTAGGAGTCGACGTTCGTGCGGTAGTCGTAGAAGAGGTCGCTTTGAATATCCACCTGGCGAGGCTGGCTCAGAAAGGCAAATTCATCGGTCCAGAGATCCGGGGCATAGCGCTCCACGTTAGGATCGATCCCTACATGGCGCGTCCGCGTAGTCGCGAGTGACAGGAGGTTTGCGCGTAGCGCACTCTCGTTAACGGCGCGATCTGCCCAAAAGGCCCGGCGTGTTTTCCAAACCGCTCCCAGACCATCGTTGTGCGCAACGGCGTTCTGAACAATGAGCGCCTCGATTCGGTCCGGATAAGCCAAGGCCATGCGAAAGCCGACGGGGCCCCCGTAATCCTGCATGTAAAGCGTGTAGCGCGAGAGCCCAAGAGCTTCGGTGAAGTGATTCATGGTTTCGGCGATGTGATCGAACGTGTACGCGAATTTTTTCGGGTCTGGCCAGTCACTGTGTCCGAAGCCGGGGTAGTCGGGCGCGATAAGGTGATAGCGGTCGGAAAGCTGGGTGAAGAGAGGCTCGAACATCCGCGAGGAAGAGGGGAGTCCGTGCAACAGCAAAAGCGTTGGCGCGTCTTTTGGCCCGACCTCTCTGTAAAAGATGGAGAGTCCATCTACCTGTATGGTGCGATAAAAAGTCGTGTGTTTCACGGGACGTTCCTTTCCCTGGGCGTGGGCCGGCAGTTGAAATATTGCGAGCATCATAGAAACCACCAGCACCATACGAGAAACCTGCAAGAATCGGGCCCAACGGGACGAATAGAAAGGGTGCATACTTTACCCCCGTGTTAGAAGTCCCTGCGCCGTGGGCCGGACGACCACCTCACGGCGGGCTGCGCTCCACTGAATGATGGGTCCTGCGATTTCGGAAACTTCCTCGACCAATGAGCGCAAGAAAGCCGATGTGTCGCTGCAAGCCGAAAGATTGGCGCTTTGCCCCGCCCATAGAGGCAAGAGATCCGCTCGACCCGCCGCCTCGGCTGCTATCGACAGGTTTCTGACGAGTCTTCGTTGCAACGGATAAGGTAGAATCGCCGTTCCCTCTTGGTTCAACTCCTCCAGCAAGCGGTTGTGGATTCCCCGCGCGAGCCTTCCGGTGAAGCCCTTTGTCAGAGCGGTGTGCCCGGCTTTTTTCCCTCGTAAAGCCTGGCGATGAAGGAGGCTGGCGCCGGACTCCTCGCACGCCAGGAATACCGTTCCCATTTGCACGGCCTCTGCGCCAAGAGCCATGGCGGCGATTACGCCGCGCGCATCTGCGATGCCACCGGCGGCGATCACCGGCACATCGACGATGTCGACGATCTGAGGGACGAGCGAGAGCGTGCCCGTAAGCGAATCCTCTGCGGACCGGAGGAATGAACCGCGATGTCCTCCGGCTTCGAACCCGGAAGCGACGATCACATCCACGCCTGCCTCCTGAAGTGCTGCTGCCTCATCGGGTGTTGTCGCCGCGCCAATCGTGACGATACCTTTCGTCCGGCACTCCTCTAAAATTCCTCTTGGCGGGATTCCTACGATGAAGCTGAATACCGGGACGTTCGCGTCCAGCAACACGCGAGCCTGATCTTCAAATCGGATCGGCGAATACGGTTTGTATGTCGGACGAGGCGCCCCCAAGGCGGCGAGATGGACGGCAAGCGGGGCAAGGCTCCTATTGAAGGCGTTTTCGTCCGATGTTCGGGCGCCTTCGTCTTCCATCGAGACCCACAAGTTCATTGCGAACGGTTTCGAAGTAAGGGAGCGAATCTCTCCGATCACGTCCTTGATCGCCTCCGGAGCCAAGCCGTGCGCACCAAACGATCCGAGTCCGCCAAAGTTGGAGACCGCGGCCGTCAATTTTTGTGATGACAATCCGCCCAGCGGACCTTGAATGACGGGATAGTCGATCCCGAGTTTCGCTGTGAGCCGGTTCTCATTCCAGCGGGGCGGCATTACGCGGATACCTCAAAAATCAACTCCAGCTCGACCGGCACGCCGAGCGGAAGGCTGGCTACGCCGTACACCAGTCGGCTGGGATTTTTGTCTTTTCCGAAAACGTCCTGCAGCAACTCTGAAGCGCCATCAGCCACCTTTGGCTGTTCGCGGACATCTCCCGAAGTGGCCACAGCGACGCCGAGCCGGACGATCCGCGTCAATTTGTCGAGCGATCCCAAATGCTCCCGCGCGACAGCGAGGGCGTTGAGCGCTGCTAGGTAAGCGGCCTTGCGTCCCGTTTGCACGTCGAGTTCCGCGCCGAGGCGCCCGATGAATTTCGCTTCGCGGCCTACAGTGGGAAGCATTCCGGTGAGGAAGAGCAGGTTGCCCGTCTGCACCGCTTCCGCGTATATGCCGAACGGCTCAGGCGGCGCTGGAAGCTTGATGCCGAGTTGTCTTAACCGCTGCTCGGCAGTGGCAAGACGAGAGCCATCCCCGCTTAAGATTTTGTCTTTCGAATCTGTATTCATTGATCTCGCTCCAGCGGCTTCGGTTTAATCGTCCACATTCTGATTTTTTACAGGGTCCCATAGAAGGCTGCGCCCTTATGGATGCTCAGCGTCCCACGAAGTCTCCCAAGCGATTTTCTGCATCACCGGGTTTGCAAAAGCCTCGCTCTATCAGAGTTTTGATTCTCTGCTGCGTGGCCGGTCGTGCCATCGAAGCAACGCAGGCGTTCCACCCGGATTCGATTTCGATATCAGGCGGCAAGCTGGCAACGTTGACCAGGCGCTTCGTATCCACGATTGTCTGTTTGTCGAAGGTGACGATGCGGTTGGCAAGCGCATCCACAAATCCCTCAAGGTCGGCATCCGGCAACGACCGATTCACATAGCCGTAGCGCTCTGCCAAGTCACCTGGGACGTCGTTTGCGCTTAAAACTACTTCCAGAGCGCGTCCTCTTCCCATGAGGCGCGACAGTCGCGCCATGGGGCCACCGCCAGGCACCAGACCGGCGCCAACCTCAAACTGCGACAAGATGGCTTTCTCGCGACTGGCAAAACGCATGTCGCAGGCAAGCGCAAGCTCACTTCCCATACCGGTCGCTCGCCCGCGAATCGACGCTATCGATACGACAGGTGCACGACTCAGGCGCACCAGCATCTCGGGCCATGGATGCAAGCCTGTAGGTCCAGGAGGGAGATGCGCCAAATCGTCAAGTCTTGCAAGAAAATCTAAGTGAATCAGAAAGAATCCTTCGACTGCACTGTCAAAGACCACCACCTTAACCTGCTCGTCAGTTTCGATTGCCGTGATGATCTCGTTTACTTGCGGAAGCATCTCCGGACCGAAGATGTTGAGCGGCGGGTGGTCAAACGTAACTCTCCAATACTCGGGCGAGCGCTTGGCCAGACGTATCTCAGCGGTCTTTGTTGTTGCTGCGTAATTCTGATCTTTCATGGCTGTTGTCTCCTCATCATCTGGTTTCACGGCGTAACGCTAGCTAACTCACGAACGGCGATGCAGGAAGTCGACGACAAGTTTTGTCGTCGCGGCCGGCTGTTCTTCCGTGATCCAGTGCCCGCAATCCGGGATGATCACATCTTCGACATTATCGGCAACACACCGCATCACCGCGCCCATCCTAGGGCCGAATGTAACTTCGCCACCCAAGGCCAAGACCGGCATCTGAAGCTTGCCCTGCGCAAGGAACGTCCTGTTGTCGGTCGCATCCTGGCTGAATGCCAGGAACTGGGCAAAGCCGGCTCGCATTGCGCCGGGTTGCGCATAGAGCGCCGCATAATGCTGGCGCTTCGCTTCATCAAACCGCTTCCGGTGCCGGGAAAGTTCGTTCCAGAAGCGGTCGAGATAGATGCGCTCGCGGCCGGCGACCAGGCGCTCCATGTCCTGACCACCGAAGCCAAAGTGCCACATGGCCGGATCCTGTGTGATCTGATCCCAGGGTCCGACGCCGGGCAGCGGCGCATCGATCGCCACCCATCGGCTCACGCGCTCGGGGTGGGTGGCGGCAACTGCGAAGCCGACCATGATGCCGATGTCGTGCGTCACCAATTCGGCCGTACGCACACCCAGGGCGTCTAGGACGCCGACCATGTCCGCCGCCTGATTCTTCTTGTCATAGCCGCCATCAGGCTTCGACGAGAGGCCCGACCCACGCAGGTCGGGCGCGACAATCATGTGGTCTTCGATGAGTGCGCTCGCCAGATGACCCCACATGTCGCCCGTTGTGCCGAAGCCGTGCAGCATGACGACCGCTGGACCATGACCGCCGACCCGCACATGGATGGATGTACCGTTGGTTTCGATTGTCCGCGTCTGCATCACAGCCGGGAAGGGATAAACCCCATCTACGTGGGCATGCTCGCTCATCGCTGGGTAATTCTGATCTTTCATGTTTGTTCTCTGCTCATCATTCGGTTTCATTTTTGACTTTGCGTTGCGGTCGTCCTATGGGGCGCTTTCGTCACGCGGCTTTGGTGAGGTGGTCCCACATAGGGAAACTCGAGTAACAGATCGCTGTGAGGTCCTACGTTGTCTTCTGTAACCCTTCCATTTGTGAGGATGCGAATAAAGGAATCGAACGCATCGTCGGTGAGTGTCCGGCCGTTATCGGGAAAAGATGCCGGGCGCGTAGGGTCATAAGGCAGAACATCCGGGAGCAATGTCCCCGCCACGCGCTTTGCCTCGGCCGGCTTATATCCACCTGTGTGCTCCAGAGCGTGCGCGAAGGCAGCAAGGAAACGCTCATCGTTCGCCGGTTCGCCCGCGAGGTAGGCATCTCTCTCTTCGACAAGTATGACCGCTTGCGCAGGACGGGCTCCGCGCTCGACTTGGATCCAGCCGCCGCCATCATCTGGCACAAGCGTGCGCGCCCACAACCCCACTTCTCCTGTTCCCAGAGCAGAGTTAGGCACTTCAAGAACGATGCCGCACACATCTTTGTCAGCGAAGAAATCGTCGCCCGTGAACTGCAAATTGTTCTTCGCGCCTTCCACGTCGCAGAAGAAAGGGTCGCTGCGCCAGCCGGCAAAGAAGCGAATCTCGCTTGCCTCTGTGATCTTCACCTCATGTCCCATGGAAACTGGCGCTCCGTCGACAATCACGCGCCCCCAATCGCCAGTACCGTTTGCTTCCAAGCCATCAATGCGGCGGACGATCGCGGCTTGTGCGCCGCGCTCGAATGCTGAGAAGCGCACGCGGTACGCGATATCGGCAACCACATCACCATCGGTATCAATCTTGAGCTCGTACAATGCTTCGGGTGCGAAAGGCTCGGTCGTAGTAGGCCCAGGAGGGTTTTCGCCTGCGGACGGATGCACGTTCATAATCAGGATGGATTTCTCAGCGTCTCCCGGCTTGGGAAAGGCATACAGATCCGTGAAGTCAAGTCGGGCGTCTCCTTGGGGGAAACGGAAGTCAGGGCCAGAATAGTGATGCGACATGGATCAGTCCTCCTCTATTGCAAGCTGCTCGTCCGCCCGTGTTAGAACGCCCCGGCGCCGGCCGCAGCGACGGCATGATCCTGATCGCCGGAACCACCGCTGACACCAATCGCCCCTACGACCTTGCCATCCCGCTTCAGCGGAATACCGCCAGCAAAAATCATGATTTTGCCGTCGTTTGAAACGTGAACTCCGAAGAATTGGCCTCCAGATTGAGCGTGCTTTGCCAATTCCTTCGTTTCAATTTCAAATGCGCTCGACGTGTAAGCCTTCTTCATAGAAATATCAATGCTGCCAATCCACGCGCTATCCATACGAACGTGCGATACGATATTTCCGCCTTCGTCAGCCACCGCGATATTCATTGGCTGGCCAATTTCCTTGGCTTTCTTTTCCGCAGCGCTGATAACGCGGCGGGCATCTTCTAATTTCACTGCGGTCACGAGTTCTCCTTTTGCGATCCGATCATTGGCTTCCGGCTTTCGCTGCAGCTTGCTCGATCAAATCTGCGACTTCTTTCGGATGAGAAAGCATTGGCACGTGACTGGAGGGAACAGTGATCGACGTTGCTTTCATTGCCGCGGCTTCGGTCTTTTCAAGGTCCGGAGAAACAGCGCGATCGTTGCTGGCAATCACGCACCAAGATGGCTTGGTCTTCCACGCGGCGGTCGTGATCGTGGCCCCAAATACAGCCGCTGCTGTCGGAGTCTGTGTTGCCGTCAACACCTGCTTCTCTTCGTCTGACAGGTCCTGCGCAAAGTCTTCAGCGATTCCCTTTGGGGTCACCGTCAGAAAGCCTTCAGCATCCGCCCGGACTTCGCCGCCTAACGGAGCCGGCGGAAACGGTTTGGTGACTGAAGCAACGGACTCACCATCCGACGGCGCGAGCGCAGCCACATAAACCAACCCGACTACCTTTGGATCGTTTCCTGCCTCCGTGATAACCACTCCCCCATAGGAATGGCCCACCAACAGTACGGGGCCATCCTGCAATGCGATGGCGCGCTTGGTGGCGGCAACGTCGTCAGCCAGCGAGGCCAGTGGGTTCTGCACGGCGACCACATGAAATCCCTTGGCTTGAAGCAGTGGAATCACTTTGGACCAGCTTGATCCATCGGCCCACGCACCGTGAACAATGACAATATTTCTAATCCCTTGAGGGGATTTCGTCTGGGCGACCGCTCCCGTGTGAAACACCGCTGTCAGTAGAAATCCTGCAATTACAATCAAAGCAGTTCGGTACGCTTGCGAGAGTTTCATATTTTTCTCCTTCGTTGCATCGAGATTGAAGTCATAGTTCGTCACGCTCTTGCGGCAATCACAGCCCGCGAGAGCCGACGCAGTCTTGTAAAACGGTCTGCTACAGGTACGGCCTACACCACGTTGACCGCAACGTCGATGTTGCCCCGTGTAGCGTTGGAATATGCACATGTCTCGCCGTGCGTGGGCGTCCACAATGGCCTGAGCGACTTCGCGGTCCAAGCCCGGCAGGCTGACGTTAAGCCGTGCTCGGAGGAAGTAAACGTCGCCCGAATTGCAGAGGTCTATCTCGGCATCGATGGCTACGTCGGATGGAAGTTTGACTTTCATCCTGTTGGCCACAATCCCCATCGCGCTAATGAAACAGGCCGACCAACCAGCGGCAAACAGCTGCTCCGGATTGGTGCCAGTTCCGGGGACTCCGGGAGCCGAGAAATTGACGTCTAAGCGGCCATCATCACTGTGGGAGACGCCGCCGCGCCGCCCGCCCGAAGTATGGGTCTTGGCGGTGTACCGCACGTTCATGACTTCCTGTGTTGAACCAGCTACCTCGTTGATTTTTTGATTAGTAGTCATCTTGTTTTCTTCTCTGATATACATGCTTCCGTTGAAAATGCGGACGCGATAAACACTTGCGATTAAGCCAGGACGCTGGAGGCAAAACAATTGGACGAAGGTATCGACGATACCTTCGTATCAGTCGGAGTGAAGAGCGGCGCACACACTTCCGTTTCCATCAGCGCTTCGGACAGGGCTCGAATCCCTCGCGCAGCACACCTCGAGCTGCTCCTCGACGAGCTTGCGAACCTGGACAGCTTCAGGCTGCGGCTCGTCGGGCCTCAGTTAGCTGGATCTAACTACTCTAGAGGTTTTGAGTGGACGGGCATGATTTGAACTAACGACCATAGCCAGTATTGGGCTGCTGAGCGAATGGTCCATCAAAGGTCGAAGCCAGAACGGTCGCTCTGTAGGCACTAACAACGATACCGCAGCCCGGAATATTGCAGCGCTCGTTGACTCTGGACACGGTTGTCCAAAAGAACATTCCCCTCAACTTCCAGACCACCGATTTACGCTTCACTGGATCCCATATCTCAGTCGCGCTCAACTCCATTTTTTCATAGGAAAAGAGCATTCGGTGTGGTGCCGAATGCTCGTGAATTTCTCGCAGAACATTACGTCTAAGTCTTTGAAAATCAGTCATCCGATTTTTGGATTTCACCAAAGAAGTCCGACAAATCACGCCGTTGGACCGAAGTTGGAACCAACGCAGAACTGGCATCATTTGGACGGCTGTACTAGAATGAAAACAAATATGTTGCGCCGTTCCCCGGTAGCTCAACGGTAGAGCATTCGGCTGTTAACAGAGAACTTCAAATCCAATAACTCGTTTCTCTGGCGTCAGTTAACAGCTTCCGGGCCATCCCCAAAGACCCTTTTCTTGTCCCCCTGATGTCCCCCAGCGTCGTTCGGATCCGTGCCGACGGCTTTTTCTAGCAGTAGTCTTGCCGACGTAATCGCGATGCCATTTCAGTAGCAACCGAGCACCACTTCTACGCAAAGCCGACCATTCATCCACGTGGCAGCTAACGATAGCTTCAGTGTCGCCGGCTACTTCGGGAGTTGACGTGATATTCGTAAAGCACTAGCGTTTGGCGGTACCAACTGGACCGGTGAGCTGATAACTTCAGCGCCGACAATTAGAAGAAATCGAATTAGGCAGGAAATGCGCAGAACACGCCCACGTTGACTTGCTTCGGCGTCCGGCCTAATATCGCGCTCATTCGCGAAAGCCTCAAACAAGGACAACTTGCCGACGGAGCTGTATTTCGCCTGGGTAACACAATCTGTCAAAGGACTGGTTGCGGCTCACGAACACGGCGTAGTGCATCGAGATCTCAAATCATATGGACAAAGGAGGGTAAGTATCCATGTTAACCAGACTTCTGATGCTCGCTAGTTTCTTGGCATGTTCCGCTGCACTGGTCTTGGCACAAGGCGGCGCTACGGGCGCGATCACCGGTACGGTACAGGATCCGTCCGGAGGGATCATCGCGGGCGCTAAAGTCGAGATTGTAAACGAAGCGACCAGCCAGGTGGTACGGGACTTGACAACGGATTCTTCGGGCTCCTTCACCGCCACTCTTCTACCGGTGGGTTCTTACTCCGTCGAGGTGAGCGCGACCGGCTTTGCCAAGACGAAATTCTCCGGCGCCCTGGTGCGCGTGACGGAAACCACCCGGATGACAGCGGTACTGAAAGTGACCCAAGCCACCGAGGTGATGACGGTTTCGGCGGAGGTCACCACGATCAATACGGCCGATGCCACGACGGGGGAAGCCCTCGGTGCTGCAGCAGTTTCCACCCTGCCTCTCCCCACTCAAAATTTTCAGCAATTGCTCTCGCTTTCGACGGGCGCGTCTTCGGATCTCAACAATGCCGGGGACTTGGGCCGCGGCACTGCACGGATCGACGTGAATGGTCAGCGAGAGACCAATAACAACTACCTGATCGAAGGAATCTCTTCCGCCGATTTCGCCAGTGGAGAGTTGACCTTCACCCCCATTCCGAATGCCCATGCCATCGAGGAATTCAAGGTCTCCACCAGCCTCTACGACGCCACCCAAGGCCGCAATGGCGGCGGCAACATCAACGCCGTGTTGAAAACTGGGGCAAAGAACTACCATGTCGACGCGTGGGAGTTTTTTCGCAACACCGCACTGGATGCGAATGACTTCTTCCTCAACGAGGCCGGAAAACCCAGGCCCCGGATACAGCAAAACATCTTCGGGGCAGACGCAGGCGGACCAGTTGGCCGGAAGGCGCAGCTTGGGTACCTCTACTTGAATTATCAGGGCTCGCGCCAGCGCGCTGGCGGCTCGCCTGGAACGCTGATCAACGCCACCATCCCGGTGCTCCCGGACACCCGCGACGAGGCCACTTTGATCAAGACCTTTTTCCCGAATGGCCTTCCCGCAGGGGTGACTAATCTCGATCCGGCGGCGGTCAAGCTTCTGAACGCCCAGAGCAACCAGTTCGGTGGCCCCTTCCTTTTCCCCAAAGTGCCGGGCACTCCAGGGTTCGACAATGCCGGTAATTTGAATACCGGCCTGCTGACGATCTCCTCTGTCGGCAGATACACCGAGGACCAGTTCTTGGTCAACTGGGACCGCCATTTCCGCGGCGATAAGGACAGTCTGGCGTGGCGCTTCTTCTGGTCTGACTCCGAGAGGTTTCAGCCTTTCGGCGCGGATTCCTTCCAGGTGCAAACCGGCGGCCCGGCGGCCGAAAACAACCTGAATTTTCCGCTCGACATTCCGCTGCGCGGACGTTTCGGCAGCATCACCGAGACCCACATCTTCAACAATCGCCTGGCCAACGAGTTCCGCTTTGGGGTCAACATCATCCGCGACGACCTGCTTGGCCAAAACACAGCTACCGCTGCGCAACTGGGCATTGTCCAGCCCGGCGGCAGCCTGGGAATCGACCGGTTCCAGTTGGGGAGTTTTGCGTTTGGCCCGTTTCCCGGCAGCGGTCAATTCGAGCTCTCGGATTCCTTCATTGTGGAAGACACCATGAGCTGGACACGTGGGTCACACACCCTCCGGTTCGGCGGCGAGTTGGACCACACCAGCATGCGCCGAGTCCTTAACGTTATCGGCAATCCTCTGGTGTTCTTCGTTCCCGGCGCCCCTTTCCCAGTGACGGATTTTCAAAACTTCCTGCTGGGCTCCCCCGTAGTGGCTTTGGGCAGTGGTGGCGCGGCCAACCACGACTACCGCTTCCCTGCTTATGGCGTCTTTGCCCAGGACGACTATAAAGTGACCGGGCGCTTGACGCTGAACCTCGGCCTTCGCCTGGAGTTCGTCGGCGCGCCCTATGACAAGCTCTGCCAAATCGCGAATGTGGATACGACGGCGGCGTCAACCGGGCAGCCTTTCGTCTATGGCTCCTGCGTCAGCCGGTTCAAGATTCCCGGTTTCACTGGAAACCTTAACCGTACGCTCCTGCGCAACAATTACGCCACCGTCCCGGAGCCGCGCATCGGATTCGCTTACGACCTCTTTGGAAATCACAAAACGGTGGTCCGTGGCGGCTACGGCATTTATGCCAATCGTGAGGACATAGGCGCCGTGGACAACCTGTCCTTTAACCCTCCCTTTTTGGTTGTCAGCGTTCCCTCCGTGCTGCCGGCGGGAAGTTTGTCCTGCCTCTTTTTTGTAAACCAGAATTGCAGCGGACCGGCGTTGATCCCGGGTCCGGGCGTGGTGAGCGCCAACTTCGTGCCGACTCCTTCCTTCTTTCAGGGTTTTCCCGGCGGCGACACAACCGCGTCGCCGATATTTTCGGGCAACGTCAACTCCTTCGGTGGCCTGGCGGTGCCCCTCCACTGGATCTCGGCAACGACCCAGCAGTGGAATCTGTCCGTGGAGCGGGACCTGGGGAAAAACTGGTTCGTCTCGGTCGGCTACGTAGGAACCAAGGGCACGCACTTGCGCGTGACCTACGATCCCGACCAAGCCAACCTGGTTAGTCCTCAGAATCCAATTACATTGACCGCGCAAAACGGACAGAAATTCACCATTACCCAAAATACCATCGCCAACGCCGCGGCAAGGGCGCCTTTCCAACCCCTTGGGCCTTCCGGCTTTGAAGCTTTCTCTCCCATTGCCAACTCCATCTACCATTCCATGCAGCTCACAGTTGCGCATCACTTCGCCGGGGGCCTGTATCTCCAGAGCGCCTACACCTATTCCAGATCGATCGACAACGACTCAACGGTCAGTGTGGCGTTTGTCAGCTTTTTCAACGATCAGAACAATCCGCGCGGCTCCCGCGGCCTCTCGGATTTCGATCACCGGCATCGCTCCATCACCAGCTTCGTCTATGAACTGCCTTTCTACAAGAACTTGGGCGGGATCAAGGGGCCGGCGCTGGGTGGCTGGCAAACCAGCGGCGTGCTCACGGTGCAATCGGGTGCGCCCTTCTCGGTTCTGGATTCCGGCGGCGGCACCGCCTTACAACTGGACGGCGGCTCGTCATTTTCCGCCGGTTTCGCCCCCGGATTCAGTTGCCGCAACGCGGTTACCCCTGGGAGCGATGAGTCACGGCTAAATAACTTCGTGAACCCCAACGCCTTCGTGAAGGCGCCAGTAGTCGGGCTGGATGGCTCGACGGGTTTTGGCGACGTTCCTCGCAATTGCTTTATTGGGCCATATCAGGCCAACATGGACTTGTCTATTGGCAAGACTTTTCGCATCGGCGAAACCCAAAGCGTTCTGTTCCGCACCGAGTTTCTCAACGTGGCCAACCATCCTTCGTTCGCCAATCCGCCAGCCACGGACGTCGAAAACCCAAGTTCGCTGGCGAAGATCAACTCGACGATTGGTAATCCGCGCTTCATCCAGTTCTCTTTGAAGTATTCGTTCTGACGTATCCCGAATCGAGACTGTCGATCCGAGGAGTACGCGTAGAGCACGCCAGGAGCTTACTATAGTCCTGGACCCCAAGGCGGCATGTAACTTTACCCCAGGGAGTCCGTAACCTGGGATCGATCGGTTCTGGCAGCGGCCAAATCGACGGACAACTCGTGCTAGGTCCCGGTAAAAGTCGGCATCTCGCCAGCAATACAGCGGTCACTACTAGCGTTTAGCGGTACTAATCCGACAGACCGTCTGGTTGTTCGCTCTGGTTAAATCACGGTTTGACGCCGCGCGCCAAAGCCAGAGCTCTCCCCCCGGATTGACCCGATCCCGATAGAACTCCAGCATCTTGTTGTAGAGTCCTCGCGCGGTCGGCGTTGTTGCGCCTGCGCGGTCAAAATCGCGGATGTACTGCCGGGTTTCTTCGATGATCTTGGGGCTGGCTCTCTCAATGAACGGGAACGTCGCCGCCCTTGCCGGGCTCGTTCTTGGCAAGCAGGAAGCACAACAAAAACATCACCGCGGAAGTCGCAGCGAGCAGCCAGTAGATCTCGACGTAGGAGAGAGCTTGAGCCTGTGCCATTACGAAGCTGTACATTCTGGCAAGCGCCTGTTGCTGAGCGGAGTGCATGCTTAGACCAACATGGGTTAGACGGTTCGCCAAGCCTGCGACGGCCGCCTCGAACCGATGAGAGCGTGTGTACTCGGCGAGAACGGACTGATGGTATTGACCTCGGCGTGCAAGCAACGTAGTCACAGCCGAGGTTCCTACGCTCTGCCCGATATTGCGCGTGAAGTTGATCAAACCGGCCGCAGCGTTACTTTTTGACTCCGGCAGGCCGACATAGGCAGCCATCGTAAGCGGAACGAATAAAAATCCAACCGGCAGGTACTGCCAAATGCGCATCCACGCAGCAGCACGAAAGCTGATGAGTAGATCGATGTGCTGGCATGAGAAATACATGCCCACAGCGAGTGCGATCCAGCCGAAAGCGAGAAGGTGCCTCGCCTGAAAGTGTCCGGCGAGGCGCCCGACGAACGGTAAAAGAAAGACCAGAAGAATAGCCGCCATCGAGATGACCATGCCAGCATTCTGCGCCGTGTAACCCATGAGCGTTTGCAAAAACTGGGGAAGAAGGACGGTTGAACTGAAGAGAACGGCGCCAAGCACGAACATCATGAGATTGCAGCTCGCAAAATTAAACTGTTTGAACAAATGGACATCCACGATGGGTTCCTTGTGGCGCCATTCCCAGATCACGAGGGAAACCAAACCCACGCTGGCAAGAATGATCAGTGTGGTAATGAACCGCGACCCGAACCAATCGTCTTCTTGTCCTTTGTCCAACGCCACTTGGAGAGCGCCTACGCCGACGGCGAGTAGGCCAAATCCAATGTAGTCGAATTTCGCGATGGTAGCTTTCAGACGGGACAAGTAGGGTGGATCTTCGATTAGCTGAGAAACCAGCAAGACAGCCAGAATTCCCACGGGAACGTTGATATAAAAAATCCAGCGCCAGGAATAGTTATCGGTAATCCAGCCGCCCAGCGTAGGCCCAATAGCGGGGCCGCAGATGACCGTGATTCCATACAGTGCGAAGGCCAACCCGCGTTTCTCCGGAGGGAAAGTATCCGCCAGGATTGCCTGCGTCATTGGCTGCAGTCCGCCACCGAAGGCGCCTTGCAGCACACGGAAAAGAAGCAGCATGCCGAGGCTCGGCGCGATGCCGCACAAGAACGAGCTAACGGTAAAAAAGGCGACGCACATTATAAAGAAACGCTTGCGTCCGAGCCAGCCAACGAGGAAGCCGCTGATCGGAAGCACGACAGCGTTCGACACCAGGTAACTGGTCAAGACCCACGTGCTCTCATCATTGCTCGCCCCCATGCTGCCCGCGATATGCGGAAGAGCCACGTTGGCAATGCTGGTATCGAGCGCCTCCATGAACGCAGCCAACGAAACCGCGACACCGATGATCCATGGGTTGACCTTTGGCTGCGACGTGGCTTGCTCAGTCGTCAGAGCGCCCGCTGTGCTCATCGCACCCTCACGTCTGGCACGACGGACAATCCCGGCTTCAACAGTCCCTCTGCATTGAAATGCTGTCCATCCGTGTGGTCGAAATCGATCCGCACCGGCACCCGCTGCACGACCTTCACGTAATTGCCTGTCGCGTTCTCCGGAGGCAGCAGACTAAAAACAGACCCAGTGCCGCCGCCCATGTTGGACACGTGTCCGTACCACGTACGCCCGTAGGCATCCACCTTGATTTTCACGCGCTGCCCAGGTCGCATATGCTCGAGCTGCGTTTCCTTGAAATTGGCGGTAACCCAGATGTCATCGAGCGGCACAACTTCCAGCATCTCTTGGCCGACACTGACGTTCTGACCGACTTCAGCGCTCTTCTTTCCAATGATTCCCGTCACCGGCGAGCGAATGATGGTGTAGCTGAAATTCAGCTGCGCTTGGGCCAATTGAGCGCGGCGTTGGTCGACCTGCGCATCCGCGGCGTCTGCCTGGGCGCGCCTCAGGGATACCTGTTGCGGCGCGGTTTGCGCGCTGCGCAGATCGGCCTTGGACTGCAAGAGTTTCCCTTCCGCCTGACGCACGGCCTGCTCGGCGGCCAGCAGTGCGGCGGCCGCTGAAGTGACTCCGGCGCGGTTTGCCGTTGCTGTCGCGACCGCCTGATCATATTGCTGGCGGGAGATATCTTCTTTCGCCACGAGTTGTTTGGCGCGTTCGAGGTCTGCATCACTCTTGGTGGCATTTGCCTCGGCTTGCGTCAGCGACGCCTTAGCCGACTCATGGTTTTGCTCGGCTGCCCGGAGCCCCGCCTCTGCGTTGACCACGGCAGTCTGCGCCGAATCGAGATTGCTTTGGGTCGTCACCGAGGTGATGGGCACGTACCAGTGGGAGCTCGTGGCGCTGGCTCTCGCGTCCTCCAGCGCTGCCTGGGCCTGAATCACGGCAATCTTGTAATCTTCGGGATCGATGATCACAAGCACGTCGCCCTCATGAACCAACTGGCCCTCGACGAAATTCACTTTGAGAACTTGGCCGTTGATGCGCGCGCTCAAGGGCATGATGTGCCCGTCTATCTGCGCATCGTCGGTGTCTTCGTAGCGAAAAGCACTCCACGTGAAATAGGCGGCTACGATGGCAACCACGATTACAGCCGAAATCACGAGGGCTTTCTTGCGCCGGATTGTTGAGGGTTTGTCGGCTCTCTCTTTCGACGGTGAACCGGCTTTATCGTCCGCAAGATTAATTGTTAGCTTTTCATCAGGTTCCATGGTTTGGGTACCATTCTTGTTCGGCATTACTTTGCTCCTAGGTATTGTTCGTAATTCGTGCGTGCTACTCCGAGTGCACGAGCCAGCGAGAGTTTTGAGAAGTTGTGGTTGTAGAGGCTGGTTATGTATTGATCGTTGGCGCTGGCGAGAGCCTGCTCGGCCTGGACCACTTCTACGCTGTCGGTCACTCCCGAAGTGAAGCGGTCTTTCGACCGAGCCAAGCTCTCATTGGCAAGCTCGACGTTCTGCTTCGCAACCGCGACTTGTTCTTTGGCCGCATTGAGATTGAGAAAGGCCGTTCGCACGTCATAGTCAATCTGCCCGCGAATGTTTTCCGCTTCAGCCTTACGCTGGCGCAATTCGGCCTCGGCCTGCGTGATATCACCTTTGATCCGACCGCCGGTGAAGAGCGGAACCCTGATCCCAGCCTGAAACGTGAAATCTCCGTGCGAGTGGCCGAACGTTGGCCCGATGTCGCCGTAGTCGCCATTGACAGCCACGGTCGGATACCGTTCGCCTTTAGTAGCCGAAAGCGTCTGCGCGGCGGATTTTTGAGAATCGAGAGCTGAACGGAAATCGCTCCGTGCTTTATACGCGATGTCTAGCGCTTCGACGGTAGTGAGTGGAGCGATGTCGGAATATGGGAGTGTGTTGGCAAGCTCAAACTGTTGCCCGAGCGACAATCCGATCGCACGCCCAAGGGCTAGTTTTGCAACTTCAAAATTGTTGCGCGCGATGCTTAGGTTGTATTCCTCCGTGTGCAACTGAACTTCGGTGCGTGTTGCGTCGATTCGTGGGGCCGTACCGGCCTGCACTTGATCGGCCGCGCGATCGTAAAGAGCTCTCGCATTCTGCACCTGCGCTTCTTGCGCCCGGATGCGTGAGCTGGCCTCGATAATCTGCAAATAGGCGTTGCCTACCGTGAGCGTGACCACATCCAGGATGTCCTGATAAGTGAGCTGCGCGGCCTGTTCAGCAGTGCGGGCTGCGCGAAACCGCTGGATGGATTCATAGCTGAACAGTGTTTGGCTGACGCTTGCGTCTACAGAGCTGTAGCTGAACGGTCCAACAACAGTGGGAATTCCTGTTTTTAGCCCGTTGAGCCCGAACGTCGCGAGGTTCACTTGCTGGACGTTCTCCGAAGCGCCGGCGCTGACTTGTGGCAGCAGATTGCTAAGCGCGAGTAGCCGCTGACCGCGGGCAATCTGAGCGTTTTGTCCACTTTCGATCGCTCCGAGGTTGTATCGCAAAGACATGTTGACGGCGTCCCGGAGAGTCAGCTGGACAAGTTCAGAGCTGGCTGGGCCGCTCGGCACGCTTCCGGTGACCGCAGTGTTCTGCGCTTTGGCGGTTGAGCCGCCAATGAGGACGGCGAATACTGCTACCACAGCCGCAAAGAAAAATCCGGTGAGCCGGTTGAAGACCGAGCCTTTGCCTTTGCTGGTTAATTGCTCAAGACCGTGTTTGATGTAAACACCAGTGGCAATGCACTCCGCTCCAAAGCGTACGGCGAATGCTGCTACCACAGCCGCAAGGAAGAATCCGCCAAACCGGTTGAGGACCGAGCCTTTGCCTTTGCTGGTCAATTTCTCAAGAACATGTTTGATGTAGATCCCGCTGGCGATGAATTGCGTCCTTTCCTTCACCATGGCTCGCAGAAGCCGCTCGCCGCTCTTGTCGATGAACTTGATTTCGTTCAGGTCGACGATGCAGGCTCTCTGTTTATCTCTGGCATGATTCTTTTTCCAACATGTCCTGAGCTCCCGAACCCATGGAGCAGTGAGCTGTCCACGGAGAATCCATCTCTCTTCTGAAGGCGTTTCACTAAAGCTGATCTTCAACATGCTCTTTTCCTCACAAACCAGACGCATTGCAAAGGCGATTTTGCGAAATGTGCCCCGTGGTATCGCCTGTAGTGTTTTTTCTATGCGTCGAATTGGACTTCAGATAACAGCTCAATTTTTCTTGTAACTTCTTTCTCGCATGGAAGAGCCGTCCTTTGACGGCCTCGACCGAAACACCCATACGCTGGGCAGTTTCCTCAGTCGATAACTCTGCGAGTTCCCGCAACTCGATGGCTTTCCGCATTCCCGGACGCAAATTCCCAATCGTCTCGGACAGAATTTGCGCTCTCTCCCGCCGCAGGTAGCTGGCTTCGGGGTCGGGACTTGAATCGGACATTTCCAAACTGGCTGCATTTCCTTCGGCCTCACTGTGATCGTCGACCGACACCTCGCGCAGCGCGCGGCCACGGCGCAGTAACATCAGGGATTCGTTGATAGCGATCCGCGTTAACCAGGTGGAGAAGGCGGATTTCCCTTCGAACTTGTGCAAATGGACGAAAGCCTTTTGGAAGCTTTGCTGGACAATGTCTTCCGCATCTTCCCTGACATGTGCGTATCGCAGCACAATCCGAAGGATCTTTTGCCTGTGACGTTTGAAGAGAGTTTCAAATGCCTGTTCGTCTCCGTTCTTGGCGGCAACGACGAGCATTTGTTCCGGTGCGGTATCTGTCAGGCAAGCAATAGTTGGTTCTGCGTTGTGGTTCATAGCGAACCTCCCGATCAGCTATGTGCCAGCGAAAGGCGAGCCCAGAATCTTGAACGCTGCCTTTCCGCTACATCCGGAATAAAGGCAAGACCCGCGCCAAACCTACAAAACCGTAAGTCGCTGAATTTTCAGGAGAAGATTGAGCGGAAGTCGAAACTGTCGAAGCTAAGCGATGTTGAAACTGTTGAAACTGTCGAAGGTGTTGAGGTGACTCGAATGGCAACAAGGAAATGGAGGCTGTAACTTTGGATCAGCATATCGGGGTTCGAATTCCGGGGGGCAAACAATCTTTTCAACTATCTGCGGTCAAAATTCGCGGGTCCCATTCATTCTGGGATGCCAAGATCCAAGGGTCACTTAATGGGATCATCGAGTCCAAGAAATCTGCGGAGTGGTGGAACGTGATAAACGATAAAAACCACGAATGGACCGATAGTCCAAACCACCAAAAGTCCTAAACTCAACAAGACTACGATCTCGTGCATATCACTTCGATGCGCAAAACGCGCACGAGATTAATTTTGTTCACGCTGACAGTCACTGGCTAGCTTTCTATCCCATGGAGTAAGTTGGCGGCGAATCAGAACGGCCGAAAAGAGCGTTGATCCCGGAACTTGCGACACTTCGCCCGGCTTCCTTTGGTATTCGCACCGCCGATTCCGACGTGAATGATTGTTTGAGGCTCTTGCTCAAGAAGATTCATCTAAAGCACGGATATGTATGAAGAAAAACTTGACATGTCAGCTTGTCTGGATAAGTTTCCCTTCGGCGCTTTTCAAAAGTTACCCACCCTCGTTCGCCAGAACTGATCCACTCCCTCGAAAATTGAGCTGACAGTTTTCCTCCGCCTTCATGGTGCGGTGATTATAGTCCCGCCATGCCTGATGCCC
>Ga0209804_1000285_pt1 | contig 44086 bp, 40 predicted proteins | sample GraSoiAngelo_139_FD_185896 | JGI IMG/M metagenome (GOLD analysis project Ga0209804, IMG submission 185896) | Grasslands soil microbial communities from the Angelo Coastal Reserve, California, USA - 14_0929_12_20cm (SPAdes) (version 2) | ecosystem: Environmental > Terrestrial > Soil > Grasslands ... | reverse complement strand
GACCCGGACCTCTCCCCAGCGGACGTAGAGGTCGGGATGATGCTGTTCTGCTTCGGCGACCCTGGTGAGGGCGTTCACGAAGTCGACCGCCTGCACGAAGTTCTTGAACCTGAACGACTTGCTCAGCTTCTTGCCGTCCTCGACCTTCCAGCCGTCCAGCTGAGCCAGCAGCGGGGCGATCTCCGCCCCGGTCAAGGGCGGCGTGCCGCCCCGGCAGGGGATGCACTTCTGATCGGCGAGCGGACTGGTGGCCATGGCTCGTGTTCCCTCCGGTGTCCTATCAGGCTCCCCGGTCATTCGCTTCCGGAACGGGCGGCGCCTCTCGTTCACCCCGAGTGTCATACATGAGCGCAAGAGTGACACAGCTCGGAGAGGATGAAGCTCAAGAAGTAGTTGCGCGGCTGGCTGAGCATCTGCCGGTGCCTCGGCCGGAACCGCGTTAAGCGGGGGTGGAGCCCGCGCCCGGACCCCGTTCCTGGTCCTTGTACTGCAGCCGGTACAGCTTGGCGTAGATTCCACCGCGGTCGAGCAGTTCCCGATGCGTGCCCTGCTCGGCGATCCGCCCCTTGTGCAGGACGATGATCCGGTCGGCGTGCTGGATCGTCGAGAGGCGGTGGGCGATGATGATCGAGGTGCGCCCGCGGAGCACCTTGGCCAGCGCCTCCTGGATCAGCCCCTCGGTCTCCGCGTCCACGCTGCTCGTGGCCTCGTCCAGCACCAGCAGGATCTCCGGATTGAACGCGAGCGCCCGCGCCAGCGCGACCAGCTGCTTCTGCCCGACGGAGAGGCGGGCGCCGCGCTCCTGGACCTCGGTGCGGTAGCCGTCCGGCAGGGCATCGATGAAGCGGTCGGCGCCGACGTACCGCGCCGCCTGGCGGATGCGCTCGTCGGTGATCGCGGCATGGCCCAGCCGGATGTTGTCCTCGATCGTTCCCGAGAACAGGAACACGTCCTGCAGCACGAGGCCGAGGTGCCGGCGCAGGTCCTGCTGGCGGACCCGCCGGACGTCCACGCCGTCGATCAGCACCTCTCCGCGCTGCGGGTCGTGGAACCGCATCAGCAGGTTGATGATCGAGGTCTTCCCGGCGCCGGTGTGGCCGACAACCGCGACACTCTGCCCCGGCTCGATGGTGAACGACAGCCCCCGCAGGACCCACCCTTCGTCCTCTTCGTAGGCGAACCAGACATCCCGGAACTCGATCCCCCCCTGCACCCGAGGCAGCGGGACGGGATCGGGGGGATCCTGCAGGGTGATGGGCTCGTCGGTGAGCCGGAAGATGCGCTCCGAGGAGGCCATTGCCGCCTGGAAGAGGTTGAACTTGTCCGAGATGTCCCGGATCGGCTCGAAGAAGCGGTCGGCGTACTGGAGCGCCGCGACCAGGATCCCGAGCGTCACGGCCTGCCTGACGACCCGGCCGCCTCCGTACCAGAGCAGCAGCGCGATGGCGATCGTCCCCACCACCTGGATCTCCGGGTAGAATCGCGAGAAGTTGCGCTGGGCGGCGAGGCTGGCCTGCAGATAGTCGTCGTTGAGCGCCTCGAACTTGCGCAGGCTCTGCCGCTCACGGGTGAACAGCTGGACCACGGTCATCCCCATGATCTGCTCGTTGAGGTAGGCGTTGATGCGCGCCAGGCGGGTGCGCACCGCCCGGTAGGCGTCCCGCGCCCGCACCCGGAACCGTTCGGTGATGAGATAGACGAGCGGCAGCACCGAGAACACCGCCAGCGCCAGCCGCCAGTCCATCCACAGCATCACGGCGGTGATGCCGACCAAAGTGGCGATGTCACCGAAGATCGCGACGACGCCCGAGGTGATCAGTTCGTTGAGGGCGTCGACATCGTGCGTGACGCGCGTGAGCAGCCGGCCCACGGGCCAGCGGGCGAAGAACGCCACCGGCAGCGCCTGCACGTGCCCGAAGATGTGCATCCGCAGATCGGTCATCGCGCGCTGCCCGACGAACTGCATCAGGTAGCTCTGGACCCACCGGGCGCTGAATCCGATCGCGAGGATGAGCAGGTAGAGCGCCGCGATCTGCGCCACGCCCCGCAGGTCCGCGGCGACCGGCCCGGCGTTCACCGACCCCGGCAGGATGTACCGGTCGATCGCGATCCGGTAGAGATAGGGACCGACGAGGTCGGTGGCCGACGCCAGCAGCAGGAGCGCGATGGCCAGCCCAGTCGCGCCGCGGTAGGGGCGCACGTATCGGAGGAGGCGCCGGATCAGGCTGACGTCGTACGTCTTGCCGATGATCTCGTCTTCCTGGAAGCGGACGCTCATCGCTTGGGTTCCTCGATCAGGTCCTCCGCCTCGAGGGCTTCCTGAATCAGCTGCTTCTCGTAGAGGTCCGCGTAGAGCCCTCCGGCGGCGAGCAACTGCGCGTGCGCGCCCTGCTCGACGATGCGTCCCTCGTTGAGCACCACGATCATGTCGGCGTCCTGGATCGTGGAGATCCTGTGCGAGATGATGATGCAGGTCCGGGACGCCCGGACCTTTCTCAGGCCGGCGAGGATTTCCGCCTCGGTGTGGGTATCCACGCTGCTCAGCGCGTCGTCGAGGATCAGGATCCTGGGGTCGCGGATCAGCGCCCGGGCGATCGCGGTCCGCTGCTTCTGGCCGCCCGAGAGGGTCACGCCGCGCTCGCCCACCACCGTCGCGTACCGGTGGGGGAACTCCTCGACGTCCCTGGCGATGCCGGCGATGGCCGCGGCGCCCGCGATCGCCGCTTCGCCGGCGGAGGCCGCGGCGTCGGGGATGGTCCCTCCGGCCGCGCCGTCGGAGCCCAGCGCGATGTTCTCTGCCATCGTGTCGGAAAACAGGAAGGTCTCCTGCGGGACGATGCCGATCGCCCGCCGCAACGACCCCAGCGAGATCTCCCGGACATCGTGGCCGTCGACCAGCACCTGCCCGGAGGAGGCATCGAAGAGGCGCGGGATCAGGTGGACCAGCGTGCTCTTACCCGCCCCGGTGGGCCCGACGATGGCCACGGTGCTCCCGGCCGGGATCGTCAGGTTGATCTGGTGGAGCACCGGCACGGTGCCGTACGCAAACGTCACGTTCCGGAACTCGACGCGGCCGCGCGGGGCCTCGAGTACCACGGGATGCGGCGCGTCCGTGATCTGCGGCGGGCGGTCGAAGATCTCGTCGAGCCGCTCCATCGACGCCCGCCCTTCCTGCCAGAGCGTGGTCACCCATCCCAGCGCGATCATGGGAAAGCTGAGCCGGGCCAGGTAGTAGGAGAACTGCACCATCTGTCCCAGCGTGATGCGTCCCCGGATGACGTCGCCGCCGCCCTGCCACAGCAGCACGACCGCCGCGACCCCAAGGATCAGCCCGATCGACGGCCAGAGGGCCCCCTGAATCCGCGCCAGCGTCAGGTTGGCCGCGACGAGCTTCTCGCTCTCTGCGCGGAAGCGCGCGATCTCCGCCTCTTCCTGGGCGAAGGCCTTGACGACGCGGATCCCGCTGAAGTTCTCCTGCGCGCGGGCGGACAGCGCGCTGAACTGCGCCTGGACCTGGTCGAACCGGCGATGGATCTCCCGCCCCAGGGCCACGAACAGCACCGAGACCATGGGGAGGATGACCATCGTCCACAGCGTGAGCCGGATATCGATCGAGAGCATGAAGGCGACGGACACGATCAGCATGACGAAGGTATGAGCGGACCGCATCAACCCCACACCGGCGAAGCGCTGCACGGCCCGGATGTCGTTCACCGCCCGGGCCATCAGGTCGCCGGTCCGCGCCCCCTGAAAGAACCCGAGGTGCAGGCGCTGCAGGTGCACGAAATAGTCGCGGCGGAGCTCCGCTTCGATCTCGAGCGCCGCCCCCAGGATCTGGATCCGCATCGCGTAGCTGAACGCCGCTTCCAGCGTAGCGATGACCACCAGGGCGCCGGCGTACACGAGCAGCCGCCCGCTCGACGCGCCCCCCCGGATGCCGTCGATGGCCAGCTTCAGCGCCCACGGGGACAGCTGCGTCATCATGATCGACGCGAGCACCGCCGCGTACCCCAACAGATACGCGCGCCGGTGCCGCCGGATGTATTCCCAGAATCTTCGGCTGAGCATGATCGGTCGATCGATATTTCGACAGAGAGGACAACGAAGTTGTCCCGGCGATTATACCACAGGGTTTCTGCCCCGCATTCGAGAACCCAAGACCGTAAGTGACGAGGCCGTGTGACGTCCCTCGAGGACGCCCATGAACGACAACGTCGGGGGTGACGACGCGACGCGTGGCCGCCTGTTGGGCGGAGGGGATCTCGGATGGTGCCGCCGATGAGATGGAACAGCGTGGTCGTGATCGTGGCTCTCGTGGTGGGGGGGACTCTGCAGGGGACCGCCGGCGCGGCGCCTTCCTCCCGTTCCGTGGGCGTGGTCGACTTCTACGCGCCGACCCCGCTCGGGGCCTTCTCCGGCCTGGTCCCGGAGCGGTTCGCCGCCGAGGAGTTCTCCAAGATGCTCAGCGGCGCAGCCGCGGGCCGGTTCGTCGTGATTCCCCGCGCGGTGATGGGGCGGGCGGAAGCGGCGCTGAACTGGCGGGATGGGGACGTGCTCCACTTCGACCGGCTGCGCGCGCTGGCCGATGCCTCAGGGGCCGACCGGCTGCTGGTCGGATGGATCTCGCACCTGGTCATCACCACGAGCGGCACCGGAGCGACCACCCCGCCCGACGATAGCGCCCCGCCGATGGCGGATGCCTCACTCGTGGTCCAGGTCTTCGATGCCGCGCAGGGGCGGGTGGTGGCGCAGACCCAGCGTTCAGCGTACGACATCGGAGGGAGCCGCACCATCCTCGTCGAGCGGGTGCTGCACCACGCCCTGGAGCCCGCTCTCCTCCCGATCGTCAACGCACTGACCGCCCACTAAGCCCAGACGCCCCGCACCATCGCGTCCTACGTTCCCGGGGCGCAAATTCAGGGCGGCGGGTTCGCGCTCGCGAGCGCGGAGCGGATGTCTAGTCCCGGTTCCCGAGGCCCATGGATCGCAGGTGAGCGGAGACAATCTCGACCAGGCGGTCCACCTCGGCGTTGAGGACTTTCCGGCCCAGGTCTGGGGCGGCGTCCCGGGGATCGGCCTCCCGGCGCAGGGTAAAATCCGGTGTCGGGTTCCCGTCGAACGCCTTGCCGTCGACGATCCCGTAGTCCCGGTAACGCAGCGGAACGTCCGTCGGCGGGAGCGAGGCCACATCGACGAGCTCGGGGCGCATCGCCATCATCAGGGACGTTTCGATTTTCTCGGCGTGCCCGGGATCGGAAAACGGCGGCGAGGCCGGCAGGAATGCCATGGCGTATTCGACCCAGACGTTGGGGCGCTCGGACTCCTCCGCCGCCAGACGGCGCAGCGTCCGTTGATGGTTGACGGCGCCGTGTCCGTTGACGATCACGATGAGCCTGTAGCGGTCGGCTTTCAGCAACCGCAGGATCTCCCGGACGGTCACCGCAAACGCGCCTTCTTCAAAGTAGAGGCTCTTGACGGGGAACTCCGGAAAATCCATCCCGACGACGCGCTCGGTGCCCTCGAACCCCAGGATGCCGAGCCCCTGCGCCTGCTGATCGTTGAGCCGGACGGTTTCCGTCCCGACGAAATAGGTCGGCAGGACGATCCCGCCGATCCGCCGGGCGACCTCCACCGCGACTTCGTGGGCGTGCAATCCGTCGGTGCCGAGCGGCAGGTGCGGTCCGTGCCACTCCAGCGGCCCGATGGGCACGAAGGCGATGGGAAGCCGGTCCCGCTCCTGCACGATGTCCGGCGGACGCATCAATTCGTACTCGACCCTACGGATCACGCATGTCTCCCCATTCGATCGGCTCCATCGGCGTTGCCTTTGACGCGAGTCATTCCAGGCGGTCCGGCGTTGGCCCGAGACGGCACAGGAGATCCAGATCGACGCCGAGGGCCCTGAGCCCGGCCTGGACGGCCCGGACATCGACCTGCCGCGGCGGCGCACCGGTCCGCGCCGCCAGCGCTCCCCCGACGCCGGCGGCCACCCCCGATGCCATCGCGGTGCCCTGGTTGCGGGTGTAGACGTCGGCGTGGTGATCCACGGACAGGCAGCGGCCGGCCACGAGCAGACCCTCGATCTGCCGCGGAACCAAACAGCGGTAGGGGATCTCGTAGACAAACATGCGGGCGATGAGCTGCCGCGCCTCGACGTCCTGGGGTCCGCCCTCCTTGCCGTCCGGAGGGTGGCCGCCCTGCTGCCGCGGATTCTGCTGGTTGGCGTCCACCCCCACGGCGTCATCGTAATGGCGGCCGGCGAGAATGTCCTCCTCAGTCATGACGTACCCACCTCGAATGCGGCGTGTCTCGCGGACGCCGATCGTGTTCGCCGAATCAAGGATGAACGAGTGCTCGAACCCCGGAATGTCCTTGCGGGCGAACGCGGCGAGTTGGATCATTTGATGCCGGGTTTCGATCTCGGCTCGGGACAAGTCTTCCGCCTTCGTCCCATCGACGCCGTAGACGCGCGTGGCGTTCACGGTGAGCACACCCCGCTCCGGCAGCACCGACTCAACCCGGAAGTAGTAACATTCCGGCCAGAGCTCGCCGCGGGCCTTGGCGTCCTCGACGAGCTTGAAGAAGCCGAACACACGGATCATGTGATGTTCCAGGTCCAGCATGCACTGCAGGGGATCGGGCGAGAAGTCGTCGGGACGCGACTTCACGTAGTCGACCAGCCGGGCGACATCGACGCCCCCCATGCGAAAGATCAGCGTCATGGGCCGCATCTTCCCGTCCTCCTCGCGGCCTTTGACGAATGGGGCTCCCGCGCGGGCGGCCACGTCGGCGTCGCCGCTGGCGTCGATCGTCACGCGGCTGAGGATGGCCTGGCGCCCCGACTTGTTCTCCACCACGATGCCGCGCAGCACCGGCCCGTCGAGGATGACGTCGCTCACGAGCGTGTGCAGCAGGATGTTGACGCCGGCTTCCGCCAGCATCTCGAGCGCCGTGATCTTGTACAACTCGGGATCGTAGACGACAAACTCACCCGGGATCGCGCCGCCCCGGGCGATGAGGCGGTCGAATAACTCGCGCACGAGTCCTCGGGACGCGGCGTAGGGGACGTAGAAGAGGTTCATCATCGCGGCGGTGCCCGTTCCGCCGAGGGATCCGAAGCGCTCGACGAGCAGCGTCGGCGCCCCGCTGCGGCCGGCCGCGAGGGCGGCCATGACGCCCGCGATGCCGCCGCCCACCACGAGCACGTGCGTGGTCAGCGCCACCGGGATCTCCCGCGCTGGCTCCGCGACGCGCCCGGCCTGGTCGATCCCCGCCGCCACTGCGACACACCTCCGCATGCTGCCGGCCGCGCCCGCAGGAGAGGCCTCCGGGCCGCGCACGTCGCGCCGCGACACGCCCTATGCTAACAACCGGCCGGAGCGGATGTCAAATCGATTTGACACCGGCGCCGCTCGACGTCACAATATGTCACAATATGGCCGTGGCATACGCGTGAAGGGATGGCGCGGTAACCGGGGGGCACTACTCATGCGAAAGCCTGCGAACCGCCTTCGAGACGTGGCGCGCCTCGCCGGCGTATCGGTGCCGACGGCGTCTCAGGCGCTGAACGGCCGGGCGAGGATCAGCGACCAGACGCGCAAGCGCGTGGCGCAAGTCGCGCGCCGGCTCCGGTACGCGCCGCACGCCGCCGCCCGCCGCCTCATCCTGGGGCGCTCGAATTCGGCGGCCATGGTGCCCGGATCCAATATGACCGGGATGTTCTCGGATCTCTTCTACCGCGCGGTCCTGGCCGGGGTCGGCGGCGTCTTCGAGGAAGCGGGCTACCGAATGCTGATCACGCCGCCGCTCCGATCGGCGTCGCAGCCGCCCCAGTTTGTCGAGATGGCGAGCGCCCGCGAGATCGACGGCGTGCTCGTCGCGGGCGCCGTCGACGGCCGGTGGGTGAAGCAAACGATGGACACCGGGATGCCGGTCGTGCTCCTCGACAACCACCTCCCGGGCAAACCAGTTTGCGCAGTCGTCAACGACAACACGGGGGGAGCCTACAGCGGGACCCGCCACCTGGTCGAGCTGGGGCACACCCGGATCGGCTTCGTGGGCGCCGCCGTCGACTACCCGTTCGGGCGCGAAACGCACGACGGATACCGCCGCGCGTTGGCAGACGCCGGTCTCCCGGTGGATCCCGCGCTTGAGATCGTCATTCCCATCGATGCGGAGCGTGCGCGTGAAGGCGCGGGCGCGCTGCTGTCGCTGGCCGATCCACCTTCCGCCATCTTCGCCGTGACCGACATGCTGGCGCTGGGTGTGACCGCCGCGGCCCGTGAGCGCGGCCTGGCCATCCCCGCGGATCTCTCGGTCGTCGGGATGGACGACATCGACCTGGCCGCGGTGACCAACCCGCCCCTGACCACGGTGCGCATCGCGAAGGAGGCGATGGGCCGGCGGGCCGCCCGAATGCTCCTCGATCTCATCCGCGGGGAGGATGTCGATCCCAGATTGGTCACCCTGCCGACTGAGCTCGTCGTACGAGGCACGACCGGAGGGTGCCGATGACACGAGACACGGGAGAACGGCTGGCCATCGACGGGGGAACACCGGTTCGCACCCAACCGCTCCTGCCCGGCTACCCGGGCGGTCTCCTGATCGGCGAGGAAGAGAAAGCCGCCGTCATGGAGGTGCTGGACAGCCAGAGCTTATTCCGCCACTACGGCCCCAGGCCGCTGCGGAAGGTCGCGCAGTTTGAGCGCGCGTTCGCGCAGGCCGTGGGCGCCCGGTACGCCGTGGGGGTCACGTCCGGGACCGCGGCGTTGATGACCGCGCTCGCGGCGCTGGGGGTCGGGCCGGGCGACGAGGTGATCGTCCCCACGTACACCTGGGTGGCCACGATCAACGCCGTCGTGCACCTCGGCGCGGTGCCCGTCTTCGTGGACATCGACGACAGCCTCACGATGGATCCCAGAAAACTCGAGGCGGCGGTCACGCCGTGCACGAAGGCGATCCTCCCCGTGCACATGCGCGGCGCGGGGGCGGACATGGGCCCGATTCTGGACGCCGCGGCCAAGCACCACCTGTACATCGTCGAGGACGCGGCCCAGGCGGTCGGCGGGCGCTACCGGGGCCGCCGCCTGGGGACCCTCGGCGCCATCGGCGCCTACAGCCTCCAGTACCACAAGGTCATCACGACGGGGGAAGGCGGCATGGTCGTCACGGACGACCCCGCGCTCTGGGAGCGCGCCGTCCGGTACCACGACCAGGGGTCGGTCCGCATGGAGGAGCTGGACGAGACGATCCCATCCGGCAACCCGCTGATGATCGGGATCAACTTCCGAATGAACGAGATCACCGGCGCGATCGGGCTGGTGCAGCTCGGCCGGATGGAGTGGATCATTGAGCGGATGCGCGCGCACAAGGCGGCGGTCCTCGACGGCATGCGGGGGCTGCCCGGCGTGACGATCCGTCGGCTGCCCGATCCGGAGGGGGACACCGGGGCCACGCTGATGTTCTTCCTGCCGACCGACGAGCAGGCGAGCGCGTTCAGCAAGGCGCTGGCCGCCGAGGGGATTCGGACGGAGGTGGCCTGGAACAGCGGCCAGCACGTGTACTACCACTTCGACCAGATCATCGAGCGGCGGATGTTCGCGGAGCGCCACTGCTCGTGGGAGTGCCCCCACTACAAGGGGCACGCGCGTCTCGAGAAGGGCATGTTCCCCCAGACGGACGACCTCCTGCGGCGCGCGCTGCAGATCGATCTCCACCCGCTCCTGACGGAGCGCGACGAGTTCGACATCGTCCGCGGGATGCGCAAGGTCGCTTCCGCGCTCCTGTAGCCCCGGGCGCGTCGGCGCCGCGTTACATGCCCCCGGCAGACGCCCGGGGGCCCAGTCCCGCGAGATCGAGGCCCGGCCGCCGGCCCATCACCAGATCGGCCACGGCGCGGCCGGACCCGCAGGCCATCGTCCATCCCATGTGCCCGTGGCCGGTGTTGAAAAACAGATTGGGATGCCGGCCGGCCCCCAGGATGGGCGCGCCGTCCGGGGTCATCGGCCGGAGGCAGGCCTGATACCGGCCTGCCGCCTCTTCGATCGCTTCGGGGAAGATGTCGCGCGCAAACCGCTTGATATTGTTGAAGTCCCGAGGCGTCCACCGCCAATCGTATCCGGCGAATTCAGCGGTCGACGTCATCCGGAGGCGGTCGCCCTGCCGGGACCACGCGACCAGCCAGGCTTCATCCACCCCGGGGACCGTAGGCGCGAGTCCCCCCTTCTTCAAGGGAAACGTCGACGAGTAGCCCTTGGCCGGATAGATGGAGAGCCGGACTCCCACCGTTCGGGCGACGATCGGGCTCTGGACCCCAAGGGCCAGCACATAGGCGTCGGCCGTCAGGACGCCGCGATCCGTGACGGCGCCGGTCACCCGGCCGCGCTCGGAGCGCAGCGCCGCGACCCGTGTTCCGGACTGAACGCTCAGGCCGAATTTTTCCCGGCAGGTCCGCTCCAGGCTGTGCGTAAAGAGTCTCGCGTCGCCGCTGGAATCTCCGATGTCCCGGACGGCCCCGGCGATCTTGTCCTTCACCGGCTCGAAGACGGGATCGAGCTTCGCGACGCCGTTCGCATCCAGGATCTCCTGGCGCTGACCGTGCTCCGCCATGAGCGCCATTTTCTTGGCGCCGAGCTCCAACTCCACCGGGTCGCGGTACACGTAGAGCGCTCCCTGCCGGATCGCATGATATTCGATCCTCTCGCCGCGGACGAGCTCGGTCAACAGGCCCTGACTGTACTGGCACAGGCGGAGCTTGACCAGCGTGCTGCGTCGTGAACGCTCAGCCGTACACTCGCGGAGAAACCTCAGTCCCCACGTGTACAGCCGGGGGTCCGGGGTGAGTTTGACCCGAATGGCGGTCTCCTGACCGAACAGCGATCGGAACAGCTGCCGCGGCGCCCGGGGAGAGGCCCATGAGAACGAATGGCCGGTGGCCAGGATGCCCGCGTTGCTCGCGGTCGCTTCCTGTCCGAGTTCCTGGTTCGCCTCCACCACGGTCACCTCGCAGCCATCCTTGGCCAGGTAATAGGCCGTCGTGATTCCTGCGATCCCACCGCCCAGGACCAGCACTCTCATCGGCCGCGATGCCCTCCTCCGCCCTTAGAGGCGTTGGAGTGATTGCAGATCCGTCCGGTGACTCCCTGCCGCCCGGAATCGAGGCGTGTGCCGGGGCGGCGGGGCTCCGTCCTCGCTATGGTAGACATCTTGACATATAGATATATCACTGCTAAGATATATGAAAAGCATGGACGACAACCGGTCGCAGGCCGCTGGCGGCGACGGGGCTGCGTCGGGCGACCCACCGCGGAGCCTTGACGGTATGGACGGCAATGATCCACGAGAGGCAAGCATGCCACACGATGGGGGTGACAGGTGTTGAATCGTATTCAGTTGATCGGGCGTCTCACGCGGGATCCGGAGTTACGCTACGTGTCCAATGGACACCCGATGGCCCAGTTCACGCTCGCGGTTGATCGGGACTTCAAGAACGCCGCGGGGGATCGCGAAGCCGACTTCATCAAGTGCGTCGCCTGGCGGAAGCTCGCCGAGCAGGTGGGGCAGTACTGCGCTCGCGGCCGTCTCGTGGCGGTAGAAGGCCGGCTGCAGAGCCGGGCGTACGAGGCCTCGGACGGGGCGCGCCGGCGCGTCACCGAGGTGGTGGGAGATCGCGTCTGGTTTCTCGACAGCCGGCGGGCCGAGGGCGAGGCCGTCCCCGAAGCCGCTCCCGAAAGCACGGCTGAGGCGGCGCCCGGCGATGGGCAACCCGAGGTGATCGAGGACGCCGAGGCCTCGCCCGAGGACCCCAATCGAAGGCCGATCGAAGCGGAGAGTAGTGCAAATGTAAGCGAGGAGTGGAGCAGAGGTCACTCATAATCCGGGCGGCCGACTCGCACGGACGAGGCACCCACGTGGTGGGCGCTTCACACCCCCTCCGAAGCGTCGGGCGCTGCCGCGCCCCCTCGTCCCTGCGGTCGGGCCGCGGCCCGGCTCGATAGGAGGGTGTCCCCGCAGTCTGCGCCGTGAACATGTCATAGTCCCGGGCGTCTCGCCCGCGACGCGATCCCAGCCGGATGGTCCCACGCCCCACGGCTGGTGGCTTCTCCCCTGGCCCGTCTGAGTTTTCGCCCACGAGATTCACAGAGTCGCCCCTAGGATCCGCACGATAAGGTAACAAGCCGGAGGCATGACCGGCCGCGGCCGCGATGCGGTCGCGGCTATTCTATTGGAAGAAAGGGGATGATCGAGATGGCGAAGGACCCCGCGGCCGCGGTGATGCGGCTGACCCCGCGCGATCGCGCGCTGATTGAAGTGCTCGGGGAGGTGCGTTATCTGACGGCGGCACAGATCCAGCAGGTGTGCTACCCGTCCGCGTCCGTGGAAACCACCAGGCACCGCCTGTCGCTCTTGAAAAAGCGCGGGGTCCTGACCTTCCTCGCGCACCGGACGTTTGAAGACCGGCGGGCATTCTGGGGGTTGTCGCCGGCCGGCAGGACCGCGGCGGAAGCGGTCGCGGCGGCCGAGCAGGGCGCCCCTGCGGCGGCGCCGCCCCGCGCCAGAGCCGTTGCCGCGCTCCAGATCGAGCATCTCATCGCGACCAACCAGGTCTTCTGTGACCTGTGCGCGCAGCACCGGGCGGGCCGGCTGGGCGCCTTCCGGTGGCTCGGCAGCCACCACGCTCAGGTCGACCTGGAAGACACCCGCCTGGTGCCCGATGCCCTGATCCTTGTGGGGACACCTGAGGGCAGCGTCTGGATGTATTGCCTCGAGCTCGATCAGGGCACGATGGCGCCGCTTCAGTTGTCGGCAAAGTTCGCCCGCTATCGCCTCTTCCACGACATTGCGAACCTCCGGCGCGACGAGCCGGTCTGGGGGATCCGGGCGTCGAGTTGGGTGGTGTTTGCCTGCAAGGATTCCGCGCGTGCGGCGTGCGCCGCGGAGCTGGCAGCCCGCGCCGGCCTGGAACGGATATGGGCGGGCCCGGCCGCGGAGGTGGCCGCGGGCCTGGCCGCCTCGGTGGGCCCCGACACCGTCGTCCGCCCCGCAAACCTGCCGCCCGGGCTCACCGGAGGGATCGTCCCTCCATACACCGGCGGTGCTCTGCCGGTAGATGAGCGAGAGACACGAGAGGAGGGATCGCAATGAGCCGGAGACAGATCGGTATGGCCGCGGGGCTCGGCATCGCGCTCGGCGGCATGATGCTGCTCCACCCGGGCCCGATATTCTGGGCCGATCTTGCCTGCGCGGCGGCGCTCGTCGCGGTCCTCGGCCGCATCGGCGCCCGCACACGGGCTTACCGTCCGTTGATGGGGGCGCGGTGGGCAGGGCGGGCGGAGGCCGGCCCATTGACGGCCCCGGGGCCCTTCCTTCTCGGCCTCTGGGGCGAGTCGGGGACCCCGCTGTACCTGACCGAAGAGCGGCTCTCCGGGCACGTCATGGTCGTGGGGCCGTCGAGAAGCGGGAAAACCGCCGGCGCCATCGCCCCCAACCTCCTCCTTCGGGATCCCGGGCGGGAGAGCGTCGTGGTGCTGGACGTGAAGACCGGACCGCGATCGCTCTGGAACGTGACGGCCGGGCGCTACGGTTCCCGGGCCCGCCTCTTCTGCCCGTTCTTCGAGGACTCCATCGGGTACAATCCTCTGGCGCGCATCGATTCGATCGGCGCGGCGCAGCGGAAGGCCGCGCTCCTCGTGCAGAACACCACGCCCCGCGGCCTGTCGGGCGACGCGCGGGTGTACGCGGCGGCGACCTGCGATCTCGCCGCGTTGTTGTTCCTCCACGTGCAGCAGGACCGGCCGGCCGGCGGACACACCGTCGGCGCGGTGTACCGGTTGGCGATGGGGGGACCCGCGCTCGTGCGCGAGGTGCTCCGGTCCAGCCGGGTCGCCGAGGTGCGGGAGCGCCACGGGATCTTTTCGGCGCGCGAACGCCGGGTGCAGGAGGCTGCCGTGACCGGTGTGCTGGAGCGCCTGTCGCCTTGGGCCGACCCGCTGGTGGGGGAGGCGACATCGCACGACTTCGACCTCGGCCGGATCGGCCGGGAGCCCACCGCCTTCTACATTCTCCTGCCGGAGACCGACGGGCCGCGGCTCCAGCCGCTTGTCGCGTGGCTGGTCGCCGATCTCCTCGACGAGTTGGTTGAGCAGTCCGACCGCGAGGGCCTCCGCTGCCCGGTGCGGGTCTACCTCGATGAATTCCGGCAGTTCGGGTATCTCCCCGGGTTGAGCGAGACGCTCCCCACCCTGCGTGAACGGGGCATCAGCGTCCTGCTCGGCGTGCAGGTGTTGAGCCAGATCGAGGAGATCTACGGGCCGGCCGAGGCCCGCACGCTGCTCGGGAATACCGAGACGAAGCTGCTGTTCCGCGCGGGAGATTTCGAGACCGCGCGCATGATCAGCGCCTGGCTGGGCCGGACCACGGTGCCGGCTGTTTCGGTGACGACCCGAGGCCGGGACCGCAGCACGACCGTCTACCCGTACGTGCGTCCCCTGATGCCGCCCGAGGAGCTCACACGCATTCCGGACGGCGCGGTGATCGCGCTGGCGGGAGCGTCCCCGCCGCTGGCCCTGTGGCAGGCCCGCTACTTCGCGGTCCGCGGGTTGACGGTCTCGCCTCCTCCGTTTCCGCTCCGCCGCCGCACGCCCCGCCCCATCGCCGTTGCGGCCCCAAGCGAGCCCAAGACGTCAGCGGCGCGCCGGCCGGCGCCGAGACCGGCCGGCGGGGTGGCGGTTCGGCCGCCCACCGCGTGAGCCGGTTCAGCCGAGGTCTAACCCGCGCCCTTGAATAAGAGCCCGAGGACGTAGGTCGCGCCCCCCACGATGACGCCGGCGATCGTCATCTCCAGTCCCGACGACCACCAACTGCGCAGCGTGAATAGGGACTTGGCGGCCCCGACGATGAAGTGCGCGACGAGGGAGACGATCGCGGCCCAGATCACGCCCGCGGTCCCGCCGATCCAGAAGAACGGGAGCACCGGGATCATTGCGCCGATCCCGGTGCTGAGGCCCGCGGCGACCGCGGCCTGGCCGGGGTTTCCCCCCGCGCTCACGCCGCCGAGTTCTTCGGTGACGAGCGCCTGCAGCATGGCGTCGGGGTGGCTGCCCAGCCGGTCCGCGAGTTCGTCCGCCTGGGTTTTGCCGAGCCCCTTGAGCTGGTAGAACAGCGACAGTTCCTCCTTTTCCTCTTCGGGACGCTCCTCGAGCTCCTTGCGCTCGCCGGCGATATTGGCGGCGGCGACCTCCGACGTCGATCGCTCCGCGAGGTACGCGCCGACGGCCATGGATAACGCCGATGCGATCGCGCCGGCCAGGCCCGCCGTCAACACGAAGCTCGATCCCCCCGTCGCCCCCGAAACCCCCGCGACGATCCCGAAGACGGCGGCGAGCCCGTCGTTGGCGCCGTACACGGCCCCTGAGATCCAGCTCGAGCCGGTTTTGTGCCAGGTCTCCCGGCCGAGGATGCGCCTCAGCCGGCCTTGCGGGTCCTCGCCGGGCACCGCCGGGGGTGCGGCCGACCGCATATCATCGACCGCGAGGGCGTGTGAGCGCTCGTCTTTCCGGAGCTCCCCGAACAGGGCATCCGTCTTCGGATCGCCGGTGGGGCGCGCGTACGTGTCGTCGGTTTCCCGATCCTCCATGGCCTCACGCCAGGCGAGCACTTTCTCGACCGGCGCGAACCGCAGTTGCAACCGCGTCCACAGCGTCAGCCGGACGGAGGCCGGATCGGGCGTCGGAACGCCAAGATCGCCGAGGCGAGCCTCAATCCGCGCGCGATGGCCGCGTTCGCCGTCTGCCATCCGGAGCAGGACCGCCGCGCGCTCCCGGTCGGTCTCGCGCGCCGCCAGGGCTTCGTAGATCGCGCGGGCCTCAACCTCACCCCGCCACGCCGCGAGCAGCCGGGTGACGGTCTCCTGGTTCCCACCGCGTGCAGCCATCCTCGTCATGATGGGCCTCCGTTTGATCGAGGGAGTCCGTTCGATTGCGGCACAGGTTGAGGACGCCGGCCAGCGGCAGCGTCAGCTCATCGGAATTCGATGACGATGGTGTGTCCTGTTCCGTATTGCTTGAGGGCCGCAGGCGGAATCGGGTCGCCGACCGCGGTGGGAACACAGGGCGGCGAGGCGCTCTGGGCGCCGCAGTAATCCACGCTGTTCAGCACCACCGAAGGGCCCCGTGACGATGGTGTGCCGTCGACCAGCAGGCGGACGTGATGCGCCGCGTCGGCTTTATGGCCGAGAATCTCACCCGGCGCGAAGGTGACCGGGAAAGTCTTGCCGCCGATCTCGATCGTGGGGTAGGTCGCGTACCATACGGCAAAGAAATCGCCGAGCGTATACCGGCGATTCGGATCCGGACCCTCGATGTGGATGATCCCCGAGTTGTCGTGGGTGTGCAGGGGTTCGAAGCACGACCCTCCAACCGCAAGCCCACGATCAACCTGGGGATTTCGGATGCCAATGGCAGAGGGGATCTCCACCGGCCGGCCTTCAATCATGATCCGGAGGTACGGATGGACATGTAAGGCTAACGTTTCATGCGCCAGGCACGGGAAGGGAAACTCGGTACTGGCGGCCGATCGGTGCGGCAGAACCCGGGCCGCGACAATCCCTGCCAGCGCAACTGCGCCGGCGATCCAATACCACGCCGTCCCGGACCGGGTCCGCCACCGCGTCTTCTTCTGGTCTCTCCTGCTCTGCCACATGCGTGGAGGACGCCCCCGGACCTTCCGGCTCCTTACGCGGCCCGAACCCCTTGCCGACCTCGGATCGCTCAACGCTCTTTGAGCCGCTGCGCTTCCCCAAGCCGTTCGGCCGTGGCGGGACCCCGCCGTCTTCCACGACTCCTCACAAGCAACCTGACCCTTGGCGGAAGCAAAAGGATGGTGTAGATGGTTTAGGAGAGAGGGGAACGGTCATGGGAGCGTGTGCGGATTGTCGTGGGGGCGTCGCCCCTATACGAGGAGGATGACATGCGAGTCTTTTTGGCGATACTCGGAGGAGCGATGATGATCGTCGGCGCGATCTGGTTTCTTCAAGGCATTCGCGTCCTGCCCGGAAGTTTCATGACCGGGTCGACCTTCTGGGCTGTCGGGGGCGCGATCGTCGCCCTCGGCGGATTCGCGATTCTCCGAGCCGTGCGGGCGGGAGCCCCGCGGTCGGCGTAATGCGCCGTGCCGGCGGCCGGAGGAGACGCCCCCAGCGCGGAGAACCCGACCTGGGCATGTGGGTGGACGCGCATCTGCATCTGGACGCCCCCGAGTTTGACGCCGACCGCGAGGCGGTGATCGCTCGAGCCGCTGCGGCCGGCGTGGGGTTGATGGTGTCCGCGGGAACGTCCGTTGAGGGCAGCCGGCGCGCCGTGGCGCTGGCCGAGCAGTATCCGAACATTCGGGCCGCGGTCGGGATCCACCCTTCGGCCGCCGAGGATGCCACGCCCGGGGGGTTGGACGTGCTCGCGGCGCTGGCCCGCCATCCCCGCGTCCTGGCGGTGGGCGAGGTTGGGCTCGATTACTATAGGGAGGGGGTCGAGCGCCGGCGCCAGATCGACGCCTTCCGCGCCCAGATCCGGCTGGCGCGAGAGGCCGGCCTACCGCTGGTGGTGCACGAACGGGAAGCGCACGCCGATGTGGACCGGATTCTGGAAGATGAGGGCGCCACCAAAGTCGTCCTGCACTGCTTCACCGGGACGCCCGAACGGGCGCTGCGCTGCGCGGCGGCCGGGTGGATGCTCTCGCTCGCCGGTCCGGTGACCTTCGCGAATGCCGGCGCGCTGCGGGAGGTGGCGACGCGCATTCCCATCGACCACCTGCTGCTGGAGACCGACGCCCCATATCTGGCTCCGGCGCCGGTGCGGGGACGCCGGTGCGAGCCGTCGTTCCTGGTGCACACCGCGCGCGTCGTGGCCGCGCTGCGGGAGATGGACGGCGACGCCCTCGCGTCGCGTCTCGCAGAGAATGCCAGACGATTCTTCTGCGTGGATGGAACGCCGGAGCGTCCGGCGGGGCGGTGATCCACGCCCCGGGCCTCATCGAGCCCTCGCGTGGGGGCTCGCGATTGGCGCCGTCTATCTCGGCGTGGTCGCGTTCTCGTGGCCTCCCGTCGTCCGATTGCTCTACGACGGGTTGGTCCCCCTCCCGCCGTACCGATGGGTGACTCCGCCGCCGGAACGGGCCAAAGACAATCAACCTCCCCGGCCCGGCGCGGACACTCTCGTGCTGGGCCCTCAGGCCTCGCCCGCCGCCGAGGTCGCGACAGAAGATGATCAGGCCCTGGTCACCTTCCCCGCGGGCGCGCTGGCGCAGCGGCCGGGTGAGTCATCGGTGAAGGTCAGACTCACCCCGTTGGACCCGCTCGCTCTGGGCACCGTCCCGGCGGGCCGCCGGTTCGACGGGAACGCCTACCGGATCGAGGCCACCTACGCCGCTTCCGCGGCGCCGGCCGTCCTCACGGCGTCCGTGACCGTGGTCCTCCGCTACCCGGCGCACGCGACGCTCCTGCTCCGGGCTCAAGACGCCGGGTGGCAGGCGCTCCACACGACGCGCTTCGATGGAAGCCAGCAGGTGCTCGGTCCTTCGAACGATCTGGGGGTCTTTGTTGCCGCGTCGCCGTCGGCACACCGCGGCTCGCCGCCCGCGGCGCGGCGGTATTTCGCCGGCGGCTTCCTGCTCGCGGCGATCCTGAGCGTTCTCGCGGCTCGGTGGAGATGACCCGCTCGCCGCTGTTGACTCTTATAAGTGAGTCCGTGGCGGATCTCGATCGGGGGAGAGTATAATGAGAATCGAGCGATGAGCCGATCTCACAGAACTTCGGGGCCGATTCGCAGGGTGGGCGTTGCCTTCATCGGGATCGCGATCTGCGGACTCCTGCGCAGTCCCCCCGCCGTTAGGGCAGATGAGGCCGCCGACGAGATCCGGCTCGGCGCGCAGATCGCCAAGGAGATCGAGTCTCACTATCGGGTCGTCACCGATCGGGCCATGGTCGATCGGCTTGCGCGCGTGGGGGACGCGCTCGTCCCGGTCGTGGACCGCCAGGATCTGACGTATCATTTCCGGGTCATCGATATCCCCGGGGTGAATGCCCTGGGCGTCCCGGGTGGATGGGTCTACGTCACCCGAGGCATGATGAAGTTTGTGCGCTCGGACCACGAGCTGGCGGCGGTGCTGGCGCACGAGCTGACCCACGTCGCCCACCGGCATTACTACATTCAGCAGGCACGGGAAAGCCGCATGGCGCCGGCGCTCATCATCGCGGCGGCGCTGTCCGTGCTCGCCCGTTCCGCGGCGCCCATCGTTGGCGTCTCGCTCGCCACTCAGGGGGCGATGGCGAACTACCAGCGCGATCTGGAAAAAGAAGCCGATCTCACGGGCATCTCCTACCTGACGAAGACGAGTTACTCCCCCGTCGCGATGCTGACGCTGATGGAGCACCTCGCCCAGGCGGATAAGCTGACCGGCCGCCCGGATCTGGGCCCGCTCTACCAGGACCACCCCGTACCGGACGAGCGGGTCGGCTATATTCGCGACGACCTGATCGCGCGGGGCTTTCCCATCGTGCGCCGGATCCCGGAGGGGTACCTCAAGATCACGCTCGATCCGCCGGACGGGTCGGACGGACAGCCGGTCACGGTGCTGGTGGACGGACGGCCGATCATCCGGCTGGGCGCAACCGTGGCGGGCGAGGACCCCTCCCGCCGCGCCCAGGCACTGGCGGTCAGGCTCAATGTCTTCTTCAACACCGACCCCGCGCCGTACGATGTCCGCGACGTGATCTCACCGGGCCGGTGGACCGTGATCGGCGGCCAGACGCAGTTGTTCGAAGTCACCGCGGAGGACGCTGCGTACGCGAACGGGTCTCCCAGGGCCGTGGCCGAGGGACTGCGGGCCCGGCTGGCCGAGGCGCTGGCCGAAGCCCCCTATTATAGGAAGTTCTAGGGACCGTGGAGTTGCATGTGGCGTTCCTCCCCGAGGAGGCCGGGCCGCTCCGCGGCCGGACCGTTGTGGTGGTCGACGTCCTCCGCGCCACGACATCGCTGCTGGTCATGCTGGAGCGGGGGTGCGCCGAGGTCCTGATCGCCCCCTCGGTTGAGGCGGCCCGGCGATACCATCAGGCCCACCCGGACGTGCTGCTGGCGGGGGAGCAGGGGGGCCGCGCCCCGGCGGGGTTCGACTTTGGCAACAGCCCCGTGGCCTTCGCGGCCGCCGCCCTGGCCGGCCGCCGCGTTGTGTTTGCGACCACGAATGGTACCCGGGCGATGCATATGGCGCGGGAGGCCTCCCCGGTCTTGCTCGGCTGCCTCCGCAACCGCTCGGCGGTCGCCCGGGAGGCCCTGTCCGCTGCCCGGGACGGGGTGGGGCTCTCCGTGGTGTGCGCGGGCCGGGAGGGGCGGTTCAGCCTTGACGATGCCTACACCGCCGGCGCCATCGTCGCCGCCGCGCTGTCGGGCCGCGAGGGCGCCGGGAGCGTTGACCTCACCGATGCCGCGATGGCGGCGCTGGAACTTTACCGGGGCACCGCGCAACCGGCGGCGCTCTTTCGCCGGACCCGGGCTGGGCAGAACGTCATCGCGATCGGTCTCGCGGAGGATCTGGACTACTGCGCCGAACCGGACCGATCCGAGACGGTGCCGAGACTGGGGGACCGCGTGCAGGTGGTCGCGCAGTGAAGCGGAATCAGGCCTTGGCGCGGCCGTAGCGGCCGCTCCATTTGGCAATCTGCCAGGTCGCTTTGCACTTCGCGACATAGCCGCGGAGGAGTCCGTGCTTTTCCTGCTTCGGAACGTGGGTGAGGTGGCCCAGCGAGACCGTGCAGGCGTGCAGGCCCGACCACTTCAGGTGCCGGCTCAGGACCGCCTCGACGCCGAATCCGGTGTTCTCGAGGTGGGGGATCGCCTCGAGGACCTCGCGGCGAAGGGCGCGCTGGCCCGAGAAGTTCGGGAACAAGGCTTGGATGAAGTCGCGCTTGATCCGGCCGATGCTGACCGCCGCGGTTCCGGCGAGCACCGGCCTGAGGAGGTCTTCAACGTGCTGCGTGGTCAGCCCGACGAGGTCGCCGTCGAGCAGGAGAATGAACTGCGCGCGCGTGGCGCCCAGCCCGGCGGCGATCGCTCCGCCCTTGCCCAGATTCTCGAACAACTCGATGACCCGGGCTCCGTGCTGCCGGGCCGCCCATCCGGTCGCATCGCGGGAACCGTCGCTGACCACGATCACATCGTCTACCAACGGGCACCGTCTCACGGCGCCGACGACGTCGCCGATCGTCCGTTCTTCGTTGAACGCCGGAATGATCGCTGCGACTCGATCCATATTCCCCCCTCGGCCGCCGTCTAATTCAGCGATGCGTGGGGAATTCCTGCTCATGTCGCGGACCGGGACACCGCTTTCGATGCGCGGTGCTCCGCGGTGAAGCATACGCGCATGTCCGTGATCGTCTGTCTCGGCCTCGGCGCCGCTGTGCTGTTTGGCAGCGCCACGCCGTCTGGGGCCGCGGAGTTTCTTCTACGCGCCGGCGATCTGGAGGTGCCCGCCGGCACGGTCGTCCACGGCAGCGCCATCTCGGTGGGCGGCGCGGCGTATATCGCCGGGACCGTCGAAGGTGATGCGGTCGCCATCGGCGGCAGCGTCGAGGTGACCGGCCGCGTCCAAGGGTCCGCGCACGCCGTGGGAGGGAACGTGATCCTCCGCTCCACCGCGGTGGTCGACCGCGGGGCGAGCGCCGCGGCTGGAGCCGTGTATTACGAGCCGGGCGCGACGGTCGGCGGAGCCAAGGTCCAAACGAATCCGCCGCTTCTCATTCCGCCGGGTTATGGGCGCGGGCCGATGCCGTTCCCCTGGCTCCGTCATCTTCCCGGCGAATCCTGGTTCTGGGGGCCGGCCCCGCTCTTCATCCTGCAGTGGATGCTGTTGACCTTCTATCTTGTGATCCTGGCCAGCTTCGTGGCTTCCGCCTGGCTGGTCGCTGTGCTGTTCCCCGGGCTGACCGCGCGGCTTGCCCAGCTGATCGAGCGCGATCCGGTCGGGACGTTTGTCGCCGGGATCCTGGGGTGGCCGCTCACGGTGGTGATCATGGTCCTCCTCGCCCTCAGCGTGCTGGGGATACCGCTGGCGATGCTGGTCCCGCTGGCCCTTCTCGTTGCGCTGCAGTTTGGGACGACCGCCGTCGCGCTCCTGGTGGGACGGCGCGTTCGGCGCTCCGGGATCGCCCTGGAAGTCCTCGTGGGGGCGGTGATCCTGGCCATCGTCTTCAGCTTCCCGCACCCGGTGGGAGCGCTGGCGCTGCTGGGCGTCTCGACCTGGGGGCTTGGGGTGGTGCTGCTGGCGCTGTTGGAAGCGCGCCGCTCCCGGCCATTTCCCTCTGCCATGCCGCCGGCGTCCCCGCCGGCATAAAGGGCCGGGGGCGGACCGGGGCCTTGGGTCTCGTCCCTGGAGTTTGTCCCCTGGAACCGGAGCGTGCTGACACGCGTCCTTTGTTATAATAGGAAGGAAGCGCGCCCGTAGCTCAGCGGATAGAGCGTCGGCCTCCGGAGCCGTAGGTCGGGGGTTCAAATCCCTCCGGGCGCGCCAGATCCTTCCACATCTCCGCACCGCTCAGCCGGGTGAAACCAGGTAGGTCGTCAAGCTGGAGGGCTGCTTCATGCCTCTCAGATGCGAAGGGCGCTGCTGCCCGAGGCGCCCTCGGCCATGAGCACGACCTTCATTGCGGTGGCGCGATGGAGCGCCGTATCAAAGGCCTCCGCCACGTCGGGCAATCTGTACCGGTGGCTGATCAGGGGGAACAGATTGATGGCGCGCGAGGCCGCGAGCCGGATCGCCTCGCGGTAATCGCGGAAGGTATACATCAGGGTACCGCGCAGGACCAACTCCCAGTCCTGGATCAGGGCGGCTGGAATGCTGGTGGGGCGGCCGTAGACTCCCACGAGGATCACCATGCCGCCCTTCGTCGTCCCGCGGATGGCCGCGTCGAGCGCGGGCTCCGCGCCCGCGCACTCAAATACGATCTCGTGCTTGGACAACTGCTCGGATGCCATCATGCCGAGCGATCGGGCCAATCGACGGCGGGAATCCTCGAGGTCCACGATCTCGACATCGGACGCCCCATAGGCCCGCGCCACCTGCGCGACCAGGAGGCCGATCGTGCCTGCGCCCACCACGCCGACGCTGCGGCCGCTCGGCTCTGCGCGGGACACCGCGTGAATGGAGACGGCCAGCGGCTCGATCATCGCCCCGATTTCGGGAGGGATGCCCTCGGGCAGTTTGTGGAGATTGCGGACGGGGGCAATGAATCTCTCGGCCATCGCGCCGGGAGCCTGGAATCCCATGACCTTCAGGTCCTGGCACACGTTGTAGTTTCCCGACCGGCAGAAGTCACACACCCCGCAGATCAGCGAGGGCTCAAGCGTGACCTGGACTCCCATCCATTCTCGGGAGACCTCGGGGCCGGTCTCGATGACTGCGCCGGCAACCTCATGACCCGGGTACACCGGATACTGAACAAACGGGTGGTGGCCCTCAAAGGTGTGAAGATCTGAGCCGCAAATTCCGACGGCGAGCGTCTGCACCCGGACATGTCCGGGCCGGAGGTCGCGATCGTCTGTTTCGGCCGTCCACTCGACGCGATGGGGGTGGGGGATTCGTGCGCGCATGGCGGTCACTTCCGCTACCAGGCCGTGTATCCCCCGTCGACCACCAGGACGGACCCCGTCACGTAACTCGCCGCATCCGACGCCAGGTAGACGGCGGCGGGCGCGATCTCCCGAGGCTCGGCCAGCCTCCCCATCGGAGTCATTCCCAGCCAGGCGTCCCGCCATTCGGGGATGGACATTCCGCGTTTGGTCAACTCCGTCGCGACATACCCGGGAGCAATGGCATTGACGCGCACCCCTGAGGCGGCCCATTCTGCCGCGAGCGACCGCGTGAGTTGAATCACGCCGGCCTTGGAGACGTTGTACGCGGCCTGCGGCTGCGGCTTGTTGACGATGAGACCGGACATCGAGGCGATGTTGACGATGCTGCCCGATCCACGCTCGACCATATGGCGGCCGAATTCCCGGCTGCACCAGAACACCCCGTTGAGATTCACGTCCAGGATGTCCAGCCACTCCTGATCGGGCGTGTCGAGGGCCGCCGTGTTCCGCGCAATGCCGGCGTTATTGACCACGACGTCGATGCCACCCTGCGTCTCGAGGACCTGGCGCGCCGCTTCGCGGACCTGGCGGGAGTCCCGGACGTCCAGCCGCACCCACGCCGCCTGATAGCCTGCGCCGGTCAGCTCTTTCGCCACGGCCGTACCGGTCTCCATGTTGATCTCGGCGATCACCGTTGTGGCCCCGGCCGCGGCCATCGCGCGAGCAATCTCCAGGCCGATGCCCTGGCCGGCTCCCGTGACGACCGCGACGCGGCCGTCCAGGCGGAAGTTGTCGCGTGCCACCGTTCTCACCTCCTAGGCCCCCGGATCGATCAGCACTTTGATTGAGTCCTCGCGGGCGGCGCGTCGATCGCGCGTCAAAAACTCGGCCAGCCCTTCCAGCGGCAACCGGTGAGAGACCAGCGGCGCGGTTTTGACGCGCCCGGCCGCCAGCAGGGTCAGCGCTTCGGGGAAGGTCCCGGCCAGTGAGAACGATCCGATGATGCTGAGGTCTTTGGCATACACGTCGTAGGGACTGACCGCGACCCGGGCTTCCTCCGGGCTGACCCCGAAGATCAAGATCTTCCCTCCGGGGGCGGCGTACGTGAGCATCCCCTCGACCACGGCGGGATTGCCCGTCGCCTCCGCCACGACCTCGAATCCGTACGGGGCGGCGTCGCGCAGCGTCCCGTTCAGCTCCCCCCCGGGTGTCAGTGTGAGGGCTGCGCCCAACTGCCTGGCGATCTCCAGGCGCCGCTCGACCGGGTCGACCACCGTGACGCGGGCCACCCCCTTGGCGAGCAGCCCCTGCAGGAGCAGCAGGCCGATCGGCCCTGCGCCGAACAGGAGCGCCGTGGAGGCGAGCGGGGGATCCAGACGCTTCAGGCCCCAGACGATGCATCCCAGCGGTTCGGCGAACACCGCCTGATCGAGCGGTAGGTCTCCCACGGGATAGGTGTTGGCCGCCGGAGCGATCACGTACCGCGCAAATCCGCCCGGCTGGGTGACGCCGATGGCCCCAAACCGCAGACAGTGGTTGCGCAGTCCTCTCCGGCAGAAGTGGCACGCCCCGCAGGCGATCACCGGGTCGACCGCCACGGCCTGCCCCACTGCCAGATCGCGCACACCTTCTCCCAGGGATTCCACATGTCCGGCGATCTCATGCCCCGGCACCAGCGGCAGCGTCGCCTGCACGTGGTGGCCGGTGACGATGTGCACGTCGGTCCCGCACACGCCCGCCGAGGTGACCCGGATGAGCACGTCACCCGGTCCGGGCCGCAGGTCGGGGACCTCCCGGACGAGCACTGTGCCCGGGCGTGTGACAACGGCGGCTTTCATGATGGGTCGCTCCTCTCGCGCACGGTCACTTGATGGCGCCGAATGACAAGCCCCGGGCGAGTTGCCGCTGCGCGATCCAGCCCAGGACGAGGACGGGCAAGATCGCCAGCGTGGCCCCCGCCGACATCTTCGCCCAGAACAGGCCCTCGGCGGTCTTGAACGACGCGATGAAGACCGGAAGCGTGATGGCGTTTGCCGAGGTCAGGTTCAGGCTCCAGAACGACTCGTTCCAGCTGAAGATAATTGCCAGCAGGGCCGCGGATGCGATTCCGGGGCGGGCGATCGGCAGGAGCACATCCATGATCTCCTGCATCGCGCCGGCCCCATCCATCCGGGCGGCTTCAAGAATCCCTTCGGGGATCTCTTTGAAGAACGTGTAGAGCATCCACACGATCAACGGCAGGTTCAACGCCACGTAGATCAACAAGAGGCCCAGGATGCTGTCCAACAGGTGAAGATCCCGGTACACGAGGTAGATGGGGACCAGCACGCCGACGGGAGGCATCATCTTGGTGGAGATCATCCAGATCAGCGCAAATTGGGTCCGCCGGGTGGGGTAGAAGGCCAAGATATACGCCGCGGGCATGGACAGGAGGATCCCCACCAGCGTAGATCCCAGGGCCGCGATCGACGAATTGGCAATGTACTGGAAGAGGTTGCCCCTCCCAAACGCTTCCTCGAAGCTCGCCAGCGTCGGCGTGAAGAGCAGCTCCGGGGGATTGGAAAACGCGTGGAGCTCGGTCTTGAACGCCGTGAGCGCCATCCACACGATGGGGAAGACCATGGTCGCCGCCGCCAGGTAGGCGGCCCCGGTGAGGGCCAGCCGCCCCGCTACTTTGCCGATGCCGGTTCTCCCTGGAAGATATTGCTCGCGATGGCGCGCAGCAGGAAGGACGCGACCACATTGGCCAGAATGATGGCGAAGACGGCGCCCGCCGAGGCTGAGCCGATGTCGAATTGCAGCAGGGCCTTCAGATAGATGAAGTACGGCAGGGTGGTCGTCGCCAGGCCGGGGCCGCCCGACGTCGTCGCGTAGATCTCCGCGAAGATCGTCAGGAAGAAGATGGTTTCCAGCATCAGCAGGGCCGAGATTGGACGGAGCAGATGCGGGAGCACGACGTAGCGGAACTCCCCCCAGACTCCCGCGCCGTCGATCCGGACCGCCTCCAGCTGATCGCCCGGCAGCGACTGGAGGGCGGTCAGGAGAATCAGCGTGGCGAAGGGTGTCCACTCCCAGGAGATGATGGCCACCACGGAGGGCATCGGGTATGTTGCCAGCCAGTCCGCCGGCGCTCCTCCCAGGCTTTGGGCCACCCAGGCGAGCAGGCCGAACACCGGGTGGAACAGCATATTCTTCCACATCAGCGCGGTGACCACCGGCATGACGAAGAACGGCGAAATCGCCAGCGTGCGGGTGACGTTCTTGGCCGTGAAGTCGCGGTTGAACAGCAGGGCCAGCATGAGCCCGAGGACAACGGTCACCGCCAGGACGAGCACGACCAGCGCCAGGGTATTGACCACGGCCGCCCAGAAGGCGGCATCTTGTAATAGCAGCCGGTAGTTCAAGAGTCCCACGAATCCGCGGCGCTCGAGGACCAGCAGATTGTAGCGCCGCACGGAGAAATAGAGGCTGAGCGCCAGGGGAACGATCATCCAGACGAACAGCACCAGGATCGCGGGTCCGAGAAACAGGAGCGCGTTGGGCCGGTGGATGCCCGGCCGAGCGAAGCCTTGGGCTGCGGACACGCGTGCCATCCCCCGGCGCGGGCAGGTGGGTCCGGGGTCCGGCCTCTGCGGCCGGACCCCGGGGAACGTCTACTTGATGTAGCCGGCCTGCCGCATCACGTTCTCGGCGTTGCTCTGCGCCTGTTGGAGGGCCTGGTCGATGGTCATTTTCCCGGCGAGCGCGCCGGCGATCGCCTGGCCGGTCTGCGTGCCAATCCCCTGGAACTCAGGGATGGCCGCGAACTGAACGCCCACGTACGGCACGGGTTTCGCCGTCGGATGTGTGGGGTCGGCCTCGTTGATCAAGGCTTCGACGAGTGTCGCGAAGGGGGCGGCCTTTACGTAAGCGGGATTCTGGTACGTCGAGTACCTGGTCCCCGGCGGCACCGACGTCCATCCCTCTTTCCCCCCGACCAGATTGATGTAGGCTTTCGACGTCGCCCAGTAGATGAAGGCCCGGGCCGCGTCGGCCTTCTTCGTCGACTTTGGAATCCCGAGCGCCCAGGCCCACAGCCAGTGCGAGCCGTTGGGCGTGACCGCCACCGGGGCGTACGCGAAGCCGACATCCTTGGCCACCTTCGACGTCTGGGGATTGGCCAGGTACCCGGCGGCCACGGTCGCGTCGACCCACATGGCGCAGTTGCCGTTGGCGAGCAGCGTCTCATTCTCCGTGAAGCCGTTGGACGTGACTCCGGGAGGTCCGTAATGACGCATGAGGTTCACGTAAAAGCCGACCGCCTGCTTCCACTCGGGGCTGGTGAGCTGCGGCTGCCATTGCTCATCAAACCAGCGGCCGCCGTACGTGTTGACGAGGGTCGTCAGGAACGCCATGTTTTCGCCCCAGCCCGCGAGGCCCCGCAGGCAGATGCCGTACGTCCGCTGTGACGGGTTGTGGATGGCCTTGGCGAAGGTCTCCACCTGAGTCCAGGTGGGGCGCTGCGGCATCGTCAGCCCCTTGGCGGCGAAGAGATCCTTGCGATAGTACATCATGGAGGATTCGGCGTAGAATGGGACGGCATACAGCGTCCCCTTGTACGACAGTCCCGCGCGCACCGGCTTGAGCAGGTCTTGCCCATCGTAGCTCGACGGAAGCGAATCGAACGGCAGCAGCCAGCCGTTCTTCGCCCATCCGGACAGGACCTCGTACATGCCGATGGTCATCACATCATAGGACCCCGCGTTGGTCGAGATATCCGTCGTCACCTTTTGCCTGAGCTCGTTCTCTGGGAGGACAACCCAGTTCACCTTGATGTTGGGGTTCTGCTGCTCGAACGCGGGCGTGAGCTTCTGCATGATGATCATGTCGGGATTGTTGACGGTGGCGATCGTGATCGTGGTCGCCTGCCCCGGGCTGGGCGATGGGGTCAGGAGCGTACTCACGAATACCAGCAACACGACTGGGACCAGGAACCTCCACTTCGGCATGCTTACCCCCCCTTTGATAATCTATGGCGCTATTCGAGCGATCAACATCCCCCCGACGGGGAAGCGCAGGAGTCCCGAATGATGAACCGGGGAGAGAGGACAATCCGTCGCGGGTCCCCGGTGTAGGCATTGGTCAGCCGTTCGAAGAGCAGCTCTGCGGCCTTGGCGCCCATTTCGTATGTAGGCTGCGCCACAACCGTGAGGCGGGGCCGGAACACCGACGCCCACTCGAAGTCGTCGAAACAGGCCACCGAAAGATCCGCCGGACACTCGATCCCTCGTTCGGCCACGGCCCACATCAATCCAATCACCATGAGATTGTTGCCTGCGAAAATGGCCGTGGGCGGCGGATTGAGGCTGAGCAGCGAGAGCCCCGCCGTGTACGCCCCCTTCGAACTGGAGGACCCCATCCGCTGGAGGGCCGGATCCACGGGGATTCCCGCCGCCTCCAAAGCCTGCCGGTACCCTTCCAACCGATCTCGACTGGTCGAGATCTGGGGGAGTCCGACGATAATGCCGATGCGCCGATGGCCGAGCTGAATGAGATACTGCACGAGCTGGCGGGCTCCGTCGACGTTATCCACCACAACGGAGTCGACGGCCGCGGTAGGCACGTGGCGGTCGACAAAGACTAATGGGACGTTCGTCGCCACGAATCTTTGATAATCCTCGAGCGCTCCCGCTGGGGCCATGATCAGCCCGTCCACGCGCCGCGAACGCAGGAGCTTCGTGTAGGCCCGTTCCTTCTCGAGGGACTCATCGGTGTTACAGAGGGTGACGGCATAGCCGCGAGCCTGTGCTGTATCTTCTACGCCTCGGACGAGCGCGGTGAAAAACGGGTTGGTGATGTCTGAAATGATGAGACCCACCGTCTGGCTGGTACGAATCCTGAGGCTGCGGGCGATGCCGTCCGGGTGGTAATCTAGGTCCGCCCTCGCTCGCTCCACCCGCGTTCGTAACTCGGGGCTGACAAACGCAGAGCCATTGATCGTGGCCGAGACAGTGGCCACCGACACCCCCGCCTTCCTGGCTACGTCTCGAATGGTGACCATTTGAGGGCCCTAATCGTTTTGCTAAACGATTCGTTGTCTTAACCTGAAATCCTCGTCGAGGGTCAACCGGCCGACCCGAATGGGCATGAGGACATCGACCGGTTTTGGGCAGAGCTTCCTGGTTACGGTTCCGGCCGGCTTCTTCAGGCGGAATCCGCGGGGGGCATTTGTCTTCGCCGGGATGATTCGAGGCATTCCACTTGCAGCGACCGTGACTCCGCACGATGGGAACAGCTCCGCCTTCCAGATCACCGGAACGAGTGCATCCAACCTGCCCGGGGTGGCGAATCCCATCGACGTCCGCCTCGCCATTCGGCGGCAACGGCGGAAGCGTTTCGTTGAACACCGAATTCACAGTCTCCCCGCGGCCCAGGCCGATGACCTCCCTGAGAGACGACGCCCCCCAGCCCCCTGGAGCTCACCCTTCATGGTCTACGGGCCGCTCCCAGTGGGCATGAAGACTTAGTACAGGCTGCCACGCCGGAGCAGGGACGTGTGGGAGGGAACGATGATGCGCAGGACGCTGGCGGTAGTGGCCATCCTTCCTTTTCTGGTGGTCTCCGTGCCGTCCTTGACCAGGATTGCCACAGCGCAAAACATTGGAACCGCCGTGGCTGCCGCAGCGCCCAGTGTTGGGGTCGTCCTCGCGGAACGCCCGAACGGGAAGGTGTCCGGCACCGCGTTCGTGGTCGCCGACCGGCTTGCGCTGACCGCGGATCACGTGGTCCGCGGGGCGCGACGAATCCAGATCAAATTCCCCAACCAGTCCGCCGTGGAGGCCAAGGTCGTCGGCGGCAACGAGAAGGCCGACGTCGCGACGCTGTCGATTCCCTCGCTTCCGATCCGCCCGCTGCCTCTCGGCGACAGCCGCAGGGTCTTTGAGAGCCAGCGCATCGTGGTGATTGGATTCCCTCGCGCCGACGCCCTCGGCAACCCAACGCCGACTGTCACGGCGGGTGTCGTCACCTCCGTTCAGCCCGTTCTGCTGCACATGGATACCCCCGTCAATCCAGGAAACGCCGGGGCCCCCGTGCTCAATCGCGGCGGTGAGGTGGTCGGCATCTTTCGGGTGGTCCCGGGAGGCGAACAGGAGAGCATCAATTTCGCGACGGAAATCGACGCGGCGAAGCTCATCGTGGGTCCGGTGGCCGCGGCGCTGCCGCCGGCGCCGGCCGGCGCCCCAGGATCGCCGGGCAGTCCCCCGGGCCCGGACGCGTATAAAATTTTCCCCGGCCATGGGATCGGGCCGATCAAGCTCGGCATGGATATCACCACCGCGATCAAACTCATCGGCAGCCCGAAGTCCACTCACCCGAATACGGCCGATTCCACCGTCGACTTTTATTGGTACGATCCGGCCCGCGCTGAGGGCGGGTATCTGCTGACCGCCCGTTCGGGATTCATCACCAGCGTTGGGATATGGCTGGACTCACGGTATGTGACGGCCGGCGCGCTGCACACACGCGGCGGGGGCGGCGGCGGGGACTCGGGCGTGTCACAGGGCAGGGTCGAAGCGGTGATGGGCCATCCGACGAGGACAGAGACCCGCAGGGGACCGGAGGGAGAGATCCTCGCCCATGGACTCGTCTACGAGAGTCACGGCGTGACGTTCTGGGTCGTCGATGACGCCCGGACGATTGGGAATCCCCCCACATCGTACCTCGAACTGACGCAGAATACGCTGCACCCCGCCACAATCAGCAACCTCACGCTGCTGCACCTGCACGATGAGGTGGTGGAAATCGTGGTCCAAAAGGCGCGCGGATCCGTGTAAGCTCCGCCGCGAGCGGGGGCGCCGGGCTAGCGCTTCACCCCCAGGATCACGATCTCGTCCCACGCAAAGCGCAGCGTGTCGCCATCGAGCCTGATCCGGAACGCCGAGCGCGCGTCCGCGGCTGCCCCGAGCAGGCTGGCGCGCAGAGCCGCCGCCTCCGCCGCCGCCACACCGCTCCGCCGGACCCAATCCGCGAACTCGAGCGGGACCTCGGTCATGACGCTGGCGTCAACGCGAAGGCCACTCTGGTCTAACAGCGCCACGAGTTCGCTCGGCGGGCGGTTGGCCACGTGCGACGGGTCGCGCCGGAGCTCCCACTCGTTCATCACGCGGGCCAGTGCGGGGTTCTCCGGGGCGCACGTGTCGTCCAGGACGACCCGCCCCCCGGTCTTCGCGACGCGGCCCATCTCCGCGAGTGCCCGGGGGAAATCCGGGAAATGGTGGGCCGCGTGGCGGCAGGCCACGATGTCGAAGGTGCGGTCCGGAAACGGCAGCGCTTCGGCGTCGCCCAGGCACAAGAGGAAGTTGGGCACCCCGCGGTCGGCGGCGAGGCGCCGGGCTTCGCGGACCATGCCTGCCGTCAGGTCGACCCCGACAACCTGACGGCACTGCGGCGCAAGCGCCAGCCCCGTAAATCCGGTTCCAGTCGCGATGTCAAGCGCGCGCGCCTCCGGGAAGGGGGCGGACAGCCGCAGCAGTTCCGCGAGGCTCGCCGACTGGCGATGGACCGCGCTCGCCGTATACCATGACGCCTGGCGCCCGAACTGGGTCCGGATCGTTCGCTTCGTCTCGTCGCTCATCGTCGGTGCCTCTGCAGGAGTGCTGGGTGGGCGCGCGAACCTTGCCGGTGTGATCCCGCCGTGATCCTTGCGCGCTGGCACGCTTCGTTCGTTCTTCCGGTCCTCGCGCTGGCGGGGGACACCCTCTGCTTCGCCCTGGCGTTGTTCGGCGATCTGACGCGCCGCTACCGCATGCCGTACGTCTTCTGGTGGATTCTGTGGCTGGCCCAGATCCCCCTTGGCATTCAAGCGGCGGTGGGGGTGGGTCTCCTCGCGCGCGGCGCGCATCCCCGGACCGGCTATCACATCATGTACGGGGGACTGATCGTGGTCACGCTCGCGGCGCTGTACGGCCTTAGGCCCGGGGGCGCGCTCCGTCGGGCCTTCGTGAAAGACGAGGGGACCTACCGGGAGTCGCGGTGGATGCTGCTCCTGTGTTTGTTCCTCGCCGGGTTGGTGGCCCGGGCCTATATGACTGGGGTGTTGGGGCGATAGGCAACAGGTGTTCGCCCTGTGTGACCACCGTGTTGATAGGTCCCTCACATCGCTTTCATCATTTCTTAATTGACAAAGCGTAAGGGGTTTGTTAAAGTTTCCCAAAGTCTATACGCACGCGATGAAGAGAGCAGGACGCGGCACTCCGGATCCGAGAGAGCTGGGCAGGGTGTGAGCCAGTATCCGGCGCTGCGAACTCTCCTCTCCGAGCCGCGGGAGCCAAAGGCGCGCATCAGGTTCGCCGAGTAGCCTCCGCCGGAACCCACCGAGATCGGGGATGAGGGCCGCCCGGAACCACGCCGTCCGGAGCGGAACTAGGGTGGTACCGCGGGGAGTCCCGTCTCTAGAGGACTCCGCGCGGTTTTTGTTTTTTCGGCAGAAGTGAGGTCCGTCAGGCCCGATTTTGCGGGAAGAGGGGACGTGAGGATGATGGCCCGACCGACGGTCTCCGGGGCAAAGCCGGTGCCGGCCGGCACGATCAAGCGGATGTCCGGCGCCCGCGCGCTCATCGAGTGCCTCCACCGGGTCGGGGTCGGTGTGATCTTCGGGCATCCAGGGGGCGCGGCGCTGCCGCTGTATGATGCCCTCTACGATGCCCGCGAGATCCGCCACGTCCTCGTCAGGCACGAGCAGGTGGCGGCGCACGCCGCGGTCGGCTATCACCGGGTCACCGGGAAGATCGGGGTCTGCATGGCGACCTCGGGGCCGGGCGCGACGAACCTCCTGACCGGGATCACCGACGCGATGATGGACTCGGCGGGGATCGTCGCGATCACCGGTCAGGTGAGCACACTCGTCATCGGGACGGACGCGTTTCAGGAGGCCGACGTGATGGGCCTCACCACGTCCATCACCAAGCACAACTGGCTCGTGCAGACGCCGCAGGATCTCCCGCGCATGGTGCTCCAGAGCTTCCTCATCGCCGGCATGGGCCGCCCGGGCCCTGTGCTGGTGGACATTCCCCGGGACATCGCCCAGACCGAGACGGAGTTCGAGTTCCCCGAGCAGGTGACGCTGCGCACCGGCAAGGTGCCGCCGGCCGTGCCCAGCCCCAACCAGATCGCCGCCGCCGCCGCCCTGTTGAGCGGGGCGTCCCGCCCCATCGTGTACGCGGGCGGGGGCGTCCTCAGCAGCAACGCGGCGGCGGAGCTGACCGCGTTCGCGCGGAAGGCCCGCATCCCCGTCACCACGACGCTGATGGGCAAGGGCGGCTTCCCCGAGACCGACCCGCTCTCGCTGGGCATGCTGGGCATGCACGGCACCGCGTACGCCAACTACGCGATCAATGCCGCCGACGTGATCCTGGCCGTGGGCGTGCGCTTCGACGACCGGGTCACGGGCCGTCTCAAGGACTTCGCGCCGCTCGCGCGGTTCATCCACATCGACATCGATCCGGCGGAGATCGGCAAGAACAAGCCGGCCCACGTCCCGATCGTGGGGGACGCCAAGGAGGCGCTGCGCGTGCTCGCCGCGCAGGTGGAGGCACCCGACAGCGAGGCCTGGCACCGGCAGATCGCCGAGTGGAAGGAGCGCTATCCGCTTCGGTACCGGCAGGAGGGGGAGGTGATCCTCCCCCAGTTCGCCATCGACGAGATCTACCGCATCACCCAGGGGAAGGCGATCGTCGCGACCGACGTCGGCCAGCACCAGATGTGGGCCGCGCAGTTTTACCGCAGCACCGAGCCGCGCACGTGGGTGACCTCGGGCGGGCTGGGGGCGATGGGGTTCGGATTCCCGGCGGCGCTCGGCGCGCAGATCGGGCGTCCGGACGCGCTGGTCTGCGCGATCGTCGGCGACGGCGGATTCCAGATGACGATGCAGGATCTCGCCACCGCCGTGGAGTGGGGCCTGCCGATCAAGATCTACATCATCAACAACAAGTCGCTGGGGATGGTCCGGCAGTGGCAGCAGCTGTTCTACCGCGAGCGGTACTCGCACGTCGCGCTGCAGAACCCGGACTTCGCGAAACTGGCGGAGGCGTTCGGGGCGGTCGGGATCACCGTCCGCCGGCCCGAGGAGGTGGCCCCGGCGATCGAGCGGTCGCTCGCGGTCACCGATCGGCCGTGCCTCGTCGATTTCTTCTGTCGGACGGAGGAGAACTGCTACCCGATGATTCCCTCCGGACAGTCCATCAAGGAAATGATCGTCGAGGGAAAGTGAATACCGCCGTCACGGATCTGCCGGCCGGCCCGCGGGGGGCCCCCCAGCGGAGCATGAAGCATACCATCTCGGTGCTCGTGGAGAACAGCCCCGGGGTCTTGATCAAGGTGGCCGGGCTCTTCCGGCGCCGCGGCTACAACATCGACAGCCTGGCCGTGGGGGTAACCGAGCAGCCGACGGTCTCGCGGATGATCATCATCGTGGGAGGCGAGCCCGAGATCCTCGAGCAGATCATCAAGCAGCTCAACAAGCTCATCGAGGTCATCAAGGTCAACGACGTGACCGGGTTCAGCACCGTCGACCGGGAGCTCGCCTTGATCAAGCTCAACGCCACCCCGGCGACGCGCATGGAGATCATGGAGATCTCCAACGTGTTCCGGGCCAACGTCGTGGACCTCACCGAAAAGACGATGACCCTGGAAGTGACGGGGCGCTCGGATAAGATCGACGCGATCCTCTCGCTCGTGCAGAAGTACGGGATTCGCGAGATGGTGCGAACGGGCCAGGTCACCCTGGTCCGGGGCACCCAGCCGACATAAGAGGAGGGGGCCGATGCCCGCGAAGGTCTACTACGAACAGGACGCCAACCTGAGCATCTTCCGCGGCAAGCGTGTGGCCGTCATCGGCTACGGCAGCCAGGGGCACGCTCAGGCGCAGAACCTCCGGGACAGCGGGGTCTCGGTGGTCGTCGGCCTGTACAAAGGCAGCCGCTCCTGGGAGCTGGCGGAGCGGGACGGGCTCGAGGTCGACACCGTCCCGCAGGCCGTCGGGGGCGCCGACGTCGTCCAGATCCTGATCCCCGACGAGATCCAGGGGCGGGTCTACCGGGAGGAAATTCAGCCCCAGATGGCCCGCGGGAAGGCCCTCGGGGTCTCCCACGGGTTCAGCATCCACTTCCACCAGGTCGTCCCCCCACCCGACGTGGACGTGTTCATGATCGCCCCGAAGAGCCCCGGCCATCTGCTGCGCCGGATGTATGTCGAGGGGAAGGGCGTGCCGTCCCTCCTGGCGGTGCACCAGGATTTCAGCGGGAAGGCCAAGGCCATCGCGCTGGCCTACGCGCACGGGATCGGCAGCCTGCGCGCCGGCGTCATCGAGACCACCTTCCGCGAGGAGACCGAGAGCGATCTGTTCGGGGAGCAGACGGTGCTCTGCGGCGGGATCTCCGAACTGATCAAGGCGGGGTTCGAGATACTGGTCCAGGCCGGGTACGCCCCGGAGATCGCCTACTTCGAGTGCCTCCATGAGATGAAGCTGATCGTGGACCTCATCTACGAAGGCGGGCTGGGCCTGATGCGCTACTCGGTGAGCAACACGGCGAAGTTCGGGGATTTCACCCGCGGCACCCGCATCATCACCGACGGCACCCGCGCCGAGATGCGGCGCATTCTCGGCGAGATCCAGAGCGGGGCGTTCGCCAAGGAGTGGATTTTGGAGAATCAGGCCGGCCGGCCGCTGTTCAACGCCCGCTACCGGCAGGAGACCGACCATCCCATTGAGGAGATCGGACGCCAGCTGCGCGCCATGATGCCCTGGCTGCAGCGGGACGCCGGCGCCCCGGGAGGGTCGGGTGGCAGCAGCCCCAAGCCTTCTGCACGGCCGGCGGAGGCAAGGAGTGCGGCGGAGGGACGGAAGTCCGAAGCCAAAGCCAAGCGGTGAGCAGCGTCATCCAGGGAGGACGTGACCATGGACGAACGAATCCGGATCTTTGACACCACCCTCCGGGACGGCGAGCAGTCTCCTGGGTTCACCATGAACACCGAGGAGAAGCTCGAGGTCGCCCGGGCGCTCGCGGCGATGCGGGTGGACGTGATCGAAGCCGGATTCCCGATCAGCAGCAAGGGGGATCTGGAAGGCGTCCAGCTGATCGCCCGGGAGGTCCGGGGCGCCACGATCGCCGGCCTGGCCCGCGCCAACCGCGCCGACATCGATGCGGTGGTCGAGGGGATCCGGGACGCGGAGCGGCCCCGCATCCACACCTTCATCGCCACGTCCCCGATCCACATGGAGCACAAGCTCCGGATGACGCCCGACCAGGTCTACGAGGCCACGGTCGATGCCGTGCGGCACGCCCGCCGGTTCGCGGCCGACGTGGAGTTCTCCGCCGAGGACGCCAGCCGGTCGGACCCCGAGTTCCTCTGCCGGGTGTTCGATGGGGCGATCGCGGCGGGGGCGAACACGATCAACGTCCCGGACACCGTCGGGTACGCCACGCCGGAGGAATATGCGGCGCTGATCCGGTCGCTGATCGAGCGGATCCCCAACAGCGACAAGGTGATCTGGAGCGTGCACTGCCACGATGATCTCGGGCTGGCCGTGGCCAATTCGCTCGCGGCCGTGCAGGCGGGCGCCCGGCAGATCGAGTGCACGGTGAACGGGATCGGCGAACGGGCCGGCAACGCCTCCCTCGAGGAGATCGTGATGGCGCTGCACACGCGCCGGAACTACTACCGGCACGAGACGGCGATCGACACGACGAAGATCTACCGCACGAGCCGCTTGATCAGCGCGATCACCGGGATCCCCGTCCAGCCCAACAAGGCCGTGGTCGGCGACAACGCCTTCGCCCACGAGGCCGGCATCCATCAGCACGGCGTGCTGGCGAATCGCGAGACCTACGAGATCATGACCCCGGAGACGATCGGCGTCCCCGGCAACAAACTGGTCCTCGGCAAGCATTCCGGCCGCCACGCCCTCAAGAACCTCCTGGAAACCAACGGGGTGCGTCCGTCGGAAGCGGAGCTGCAGCGAATCTTCGAAGAGTTCAAGGCGTTGTGCGATAAGAAAAAGCAGGTGACGACCGAGGAGATCCTGGCCCTGGTGGAGGGGGAGCTGCGCACCGTTCCCCACACCTACGCACTCATGTCCTTCCACATCTCGACGAGCAGCACGCTCCCGCCGAAGGCGTCGATCACGCTGATGCGTGGACGCGAGCTGGTCACCCAGGAAGCCACCGGGGACGGCCCCGTGGACGCCCTGTACAACGCGATCAACAGAATCGTCGGCCTGACCCCGTCGCTTGCCGACTATGCCATCAAGGCGGTGACGGGCGGGACCGACGCGGTGGCGGAGGCCACGGTGAAGGTCCGGGACGGGGACGGGCTCTTCATCGGGCGCGGGACGAGCACGGACGTGATCGAAGCCAGCACGAAGGCGTACCTGGTGGCGGTCAACAGGATCGTCCATGAGCGCCAGCACTGGATGACCGACGTGTACGGGTAAACGCGTGGCCGCCGGGCGCATCGCCCTCTACGACACGACCCTCCGGGACGGCACCCAGGGGGCCGGGATCACCCTCTCCGCCCAGGACAAGCTGCGGATCGCCGAGCGGCTGGACGAGTTTGGCTTCGATTATATAGAAGGCGGCTGGCCGGGGAGCAACCCCAAGGACCTGGAGTTCTTCGCGCAGGCGCGATCCCGCTCGTGGCGGCACGCCAGAATTACCGCGTTCGGGAGCACCCGGCGGGCCGGGGTCGCGGCGGAGCAGGACGACAATTTGCGGATGATCCTCGCGGCGGGCACCCCCGCGGCGGCGGTGTTCGGGAAATCGTGGGACCTCCACGTGCGCGAGGCGCTGCGGACGTCGCTGGATGAGAACCTCAGGATGATCGAAGACTCGGTCCGATACCTCAAGGGCCGGGGCCTGGAGGTCATCTACGACGCGGAGCACTACTTCGACGGGTGGAAGGCCAACCCGGAGTATGCGCTGGCCACCCTGGCGGCGGCCCGGCGGGGCGGGGCCGACGTGGTGGTCCTCTGCGACACCAACGGCGGCAGCCTGCCCTTCGACATTCGGGACGGGGTGAAGGCCGCGCAGGGAGCGCAGGGCGCCGGCCCCTTGGGCATCCATACGCACAACGACAGCGATGTCGGGGTCGCCAACGCGATTGTGGCGGTGCGCGCCGGGGCCGTCCACGTGCAGGGGACGATCAACGGGATCGGCGAGCGCTGCGGCAACGCCAACTTGATCTCGCTCATCCCAAACTTGCAGCTGAAGCTGGGATACGAGTGCGTGCCCGCCGCGTCGCTGCGCCGGCTGGGGGAGCTCTCCCGGATCGTGAGCGAGCTGGCCAACATGGCGCCCAACGAGTACCAGGCGTTCGTAGGCAAGAACGCCTTCGCCCACAAGGGCGGGGTCCACGTCAGCGCCGTGATCGCGCACCCCCCGACCTACGAGCACATCCCGCCGGAAACGGTCGGCAACGAGCGCCGCGTGGTGGTGAGCGACCTCTCGGGCCGGGGCAATGTGTTCTACAAGGCCGAGGAGATGGGCCTGGACCTCAGCAAGGACAGCCCCCAGATTCGGGAGATCCTGGCGCGGCTCAAGGAGCTGGAGCATGCCGGCTTCCAGTTTGAGGGCGCGGAGGCGTCGTTCGAGCTGCTGGTGCGCCGCACCATGGGCCAGCACCGTCCCGCCTTCACCCTCAAGGGGCTGCGCGTGATGGTTGAGAAGGGGCCGCACGGTGGGGCCGCGGCGGAAGCGAGCATTCGCGTCGCCGTGGACGGGCAGGAGGAGCACACGGCCGCGGAGGGCAACGGCCCCGTGCATGCGCTCGACCGGGCGCTCAGGAAGGCGCTGGAGCGGTTCTATCCAGAGATCCGCCAGGTCCGCTTGGTCGACTACAAGGTGCGGGTGCTGGACGCCGATGCCGCGACCGCGGCCAAGGTCCGGGTGCTGATCCAGTCGACGGACGGCCGGCGCACGTGGGGGACGGTGGGCGTCTCGGAGAACGTGGTCGAGGCGTCCTGGCAGGCGCTCGTGGACAGCCTGGAGTACGTCCTCTTGGGCGCGCGGGCCGGCGTGGCTCCTTGAGCGCCGGGCGCCCGCGGCGGATCGCCGTCATCCCGGGGGACGGCATTGGCCGGGAGGTCATCGCTGAGGCCGTCCGCGTGCTGGCCAAGGCCGATCGGCAGTACGAGCTCGGCCTGGAGTTCGAGGAAGGGCTCGCCGGGGGCGCGGCCATCGACGCCGTCGGGCATCCCATCCCCCCGAAGACGGTCGAGCTCTGCCGGCGGTCCGACGCCATCCTGCTGGGGGCCTGCGGCGGCCCCAAATGGGACCGCGGTCCGCGGGAGCTCCGGCCGGAGCAGGCGCTGTTCACCCTGCGCAAGACGTTCGGGCTCTACGCGAACCTGCGCCCGGCGATCGTCCCCCCGGTGCTCCTCGCCGCCTCTCCGCTCAGGCGCGAGATCGTCGAGGGAGCCGACCTCCTCATCGTGCGGGAGCTCACGGGCGGTCTCTACTTCGGGGCGCAGTCCCGGACCGGGGAGCGGGAGCATGCCGCCGCGCTCGACACGCTGCCGTACTCGGCCGCCGAGGTCCGCCGGGTCGTGCGCAAGGCGTGCGAGATCGCCCGCGGGCGTCCCCGCCGCAAGGTCACCTCGGTGGACAAGGCCAACGTCCTCGAGACCTCCCGCCTCTGGCGCGAGGTCGCGACCGAAGTCGCGCGGGAGTTTTCGGATCTCACGGTCGAGCACATGCTGGTCGACAACTGCGCCCTGCAGCTGGTCTACAACCCCAAGCAGTTCGACGTCATTGTGACCGAGAACATGTTCGGGGACATTCTGAGCGACGAGGCCGCGGGCGTGATGGGCTCGCTCGGGCTGATGCCGTCCGCGAGCCTGGGCGACCGGCCGCCCGGGCTCTTCGAGCCGGTGCACGGCACCGCGCCGGACATCGCCGGCAAGGGCATCGCGAACCCGCTCGCGGCGATCCTGACCACGGCGCTCCTGTTGCGCTACGGCCTGGGCCAGGAGGCGCCCGCCGCGGCGATCGAGGCCGCGGTCCTCCAGGCGCTGCAGGACGGATGCCGGACCGCCGACCTCGCCGGGGGGCGGCCCGCGCTCGGCACGGCGGCGATGACCGACGCGGTGCTCGCCCGCCTGCACTGATCGTTTTCAGAAGTCCCACGGATATGCTGCGCCGGATCCGAACCACCGGCGAGAGGGTGGGTCGCGTGGGCAATCCAAAACTTCGGAGTCCGCTGGCCGATCATCTCTTTCGGGCGGTCCTGCAGCTCCGCACGGTGGAAGAGTGCTACCGGTTCTTCGAGGACCTCTGCACCATCGGCGAGGTCAAGGCCCTGGCCCAGCGCTTCGAGGTCGCCCGGATGCTGGATGCGGGAAAGACGTACGACGAGATTGCCGCGCGAACCGGGGCGTCCTCGGCGACGATCAGCCGCGTCGGCCGCTTCCTCGATTACGGCGCGGATGGGTACGCGCTCGTGCTGAAGCGCATGGCAGGCGTGGCGGCCTCCGAGACCCGAAGACGGGACCGGCAGGGGCGCCGCAGGCGGCGCGGGGCGTGATCCGGCCCGCGGCTCTCGTGCTCCTGGCGTGTCTGTGCCTGGCGGCGGGGGCCGGGGCGGAGACGCTGGACGACCGGGTGTACGCGGTGGCCCGCCAGCTCATGTGTCCCGTCTGCGTGGGGCAGACGGTGGCCGAAAGCGACTCTCAGCTTGCGCGCGAGATGAAGGCGATCATCCGCCAGAAACTGGAGGCGGGGGAGACCCCGGGTCACATCCTCGACTACTTCGTGGGGCAGTTCGGAGAGCGCGTGCTGGCCGAACCCCGCGCCGGGGGCGCGGCGTTCTTCCTCTATGCGGGACCACCGCTGGCGCTGATCATCGGCGTGGGGATCGTCGCGGTCTACATCCGCCGGTGGCGGAGGTCGGGGCAGCATGGCGCCGATCGCGCCTGAATGGTTGATCGTCCGCGCGTCCCGCCTGATCGATGGGACGGACGCTCCGTCCATCGACCGCCCCACCGTGGTCGTGCGCCGGGGGGTGGTCGACGCCATCTATGCCGGCTCCGCTCCGCGCGGGAACTGGCCCGCGGACGCTCCCGAGCTTGACCTGACCGGCCACACGCTCTTGCCGGGCCTGATCGACGCCCATGTCCACCTTGTGCTGCCGGGCGACGGGACCCCGTTTGAGGATTCCGTGCGGGAACCGGACGGGGTGTTGCTGGCGACCGCCATACGCAATGCGCAAATTGCGCTCCGCGCGGGGATCACAACGCTCCGAGACTGCGGAGGGATGCGCGACACGACGCTTGAGTTGCGGCGGGCGCAGCGCCTCGGCTATGCCGTCATCCCCCGGCTGCGCCTGTGTCGCTGTCCTCTCACCATCACAGGCGGCCATTGCTGGTACTTCGGCGGCGAAGCCGACGGCCCCGAGGAGATGCGCCGCGTCGTGCGTGGGCTGGTGAAGGCGGGGGTGGACTACATCAAGATCATGGGCAGCGGCGGTGGGACCCTCGGTACCTACGCGTCGCGCCCATCATACACGATCGAGGAGCTCAGCGCTGCCGTCGAGGAAGCGCACCGGCTCGACCGCCGCGTCGGCATCCACTGCACCTGTGCTCAGGCGACCCGGAATGCCATCGCCGCGGGGGCAGACCACATTGAGCACGCGATGTTCCTCGCCGACGAGGAGGGGCATCAGCGGTTCGAGGCGGACGTCGCCGATGCGGTGGCGCAGCGGGACGCCGCGGTCACATCGACCCTGTGCGTGGGCCATTTCCTGGTCGAGGCGCTCTCGGCGAGGGAGGGGACGCCGGACGCCCGCTCCGCCGTAGAGCGGTGGCGGCGGATGAACGACAGCAACGTGGACAACGCCCGCCGCATGCGGCAGGCCGGCGTCCGCTACGTCGCCGGGACCGACGCCGGCTGGCGCTTCACGCCGTTCGATGGCCTGGTGACCGAACTCGAGCTCCTGCGCCGGACTGGTGCGACCGCGGCCGAGGCGATCGTTGCGGCGACGTCGGCGGCGGCCGCGGCGATGGGCATCGCCGGCGAGGTGGGCGCCCTCCGGGCAGGCCTGCAGGCGGATCTCATCGCCGTCGCCGGCGATCCGCTCGCAGATCTGGCGGTCCTGCGCCATCCCGCGATGGTCATGCTCGGCGGCGCGGTCGTCGCGCGGAACGGGCACCCCGTTTGACACCCGGCCCGGACGTGTGTTATGCTGAACTTCACTACTTTATCGGTTTAGCGTGATAAAGGAGCCGGTCGGGTATGGCGCGGCGTGAGCGGTGGCAGCAGCTTCCTCCCGGGATGCGGGATCTCCTGGCCGATGAGTCGGCCCGGGCGCGGGCGGTCACCGGCCGCATCCTGTCCTGCATGCGCCGGTGGGGCTACCGGGAAGTGGTGACCCCGACGATCGAGTACTTCGACACCCTCGTGCGCGGGGAGGGGACGGAAGCCGGGGACCGGCTGTTCAAGCTGGTGGATCGCGGCGGCGAGTTGCTCGCGCTTCGCCCCGAGATGACGACCCCGGTGGCCCGGCTGGTGACCACCCACCTGCGCGGCCGGCCGCTGCCGCTGCGGCTCGCCTATGCCGGGCAGGTGTTCCGGGGCTCGGAAACCGGCTCGGGACGTCTGCGGGAGTTCCCGCAGGTGGGGTGTGAGCTGATCGGGGCGGACACCCTCGAGGCCGATGCCGAGATCGTCGCCCTCGCGGTCGATGCCCTCGCCGCCTCCGGCGCGGCGGAGTGTTCGGTCAGCCTGGGCCACGTCGGTTTCCTTCGGGGGATGCTCGAGGGGCTGGGCCTGCCGGAGGAGGGAGCGCTCGAGGCGCGCGCCCTCCTGTACCAGAAGGACTTCGTCGGACTCCGCGCGGTGCTCGATCGCGCCGGGGCGCCGGCGGCGCGCGGCGAAGCCCTGACGGCCCTGCCGGGACTCCGCGGTCCGCAGGCGATCCGGGAAGCGCGGCGGCTGGCCGACACGGCGGAGAGCCGCCGGGTGCTGCGCGATCTCGAAACCCTCATCGGCATCCTGGAGACGTACGGCGTGGGCGGCGGGGTGAAGGTGGACCTCAGCATCATCCGGGACTTCGATTACTACACCGGCATCGTGTTCGAAGGGCACACCGCCGCGCTGGGCTTTCCGCTGCTGGGCGGCGGGCGGTATGACCGGTTGTTCGAAGGATTCGGGGCGCCGCACGCCGCGACCGGGTTCGCGGTGCGGGTCGACCGGGCGCTGGCCGCGTCCGCCGGCGGGGACGGCGGGGGGGAGGCGCCCGATGTGGCGGTGGCCTTCGCCGACGGCGCCCGCGGCGAGGCGCTGCGGCTGGCCCGGTCGCTCCGGCAGCAGGACCTGTCCGTGACCGTGGAGATCCTCGGGCGTCCGTGGGACGAGGTGGCGCGGGGGGCGCTCGCGGCCGGCGCCCCGCGGGCGGTGCTGGTCACAGGCAGCCGGGCCGTGGTGCGGGAGGCCGACGGCCGG
>Ga0209804_1000281_pt1 | contig 44302 bp, 43 predicted proteins | sample GraSoiAngelo_139_FD_185896 | JGI IMG/M metagenome (GOLD analysis project Ga0209804, IMG submission 185896) | Grasslands soil microbial communities from the Angelo Coastal Reserve, California, USA - 14_0929_12_20cm (SPAdes) (version 2) | ecosystem: Environmental > Terrestrial > Soil > Grasslands ... | reverse complement strand
GCCCTCCTCGGCCCGAGCGGGTGCGGCAAGAGCACCCTCTGCAACATCGTGGCCGGGCTGTTCCCCCCGGACCATGGCGAGGTACGGCTGGACGGGGCGCCGCTCGCCGCCTCGCGCGGCCGGGTGGCCTACATGCAGCAGAAGGATCTCCTGCTCCCCTGGCGGCGGGTCATCGACAACGCGATCCTCGGGCTGGAAGTCCAGGGCGCCCCCCGGGCGGCGGCCCGCAAGGAAGCCCGGGACCTCCTCCGCCGGTTCGGCCTGGAGCGCTTCGAACTGGCCTACCCCGGCCTGCTCTCCGGGGGGATGCGCCAGCGCGTCGCGCTCGTCCGCACGCTCCTGTGCCGGAAGGACCTGTTGGTTCTCGACGAGCCGTTCGGGGCGCTCGATGCGATGACCCGCGCGGCGATGCAGGGGTACCTGCGGCGGCTGCAGGAAGAGTTCGGGCGCACCATCCTGTTCATCACACACGACGTCGAGGAGGCGGTGCTCCTCTCCGACCGCGTGTATGTCATGACCGCGCGCCCGGGGCGGGTCCGCGCGGAGATCCCGATCCCGCTCCCCCGGCCGCGGCAGGCGACGGACGGCGGGGTGGTGCGGGAGAAGGCGCGCCTCCTGGCGCTGCTCCACGACGAGATGGCGGAGGCGTTCCGGTGAGGATCGCTCCCCTGCGGGAGGCTTCGGTCCGCCTCCCCGAGCGTTCGGCGGGGGAGGGGGGCCAGACCGCGCCGGCGTGGCGCCGGACCGCGCGCCGGTGGATGGCGCAGGCGGGGCCGCCGGCCCTGCTCATGGCGGCCGGCATCGCGGCGTGGGAGTGGGCGGTGCGCGCGTTCGGGATCCCATTTTACATCCTGCCCGCGCCGAGCCGGATCGCGCGCCTCGCGGTTGCCGATCGCGGGCTGCTCCTGGGGGAGGCCGCGGTGACGCTCCTCGAGATCGTCCTCGGGTTTGCGATCGCGTTCGTCGTCGGGATCGGCCTGGCGCTCCTGATCTTCACCTCCCGCATCGTGGAACGCGCGGTGTACCCGCTCGTGATCGCGAGCCAGACCGTGCCGGTGTTCGCGATCGCCCCGCTGCTGATCGTGTGGCTGGGGTACGGGATGCCCTCCAAGGTGGCGATGACGGCGCTGATCGTGTTCTTCCCGATCGTGGTCAACACGGTGGACGGCCTCCGGGCCGCGGATCCCGACGCCGTCAACCTCCTGCTCATCCTCGGCGCTACCCCTGCGCAGGCGCTCTGGAAGATCCGCGCCCCGGCGGCGCTCCCGTTCGTGTTCTCCGGCGTCCGGATCGCGGTCGCGACCAGCGTGATCGGGGCGGTGATCGGCGAGTGGGTGGGGGCGACCCAAGGGCTGGGGTTCCTCATGATCCATGCGAACGCCCAGCTGCACGTCGACCTGGTGTTCGCGGCGATCGCGGTGTTGAGCCTGATGGCCATCGCGCTGTTCGTGGTGGTCTCCGGGGCCGAGTGGCTGCTCCTGCCCTGGCGGCGGGCCGGGAACTCGTGAGGAGGGGTGGACGGTGAGGAGGCTGTGGGGCGTGGGCGTGGCGGGGCTCGCGCTCGTGATCGCGGCGTCGATGCCGGGGGCGGGGGCGGCGCCGCAGCTGCTCGTGTTCATGCTGGACTGGTTCCCCAATCCCGATCACGTGCCGCTCTATGCGGCGCAGGCGGAAGGGTTCTTCACCAAGGAGGGAGTGCGGGTCACGCTCCAGGTTCCGGCGAACACCGACGATCCGCTCAAGCTCGCGGCCGCCGGCCGCGTCGACGTCGCGGTCAACTACGAACCGAACGTCATCATCGCGCGCGCGCAGGGGCTCCCGGTGCGCAGCATCGGTGTGCTGGTGGGGCAGCCGCTCATCACGGTGATGTTCCTGCGGAGCTCGGGCATCCGGTCGCCGAAAGACCTCGAGGGCCGGCGCGTCGGCTTCGCCGTGACCGGGTTCGCCGAGGCGATGGTCGATCAGATGATGCGGACCGCCGGGGGGTCGGCGGCGCGCGTCCGGATGGTGAGCGTCGGGTTCGATCTCGTCCCGGCGCTCCTCGCCCACAAGGTCGACGCGGTCGCCGGCGCCTACCGAAACTACGAGCGTGTGCAGATCGAGCTCCAGGGACAGGCCGTCGGGATGTTCGAGCCGGAACGGTTCGGCGTCCCCACGTTCGACGAGCTCGTGCTGATCACGAGCGATCAGGGCCTGGCCCGCCGCCGGGACGCTCTCGGGCGATTCGTCCGCGCGGTGGACCGGGGGATCGCGTTCACCCTCGCGCACCCCGATCAGGCTTTCGCCGACTTCGTCCGCGCCAACCCGAAGATGACGCTCGACGACGACCTGAACCGCAGGTCGTTCCAGGCGACGCTGCCGGCCTACGCACGGTCCCAGGTGCAGCGGGCGGCCCGGTGGGACGAGTTCGACCGGTGGCTCGCCGCGCACAAGGTGATCACCGGGCCCGTGCCCACCGAAGAGCTGTACACCAACCTCACGCCGTAGGGATGGAGATCGCCGTGTCCACGTACGAGCCGCCGGTTTGCGCGCGCGTGTACTCCCGGGTGATCGCCGGGTGGTGCGGCGCATGAGCCTCTTCGCCCGTCTCCAGGAGGCCGCAGCGCCGCTCCGCGAACGCATCCGGGCCCATCCGTTTGTGCGAGGGCTCGGGAGCGGGGAGCTCGCCCAGGACCGGTTCCAGTTCTATCTGCGGCAGGACTACCGGTTCCTGATCGAATACTGCCGGGTGCTGGCCCTGGCCTCGGCCCGCGCCGAGGACCCGGCCGTGGCCGCCCGCTTCGCCGGCCTGCTCAATCTGACGCTGAACGTGGAGATGGACCTGCACCGCCGGTTCGCGCGGAAGGCCGGGATCGCGCCCGAGATCCTCGAGGACACGCGGCCCGCCCCCACCACGGTCGCCTATACCAATCACCTGCGGCTCGCCGCGGAGACGGGGGACCTGCCCACGATCCTGGCGGCCATTCTCCCGTGCGCCCACGGGTACTGGGAGATCGCGAGCGCGATCCGCGCCCGGCAGGGGTGGGACCGGCACCCGCTGTATGCCGAGTGGATCCGCATGTACACCTCGGAGGAGTACGCGGCGTTCGCCCGGTGGGTGGCGGAGGTGCTGGACCGAGTCGCGGTGGAGCTGCCCCCCGGCCGCGAGGCCTCGCTTCGGGAGGTCTACCTCCGCAGCCAGCGCTACGAGTACATGTTCTGGGAGATGGCAGACCGCATGGAGGGGTGGTCCATATGACCGCACAGTCGGATCGTGACCGCGGCCAGCACCTCAGGCGGCTCACGCTCGCCGCGATGTTTGCCGGGCTGGCGACGCTGCTCGGATTGATCAGCGTTCCCGTCGGTCCGACCAAAGTGGCGCCCTTCCAGCACACGATCAACGCCATCGCCGGCATCCTGCTCGGACCGTGGTATGCCGCCGGCGCGGCCCTGGTCACCGCGTTCCTGCGCAACCTGCTCCACTGGGGGACGCCCTTCGCGTTCCCGGGGAGCCCCTTCGGCGCGCTGGCCGTCGGCTACGCCTACCGGCTGCTGCGAACCGACGCGGCGGCGCTGTGCGAACCGATCGGCACCGGTCCAATCGGAGCGACGCTGGCGGCGTTGATCGTGGCGCCGCTGATCGGAAAGCATCTCACTCTTTGGACGCTTCAGGTGCTGTTCCTCTCCAGCAGCATTCCGGGCGCGATCCTCGGGTACGCCGTTATCCGCGCCCTGCGGCGCGTCCCGGCCGTCGGCCAGTGGGCCGCGCAGCCGTGAGCGGCCCATCCAGGACGGGGGCACCTGGCCCCGGCGGGCCCGAGGAAGCGGTCTTTCGCGCGGACCGCATCCTCTGTCACCTCTGAGCGAAGCGCGTGGTCGGGGCTCTGGAGGAGCTCCCCGGAGTGCTCAGCGCACAAGTGGACCTGGCGACCAAAGAGGTGCACGTGAGATACCGGCGGGGTGAGGTCACCGTCGAGGCGATGCGCGGGGCGACCGACCGGGTGGACCTGCGCCTGCGGGCCCGCCACTGGTTTCATCGGTGGCTGACCCGCATTCGGCGGGGCGGCCCGTGACGCGCCTCTCCCCCCAGGACGCGGCCGCGCAGCTGGCCCGGGTGCGCCTAGAGCGGCCGCTCGTCCACCACATCACCAACCTCGTCACCATGAACGACGTGGCGAACACGACGATCGCGCTGGGCGCCTCCCCCGTGATGGCGCACGCCCGCGAAGAGGTGGAGGAGATGGCGGCGCAGGCCGCCGCGCTCGTCCTGAACATCGGGACGCTGACCGCGGAGGCCGTCGATGCCATGGTGCTGGCCGGCCGCGCGGCCAACGCGCGCGGGGTGCCGGTCATCCTCGATCCGGTGGGCGCGGGGGCGACGAGGTTCCGCTCCGCGCAGAGCCGGCGCATCCTGGCGGAGGTCCGGTGCCGGTGCGTCCGCGGCAACGCGGGAGAGGTCGCCGCCCTCGCCGGGCGGGCCGGGACCGTGCGCGGCGTGGATGCCCTTGGGGCGCCCCGGGAGATCGAGGCCCTGGCCCGCGGGCTGGCGGAGCAGACGGGGGCCGTGGTCGCCGCGACCGGGGTGGAGGACGTGGTGACCGATGGCGCCGCGACGGTGCGCATCGCCAACGGGCATCCGCTCCTGGCGCGGATCACGGGGAGCGGGTGCATGGCGACGGCGGCGGTGGCCGCCTTCGCCGCCGTCGAGCCCGATGCGCTCGCGGCGGCCGTCGCCGGACTCGTCTGCTTCGAAGTGGCCGCGGAGGACGCGGCCGAGCGCGCCTCGGGGCCCGGCACGTTCCGGGCCGCGCTGATGGATGCCCTGGCTGCGCTGGACGGCCCGGCCGTCGTGCGCCGGGCCCGGATGACGGTCGAGTGATCCGCGACTGGCGTGTCTACGTCCTCACCGATTCCCGCGCGGCGCGGGGGCGGTCCCATCGCGAAATCGCCGAGGCGGCGATCCGCGGGGGCGCCACCGCCGTGCAGCTCCGGATGAAGGATGAGCCGGCCCGCCGGATCGTGGAGGCGGCGCGGCAGATCGCTCCGCTCTGCCGCGCCGCCGGGGTGACCTTCATCGTCAATGATCGGGCCGACGTGGCGATGATCGCGGGCGGGGACGGCGTCCACGTCGGGCAGGACGACCTTCCGGCCGCCGCGGCGCGCGCCCTCGCGGGCAGGGATGCGGTGATCGGCGTGTCGGCCGCCACCGTCGAAGAAGCCGTGGCGGCGGAGCGGGCGGGAGCGGACTACCTCGGAGTGGGGGCCGTCTTCGCGACGGCGACGAAGGCCGACGCCGGGGCGCCCATCGGACTGGACCGCCTGCGTGAGATCCGCCGGGCCGTGCGCCTCCCGGTCGTCGGCATCGGCGGGATCACGGCGGACAACGCGGCCGCGGTCATCCGCGCCGGCGCCGCGGGCGTCGCGGTGATTACGGCGGTTACCCTGGCCGACGACATGGCGGCCGCCGTGCGCCGGGTTCGGAGAGAGGTCGATGCCGCGCTCCCCCGATAGCGGCCCGCTGGGAGCGCTCGGAGAGTTCGGCCTGATCGACCGGCTCCGGCGGCTCGTCCCTGCGGCCGGACCCGGCGTGACCATCGGCATCGGCGACGACGCCGCGGTGCTGCAGTGCGACGGACCGGTGGTGGCGACGTGCGACATTCAGGTGGAAGGCGTGCACTTCACCTGGGATCTCTGCGGGCCGGAAGACGTCGGCTGGCGCGCGCTCGCCGTGAACCTCAGCGATATCGCGGCCATGGGCGGGATGCCGCGGTACGCGCTCATCTCGCTCGCGCTTCCCGCGGAGACGACACCGGCGACCATCGAGGGTATCTACCGGGGGCTCGCCGAGATCGCGGGCGCCTACGATGTGCTCATCGTCGGGGGCAACATCTCCCGCACCACCGGGCCGCTGATCGTAGATGTCACGGCGCTGGGCTCGCTGGACGGGTCGCGGCACGCCGTCACCCGCGCGGGGGCCAGGCCCGGAGACGGTGTATGGGTGACGGGCACCGTCGGGGGGGCCGCGGCCGGCCGCTTCCTGCTGCAGCACCCCGAGGTCCGGGTCCCCGGCGCCGCGGCGCTCGCCGCGGCGTACCGCCGGCCCATCCCGCGCGTCCAGGCCGGGCAGGTCCTGGCTGAGCGGCCGCCGAGCGCGATGATCGACACCAGCGACGGGACGGCCGGCGACCTGCTCCACCTGGTCGAGGCGTCTCATGTCGGCGTCCGGCTCGATGAGGAGCGGCTGCCGCGGCCGGAAGGCCTCGCGCAGGCGGCGCGGGCCGCGGGGCTCGACCCCGCGGCCTGGGCCCTCGGTGGGGGCGAGGACTACGAGCTCCTGTTCACGGCGGACCGGGGATTCGACGCCCGGGCCGCAGCCGCCGCGGCGCAGATGGACGTGCCCCTGACCCGCATCGGCGACATCCTCCCGGAGCCCGAGGGGCGGTGGATCTACCGCCGCGGCGGGCAGCGGCGGCCGCTCGCCGCGCAGGGCTGGGATCACCTCTCCGCAACGTGACGAGTCCGCAGGCGGCCGCGAGGAGGTGACGGTGGTGCGAACAGCCCGCGCGCTCACGATCGCCGGGTCGGACTCCGGCGGCGGGGCCGGCATCCAGGCCGATCTCAAGACGTTTTCCGCCCTCGGCGTGTTCGGGATGACCGCGATCACGGCGCTCACCGCCCAGAACACCACGGGCGTCACGGCGATCGTGGAGCTCTCCCCGGAGTTCGTGCGCCGGCAGATCGACGCCGTCGTCCTGGACATCGGGGTCGATGCGGCGAAGACCGGAATGCTCAGCAGCGCGCCGATCATCGAGGCCGTCGCGGACGCGATCCGCCGGCACCGGATTCATGCGCTCGTGATCGACCCGGTGATGATCGCGAAGAGTGGGGCGCCGCTGCTGCGCCCGGAGGCGCGCGAGGCACTCCGCCGCACCCTCCTGCCGCTCGCGCTGGTCGCCACCCCCAACCTGCACGAGGCCGCCGCGCTCCTCGACCGCCCGGTCGCGACGCCGGCGCAAATGGAAGACGCGGCCCGCGCCCTCCACGCCCTGGGCCCGCGGTACGTGGTGGTGAAGGGGGGCCACCTCGAAGGGGCTGCTCAGGATGTCGTCTTCGACGGGGAGCGGGTGGAACGGCTGGAGGCTCCGCGGATCCCGACCACGCACACGCACGGCACCGGGTGCGTCTTCTCCGCCGCCATCGCCGCCGGCCTGGCCCTCGGCGCCCCGCCGATCGAGGCGATCCGGGACGCCAAGGTGTTCATCACGGGCGCCATCCGGGCGGGGCTCCCCTTGGGATCGGGCCACGGCCCCGCAAACCCGATGCACCGCCTGTGGCCGCAGGATGGCGGGGAATAGGGCTCAGGGCCCCAGGCGTTTTCTCCACGTGAAGCAGATGCGAGATGGTGTGCTCAGCGCGACCGCCGCGGACGGGACGATCCGCGCCGTCGCCGTGGTCTCGACCCAGACGGTTGAAGACGCGCGGATTCGCCACACGACCTCCGCCACCGCAACGGCCGCGCTGGGCCGAAGCCTCACCGCCGCCGCGCTGCTGGGCGCCGGCCTCAAGGACGGTCAGTCGGTTCTCCTCCGTGTGCTCGGGGACGGACCGATCGGCGCGGTGATCGCTCAGGCCAATGCGGAAGGCCACGTTCGCGGGTACGCCGTCCACCCGCACGCCGATCTTCCCCACACCCAGGCGCGGAAGCTGGACGTCGGAGGCCTGGTCGGCCGGAACGGCATGCTGCACGTCACCCGCGACCTCGGCCTGCGGACCCCGTATCATGGATGCGCACCGCTGGTGTCCGGCGAGATTGCCGAGGACCTGGCGTCGTACTTTGTCACATCTGAGCAGGTGCCCTCGGTCGTGGCGCTGGGGGTCCTCGTGGGGCCGGACCTCCGCGTGCTCGCCTCTGGGGGGGTGTGCGTTCAAGCGCTCCCGGGGGCCCGACGCGAAGTCATCGACGAGCTGGACGCGCGGGCCCGCCGCCTCCCGCCGATCACCCAGATGATGAGCGCCGGCCAATCGGCCGAAGAGATCCTCGCCGTCTCCCTCGGCGACCTGAGCCCCCATCTCGGGCCGGTGACGCCCTTAGCCTTTCACTGCCGCTGCAGCCGCGAGCGGGTGGAAGGGATGCTGACCCTGCTGGGGGCCGGCGAACTCCAGGTCCTTCTCGAGGAGGAGGGGCGCGCCGAGGTGACGTGTCGGTTCTGCGGAGATCGCTACGTGCTCTCGGAGACCGAGGTGCGGGAGCTGATTGCCCGGCTCAACGCGGCGCCGCCACACCTGCAACGTCAGGCCGATTCCGACGAGCGGCAGAGGAAAGGAAAGCCAAAGCCCTCCGTGATGTAAGCCGATCGAAGCGAGGAGTAAGGCAAAGGTAAGGGCCGCTTAGGCGACCCGGGCGACTTTTCCGGCCTTCAGACAGGCCGTGCACACCCTGGCCCGGCGCCGCACGCCGTCGATCACCGCGCGAACGGGCTGCAGATTTGGCGCAAACCTCCGCTTGGTCTTGTGGTGCGAGTGACTCACCCGATTGCCGGTGTGGGCTTCCTTCCCGCACACGGCGCAGCGTCGTGCCATGAATCGTCTCCCTTCGTTGTGCTCGCAGCGCATTATAGCACATCGGCCGCGAGCAGGGACAACGTGCGGAGCGTAGAATTGCCCCCGCAGTGAACAGGCCTGGCCAGGCTCCCCCAGACTACGGGGCCGCGCCCCCCCGGGCCTTGGATGCCGATACGCCCGTCCGCTATGCCCGAGGGGTCGGCCCGGCGCGGGCGGCGCTCCTCGCCGAGTTGGGCGTCTCCACCGTCCGTGATCTTCTCTACATGCTTCCCAAGCGCGTCGAGGACCGTAGCCGCCTCCGTCCGATCTATGAGCTTCAGCACGGGGCGGTGGAGACGGTCCAGGGGACGATCGGTGCGGTCCGCCAGTTCCGGCCGCGGGGACGCCGGGGGCTGGTCATCACCCGGGCCGCGGTCACCGACCGCTCGGGGGTGCTGCACGCCGTCTGGTACAATCAGCCCTACCTTGTCCGCCACCTTACGCAGGGCCGCGCCATCGTCCTGCACGGGCGCGTCGCCCGCCGGTCCGGTGAGATTCAAATGGCGGCACCGGAGTTCGAGTTCGTCGATGAGGGCGAGGAGACGCTTCACATCGGGCGGATCGTCCCGGTCTACCGCAGCACGTCGGGGCTGAGTCAGCGCATCCTCCGGACGACCGTGCTCCATACGCTCGACGACGCGGCGCCGAGCGTGCGCGAGTGGCTGCCGGAGGGACTGCGGCGCCGCCACAGCCTCCCCGATCTGGTAACGGCGCTCAGGCAGGTGCACTTCCCGGACACCCTGGAGGCCCACGCCGCGGCCCGCCGCCGGTTCGTGTACGAAGAGCTCCTGCTGCTCGAACTGCTGCTGGTCCGCCAGAAGGCCGAATGGGAAGCCGAGCCGCGGACGATCCATTATGGGGACGCGTCCGAGCTCGTGACCAGGTTCCACGCCGGTCTGCCGTTCCCCCTCACGCAGGCCCAGCGCCGCGCCATCGCCGAGATCGCCGCGGACTTGAGCCGGCCCCATCCGATGAATCGCCTGCTCCAGGGAGACGTCGGCTCCGGCAAGACCCTGGTCGCCGCCACCGCCCTGCTACAGTGCGTGGGGGGAGGTGCCCAAGGGGCGTTGATGGCGCCCACCGAGATCCTGGCGGGCCAGCACTACCTGACCCTGCACAGCCTCATGGAGGCCCTCGGTCTGACCGTCATCCTCCTGGTCGGCGGGCTCCCGCGCGCCGCCCGTCAGGAAGCGATCCAGGCGGCGCGGGACGGACGGGCGGATATCATCGTCGGCACGCACGCCCTGATCGAAGAGGAGATGGAGTTCCACCGGCTCGGCCTCGTGGTGGTGGACGAGCAGCACCGGTTCGGGGTCGGCCAGCGGGCCGCCCTCAGACGGAAGGGGGACTGTCCGGACGTCCTCGTCATGACGGCGACGCCGATTCCCCGGACGCTTGCCCTGACCCTCTACGGCGATCTCGACGTCTCGACGCTCGATGAGCTCCCCCCGGGCCGGACGCCGGTGAAGACGTACAGCCGCCCCACCGCCCGGCGGCCCCAGGTGTACGAGTTCGTCCGCGCCCAGGTCGCGCAGGGGAGGCAGGCCTACATCGTCTGCCCGTTGATCGAGGAATCCGACAAGCTGCAGGCCGAGTCGGCCGTTTCGCTCGCCTCCCGGTTACAGGAAGGCGTGTTCCGCGACCTTCGGGTGGGCGTGCTGCACGGGCGGATGCCGGTCGAGAAGCGGGACGCGGCGATGCGCGCGCTCCGGGGCGGGGAGATCGATGTGCTCGTGGCGACCACCGTGATCGAGGTCGGCATCGACATCCCGAACGCCACGGTCATGGTCATCGAGGATGCCGACCGCTTCGGGCTCTCGCAGCTGCACCAGCTTCGCGGGCGGGTCGGCCGGGGGGCGCACGAGGCGTACTGCATCCTCATCGCCGACGTGACGGAGGCGGACGAGGTGGGAACCGCGCGCCTCGCCGCCATGGTGGAGACGGGCGACGGGTTTCGGATCGCCCAGCATGATCTCGAACTGCGGGGAGCGGGCGAAATCCTCGAGGTGCGGCAGCCGCGCATGGCGCGCATCCGGCAGGATCGCAGGGCGCGCATCCCCCCTCCGGGGGCTCCAAACTGGAGAGGGGCCAACGGCAAGCAGAGGTTGCGGCAGGATCCCGGGGAGCCCGGGGTGCCCGTCCCGGAGGGGCGCTTGCAGCAGCACGGCGCCTCGGATCTGCGCATCGCCAACCTCGTGCGCGATCGCGAGTGGCTGGAGCACGCCCGCCTGGACGCGGAGGAGGTGCTGCGGGGGGATCCGGACCTCGGGCGGCCCGAACACGCAGACCTCGCGGAGGCCCTCCGCCTCAGGTTCGGCGGCGCCCGCGTCGAGAACGCCCGGGTCAGGTAGCGCGTGCGGGTCGGCGGCGGCAGGGCTCGAGGAACCCGTCTCCGGGCCAAAGGGGGGCGCGGGGTCCGGCCGACCTCGACCCTGGTCACCGATGCCGTGTTCAACTCCCTCGCGCCGCGGATTGCGGGGGCCTGCGTGCTCGATCTCTTTGCGGGAACCGGGCGCCTGGGAATCGAGGCGCTCAGCCGCGGGGCCCGCGAGGCGGTGTTCGTGGAGCGCGACCCGCGGCATGCCGCATTGATCCGGCAGAACCTGGCCGCGGCTGGCCTCAGCGGTCGCGGAGTGGTGCGGCGGGCCGACGCGCTGGCCGCGGTGGCCGCCGGCGAGGGGGAGCGGCGGTTCGACCTGATCTTTCTCGACCCCCCGTACGGGCGCGGCCTGGCGGCTGAGGCGCTGCGGCGCGTGGCCGCCGGCACGCTCCTCGCCTCCGGGGGACTCGTGATCGCGGAAGGCCACTGGCGGGACGACCCGGGCGAGATCGCGGGCCTGGCGCGCGTGCGGACCGCCCGATATGGAGAGACCGCCGTCTGGGTCTACGCGCGCGCCGCCGGGAGGGAGGAAGGCGCTTGAGGGAGAACACGCTTGCGATCGCCCTGTACCCCGGGAGCTTCGACCCGGTCCACAACGGGCACCTCGATATCATCGAGCGTGCGCGGCGCATGGCCCGCCGGGTCGTCGTGGGCGTCGCCACCAATGTCGAGAAGGAACCGATGTTCAGCATCGCCGACCGGGTGGCGATGCTCCGCGCCGCGACCGAGCGGGCCGGGGTCGAAGTCATGAGCTTCGGTGGGCTGACCGTCGACTTCGCGCACCGGCTGGGCGCGACGGTGATCGTCAAAGGCCTGAGGGCGATGATGGACTTCGAATACGAACTGAAGATGGCGGCGATGAACAAGCGCCTCCGGCCGGATATCGAGACGATCTTCATGATGACCGCGCCGGAGTGGGCGTACTTGAGCTCCACGCTGATCCGTGAAGTGGCGCGCTTCGGCGGCTCGGTCTCGGGGCTGATTCCCGCGAGCGTCGAACAGCGGCTCGTCAAACGGGTGAGGTCACAACGCAAGGGGTGAAGCAATGGCCAGTCCCGGTCGTTCCGCGTTGCTGTCGATCACGGAGTGTCTGGACCGCCTGGAAGCGCTCCTGACCTCGGGCCCGCCCTGGTACCTCCCGGGCCGGCGCGCCCCGTGGGACGAGGAGGTGCGCTCGGTCCTGCACCGCCTGCGGGAGGCGCTGTCCGCCGACGCCAAGCGCGCCGGCGGCGGAGCGGAGGCGGAGACGATCCTGCGCCGCGCCCAGGACGAGGCCAGGCGGATCATTCTGGAGGCGGAAGACCACGCCCGCAGGGCGCTCGAGGACGGAACGCTCGCCCGCGCGGCCGAGCAGCAGATCCAGCAGCTCCGGGAGCAGGCCGTCCGGGAAGCAGACGAGACCCGGCGCGGGGCCGACATGTACGCGCTGAGCGTCCTTGAACGCCTGGAGCGGGAAGTCGCGCGCATCCTCTCCACGGTCCAGCGCGGGAAGACGGTGCTGATGGAACGGACGGGATCCCGGATGTCGATGGGCCCGGCGGGTCCCTCCCGCCTCGACAACGGGAAAGCCGGCAAAGTCACCGTCTCTTGACACCGCGCCGCAGGCGTCCGTATAATCTAGCGGTGTGCCCGGCGGTTTCCCGCTGTCCAGGGGTAGGCCGTCCGGGCACACGTCGTGAGGTGGCGGCGTGCGGGTCAACATCGGAGAACTGCTGGCAGCTCGCGGCGCCATCCGCACGGTGGCGTACTCCGAGTGGGTCGAGCCTCCCGCCGAAGATGTCATGCTCCTCCAGCCTGTGACAGGGGAGCTCGTGCTCGCGAGCACCGGGCGGAGCGTCTGCCTGACCGGGCAGCTGCGGACGCAGCTCCACCTCCACTGCGGGGCGTGTCTCGCCGGGTACGAGCAGCCGCTGGAGTTCGCCGTCGCCGAAGAGTTCCGGCGGGCGCTGCCGCTCTCGGCCGCGGGTGCCGGGGGCGAACGTGAACTCGATGCCGACGATTTTGTGGTCCTGGTCGGACCCGACGACACCCTCGATCTCACGGAGGTCGTGCGCCAGCACCTGGTGCTGGCGCTGCCGATCGCCCCGCGGTGCCGAGAAGGCTGCCGGGGGCTGTGCGCGACCTGCGGCGCAGACCTCAATCTCGGCCCGTGCGACTGTACGGGGGACTCGGCCGATCCGCGGCTTCGGCTCGGCGTGCCCGGGTTCGCCGGCCCGCCGGCGCGGCGCATCACAGAGAAGGAGTAGGGGATGGGACTGACCAAACGGCGATTCAGCAAGGCGCGCACCGCGAGCCGGCGCGCGCACTTTCGCGTGCAACCGGTGACCCTGGTGGAATGTCCCCAGTGTCACGCCCGCATGGTGCCTCACCGCGTCTGCCCGACGTGCGGCTATTATGCGGGGAGGCAGGTGATCGAGGTGAAGGCTCCCGAGGAGAAACCGAGCCCGTAGAGTGCAGCGTGTGAGGCGCACGGAGGAGGCGAGGCTGCGGGTCGCGCTCGATGCGATGGGCGGCGATCACGCCCCCCGGGAACTCGTCACGGGCGCGGTGGCGGCCGCACGCGAGCTGGGCATTGAGGTCGTCCTGGTGGGTCCGGCCGCCCGCATTCGCGGCGAGATCCAGGCCGCAGGCGGCAGCTCGCTCCCCATCCGCGTGCTCGATGCTCCCGAAGTCATCGGCATGGCGGAGGCGCCGGCCATGGCCCTCCGGCGGAAGCGACAGGCGTCGATCCTCGTGGCCGTGGAGGCGCTGCGCCGCGGCGAGGCCGACGCGGTGGTCAGCGCGGGCAACACCGGGGCGGCGATGGCCGCGGCCCTCTTGACCCTGGGGCGGATCGAGGGCATCGACCGGCCGGCGATCGCGGCGGTGCTGCCCACCCTGCGCGGCCGCGCCATCCTGGTGGACGTTGGCGCCAACGTGGACTGCCGGCCCAAGCACCTCCTGCAGTTTGCCATCATGGGCAGCGTGTACGCAAGCCGGGGGCTCGGCATCCCCGCGCCGCGCATCGGGATCATGAGCAACGGCGCCGAGGAGACCAAGGGGAACGAGTTGGTGATCGCGGCCGGCGAGCTCTTGAGGCACTCCGGCGTGAACTTCATCGGAAATGTCGAAGGCCGCGACTTCTTCGGCGGTGCCGCGGATGTGGTCGTCTGCGATGGGTTCGTGGGCAACCTCCTCCTGAAATTCGGCGAGGGGCTGGCCCTCGGGATCTTTACCCTGCTCCGCGAGGAGCTCAGCCGCGGCCTGTTCGTCCGGCTGGGCGTGCTGCTGGCGACCCCGCGCCTGCGGGCGCTGGCCCGCCGCATGGATTACACGGAGCACGGCGGGGCCCCGCTGCTCGGCGTCAACGGGATCTGCATCATCACCCACGGCAGCTCGAAGGCCAAAGCGATCCGCAATTCCATCGCGCTGGCCGCCGAATCGGTCCGGGCCCGGATGGTCGACACCATCCAGGCCGATATCGCCCGGCTCTCCCACCTGCGCCCCCCGGCGTCTCCGGGAGGCCCCCCCCCGGTCCGAGATGCCGAAGGGGCGGAAGGAGAGGCGGAGCTCCCCCTCTCGCAGGGGACTCCCGCCGACGCGTGAGGCCGCGCCGCGCCGCCACGCTCGTTGACAGCGCGCCCCGACGGGTGCTGCCGCGCAGCATCGGCGCGGGATCCACGATCGCCGGACTCGGGTGTTACCTCCCCGAGCGGGTCCTCACCAACATCGAACTCGCCAAAACCGTGGACACGACGGACGAGTGGATCCAAAAGCGCACCGGCGTGCGGGAGCGCCGGATCGCCGCCCCCTCCGAGGCCACGTCCGATCTCGCCTACAGGGCCGCGCACGAGGCGCTGCGGGCGGCGGGGGTGGCGGCCACCGATCTCGATTTCATCGTGGTGGGGACCACGACTCCCGACATGGTGTTCCCCAACGTCGCCTGTCTTCTCCAAAAGCGGCTGGGCGCCCGGAGCATCGGCTGCCTGGATGTCTCCGCGGCCTGCTCGAGTTTTGTCTACGGCCTCAGCGTCGGGCATGGGGCCATCGCGTCGGGGCAGGCCGAGACGGTGCTGGTAGTGGGCGCGGAGACGCTCTCCCGCATCACCAACTGGCGGGACCGCGCGACATGCATCCTCTTTGGGGATTGCGCCGGCGCGGCGGTGCTGCGGCCGGCGCGCCCCGGCCACGGGTTCCTCTCGTTCTGCCTGGGTGGAGACGGGAGCGGCGAGGAGACGCTGTGCCTGACCGGGGGCGGCAGCCGCCGGCCGGCGTCGTTCGAGACGGTGGAGCGGGGCGAGCATTACATCACGATGAAGGGGCCCGAGGTCTACCAGTTCGCGGTCCGGGCGATTCCGGCGGCGGCCGCGGAGGCGCTGCGGCGGGCCGAACTGGGGCCGGCGGATGTGGATTTTGTCATCCCCCACCAGGCCAACATCCGCATCATCGAATCCTCGGCCCGCCGGCTCCACGTCCCCTTGAGCAAGTTCTTCATCAACGTCCAGCGCTACGGCAACACCTCGGCGGCCTCCGTCCCGGTCGCGCTCTACGAGGCCGTGCGGGCGGGGCGCATCGAGGAGGGCCGGGTCGGCGTCCTCGTGACCTTTGGGGCCGGATATACCTGGGGCGCCTGCGCCATCCGATGGGGAGGTGCTTGCTGAGCGCGCCGCCCCTCGCCCCATTCGCGGCGGTCTTCCCGGGACAGGGCGCCCAGTATGTCGGGATGGGCCGGGAGATCGCCGAGCAGTTCCCACAGGCCCGCGAGATCTTCGATCGCGCCAGCGCGGTGACCGGGGTTGACCTGCTGGACCTCTGCGCGAACGGCCCGGAGGACGCCCTTCGCGCCACCGCGAATACGCAGCCCGCCATCCTGGCCGCCAGCCTCGCCTGCCTCGCCACGCTGCCCGCCTCCCCCGAGATCGCCGCCGGGCTGAGCTTGGGGGAGTACACCGCCTTGGTCTGCGCCGGCGCCCTCCACCTCGAGGATGCGGTCAGGCTGGTGAGGCTGCGGGGCATCTACATGGAAGAGGCGACCCAGGGACAGGAGACCATGATGGTGGCGGTGATGGGCCTGACCCCCGACCAGGTGCGGACGCTGTGCGACTCGCACGCCCATCTCGGGGTGGTCGAGCCGTCGAACTTCAACAGCCCCGGCCAGGTCGTGATCGGCGGGGAGGCCCCGGCGGTCAAGGAGGTCGTGGCGGCCGCGCGGACGCGCGGCGCCCGGCGGGCGGTGCCCCTCGCGGTGAGCGCACCGTTCCACACCCGGCTGATGCGCCCGGCGGCGGAGCGGCTGGCGGGCGACCTCGACCGGACCCCCATCCACGACGCCCGCATCCCCGTGGTGGTGAACACGTCCGCCCAACCGATCCGGCAGGCGGATCAGATCCGCCGTGCGCTGCTCGACCAGGTGACCTCGGCCGTGCTGTGGGAACAGTCGATCCGGGTCATGTATGAGATGGGGGCGCGGCAGTTTGTCGAGATCGGGCCAGGGACCACGCTCTCGGGGATGATCCGCAAGACGGTGCCGGTCGTCCCCTGCCACGTCGAGGATGTCGCGTCGCGGGACGAAGCCCTCAACGCGATCTTCGGCCAACAGGTTCGATGAGCCTCGCCGAGCGCGTCGCCCTCGTCACGGGAGCCTCCGGGGGGATCGGGTCGGCGATCGCGGTCCGGCTGGCCCGCGAAGGCGCCGGCATCGTGGTCCACTATCATCAGAACACCGGGGCGGCGGAGCGCACCCGGAAACGCGTTGAGGAGACCGGCGGATCCGCGAAGGTGCTGCAGGCCGATATCACCAGCGCCGACGAGTGCCGGCGGGCGATCGACGCGGCGGGAGAATGGCGCGGCCGCCTGGACATCGTGATCAACAACTCGGGGCTGACCCGGGACGGGCTCCTGATCCGGATGCGGGACGAAGACTGGCACGACATCATGGCGATCAACCTGCACGCGGCGTTCTATCTCACCCGGGCCTGCCTGCGGGAGATGCTCCGCCAGCGGTGGGGGCGGATCGTCAACATCAGCTCCATCGTCGCCGAGGTCGGGAATCCGGGCCAGGCGAACTACATCGCGGCGAAGGCCGCGGTCATCGGGTTCACCAAGGCCGTGGCGAAGGAAGTCGCCGGCCGCGGCATCACGGTCAATGCCGTCGCCCCGGGATACATCGAAGCCGGGTTGACGGCGACGCTCCGGGAGGACCAGCGCGCCCGGTTCGTCGATCACATCCCGATGGGCCGCACCGGCCGCCCCGAGGAAGTGGCGGCCGCCGTGGCCTTTTTCGCCTCGGAAGAAGCCAGTTACATCACGGGTCAAGTCTTGAACGTGGACGGCGGTCTGGTGATGCGGTAAGAGATCAGGGGGTGGATGCGCAATGGCCGCACCGGTGTTCGATCGCGTGAAGGCGATCGTGGTGGAGCAACTCGGCGTGGAGGCGAACGAGGTGACGCCTCAATCGAAGTTCGTCGAGGATCTGGGCGCCGATTCGCTCGATGTGGTCGAGCTCGTCATGGCGCTGGAGGACGAGTTCGACCTGGAGATTCCCGACGAGGAAGCGGAAAAGATCGCCACCGTCGGGGAGGCCGCAAAATACATCGAGAGCCACGTCGAAGCGCCGACGGAATAGGCGCGTCCCCTAGGGACCCGAGGGCGAACCGCATGGGTAAACGCGTCGCCCTGACCGGTGTCGGTGTCGTCACCCCGATCGGCACCGGGAAGGACGCCTTCTGGACCGGGCTGATGGAGGGCCGCTCGGGGGTCCGGCGGATTACCGCGTTCGATCCCACGCCGTACGACACGCAGATCGCGGGCGAGATCCCGGGATTCGACCCCACGCAGTTCATGGACCGCAAGGAGGTCCGCCGCAACGACCGGTTCGTCCAGCTCGCGCTGGCGGCGTCCCGGCTGGCGCTGGACGACTCGGGCTTCGCGATCACCCCGCGGAACGCCGATCGGGTGGGCGTGATCATCGGGTCGGGGATCGGCGGCGCGGCCACCTGGGAGGAACAGCACCGGGTGCTGCTCGAGCGCGGCCCCGGCCGTGTCAGCCCGTTCTTCGCCACGATGATCATCGTCAACATGGCCTCCGGCGCCGTCAGCATCGCCCACGGCGCCAAAGGCCCGAACCTCTCGATCGTGTCGGCGTGCGCCACCGGCGGGCATGCGATCGGCGACGCGTTTCGGGCGATCCAGCGCGACGAGGCTGTGGCCATGATCTGCGGCGGCAGCGAAGCCGCCCTGACCCCGCTCAGCCTCGCGGGCTTCTGCTCGATGAAGGCCATGAGCACGCGCAACGACGCGCCCGAGCGGGCCGTCCGGCCCTTCGACGCCGGGCGGGACGGATTCGTGATGGGGGAGGGGGCGGGGATCGTCCTGCTCGAGGAATGGGAGCACGCCGAGCGGCGGGGCGCCCGGATCTACGCGGAGATGGCGGGCTACGGCACCAGCGCCGACGCCTTCCATATTACCCAGCCCGATCCGGAGGGTGATGGGGCCGCCCGGGCGATGCACATGGCGCTGCGGGACGCCGGCGTCGAGCCCCCAGAGGTGGGGTACATCAACGCCCACGGCACCAGCACCCCCTACAACGACCGGCTCGAGACGCTGGCCATCAAACGGGTCTGGGGCGACCACGCGCGGCGTGTGCCGATCAGTTCCACGAAATCCATGACCTCGCACCTCCTCGGCGCCGCCGGCGGCGTGGAAGCGGTGGCCTGCGCCCTGGCGATCGAGCGGGACATCCTGCCGCCCACGATCAACTACGAGGTCCCGGACCCCGCGTGCGACCTCGACTACATTCCGAACACGCCGCGGCGCGCCCGCATCGACGTGGCGATGTCCAACGCGTTCGGGTTCGGAGGGCACAACGCCATCCTGGTGCTGCGGAGGCCGGCCTGACGGTGGACGCTTCCGCGCGCCCCCCGTCGGCGGGCCCGGTTCCTTCGGGGGCGGCCGGCCAGGGGGGGACGGAGGATTCATCCCTCCCTCCTGAACGGGAGGCGCTGGTCGCCGACCTCGAGGCGAAGCTCGGCGTCCGGTTCCGCGATCGCCCCCTGCTCCATCTCGCCCTCGTCCACGGCTCCGCCGCGGCCGAAGGCCGAACCCCCCACGGCGAGAACTACGAGCGGTTGGAGTTCCTCGGCGATTCCGTCCTCAACCTCGCCATCAGCGACTACCTCTACCGGCGGTTTCCCGGCCGCCTGGAAGGGGATCTGGCGCGCCTGCGGGCGAGCATCGTCAGCGAGGGCGGGCTGGCCCGCGTCGCCCGGGAGCTCGACCTCGGGCGCTACGTCCTGCTCGGCCGGGGAGAGGAGAAGGGCGGGGGGCGATCGCGGCCCGCCCTTCTGGCGGACGCGCTGGAGGCGGTCCTGGGGGCGGTCTACATCGACTCGGGATACGGCGTCGCCCACTACTGCGTGACGCGGGTCTTCGCCGGCGAATTGAGCCGCCTGGAGGAACCCGGGGAAGGGGATTACAAGAGCCAGCTGCAGGAGCTGGTCCAGCAGCAGGAACGGCGGCTCCCCCGGTACCGGATCACCGGCCAGCGCGGACCGGAGCACGACCGGGCGTTCGTTGCGGTCGTGGAAGTGAACGGCCGCACCCTCGGGGAGGGCCGGGGCCGCAGCAAAAAGGAGGCCGAGCAGGCGGCCGCCCAGCAGGCGGTCGAATTGCTGAGGCGGGGCCGGGCCGGATGAAGCACCTGTGGGCACCCTGGCGGATCCAGTACTTCAAGGGCCCCACGCGGAAGGACTGCATCTTCTGTTCGCTTCCCCGGGAGGGCCGGGATCGCGAGCACCGGATCGTCTATCAGGGACAGCGGATGTTCGCCATCCTCAACACGTTCCCGTACACCTCCGGGCATCTCATGGTCGTGCCGCGCCGGCACGTCGCTGATCTGGGCGTGCTGGAGGACGCGGAGATCCTGGAATTCATTCACCTGACCACCGCGGCCATGGAGGCGATCCGGGAAGCGTACGGCTCCGAGGGGTTCAACGTCGGCGCGAATTTCGGACGCGCCGCCGGCGCGGGGATCACCGATCACCTGCACCTGCACGTGGTCCCGCGGTGGGTGGGCGACACGAACTTCATGCCGGTGCTGGGAGAGGTCAAGGTCCTCCCCGAGGATCTCTCGGTGACCTACGACCGGATCGCCGCCGCCCTCAGGACGGTGCTCGCCCGCCGGACCCCGGCAGGCGGGTCCACGGCCGGCCGCGCGAACGCCGATCGAAGCGAGGCGTAGGGCCAAGGTAACGCCGATCGAGTCGAGGAGTAGAAACCAAGGGTCACGCGCGCATCAGACCCGCGCGGGCCGTTTCGAGGAGCGCCGGGACCGCGCCCGGCGCGTTGTCAGGCGTCACGCTCCAGACAGGTCGACGTTCGCGGGGATTGGCCGCTGCTCGTGGGCTCTGCTACACTACACCCGAATGCCGACGGCGTGAGTCGAGACGTCTGCACGCCGTGCCGTGGGGCTTCGGATGGAGCTCGTGCGCTTCGACCGCCGGCCGTTCGACGCGCTGCGCGCGACCTTTCGCTGGCGGATCCCGGCCGTCTACAACATCGGGGTGGACGTCTGTGACAAATGGGCGTCCGATCCCGGCCGCCTGGCGCTGCTCGACGTCACCACGGGGGAGGGAATCCCCTACACCTTCGCGCATCTGGCGCGGCGGTCGAACCGCTGGGCGAATGCGCTGCGGGCCCTGGGCGTTGGGCGGGGGGATCGTCTGGCGATCGTGCTGCCGCAGCGCCTCGAGGTGCCCCTGGCCCATATCGCCGCCTATAAGCTGGGGGCCGTCGCTGTGCCGCTGTCCGTGCTGTTTGGCGACGATAGTCTGGAGTTCCGGCTGCGGGACAGCGGCGCGCAGGCGGTGGTCTTCGATGGCCTGGCCGCGGCGAAGCTCGATCGGATCAGGCAGCGTCTTCCCGACCTGCGGCACCTCATCGCCGTGGACGAGGCCGCGCTGGGCGTCCCGGGAGCGCTGCCGGCGGCTGCGCTGGAGGAACGCGCCGCCGATGCGTGCACGCCGGTCGAGACCCTTCCTCACGACCCGGCCCAGATCATGTACACGTCCGGGACCACGGGACCGCCCAAGGGCGCCGTGCTCCCGCATGCGGCCCTGATCGGGCACCTGCCCGCGTTCGTCCTCTTCAATAACCTGGCCCCCCACCCGGGCGACCGTCTCTGGTCTCCCGCGGACTGGGCGTGGATCGGCGGGCTCTTCAACGTGCTGTGGGCCGGATGGCACTACGGCATCCCCCTGGTGACCTTTCGTCAGCCCAAGTTCGATCCCGAACGGGCCTTCTGGGTCCTGGAGCGCCATCAGATCCGCAACACGTTTCTCTTCCCGACCGCGCTGAAGCTGATGCGGCAGGCCCACGCGCGCGGCCCCCGGGCCGGCGTGCGCCTGCGATCCGTGTACAGCGCCGGCGAGCCGGTGGGAGAGGAGTTGATCGGGTGGGGGCGTGAGGCGCTCGGGGTCACGATCAACGAGTTCTTCGGACAAACGGAAATGAACCTCGTGGCCGGGAACTGCGCGGAACTCCTCGCGGTCCGGCCCGGCAGCTTCGGCCGGCCCTATCCCGGGCACCAGGTGGACGTGCTGGACGAGGAGGGGCATCCGGCCCCTCCGGGAACCATCGGCGAGGTGGCCGTGCGCCGGCCCGACCCCGTCATGTTCCTGGAGTACTGGAAGAACCCCGAGGCCACCCGGCAAAAGTTTGCCGGCGACTGGGCACTGATGGGGGATCTGGCCGTCAAAGACGAGGACGGATATCTCTGGTTCAAGGCGCGGAAGGACGACATGATCAAAAGCGGCGCCTACCGCATCGGGCCGGGGGAGGTGGAGGAGTGCCTGCTGCGGCATCCGGCCGTCGCCATGGCGGCGGTGGTGGGCATCCCCGACCCCGAGCGGGGCCAGGTGGTCAAAGCCTTTGTTCGGCTGGTCTCCGGCGTGGCGCCGCATCCGGGTCCTGCCATCCTGCCGGATGCCCGCCTCACGGCGGAGCTTCAGCAGATGGTGAAGGACCGGGTGGGGTTGCACGCCTATCCCCGGAGCATCGAGTTTGTCGACGAATTGCCCCTGACCACAACGGGCAAGGTGCAGCGGTTCGTTCTGCGTGAACGCGCCGGGCCGCCCGCATAAACACAGGGACGGCGGACTCCGTCGAACGCCAGCAAACAGGAGTTCTCCTGATCATTATCAGGAGTTCACCTTATATCGAAGGCGAGGTTTATTCCCGGCCCATTTGGGGAGTCCTCCGGGTGGCCTGCCCCTCACTTGTCCCGCACCCTGATATTGGAAGCAATAGTCAGGTACACCTCTTGAGGGGGAGGCCTATGCGCAACAGCAAGATCGCTGCAATGCGTCTCGCGGCGATCGTCGTTCTTTTCGGGCTCATCCAGCTGGCCTACGCGCAGCCCGGCAACCCCGCCTGGATCCAGCTCCATCCCACCGGCGGACCGCCGGGCGCGCGGCTTGTTCCTGCCACAGCGTATGATCCGACAACGAATTCGATGATCGTGTTCGGCGGAGAAGCCGGGCTCTCCGCGACCAGCAACTTCTATAATGATGTCTGGGTCCTGGCGAACGCCGACGGCCTCGGCGGGACACCCGCATGGAGCCAGCTCGCGCCCTTCGGTCTCGCTCCAAACCCGCGGTTTGGCTCCGGCGCGGCTTATGACCCGGGCAGCAACCGGCTGATCGTCTTCGGGGGGGCCTACGTGGACTACCCCGCCGTCACCGGCGTATGTACATCGTACGTGAATGGCGGAACTGCCAACGATGTGTGGGTCCTGACGAACGCCAACGGGTCGGGAGGCGCGCCGTCGTGGACGCCGCTCGTCCCCGCGGGGGTGCCTCCCGCTCCTCGCCGCACGAGTGTCGTGGTCTACGACGCGGCCAACAACCGGTTGATCGTGTTCGGCGGCAGCGAAGCCTGCGGGAAGAGGAACGATGTCTGGGTCCTGTCCAATGCCAACGGGCTCGGGGGCACGCCCGTTTGGACGCCGCTCAACCCGTCCGGCGCGCTGCCGGTGGTTCGTGGTGAGATCGGCTCCGGCGGGGTCTATGACGCTGCTCATAACCAATTGATCATCTTTGGAGGCCGGGGCGATCAGGCCGTTCTCAATGACGTCTGGGTCCTGTCCCATGCCAACGGCCTCGGCGGCACCCCAGCCTGGACGCAACTGAGTCCGTCGGGCGCGCTTCCGCCGGGGAGGGAAGCCCATACCGTGACGTACGACGCCGCGGCCAACACCCTGACGGTGATGGGGGGAGCGGATTTTTCGGAAACGCACCTGCTGAGCGACGTCTGGCAACTCTCGACCGCCAACGGACTGGGGGGCACGCCGGGATGGACGCAACTCACCCCGTCGGGAGCCGGCGCACTGCCGCGGGCCGGTCACACCGCCGTCTATCATCAGGCGACCCGACGGTCCGTGATCTTCGGAGGGGTGGCGTGCGTCCCGTGCGCGGGCCTGAACAACACATGGGTGCTCGCGGACGTCGTGCCGTTCGCGGCCTTCTCGGCCGCCGCCCAGATCCATCCGGCCTCCAGTGGGTTCACTGTGCAGGGCACATTCACACCCGGATCGAGTGGAAGCATCGACCCCTTGACCCAAGACGTGACCCTCCAGCTGGGCGGGTTCTCCGCGACCATCCCCGCGGGGTCGTTTGCGGCCGTGAGCGGATCATTCACGTTCACGGGGGCCATCAATGGCGTGCCGATGGACGCGACCATTCAGCCGCAGGCCGGCGGGTATGGGTTCACGTTCGACGGCGCGGGGGCTCCGAATCTGCCGACCGTCAATCCGGTGACGGTCGGTCTCGGGATCGGGAACAACGGCGGGACGATCCAGGTGACCGCGACCTTCAACTGACGCTTCCTGTTGGTCCAACTTGACCCATCGCCCGTGGCGGGTGACGAGCGCCTCGGGCGATATACTTGACGGCCCCGCTATCTTTCTCAGGGTTTTGCTGATAGGTTTTCCCGGACGCGTACATCCTCAGTTTCCGCCGTATTTTCCCTATGGGTTTTTTCCGGGCGGACGCAGACCCGACCGGTCTCGGAGTTTCGCCCGCCCGAGCGTAGCGCGACCTCCAGGTATCGGGCTACCCTGTGACCGAGAAATTTCCCGCTAACTGCCTCGGCTCCGGATCGACGCGAGATTCTTGTCAGGGGGTGGCATGTGAAAAGAATCAAGACGGGCGCTGTTCGCATCGCGGCTCTGGTCATTGTGCTCGGTCTCAGCCAGTTGGCTCAGGCGCAGCAGGCCAGCGGCCCCATCTGGACCCAACTCAGTCCTGCCCAAAACACGAATGGGGGATCGCCGGCCCCGGCCCAGCGACTGCTCCAATCGACGGCGTATGACCCGACGACCAACTCGATGATCGCGTTCGGGGGCGCAACCCAGGACTTCGGGAATTTCGGCGTCTACAACGATGCCTGGGTCCTGACGCACGCCGACGGCACCGGCGGGACGCCGGCATGGGTCCAACTCACGCCCTCCGGCGCCCCGCCGGCCGCGCGGTTTGGCGCCGGCGCGGGCTATGACCCCGCCAGCAACCGGCTGATCATCTTTGGCGGGGCCCTCTTCGAGTACACGGGCACGTGTGCACCCACCGATAACACCGGGACCCTGAACGACGTATGGATCCTGACGAACGCCAACGGATTGGGTGGAACGCCGACATGGACACAGGTCACCCCGGCGGGGGTGCCGCCCGCTCCCCGCCGCTCCGGCGCGGTCGTCTACGACGCCGCCCACAACCGGCTGATTCTCTTTGGCGGCAACGAAGCATGCGGGGTCGACAACGACATCTGGGTTCTGACCAATGCCAACGGGCTCGAGGCGGCAACCCCGACCTGGATTCCGCTCACCCCGTCCGGGGTCCAGCCTGCCGCGCGCGGTGAAATTGGCTCCGGCGGGGTCTACGACGCCGGCGATAACATGTTGATCATCTTCGGCGGCAAAGGCGCTGCCGCCGATTTCAATGACGTGTGGGTGCTGTCGAACGCGAACGGTCTGGGCGGCGCCCCGGTCTGGACGCAGCAAAGTCCGGTCGCCGGGCCCCCACCTGCGCGGCATGCGCACACCGTGACCTACGACAGCATGGACAACGCCCTGCTGGTCATCGGGGGCGTGGATTTTACCGAAACCCAGTTCCTCGGCGATATCTGGTGGCTCTGGAACGCCAACGGACTCGCGACCAGCACGCAGAACTGGGCGCAGCTCACCTCCTCGGGCGCCGGCCCGCTGCCGCGCGCCGGCCACGGCGCCGTCTATCACCACCAGACGGATCGCCGCGCCGCGATCTTCGCCGGCGTGACCTGCACCCCGTGCGCGGGCCTGACCGACGTATGGGTGTTCTCAGGCGTTGATTTTGTGCTGTTCGACCCTCTGTCCGCCGATGTCCACATCAATCAGAACTCCAGGTCGTTCAACGTGAAGGGACACTTCAGCCTGGCCTCGGGCCGGAGTATCGACCCGCTGACCCAGCCTGTTACCTTCCAGTTGGGCGGGTTCGCGACGACCATCCCCGCGGGGTCCTTCACGCTGGCGAATAATGGATCGTACAGGTTCGCCGGGACCATCAGCGGCGTGCCGTTGGACGTGACGATACAACCTCACCAGGGCGGCTACGACTTGTGGTTCGATGGCGCAGGAGTCTCCAACCTGCCGACCGCCAATCCGGTGACGGTCAGCCTGACGATCGGCCTCGACACCGGAAGCGTCAAGGTCAGCGCGCACTTCAACTGAGGGGACCAATGCCTACACACTAAGGCCTGCTCTTCACCCGTCGCCCGCGGCCGGCTCACGCCGTCGCGGGCGACGGGTCTCCGGACGGCCCCAGCACCCGTTCGGAGAGACGGGAGGTATCTTTCGAGAAGCATCCGGACCGTGCCCCTTAAGGAGTATCCCCGTAGTTAGCCCGCTGCTCAGGTAATTTCCCTAGATATCCTGAGAACTTTGCCTGCTACCATTCCCCGCAGGCATTATCTATTCTCTCATCCAGGAACCCTGGGAGAAACTTCCAATAAACTTCAAGGCAAATGCCAAATCTCGGTGGGGGTGGCGTGTGAGTAGGGTCAGGTCGGGGCTCTTCCGCCTCGCGGCGGTGGTCATTGTGCTCGGTCTCAGCCAGCTGGTGCAGGCGCAACAGTCGACGACCCCCACCTGGACCCCGCTCACCCCTCCTGGGGGGACGACGACGACGGGGGGGCCGGCCGGCCCGTCCAAGCGACTTCTCACGTCGGCGGCCTATGACCCGGCGACGAACCGGATGATCGTGTTCGGGGGAACGAGCCAGGACTTCGGGAATATCACCGGCTATAACGATGTCTGGGTGCTCACGAACGCCGACGGCACCGGCGGGACCCCCGCGTGGATCCAGATCAGCCCCGCGGGAACTCCTCCGGCGGCGCGGTTTGGCGCCGGCGTGGGCTATGACCCCTACGACAACGAGTTGATCGTATTTGGCGGGGCAACTTCTTTCTATAACGGCTCGTGCAACCCAATAGTCAACCCCGGGACCCTCAACGATGTGTGGATCTTGACCAACGCCAACGGGGTGGGCGGAACGCCGACGTGGACGCAGCTCACCGTCTCGGGGGCGCCGCCCAGTCCTCGCCGCTCCGGCGTGGTGGTCTACGACTCCTCCCGCAACCGGATGATCATCTTTGGCGGCAACGAAGCGTGCGGAATGCACAACGACACCTGGGTCCTGTCCAACGCCAACGGGCTGGAGACGTGGGACACGCCGACCTGGACTCGACTCCTGCCGCCCGACCCGCTGCCCGCTGTGCGGGGTGAAAGTATGTATTCCGGAGCCTACGACACCCCCGATAACATGTTGATCCTCTTTGGAGGCCAGGGTATTGGCGTCGATTACAGCGATGTGTGGATCCTGACCAACGCCAACGGGCTGGGCGGCGCCCCGGTCTGGACGCAGCAGAACCCCGTCGGCGGGCCCCCAATGCCGAGGCATGCGCAGTTCGTCGCGTATGATGAGCAGGACAACGCGCTGATCGTGATCGGCGGAGTGAATTATAACGAAACTCAGTTCCTCAACGACGTCTGGTGGCTCTGGAACGCCGACGGGCTCGCGACCAGCCAGCAGAACTGGATGCCCCTCACCTCCTCGGGAACCAGCCCCCTGCCGCGCGCCGGGTACGGCGCCGCCTACCGCCACACCACGGACAGACGTGTCACGATCTTCGGTGGGGCCGTCTGCCTGCCGTGTGTGGGCGTGAACGACTCGTGGGTGTTTGCAAACTTTGACGCTGCGATTTTGGACCCGCCGTTCGCCACCTTCACCGCCAGTGACGCGCAAATCAATAGGGCATCCCGGTCGCTGCAGGTGGAGGGCCAGTTCACCCTCGCGGCGGGGGCGAGCATCAACCCGCTGACGCAGCCGGTCGCGTTCGGGTTCGGCGGGTTCACGGCGTTGATTCCGGCGGGCTCCTTCGTCCAAACGGGGAACGGCCCATTCCGGTTCTCCGGGACCATTGACGGCGTGCCGTTAGATGTGATGATCAAGCCGAGTAACGGCCAAAGCGGCCAAACCACCCAAAGCGGCCAAACATCACCTCAGCAGCAGGGCGGCTACGCGTTTGCGGTCGAAGCTGCGGGGGTGCCCAACCTGCCTCCCGGCAATCCGGTGACCGTCTACCTGATGATCGGCCACAATAGCGGGAGCGGCCAGGTGATCGCGCAGCCCGGAAACTGACGCTTCCTCTCCCACCCGCCGCCCGCGCCGGCCTCGCCGCCGCGGGCGGCGGCGTTGAGGGCTGCCGCGGTGCTATGATGATCGCATGCGAAGGCGGATGCGCCTCGGCCTCGTCTGCGCGCTCCTCGCCCCCGGCGTCCTCTACTGCGTCGCCCCGTCCCGATCAGCCCCCTCCGCTCCCGCCGATGTCTGGCCCGTCTCCCTCGGGGAGCGGGCGGCATCCCGGCTGGGCATTGGCCCGGGAGATCGCCTGGACCTGAGCGTGCATCCGGCCGGTCCCTGGCAGGCGGCGCGGGTGGCGCAGGTGCACCGGCCGGTCCGATACCCGACCGAGGTCGGGCGGGAGACCCTTGAGATCCGCCTGCACCTGCCCGATCTGCAGACGCTGGCCGGTCGGGGGGACGAGGTGGACAGCATCGTGGTGCGCCTCCGCTCACCGGGTGGTCCGGCGCCTGCGCGCACCGGCCGCGCACCGGAGGCGGGCGAGCGTCTCGCGGCCGAGCTGGTGACGCGATTGAACGCGTCGCCGCTGGGCTTCCGCGCCTATACGTCCGCCGAGCTGGCCGCGCGCAACTCCAGCCCGTTCGAGGTCATCGCCCGCTTCCATCGGGCGATCGGGGCCGTCACCGTCCTCGCCAGCAGCGTCTTCCTCGTGGCGATCATGACGCTCAAGGGCGAGGAAATGCGCCGTCAGGTCGGCGTCATGCGGCTGATCGGGGTCTCCCCGCGGACGGTCGTCAGTAGCGTGCTCGTGATCGCAGCGGGGGTGGCTCTCCTGGGAAGCGCCATCGGGGTCGGGCTCGGGTACCTCTTGTCGCTCGGGATCAACGCGTACTACCGGGCGCTGTTCGACACGGACCTGGTGTTCTCGCGGATCACGCCGCACCTCTTGGGGACCTCGGCCGGCGCCTCCGCGCTGCTGGGGATCGCGGCGGGCGCCTTCACCGCCTGGCGTGTCCTGCGCCAGGGTCCGCTGGAGCAGCTCGGGCGGTAGACGCTCGCCCGCCGCCGTGGGGCCAATCCTCTTCCTCGCGTTCCGCACCCTCGTCCGGGTCCCCGCCCGGACGGCGCTGGTGGTCCTCGGGCTGAGCGTCACCGGGGCGCTCCTCCTCGACATGACGATGCTGGCGGGCGGGCTCCAGGCCAGCCTCGGCTCGGTGCTGAGCCGCCTGGGGTTCGCCGTGCGCGTCGTCCCGCGCGGGACCCTGCCGTTTTCCGGCGATGCGGAGATCGCCGACGCCGACCGCCTGGCGGCGGTGATCGAAGCCCAGCCCGGGGTGACCGCGGCCGTGCCGGTTCTCGGCGCCAACCTGTACGTGCAGCAGGGCGGCCGGCGGTTCCCCTCGTTCGCGCTGGGGGTCCCCTCCGGGACCCCCGGCGCATACACGCTCGTCGCGGGCGCGGACCTGTCAGCGCGGCCCGGGCCGCCGTCGGAAGAGACGGCCCCCGTCATCCCGATCGTGGTCAACCAGAATATGGCGAGGCTCGACGGCGTCCGAATTGGCGGCCGCCTCGTTCTCTCCGCGGCGCCGGGCACGATCCTCCAGGCATTTGCGGCTGTCCAGACGTGCCGGGTGGCGGGGATCGCGGACTTCTACTTCGACCTCCCCACGCAGCGGACGGTGGCCCTTGCCGCTCCCGTCCTCCGGCGCCTCCTGAACCGGCCCCCAGGCGGCGCCTCCCTCATTCTCGTGCGGATGACGGACCCGTCGCGGGCCGACGCGCTGGCGCGGTGGATTGCCGCCCGGGATCCCCGCGTGGACGCGTTCAGCATCCAGGAGTTTCTGGCGAGAACGGGAGCCCGGCTCACCTACTTCAACCAGTTCTCCGCGATCCTCGGAACAATGAGCGCGGCGGTGGCGTTCCTGCTGATCGCGGCGATCCTGACGCTCTCGGTGGGGGAGCGGCTTGGCGAGATCGCGATGCTGCGGGCGATGGGGTTCCCGCGGGCGAGCATCGTCGGGCTCGTGCTCGTCGAGGGCATCGCGCTCGCCGCGGGCGCGATTCCGGGCGCCTTCCTCCTCGGGATCGCGATCGCCCGGAACCTCGACCGGATTCTGCTCTCGTCCCCGGGCGTCCCGGAGAACCTTCATTTCTTTACGCTCACGTCAGCGGCGGCGCTGCGGACGGTCGGGATCCTGCTCGCCACCGGCGCGCTGGGGGGAGCGTATCCTGCCGCGGTGACCGCCCGTCTCGAGGTGGCGCCGACCCTCCACCGCGAGGTCGTGTCGTGACCGCCGACCAGGCCGTCCCGATCGCGGCGGCGACTTGCGTCGTGGCAGCAGAAGCGGTCACCAAAGTCTATCCCATGCCGGGCGCGCCGGTCGAGGCGCTGCGGGGAGTCACGCTCGCCGTGGAGCGCGGAACGCTGCTGTCGATTGCCGGACCGTCCGGCTGCGGCAAATCCACGCTGCTGCACCTGCTCGGCGGCGTGGACCGGCCCACCACCGGAAGCGTGACCATCCTCGGACACCGCACCGACGGGCTCGGCGATGCGGCCCTCGCCCGGATTCGTCTGCGCCACGTCGGGTTCGTCTTCCAGCGGTTCTTCCTGCTTCCGATGCTGACGGCGGAAGAGAACGTGGCGTTGCCGATGATGGAGGCCCGGGTCCCGGCGGACGAACGCCGCCGGCGGGTGCGCGCCCTGCTCGAGCGGGTCGGGCTCGGCGATCGGATGCGGCACAGGCCGGGACAGTTGAGCGGCGGCGAGATGCAGCGGGCCGCCATCGCCCGCGCGATCGCCAACCATCCGGATCTCCTCCTGGCCGACGAGCCCACCGGCGAACTGGACGAGGCGACGGGGCGGGAGGTCGGCGGCCTGCTCCGGGCACTCAGCCGGGACGGGATCGCCGTCGTCCTGGTGACGCACAATCCGGACCTGGCGGCGCTCGCGGACCGGCAGGTGCGAATGCGGGACGGCGTCCTCGTATGAGCTCGCCGATCTGGATGCTGGCGTGGCGCAGCCTCGCCGACCGCCCGCGGAGGAGCCTGCTCCTGCTGGTCGGCTATGGGATCGGTGTGGCGGTGATGATCGCGCTGCTGTCCGTGGGGGACGCCCTCCTGGCGCAGGCCCGGGATCGGGATCTCGTGTCCGGCGGCGATGTCGTGCTGCTCCCCGAGGGCGTCGATCCGAGCGTCCTCAAGGTCAACGGCGTCACCGATCTCTCCTTTACCATCCAGCAGGCCGGGTTCATCACCCGCGAGATCCTCCTGGGGCCGCGCTTTACCCCGGCGATCGCCGCGGCCTCGCCCCAGATCACCGCCCGCCAGATCTATGTCCGGGCGCGCGGGAGCGTTGTGCCTGCGATCGCGTCGGCCGGCATCCCCTCGCTGGATGAGGCTGCCGGAGTCACCGCGGCGGTCCCGGGTGCGGAGGACACTCCCCGCGACCACGCCTGGCTGGCTCCGTCCCCCGCGGCACTCATCGACCGGATCGATCGGTTCCACCGCCCACCGCAGGCCGCGCGGCCCGCATGGGCGGAGTGGGACTACTTCAATTTCGTCGATCCGGTCACCGGGGCGTACGGATACCTGACGCTCCTCGCCGGCGGCCAGGAACGCGGCGGCGTGCTGATGCGGATCAAGCAGCCCGGCCGCGCGGTCGAGGACATCGCGATCCCCGCGGCCGTTCGGTCCGGAGACCTTGGGTTCGACTCGGCCGACCAGCGGATCGGTCCGGCCCAGGTGCGCAACGCCGGCGGGCGGTACCACGTGACGGTCAATGATCCGCGCGCCCGCGTCGACCTGTGGCTGACCCCTGATCCCGGCTTCTATCTCCCTCCGGGCGAGACCGCGGGGGATACCGTGATCTCCGGGTACGTCGTCCCCGCCGTCCGCGGGCGAGTTCGCGGGGAGATCCGGACCCGGGACACCTCACTCCGGCTCGAGCGCGCCGCCGGGTATCACGACCACAACTGGGGGACCTGGCGGGGCGTCACCTGGGAGTGGGGTGAGGCCGGGGGGGAAGCCATGCCCTTGCCCGCGTCGCACAGCGCCACGACCGCGGCAGAGGGGGACGTCCTGGCTCACGCCGTGGGCGCGGTGCTCTACGGGGGATTGCACGTGGCCGGGTCAGGCCCGGGCGCGGGGGGACGGCCCGCCGCGCTCTTTGTGTGGGAGCGCCCGCGGGCGGACTCCGCCCCGCGCGGCGGCGCGTTTCTCGCCGCAATGCCGGTGAGCGCGATTCGCTACGGGGGCTGGCACCCGGGCCCAGTCCTGGCGGGACGCCGCGTCCCGGCGCCGGCAGACGTGACCGTCGAGGCGGGCTCCGGGGCGGACCACATCAGCGTCCACATCCGGGTCCGGGATGTCCTGGCGTCCATCGCCGGGCAAGCGGGACCCTCGGGCCCCCTCCCGGGCGCAGGGCGCGGGGCGCCGGCGGTGGCGTTCCTCCAGCTCAGGGGTGAAGCGCAGATCCGCGGGATGGTGGACGGCCGGCCGGTAGGGTTTGCGGGTCCCGCGGCGGCCGAAACGTTCGTCCCGATACCTGCCCGGACCGCGGCAGGGACGCGGAGGCCGTAGAGTAGGTTACCGCATCACCACCGTGACCGTCGTCGTACCCGCGTTACTGCCAATGCCGAGCCGCAGGGGGACCGGATTGGCGGTAGGGAGATTGCCCGCTCCGACGCCTTCGGCCTTGAAGGCGAAGCGATTTCCGCCATGGCGAACGACGACCGCGGCGAGCGGCGCCCCGTTGATGACCCCTTCGAAGACAAACATCCCGTACCGGTCTTCCCGGAATGAGCCGGCGGGAATGACGGCCGTAAATCCGCCAATCCCGAGCGTGAGCGGCTGCGTCACCGGGTTGATCCCCCGGCTCCCGGTCCCGAGCGCGAAGGTGCCTTTCACCACAAACGATCCGGTCTCCCGGCCGACAGCCAGTTGAGCCTGGAACGATGCGAACGGGAACGAAGGGATCCGCGGCTGGATGAACTGGCCGTACGCGAGGGGGAGACTCCCGACCTCCACCGTCGCCACGACCAGGTTCCGCGAGGTGTCGATCGCGTCCACGGTGCCGCGCGGAGTCGTGTAGGCGTGCGTCACGTAGACGCGCGCCCCGTCGGGTGTCACGGCGAGGCCCGTGGGGAACGCCATCGGCCCCACCGCCGCCACGACCGTGTTCGTCGACGTGTCGATCACGTTGACGGCATTGCTGTTCGCCACGTACACGCGCCCCCCGTCAGGCGCCACCGCGATGGCCTTGGGGGAGGGAGGCAGCGGGATCGTCTTCACCACCGTGTTCGTCGCGGTGTCGATCACCGCAACGCCGAAGTGTCCATACGGCTGTTCAGAGATGGTCGTCACATAGACGCGCGCCCCGTCGGGCGTCACCGCGACGCCGTGGGTCTGATCGACATCAGACCCGACTGTGACCGCCCGTACGACCGCGTTCGTCGCGGTGTCGATCACCAAGACGGCGGGACTGTGGTTGGTCACGTAGACGCGCGATCCGTCGGGGGCCACCGCAACGCCGAAGGGATTCCCGTCGAGAGATTGTGCCGACACGACCGCGTTCGTCGCGGTGTCGATGACGAAAAAGGCGGCGGGGACCGCGGTGACGTAGACGCGCGATCCGTCGGGCGCCACCGCGACCCCCAGGGGAAACGCGCCCAGGAGAGGCAGCGCCACTGTGGCCGTGACCGCATTCGTCGCGGCGTCGATCACCGAGACGCTTTGGCCGGCATAGTTGGCGACGTAGACGCGCGATCCGTCGGGCGACACGGCCGCGCCGTAGGGCCTGTCGCCGACCCCCACCGTCGCGACGATCGCGTTCGTCGCGGTGTCGATGACCGAGACATCATTGCCGGACGCGTTCGGGATGTAGGCAAACGGGGCGGCGTTCGCCCCCACGGCCGCCGAGAGCCCGAGGACGGCGGCGAACAGAAGCGCCGGCCCAAACCTTCCCATTGGACGCCTCCCCCAGGCTCCGATGTTGGTTGGAAGTTCGTTCGAATCTCAACCGAACTCAGGGTGAACCAAACCGGAGGACCGCGCCAACAGTAGAAATCCGGAGACCTGGATGAGGAAACACCCTAGACGGTTGCGGGGAAACACCTCACCAAAAAAGGCGGAGCATACGAGGTCGGTCTGACTACATGGTCATCGAGAACGGAAATGGTGCGGGATGCCACACTTCCGTTCGATAGGATTGGCGGCGGCACGGCCGCCAGTCAGGCGGGCCCCGTATCCGCCGGAGACCGGGACTCACCGCCTTCGGGACCGTAGAAGACCACCCAGACCGCGAAGTCGTCGCTGAACTGTTCGAAGCGGTGAACCACGCCTGCCGGGACAAACAAGACGTCGCCGGCGCCAAACGGATGACGCGCGTCCCCGGTGACGAACCAGCCGCTGCCGCGCGCGACGAGGTACAGCTCATCCTGGGTATGCGGGGTCTGCTCGTCCTTCCCGCGCGGCGCGTACAGCGCGACGAGCATGCTGCCGTGGCTCAACACCGGGGCGGAGCGCCGGCCGGCCGGGATCGGCGCCGCCATGGCCTCCGCAAGCGTGACCCGGCTCCTGCGCAGTTCAGCCGGGTTGGGGCCGCCGCCCGAGGCGCCTTGCGATCGAACATTCGGCTTCGGCTCTGTCATGGCGCTCCTCCGGAGCCCGGTTTGACCAGCGGGTTCTGGCTGGTGCTCATCCGGCGCTGGTGCCTGTTTTCCTGGGCCTCAGGTCCTGACCTGGCCGGTCCCGCGGACGATCCACTTCGTGGTGGTCAGCTCCTCGAGCCCCATCGGGCCGCGCGCGTGCAGCCGGCTGGTGCTGATGCCGATCTCCGCGCCCCGCCCGAACTCACCGCCGTCCACGAGGCGGGTGGAGGCGTTCACGAGGACCGCGGCGCTGTCCACCTCGCGGACAAACCGGTCGGCCCGGGCCGCGTCCTCCGTGACGATGCCGTCGGCCAGCCCGGTGCTGTGGGCCCGGATGTGCTGTAGCGCTTCGTCGAGCCCCGGGACGACCCGGACCGCGAGAATCAGGTCCAGATACTCCGCCTCCCAGTCCGCCTCGGTCGCCGGGATGACATCGGGGACGAAGCGGCGCGTCTCCGGATCTCCGCGCACCTCGACGCCCGCCGCCCGCAGCTGCCGGACCAGCGGGGGCAGCAGCCATGGGGCGATCTCCGCGTCCACGAGCGCCTTCTCGAGCGCATTGCAGGTACTCGGCCGGTTCGTCTTCGCATTGACGATGATCCGCACCGCCATCTCGATGTCGGCATCCCGATCGACAAAGATGTGGGTGACCCCTTTCTCATGCTTGAGGACGGGGACGCGCGCATGCTCGGTCACGAACGCGATCAGCGCCTCCCCGCCGCGGGGAATCACGAGGTCGACGAGCCCGCGCTGCCCGACGAGGTCCTGAATCGCCTGGTAGTCCCGCTGCTCCAGGAGGGAGACCGCGGCCGCGGGGAGCCCGGCGGCGCGCAGCCCGGCGTGGATGGCGTCCACCAGCGCTCGATCGGAGTGCACCGACTCTGCTCCGCCCCGGAGAATCACCGCGTTGCCGGCCCGCAGGCACAGCCCCGCGGCATCGACGGTGACGTTGGGGCGGGACTCATAGATCATCGCGACCACCCCGAGGGGGACGCGGACCCGGGCGATCCGCATCCCGTTCGGCAGGGTCCGGGACTCCACGACCTGACCCGCCGGATCCGGCAGATCGGCGATCGTCTGGAGCGCGTCCGCCAGGCGATCGACCCGAGCATCGGTCAGCGTCAGGCGGTCCCGAAAGGCCCGCGGGCGGTCGGCCAGGACGCCGAGATCGCGGGCGTTGGCCTCGAGGATCTCCGCCCGGCCGGCGCGGATCGCCTGGGCCATGGCCTGGAGCGCCCCGCGCCGCTCGGCGTCCGAGGCGGAGTGCAGCCGGATCGCGGCGCGCCGGGCTTCAGACGCTTTCAGGCCCGCTTCGGAGCGCGTGGTGCTCATCGGGTCCTCTTCACCGCCTGATCCCCCTCACCGCGTCCCGCCAGGATGAGGTTGTCTCGATGGACGACCTCTTTGGGAGCCCGGACGCCCAGCACGCGGGCGATCTCCGTCGAGCGGATCCCCATGATGCGGACCACCTGAGCGCTGGGATAACTGGAGATCCCCCGCGCGACCTCGTCTCCGCGGGTGTCCCGGATGTGGATCGCCTCACCGGGTTCAAATGTCCCCTGCACGTCGACCACGCCCGCGGCGAGCAGACTCCCGCCACGCCGCAGCGCCTCCCGGGCGCCGTCGTCGATCACCAGCGTGCCGCGGGCCGGAATCCCGAGGGCGAGCCACCGCCGCCGGCTCGAGCGGGGTCGGAGTTCCGGAAGGAACACGGTGCCGTGCCGCTCTCCCTCCAGGAGACGCACCAGCGGCCGCGGGCGCTCGCCTCCCGTGATGATCGTGGTGACCCCCGCCTCGGTGGCGATCCGCGCCGCGGTGATCTTGGTGGCCATGCCGCCGACGCCCTGCGCGGTCTGGCTCCGGCGGGCGGCGCGGAGCACAGAAGCGTCGATCCGCGTCACCTGCGGGATCAGGTGGGCCTCCCGGTGGCGGCGCGGGTCGTCGGTCATCAGTCCTTCGACGTCGGAGAGGATGACCAGCAGATCGGCGCCCACCAGGCTGGCCACCAGGGCGGAGAGGGTGTCATTGTCGCCGATCTGGATCTCATCGATAGAGACGGTGTCGTTTTCGTTGACGATGGGCACGATCCCCATGCCGAGCAGGGCCTCGAGCGTGCGCCGGGCATTGACGTACTGCCGGCGGTCGGCGAAGTCTCGCTGGGTCAGCAGCACCTGCCCGACCCGCAGGCCCAGGGATTCGAAGGCGGCCGCATACCGCTGCATCAGCAGGGGCTGCCCCACGGCGGCGAGCGCCTGCTTGTGGGGCAGCCCCCCGACCGGGCGGCGCTGCCCCAGGAGCCCCGCGCCTGTGACGATCGCGCCGGAGGTGACCACGATCACCTCCCGGCGCTGCCGCACCGCGGCGGCCACGTCCTCGGCGAGCGCGGTGATCCGCCGTGGGTCGACGACCGCTTTGCCCCCTGTGAGGGTGCTCGTCCCTACCTTGAGGACGATCCTCCGGGCGCTTTCCACGCTGACCCGGTCCGCGCGGAGGTGTCCCTCCGGGTCCGGGCGCGACGAGTCTGCTCGCATCGGGTTTTTCGACTTCTCCGGGGCGCGGGGCGTCTTCCTGCCTACGGCGCCAACCACAACGGGGGCACCAAGGTCGTAGACCGGAGCTGTTTGGCTTCACTGGGCGCGAAGAGTGGTGTAGCAGGACACCGCGGTCGGCCAGCCGCAGGCCGGCGGCGTGCCTGAGGGTCTTACTTGTACTCGGATCCCAGGCTGAGACGGACCGGGTAGTTCGCTCCGCTCTCGGGCATCGTAGAGACCAGCACCGTCCGGTGCTCGCCGGGGGCCAGGTGCACGGTGGTGACCAGGCGCCGCTCACCGGACTTGACCCAGGCGAGATCGAAGATCTGGTCGTCCAAGAGGACCGTGCCGCCGCCGTCCCCACCCGACGCCTGGAAGATCAATCCCAGGATCGCCGGCAGCGGCCGCGGGTTGGTCAGTTCGATCGGGAACGCGTAGATCACTCCGTAATTGCCCTTGAGGGGAGCCCCCGTTTGGGCCTCGTGGAGCGCGTCCCGGTCGTCGCCGACGGTCATCGCGAGCGGCGGATCGCCGACCGTGTACGTCAAGGGCTGCATGAGGCGGGGGTGCTGGAATGTTCCCCGGGGATGGACCTTGTCGAAGTTGGGCGCAAAGCTCAGCAGCGGCGGATCCATCTCACCCTCCAGCCGGGCGAAAACATCCACGTTCAGCCGGGCGCCGTCGATCAGCGCGAACTGGACGAGTCCGCTCGCCACCGCCTGCGGGGCCAGGTCGTGCAGGAACAAGGGAAGGGTGGTGTTCGCCGGGATGCGCGCCATGAACCCGGCGCGGTGCCAGTACTGCTCGAGGAACGCGCGGGCGGCCGTGTGGCCCTGGCCGAAGTCATCGGTCCCCTCGGCCCCGGCGGCGCCGGCGATCCACAACGTGATCGGGGTGCGCTCGGGGTTGCTCAGGTTGACCGCGATCACCATGTGGCGGTCGCGAGATCCGTTCTGGTGGTGGTAGAGCAGGCGGACGGTCTGCCCCGCGGCGACCGGCCTACTGAGCAACACCTTGCCGAACGGGAGGGTCTCGGGACTGTTGCTGACGAGCAGATCCTGGGCGTCCGACCAGGGGAGGCTCGCGTTCGTGATTTCAACCGGAACTGACCGGGTCACCGGCTGTGAGCCGGACGCCGCCATCTGGACGACCGCCTGCAGGGCCATCGCGGAAGCCATGGGCAGGGGCTGGAGGGGCGGCGCCGTCTCCGTGAGGGCCATCTCCCCGGCGCGGCCATCGGGTACGACCGCCTTTGCGCTGGTCAGGATCCCCAGCCGGAGCGTTTCCACCGGCGCCGGGTCGCCCGTCACCTTCAGCCTGACGGGAGGGAGCGAGGCCGGGGGAACGTCGGCGATCCCGGCTCCCGGCGCGGTCACCCCGAGGGCGATCGTCGTGATCAGCGTGAGCGCAGCCGTCCGCATCAGGCGATCGGTCCGCCGTCGCGACAGGCGCGCAAGATTTTACTGGATCTGCACATCGCTCGCTCCTCCTACAATCCTATGCTCGTTGGAGCGCTCACTCGGTCCGTACGTGTGATCCGGTGCTGCTGCGTGTGTTCGAAGAGGATGCGGGATGGACCGAAGTCGAATGCAGTGCCTTCAAGACTCCTAATACCCATCTGGGGGCTTCATCCGGACAACGAATCGGCAGGCCCCGAGAGGCGCGCCGGGGCGTTCTGGCCCGCGCCGCAGGCCCAGCATCCCCCCCCTCGGGGGGCTCCAAACCGGAGTGGGGCCAACGGCAGGCAACAGGGTCGCAGCGCGCGGACAGGGGGGATGGCGGTGAACGTGGACCTCGCGGGCCGGGTCGCGGTCGTGTCCGGCGCCAGCGCGGGCCTTGGACGGGCGATTGCTCAGGGACTGGCCGCGGCGGGCGCCGACGTGGTGATCGGGAGCCGCAACGCCGATGCCATCAAGCGCGCCGCGAGCGAGATCGCCGGCAGCACGGGCCGCCAGGTGGTGGGCGTTCCGGCCGATGTGTCCCGCGCTGATGCGGCCAATGCCCTGCTGGATGCCGCGATGACCCGGTTCGGCAAGATCAACGTCCTGGTGGCGAACGCGGGCGGACCGCCCCCGGGATCGGCGCTCACGCTCACCGATGCCGATTGGGAGCAGGCGTTCCGTCAGAACCTGATGAGCGCCGTTTGGCTGATCCGCGGCGCGGTGCCCTCGATGAAAGCCCAGGGCGGAGGCCGGATCCTCACCGTGATCACTTCCGGGGTCAAGGTGCCCATCCCCAACCTCGTCCTCAGCAACGTCTTCCGGTCGGGGGTCGTCGCGTTAACGAAGACGCTCTCGTTTGAACTGGCCCCGCACAAGATCCTCGTGAACAACCTCGCCCCCGGGCGAATCCGAACGGACCGCACCCGCGCGATCGATGAGGCGGCGGCGAGGGCCAGCAGCCGCCCGGTCGACGTCATCGAGCGCGAGGTCTCGGCGGGGATCCCTCTGGGCCGCTACGGCGACCCGCGGGAGTTTGCCGCGATGGCGGTGTTCCTAGCTTCGGACCACGCCAGCTACATCACCGGGACGACGATCCTGATCGATGGCGGGGCGACACGCGCAGTGCAGTAGCGGGGTGGAGTACAGGCAAGGGCTTTACGGCACATCCTCCGGGCCGCGGTCGACGTGGGCCCGGTAAAACGCCAGCACCTTCTGACGGTCGAACGCGTCGAGCCACAGCCGCCTGTCCCAGGCGAGCGCCGCAAACGGATGCGGCATCTCCGAGTAAGGGACCACGACCAATTTCGCGTATCCATACTTGCTTTTCGGAAACGTCCGCTCCATTCCGTCGAACTGGTCGAGCAGCGCCGGAGAGACGGGAGGCTTGTAGACCAGCACGACATACCCATGCTCCAGGTTGTGCACCCAGAAGCCGGGGAGACGGCCATCGGGGTAGACCCCAGGCGCCAGCGGGGAGGGGTAGTGACTGCCCGAGGCCGGCGGCTGAGCGCGGTACTGGATCGGTGTCCCGATCGCGACGTGTTCTCTGCCTTCGTCGGGGACCGGATCGCCGAGGTTCGTCCCGCCCTGGGCGGATGTGCGCGATGACACCGCCCACCAGGCTCCTCCGGCGATGATCACCAGCGCCGCGGCGACCACCCACCACACCGCGGCGTGGCTCCGCCTGCCGCCTCGAGCGGGGTGCTGCGCCGCGCGCTGAGCCGTTGCGGGAGGAGGGGCGGCGGAAGGCCGGTCCGCAGCGGGTTTACCGGTTCCCTCAGGAACGCCGGCGGCCGCGGCCAGCCGGGCCCGCCGTCGCCGCTCAGCGCGAGACAGATGATCCATCGGGCATCACCACCAAGGTTTTCGCGCCGGGTCCCTGGCCATCCTTTGACCTGACGCGATCAGCCGCGGACCACGCGTCCAGCTGCGCCGCATCGCCGGCGCGACCCGGCTCGTGGGCGATCAGGAGACCGGCCACCGCGGGCTCACGTCGATTCCCGCCCGGTGCAGGAGCGCGCGCGCGTGGGCCTGAGCCTCCCGGATGACCTCCTCTTCGTCCATGGTGAGGAGCCGGGAGTCTCGCACCACCCAGCGGCCGTCCACCATGACGTCTGAGACGTCGGCGCCCCCCGCGGCGTAGACGAGGGTGCTGACCGGGTTGGGGCTGGGGGTCAGGTGGAGGCGGCGCGTCGCGAAGACGGCGAGATCGGCCTTCTTGCCCGCCTCGAGCGAGCCGATGTCGCGCTCCAGCCCGAGCGCCCGGGCGCCGCCCAACGTGGCCATCTCCAGCACCTGCTCCGCGGGGAGGACCAGGGGATCGCCCGCCACTCCCTTGTGGAGGCACGCCGCGAGCTTCATCTCCCGCACCAGATCGTAGGTGTTGTTGCTCGGGCCGCCGTCGCACCCCAGGGCGACGTTCACCCCGGCGCCGAGGAGGGCCGGCACGGGGCAGACCCCGGATCCCAGCTTGGAGTTGGACGATGGGTTATGGGACACATGGGTCCCGGTCCGCGCGAGCGTGCGCATCTCGTCTTCGCCGATCCAGATCATGTGGACGAGCACCACGTGGGGGCCCACCAGTCCCACGTCTTCGGCAAACTCGACCGGGAGGCGCCCATACGCGCGCCGGAGGAACTCCCGGTCCTGCCGCACCTCGGCGAGGTGCATGGTGATCCCCAGGCCGTGTTCCCGGGCGAGGCGGGCGATCTCGCGGTACAGGTCCGGGGTGACCGCGCCGGGCGTGCGGGGGCCGAACCAGACGCGGATCCGTCCGTCCGCCGCCCCGTGCCACCGCCGGTGCATCTCCAGCGTGCCGCCCAGCCCGGTCTCGCGCTCCTCGATCATCCCGGGGTGCATCGGCAGCGCCGCATCCGCGTACCGCGGCGTATCCATGACGATCTTGGCGAGCGTCGCGCGGACGCCGCTTTCACGCACCGCCGCCGCGATGCCGTCGAACCCATAGCGGTGCGCGAGCATGGACTCGAGGAACGTCGTCGTCCCCGATCGGAGCATCTCGGCGATGCAAAGGCGGGCGCTGACCCGGCCGTCGTCCTCGGTGAAATGTCCCTGCAGGACCCACACGCGGTCGCAGAGCCACTCCACGAGCGCCCGGTCGTCGGCGCACCCGCGGATGAGCGCCTGCGCCAGGTGCACGTGGGTGTCGACGAGCCCCGGGGTGAGGATGTGATCGGGAAAACGGTGCACCGGCTCGGCCGGGTACCGCGCCAGGAGGTCCGCCGCTTTGCCGACCTCGACGATCCGGTCGCCCCGCGTGCAGACGGCGCCGTCGGCGATGATCCGGCGGCCGGGATCCAACGTGATCACGAACGCGCCGGTCACGATCACGGGATGGTCCTTCCGGGGGCGCCGTCGCAGCGGCGCCCGGCGGGAGAGGGGAAGATGTGGGGGGCGCCCGCGCATGCGGACGCCCCCCGACTCCGCGCCCCCGATACGCGGCCGGCCCCGCGCACCCGGTTTATTTGGCCGGGACCGTGCCGACCACGCCCTGGACGAACCAGTTCATCGACAGCTGGGCGCCGTCGCTCAGGACGCTCCCGGCCGGCACCCGCACGGCGCCGCCCTGATCCTTGATCGGCCCGGCGAACTCATGAAACGTCCCTGCGATCATGGCGCCGCGCTTCGCCATCACCATGTCCTTGACCGCCGCGGGCACCATCGGGCCGAGCGGCGCGATATCGACCACGCCCTTGTCCATGCCCCACCAGAGGTCTTCCCCCGTGAAGGCGCCGGCCTCGACCTGCTTGGCCAGATAGACATACATGGGGCCCCAGTTCCACACGGGCGCCGTGAGGAACGCCTTCGGCCCAAACTTGCTCATGTCGGAATTGTAGCCCACCGCGTACTTCCCTTTGGCCGCCGCGGCCTGGACCACCGCCGGCGAGTCCTGGTGCTGGGTGAGCACGTCCGCGCCCACGCTCAAGAGGCTCTCCGCCGCCTCCTTCTCCGTTCCGGGGTCGTACCAGGTATTGGACCACACCACGCGCACGGAGGCCTTCGGGTTGACCGCCCGAACGCCAAGCGTGAAGGCGCTGATCCCGCGGACGACCTCAGGGATGGGGTGCGCCGCGACGTAGCCAATGATATTCGTCTTGGTCATCGCCCCCGCGACGAGGCCGGTGAGGTAGCGCGGCTGCTCGATCCGGCCGAACGCGGTCGCGAGGTTCTTGGCCCGCTTGAATCCGGAGATGTGCACGAAGGCGACGTTCGGGAATTCCGAAGCGACCTTGACCATGGGGTCCATGTAGCCGAACGACGTGCCGATGATCAACCGGTATCCCTTGCGGGCCAGGTCGGTGAAGACCCGCTCCGAGTCGGCCCCTTCCGGGACGCTCTCCACCGCGGCGGTGGTGACATTGGCGTCGTTGTTCTGGAGGTAGTTCCGGCCCTGATCGTGGGCGTAGGTCCACCCCGCGTCCCCGACCGGCCCGACGTAGACGAATCCGACCTTCAGTTTCTCGGCGCCGGGCGCCGGCCCGATCGCCAGAGCGATTGCCAGCGTCCCCGTAAGAAATATGCCCATCAGCCCCGCACGCCTGTTCATGGATTCTCCTTCCGGACACTCCAGAAGTTTAACGTCGATGTTAACCTGACGGGTGCCATTCGAAGACAGGTTTTCTGAATTTCCAGGAAAATTCCCTGCTCAATTTCCGGCAAACACCCCATGGGTTGGGAGCATAGAATATACGACTCTACGGAGGGGTGCCCTAATGCAATCCGATCGTTCTGGTCCCACCGGCAACCGGGTCACGCCTCCGAGTGGGGACGCCACGCTGCGCCTTGCATTGGTTCTGGCGTTGCCGACAATCGCACTGGAACAGTTCCTCCATACAGACAGGTGGACGCTGGCGGCCCTCCCCCTGTACCAGGCGCTGCACTGGTTTAGCGATAGCCTGCTCGCACTCCCCCTGGCCGCGGCCGCGGTCTGGGCGGGCCAGTGGATCGCCACCCGGCTTGGCCTCGGTGCTTCCAACCCCCTGGACGCCGTCGGCCGAGCCTGCCTCATCGCTCTGCTTTTCGCCCTGCTGCTGGTGCCGGGGGCGGCGCTGCACGACGCGGCGGATCGCCTGACGCACGTGCACGCAGGCTCTGCGATCCACTCCCACGTTCCGCTGCTGGCGCGCCGGTCCACCAATGGGCCCGCGGCACTGGCTCGTTTCGCGGGCCACGCTCTGAGCGATGCATTCACGGGCCAGGCCGCCGGATTCCCCCTAACGATCCTGGTGCTGCTCTGGGGAGGCCACGAGGAGGCTCTGCGCGGCACGACCGCGACAAAGAGAATGGAGGCGTAGAAAAGATGACGACCCGACGGACGTTCTTGAAGCTGGGAGGGGCGGCAGGCGCCGGAGCGCTCATCCGGTGGCAGCTCGATCCGACGAGCGGGCTGCTCTACAAAACCGCGCGAGCCTTCGCGTCGGTTCAGACGCAGCAGACGGCGCTGCCCGGCGCCCGGATCCGCAGGCTCGGGTTCGTGAATTCGCTCCGCGCGTTCGCCGGCAGGCGCGTCGGCGACGCGTCCTTTGAGGTCGGGATGTTCGAGTTCCAGCAGCAGGTGCTCCCGGAGGATTTCTACGAGGGAAAGCCGGCCCCGTTCAACGCGGGGACCTATGTCTGGGGCTATCTCGTGGGCGACTCGGAGCCCTCATGGCCGGGCACAACGGTGGAAGCGCTGAAGGGCAGGACGACAACGGTCAAGTATGTGAACGCTCTGCCGCTCGACCCGTTCCTCCGCAAGTACCTCACAATCGACCAGACCATCCACTGGGCCGACCCGCTCCATCAGATGGGCTCGTTTGATCCCTTCAAGGGGCCCATCCCGACGGTGGTCCATCTCCACGGCGCCGAGGACCAGTCCGCGTTCGACGGAGCCCCTGAGGCGTGGTTCACGCCCGACGGGCGCCACGGCAAGGGGTACAGCACCCTCGTCGCCACGGACCCCAACGCGGCCGTCTACGAGTATCCGAACAATCAGCAGGCGACCACGCTCTGGTTCCACGACCACACCCTTGGGATCACACGGATCAACATCTTCTCGGGATTGGCCGCCTTCTACTTC
>Ga0209804_1000274_pt1 | contig 44978 bp, 59 predicted proteins | sample GraSoiAngelo_139_FD_185896 | JGI IMG/M metagenome (GOLD analysis project Ga0209804, IMG submission 185896) | Grasslands soil microbial communities from the Angelo Coastal Reserve, California, USA - 14_0929_12_20cm (SPAdes) (version 2) | ecosystem: Environmental > Terrestrial > Soil > Grasslands ... | reverse complement strand
GATCACTTTGACCGAATCGACATGAATCGAACCCGCCGCTCCTTGGTCAGGCGGCTGGAACGCCTGGGCCACAAAGTGACCCTAGAGCCACTCGCTCAGACCGCCTGAGCGGTATTTTCATAGGAGTAAAAGAGTAAAAGAGTCATCCCCATCCATCCCCCGGTGCCATCGTTCTTACTGCCGGCACCTTCCTGCTATCGAACACATCCTCGAGAAAATCTGTGTTCCGGAATCTGCCTGGCCCGCGGAATTGGTTTCCACACGCAACTCACTTTCCCAATGTCCCGACGCAAATTTGTTTTTCGCAACGCATGGAAATTCGCTTTCTTTAATTCCTCCTAGTTATAGGAGAATGCCCACATGTCTCTGCTCGATTTGCTTCTGGGCAAACCTCTCGCCTCGGACCAGGCGCGCGCTGAGTGCATCGGCGTTGCCGCCGGGATCCCTATTTTCGGCTTGGACGCCCTGAGCTCGGCGGCCTATGGCCCCGAGGCGGCTCTCACCTTGTTGATTCCACTCGGCGCCGCGGGAATTGCCTACATGATTCCCATCAGCGCAAGCATCATCGTCCTGCTTGCGATCGTTTATTTTTCGTATCGCCAGACCATCCAGGCGTATCCCGGCGGCGGCGGCTCGTATACTGTGGCCCGCCAGAACTTGGGCGTTTCCGCCGGCCTCCTGGCCGCCGCCGCACTAATGATTGATTACGTGCTGACTGTCGCCGTGGGCATTTCTGCTGGCGTGGGCGCACTGGTTTCAGCCATCCCCAGCTTGCAATCCCATACTTTGACCATCTGCCTGGGAATCCTGGTCCTCATTACCTTGATCAATCTCCGCGGCATGCGGGACGCCGGTTTGGTCTTCATGGCACCTACCTATCTATTTGTCGGGACCTTGCTCGCTGCCATCCTCATCGGCTTGATCAAGACCTTCGTTTCCGGCGGGCATCCGGTGCCGGTCGAGCCTCTTCCGCGAATCACCCAGGCTACCGCCCTGCCCGGCGCTTGGCTCATCCTGCAGGCATTCGCCAGCGGCTGCACGGCCATGACCGGTGTCGAGGCCGTAAGCAATGGCGTAAAAGCGTTCCGCGAACCGGTGGTTTCAACCGCCCGCCGCACTCTCACCGTGATCATCCTCCTGCTGATGGTTCTCCTCGCTGGAGTCGCGTATCTCGTGCGCGTCTATGGAATTCAAGCCACCGACCCCGGGCAGCCCGGCTATCAGAGCGTCCTTTCTCTCTTGCTCGCTGCAGTCTCCGGCAGAGGTGTGTTCTATTACGTTTCGATGGCTTCCATCCTTCTGGTGCTGGCGCTCTCGGCCAACACCGCTTTCGCGGACTTTCCCCGTCTTTGCCGGGCCATTGCGCAAAACAACTATCTCCCGCATTCTTTTGCGACGCGTGGCCGCAGGCTGGTCTACACGCAAGGCATCCTGGTCCTCGCCGCTCTCGCCGGGGTGCTACTCGCCATCTTTGGCGGCGTGACCGACCGGCTGATTCCTCTGTACGCCGTGGGCGCGTTTCTCGCCTTCACTCTTTCCCAGGCCGGCATGGTTGGCCACTGGCGCCGCGTTGGTGGCAAAGGCGCAACGCGGAGCATGTTGATCAACGGTTTGGGTGCGTTTGCTACGGGTATCACCGTAATCGTCGTTCTCGTGGCGAAATTTGTGGAAGGCGCCTGGATTACCGTGCTGTTGATCCCAGGGTTGCTGCTGGCCATGAGACTGGTGAGGCGTCACTATCACGCCGTTTTCCTGGAAGTTCGCAGCAAGACTCCGCTCGAGCTGACCGACACGACCCCGCCGCTGGTCATTTTGCCCGTGCAGGGCTGGAATCGCATCGTCAAGAAGGCGCTGCGCTTTGCCTTCAAGATTTCTCCCAACATCCGTGCCATTCACGTCGACTGCGGACAGGGCTCGGAGATTTTTCGCGACGAATGGTGCCGTTTCGTCGAGCAGGCCGCCATGGTGGCCGGGCTGGCGGCCCCGGAATTGGTCGTGTTGCCGTCACCTTTCCGGTTAGTTCTTGCCCCGATTGTGGATTACGTTCTTGAAGCCGAGCGCGCGAATCCAGGCCAGCAGATTGCCGTTCTGGTTCCGGAGCTGGTGGAACGCCACTGGTATCACCATTTGTTTCATAACAAACGTGCCTCGGTCTTGAAGGCGCTTCTCTTGCTCCGCGGCAACCAGCGCATCATCGTCATCAACGTCCCGTGGTACCTGGACGCATGATTCCTGACACTTCGGGAAACGATCTGCGACCTGCAGATCTTTGGGGGGGAGTTTTTTAGATCCGACGTTAACGGGGCGCCGGGGCACGTCGGGAAATCTCCCATGCCACTTGGCGCATTTCTTCGTGAATGAGGCCGTTCGTTGCAAGAATGACCGGCGCGCCCAGCTGGTATGGTGTTCCTTCGAAGTCGCTGACCTTGCCGCCAGCTTCTTCAATGAGCAGAACGCCCGCGGCGACGTCCCACTTGTTGAGGCCGAATTCCCAGAAGCCGTCGAAGCGCCCGGAGGCCACGCAGGCCAAATCGAGCGCCGCCGATCCGTCGCGGCGCACGCCGTGGGTTCGCTGAGTGAACTCGCCGTAATACTGAAGATTCGGGCTGAGTCTGCGGTTCCGCACGGGAAAGCCGGTGCAGAGCAGGCTTGTCGAGAGGGTGGAGACCTCGGAGACGACGATTTTCTTGCCGTTGAAGGCGGCGCCTTCGCCTCGCGCTGCCGTGTACAGCTCGTTGTAGTAGGGATTGAAAATTGCAGCGGCAAGCAGCGTGTCGCGGTCGGCCAGCGCGATGGAAACGCAGAAACAAGGATAGTGATGGGCGAAATTCGTGGTGCCGTCGAGCGGATCGACGTGCCACCGAAATTCGGAAGCGGTGTCCTGGCCAGTGCCCTCTTCGGCGGTGATGGCGTGCCCCGGAAAATATTCGTTGAGGCGGGAAACAATGAATTGCTCCGAGCGCTTGTCCGCCTGCGTGACCAGATCCACTTCGTCGCCTTTGTAGCGAATATCCAGCGGCCGCGAGAATTCCTCGATGAGGATCTTTCCGGCTTGTTGGGCAATCTCGACGGCAGCCTGCAGATAGTTTTTCGACATAGGAAAGATTTTAGAGGAAGCGGTGGTGGGTGGCGAGCAACGAGTGGCGTACAGCAGCTTGTCGGCTGCGGCAAGCCCGGGGCGGAAGGCCACAAGGGCCCGTCGGCCCGGAATGTTCGATGTTGGCGTTTAGAGGGAAGCGAAACGGAAGAACTGGCCAGTCCCGACTTGGGGCGGGATGGCTATGCGGCTGTGGCTCATGCTCGGTGAGCTCGAATGATTAGTGGCAGGTCGCTACGAGCTTGGACTTCGTCTCCTCGGTCACCCGATGTGAGTCTGCCTCAAGCAAATAATCCAGTAGCGGCTGAGGGATGCATTTCGCGTCCCACCAGTTCGAGTCCTCCCATTTGCTCCCGCTGTAGACCTTTACGCCGCTGAAATCGGCGTCATCCAAAGCAACTTTGCGCAAGTAAGTATCCTTCAGGGTGGCCCCGTCAAAGTGAGTACGCTTGAAGCTGGAGTTGAAAAGAATGCCGAAACTGAAATCGGTCTCGGTGAAGTCCAAACCATCAAAGCTCGCGTTTTCGAGTACTGCTCCAGAAAGCTGCCAGCCACTGGGTGAAAGGCGTTTTTGAGGGTCTTTGTCCGTCCAAACGCTTCTCAAGGTGCGGCTCACCGTATCCAATTCCCACGCGGCCACCCTGGTTTGCTGCTCCTTGTCGCGATCGAGATCCTTCGGATTGGCTTTGATCGCACCGAGTGATTCCATCAGAAACGGCGTGTTCTTTTTCGATGCCGCCCCGCTAATGTGGAATTTGGCGCGCTGATCAAAGCCCAACATCTGAGCGATGCCAGTCAGATGGTGGTAATTGCCGCGGTCGGTATGGGGCGGGCCCATCGTTGACAGCACCTCATCAAAAGCATAGACGTTTGAAACGTTAGGCAGCAACAGGGCAGCAATTGACCGCGCCTGGGAAGAGTACTGCGGCGAGCCAAAGAATTCCTGCATGGCGAGAACGCCCATTTGCGAAGACGCAGGATCCCGAAAAGAGACCGATTTCAAAGCTTCTCGCCATTGCGCGTCTTCGTTCGCTTCCCTTTGCAAAACCGCCAGCCTTTCCGACTGCTTGCGCTGTTCGGAAATGCTCACAAAGGCCAGTGCGACGACTCCGATAATTGCGATCCATGCGGCAAAGGCGGTCGTTCTGAGCTGCGAGCGCTTGATGCGCACCAGCTCATTGGAGCTTCTTGCGTCGGCTACATTCTTGAGCGTTTCCGCCAGCTTGGCTTTTTCATTGGGCGTCGACTCCGCTATAACTTCCTCGTCGAGTACCGCAGCTTCGAGAGCACTGAGGCTGTCACCGTTACCGATTTCGAGACGGTTAGCTACGCGAGCCTGGTCGGACATAGCATCCCCCAATGTTATTGAGGATTGGTGGCTGAGCGGGAGTCAGTGTGTGCATTATATGCCAAAAGCGGGAGTTCGCGAGTGGACGTATAATGCGGACCCTGGGAGGACGCCATGTTCACTGCCACGGCCAACCTGATTCTGCCCAGCACGACCACGGGGTCATTTCCGCGGCCGCGCTGGTTTGACGTAAGTATGTGGGGTCGTCCGCTGGACACTTGCATGCTCGACGTGCGCTTTCGCGAGAAGTTTCAGGATGCCATGGCCGTGGTAATCAGCGATCAGGAGCGCGCCGGGCTGGACATCCTGACGCACGGCGACTTGCACGTGGATGAGGATATGGCGGGGCGCGCCTGGCACCATTACCCGCTGCAACGCTGGGCCGGCTTTGCCGGTGATTACCTGCAGCCGGAGGAAACGACCGCGCCGTGGCTGCATTATCCGCCGGGGACGCTGCTGAACGAGATTTACACGGGCTGGCGCTGGCCGCACGTGGTGGACAAGGTCGCGCACCGGCCTCTGGATTATGCAAAACTGTGGCGCATCGCGCAGGGGAAGACGCGCAAGGCGGTGAAGTTCGGCACGTGCTGCTCGCAGGTGATGGCGCTGTTCCTCGATATCCACACGCCTAAATACAAGGACAAGCGCGAAGTGATCTGGGATATGGCCGAGGCCATGAACAAGGAGCTGCTAGCGCTGCGGGACGCCGGTTGCCGCTGCATTCAGATCGAGGAGCCCACATTTCACTTCATGGCCAACACTTACGGCAAGGATCACGAACAGGTAAAGTTCATGATCGACGCCTTCAACCGCGAGGTCCAGGGCCTGGACGACGTCGAGCTGTGGATCCACACCTGCTGGGGCAATCCCAACATGCAACGGGTCATGGAGGATACCAGTTACGCCGACTCCATTGAGATTTACTTGGAGCGCTGCCGCGGCGACGTGTGGACGCTCGAGATGAAGGATCGCAACCAAAAAGACCTTGAACTGTTTGCGCCTTTCAAAAACGATCTCAAAAAGAAGATTGCTATTGGCGCGGTCAGCCATCGCGTCCTGCAGGCCGACCGGCCGGAGGATGTTGCCGCCGAGATTCGCAAAGCGCTGAAGTTCATTCCGCCGGAGCGCCTGGTGGTCTCAAGCGACTGCGGCTTCGGGCGGCAGGGCTGCAACCGCGAAATCGCCTTCTACAAAGCCAGCGCCATCGCCCAGGGCTGCAACATCGTGAGGCGCGAATTGGGCTTAGTGACTACCTATGTGCCAGCGGCCGATGCCGTGCTGCAAATCGATGTTGTTCCCGGGCGCGACGTCAAATCCGCCGCGCGAGTCGCTTCGTGAGGCGGCATCGCCTCCCTCGCGCGCGGCGGTTCGGTCTGGGAACGCGGATTCGCGGGAGAGAGTAAGACGACCGCGACACGGATTCCCATCCCTTCGCGCAACTGAAAGATAATAAAACACTTAGATTCGTCTATCGCCGGCGCCTGACCGCTACCCACCTTGCTTCGTCTAATGACCCGTTGGGCCATTCCCTGCTCACGTTCTTGGTTTCGGGTTTTTGATTTGCGGAGCGCGCCATGCGAACTCTCCTCCAGGATCTGCGGTTCTCCTATCGCGAGTGGCGTAAGCGGCCCGGGCTGGCGCTGACGGCCGTACTTTCCTTGGCGCTCGGCATTGGGACGACGACGGCAGTGTTCAGCGTCATCTACGCTTTGTTAGTGAACCCCTTCCCTTAGCACGCCGCCGACCGCATGGTGCATCTGGTCCTTCTGAACGAACGCGGCGAGGACTGGTGGCCTGGAATCACTGGTCCGCAGCTCAAACTGTTAAGTCAGGCCCAATGCGTCGAAAACGCCGCCGCAACCTTCGGAACCTGGAATCTTACGACCACCGACGAGGAGCTACCGGAAGATGTGCCTTCGGTAAACATGACCAGCAACGCGGGAAGTTATTTCGGCGTCCCCGCGTTGTTGGGCCGCACGCTGATTCCTTCCGACGCGCCCGAAGGGCAGGACCCCCAGCCGGTCGCGGTTCTCAGTTATTCGTTCTGGCAGCGCCATTTCAATGGGGATCCTGCTGTGGTGGGCCGCACGATTCAGTTGGTTCACAAGACCTACACCATCGTGGGCGTGAATGCCTTCCCGATTTACCTGGCAAGATGCAGACGTGTATCTCCCCCTGAAGCTGCCGGGCGGTGCCAACGACCTTTATGACCCAACGATGCGGCTCAGGCCAGGAGTGACCCACGCCGCGGCCAACGCCGAACTGCAACCGCTGCTCGAACAGTTCGCCAAGGAAACGCCCAGCCATTTCCCCAAAAAGTTTCGTGTGCATGTCAAAGGTCTCAACGAGCAATACGTCTCTCATTTGGGGCATTCGCTCTTCCTATTGTTTGGCGCCGTGGGCTTGTTGCTGGTGATCTCTTGCGCCAACGTCTCGATTTTGCTTCTCGCCCGCGGCACGGCCCGGCAACAAGAGCTGGCGGTGCGATCCGTGATCGGAGCCAGCCGCTGGAGAATCGAACGGCAACTCCTAACGGAAGCCTTGGCGCTTTCTCTGGCGGGGGCCCTTGGCGGCATCGTGCTGGCCTATCGTTTGCTCTCCGTGCTCGTAAGCTGGCTGCCCGAATATTCCTTTCCGCACGAAGTGGTCATCCGGATGAATCTGCCGGTGCTGGCGTTCAGCGTAGCTGCCGCCATCGTCACCGGCGCGCTCGCGGGAATCTCGCCCGCCTTCCAGTTCTCGCGACCTAACCTTTCTCTATACTCATGCAATCGCGGCGCGCCACAGGCGGCGTCGAAGGAAAACGGGCGCACAGCATACTGGTCATGGGGCAGATTGCGCTCACGCTGCTTTTGCTTACCTCTGCGGCTGCAGCGATTAACGGCTTTGTGCGCATTGTCCACGCCAATCTCGGCTACGATCCGCAGAACGTCATGTCCGTGGGCATTCCGGTGCACCAGAACGCACACGTCAGTTGGGAGGATCGTGTTGACTATTTCGAGCAGCTCCGTGAGCACATCGCGGCCTTGCCGGAAGTGGTTTCGGCGGGCATTTCGACCAACGCCACGCCGCCCTGGAACGAAAACGACAGGAGCTTCGAGATTTTGGGGCGGCCCAGCGACCAACAGCGGAGCGCGCGTCTGAACTACGTCAACTCGGAGTATTTTTCGGTTTTGCATATTCCGCTGCTAGCCGGGCGGCTGTGGGACCGCCCTGAACTAATGCGCGGGGCACGCTTGTGCGTGGTTAACCAAGCTTTTGCGCGGCAATATTGGCCTCAAGGCAATCCTATTGGCAAGCAGCTGCGTTTCCCGGATTTGCAAGGTGAACCGCCATACCTGCAAGCCGTACCGGACAGCGACAACTGGATGCAGGTCATCGGCGTGGTTGCCGATGCCCGGGACGATGGACTGCGGAAGCCAGTCAGGCCGGCGGTTTATGTGCCGTTCTCTCTCGTGGTGCGCGTTTGGACGCAGATTCTTGTGCGCACCCATCGAGCGCCCCTGGCGGCTCTCAACCGGGTTCGCGCCGCGGTCAAAGCCGTTGATCCCGATCAACAGGTGTTTTGGCCACACGCGCGACCTCCAGCAGTGGATCGAGCACATGCCGGAATACTCATATGCCAGGCTCGTGTCAGGAATGTTCGCTGGTTTTTCGTTCCTGGCGCTCGCGCTGGCCGCCACCGGGCTTTTCAGCGTTGTTTCCTACACCGTGGCGCAGCGGACCAACGAATTTGGGATTCGCATGGCGCTAGGAGCGAACGGCCTCGAAGTCCTCAAGCTTGTCTTTCGGTCGACGGCCACGAGTGTCATTGGCGGGCTTGCCGGAGGTATGGCCCTCAGTCTTGTGTTGAGCAAATTCCTCTCACAGTGGGCCGAGGGCAGTTCGCAAAGCCCGATTCTTTTCATAGCTGCCACGGTGTTGTTGATTTTGACCGCCGCTTTCGCGGCTTTAGTCCCTGCGCGGCGCGCTTCCTCGATTGATCCCATGGAAGCCTTGCGCTACGAATGATGTTTGCGATTCGACAGAGTCGGTTCTGCTCGCTCCCTTGGCTCTTCTAGCGGCCTTGAGCCTTGACGCGCTCTGGCAAGGCAAACGCGTAAAGAATGTCCTGCACGGGGATGATGAGGTATTGCCGGCCGTCAAGCTGGTAGGTCATGGGGGAGGCGACCAGGTGACCGCCCACATTGAGGTGCCAGAGCGTCTTGCCCGTGGCGGGATCGAGAGCAAGCAGATTGCCGGAATTGTCCGCGGTGAAAAGCAGGTGCCCGGCGGTGGTCAGGATCCCTGCGATGCTTTCGCCGTTGCCGATCTCATGGTTCCAAACGACATTGCCGGTGCGGTAGTCCAGGGCACGCACCGTCGAATCCGCCCACAAAATGCGGTCGCGGCCCGCCCAGCCTTCGGGCTTCCCGGTGGTGGTGAGGTAATAAACGCTGAAGCCCCGGCGGGCATTAACATAAAACAGATCGGTTTGCGGATCGAAGCTCGGCGCCATCCAATTGCTGCCGCCGTCCGAAGTGGGTTCCACGAGCGCGCCGTCCGGACTTGGAGTAGCTTCCGGCTTAGCGATGGGGCGGCCGCGCGAATCCACGCCGGAAGCCCAGGTCTGATCGATGAACGGAGCGGTGACGAGGTGCTGGCCATTCGTGCGATCAAGTACGAAGAAAAACGAATTGCGGCTGGCCTGAGCGAGCAGCTTGCGCGGTTTGCCTTGAAACTCCGCGTCAAACAGTACGGGCGTCTCGACGGCGTCCCAGTCGTGTACGTCGTGCGGCGAAGGCTGAAAGTACCAAACAAGCTTCCCGGTGTCGGGATTGAGAGCCACGATGGAGCAGGTATAAAGATTGTCTCCGGGCCGCGCTGCGCCGGCGAGCACGGGATTGGGATTGCCGGTGCCCCAATAAAGAAGATTGAGCTCCGGGTCGTAGGTTCCGGTCATCCAAGTCATGCCACCGCCATGAAGTATCGCGTCGGTGTCTTTAGGCCAGGTTTCTGAGCCCGGTTGACCAGGATCCGGGTCGGTGTACCACCGCCATTGCAGCGCGCCGGTCTCGGGATCAAGAGACTCGAGGAAACCGCGAACGTCGGTCACATCGCCAGAGACCCCGGCGATGATGTGATCTCGGACAACCAACGGAGCCATCGTGGAGAAGTAGCCGAGCTTGGCGTCGGCGAGTTCGACGATCCAACGAACCGTGCCGTCCCTGGCATCGAGGCAAACCAGGTGCGCGTCGGGAGTGGTGAAGTAGAGCCAGTTCTTATACATGCCCAGGCCGCGATTGCCGATGTGATCGCCTTCGGAAACACGCTGGTAATGCCAGATCTGGCGGCCATAGCGAGCGTCGACGGCCCAAACGTTGTCCGGCGTGGTGAAGTAGAGAACGCCGTTGACTTCGAGGGGAGTGGATTTGATGGCGGACACGTGTGCCGGGAATATCCAGGCGAGCGTTAGCGTATCGATGTTTGTCGCGTTGATCTGGTCGAGCGGGCTGAAGCGGCGGCCGGAATAATCTCCGTTGTAGGTCGGCCAGGTGTCGGTGGCCGGCTTGAGGAGTGCCGCGGGGTCGAGACCCTGCGCGGCGACGAAGGGCGCGTGCAGCAGGAAAGCGAGAAACAGCATTAGGACCGTCGCGCGGCCTCCGCTCGAAAAGCGGCCGAGACCAAGGTAAATGGGACTACGATTCGTGCCAGCGCGGGCGTCTTTGATCGTTCGACAAAACTGAGAAAGCATCACGGCTCCTCTTCCGACGTACTGCTCTGAACCTATTTCAGGGTTTCCAGATAGGCAAAAAGATTGTGAACGTCCGCTTGCGTGAGTTTGCCGAGCAACTCGCGATGGGCGCTGAGCGGGTCCTGAACTTCGACTTTCACGCGGTCGCGCGAGAAGGAACGATACCAACCGGAGACGTCGCGCAGGCTGACCATGAAATCGTCCGCACGCACGAGCGGACCTTTGATTTGCTCGCCAGAAGGAAGTGTTACCACGGCCGTGGCATGGGCCGTTGCCTCACGGCTGCCGGGATAAAGCATGTGGGCCTCGAGCTCGATAGGCGAGTATTTGGTAGCGATCGCGGCAAGATCGCCGGTGGGTGAATGACAATTCTTGCAGCCGCCGGCGCCGTTGAAAAAGGCCTTTCCCGCGTCGGCATTGCCGGTAAGCAACTTCTCAACTGGATAAGACCTTGGAACGCCGGACGATTTGATCGCTTCGACAGCGCGCGCGTGCAAAAACGCGGCAATATCGGCAACTTGTTCATCCGTCATTGTGGCCATAGGCGGCATGCCCTTATCCGGGCGGCCGTGACGAATGACTTCTCCGATGAGGTTTCCGTTGACGTCATGAGCGACGAGCGGCGAGCGGACAAGATCGGTACCGCGCGCTCCAGTGGCATCGGGGCCATGGCAGAATCCACAGGATTGTTCGAACAGCTTGCGTCCCCGATCGGCAGTGGCGGTATCCTTTGCAGGCTCCTGCTGTGTTGCAGCCTTTTGCTGTGCGGGAAGCTGTGCCCATATGGCGCATTGGGAAAGACCAAAGAAAAAAAGGAGTGCAAGCGAAAAGCCTAGAAGCTTGCCTGAACGACTCTGCCGCGAGAGCGTATACAGGAGCATGGTCTCTACCTCAGTCACGTTATTCTACAACGCAGATGTGATCCGCAAATCCACAGCCAGAGCAGCGAACGCATTTTAGCAATAAGAAAAGGCCATTAGGGTTTTTCCGCTCATTCCATTCCAGATATGACCTGATTGCTTTTCGCCATCCGCGAGCCAAGATGACCTTGTGCCCCGGGGCCTAAGGGAGGTGTTGGTTTGAGGAGAATTCCGGGCGCACTACCCCCCATCAAGGTGATGCGGTTTTGGCCATGGGCCATGAAAGTTGCGGTCAAGGGCCCCTTGTCAGTTTTCCTGCTGTTGTTGCTGACTCGAGGGGCGCTCGCGCAAAGTGCTTCGCAGGCTCCCGTGCCATCAAAGGTCTCTCGTCAGAGTGCCTCGACCACCCCGACAACTCCGCCTCCGCAGGCTCCAACACAAAATCCCCCGGGGACCTCCACCGGGAGTAGTCCGGAAGCGCCGACACCAACGGCCCCCGCGACTTTTACACAGAACGCGCTGACCGCGACGGCAGCGCCTGCTCCTGTAGATCCCCCGCCAAGCGTCCTGCCTGCGGCAACGAGCCCAGCGCCAGAGCCGTTGATTTCCAGGCAAGGCCCCTTGCATGCTGCGATTATTCCGGCGCTGGAAGCCCGAGTGGGATTTTCGACTCTCTCCCGCGTTCCTTCACCGAACAACCGGGTCTTGTATCAGGGCCTGAACACCAGTGTGACCAAGCAATACACCGACCGCCTCGGTGGGACAGTAGAAGTGGCTTACCTGCGAGCAGCAAACGTGTTCCATACCGGACAGTCCAACACCGTGTTGACCTATCTCCTCGGCCCAGTTTTCTATCCGTACCAAGCAGATGGTTTTGCGACCTCCCTTCATGCGCTCGGCGGAGGTGCCCGGGTCTCTGGCGCGATTTCCCTCTCTTCAACTCCAGGCCAATATTTCAAAGGGACGGTCGACGACAAGGCGTGGGCGCTAGGCGGTGGCGTCGAAAGATGGTTCTTCTCGGACTCGATAGCGCTGCGTGTGGATGTCGACGCGCTGCACACGACTTTCTTCAATAACGCGGCCAAGGTTCATGGCGAATACGATCTGCGAGTGACCTGGGGCATTAGCTATAATTTGGGTCCGAAAAGGAGAGGCGGCAAGTTCCGCAACATGGCCGGCGTGCCGATTGAGTGAAACATCTTTCCAAATGCAATCGGCCTAGGTGAATCGTACGTCGAGGGGGCGGCCGTCAAATTCGACGGTTTTCGATGAGTCGCCAACCTTGACTTGCATGCTGCGTCGCAGGGGTGGGCGCAGGCGAGAGCCCGGGGCCAAGCGAATGGCGAGCGCGCGTTGCGTCTCGTTCCACTTGAGCTCGAGTCCCATCCAGTCGCCCTTGCGGTAATGGAAAGAAATTCCATCATCTTCGTAGAGAAGAAACCTGCCGTCTGCGCCGGGATAGACGGCGATGGCGAGCGGGCTCGCGACTTTTTCATCGACATATTGTTTGACGGGACCGAAAGGGAGAATCGCGCCCTCGCGGATGAAAAGCGGAAGCGTCTCAAGGTCCACGGTGCGTTCCATTTCGCGTCCACCTTCGAAACGCTCGCTGGTCCAAAAATCGAACCAGCGTCCGCGCGGGAGGTAGAGGCGGCGCGAGGTGGCGTCTTTCTCGACGACCGGTGCAACGAGAATGTCGCGGCCCCAGAGATACTCGTTGCCGCGGCCGATGGCTTCTGGATCATCCTGGTAGTGTAACCATAGGCTGCGCATCACGGGCATTCCGGTGAGGGTGCCCTCGCGCACCGCGCTGTACAAATATGGCAGGAGGCGATAGCGCAATTCCAAATATTTGCGGCAAATCGGTTCGACTTGCGCGTTGTGTAATTCGCTGGGATCGGGGAGGGCCGAACCGCTGTAACCGCTGATCTCGGTGGGGCCGATTTCACCGGTGTTCCAACCCCAAGGCAGGCGGAGCTTCCAGGCACGACCGTGACAACGGAAAAGGGTGCAGAAAGCGCCGAATTGGAACCAGCGCAAGTAGAGCTCTGCGGTGAATTCCTTCGTGGGAACGAAGCCGCCGATGTCCGTGCCCCAGTAAGGAATTCCGGTGAGCCCGGTGTTGATAGCAATAGGAACGTGGGTCTTCAGGGTTTCCCAGGTCGAGTAGACGTCGCCGGACCAGAGGAAGGAAGCGTAACGCTGCATTCCGGCACAACCGTTGCGATGCAGCGCGTAGGGACGTTCGTCGGGGCGGTCGAGCTGGGGCCCTTCCCAGTACATGCGGTTGCGAGCGAGACGCGCTTCGCTGTTCAGAGGATCGCCCTCGTCGGGCCACCAGCCATCCACACCAAGCGCGAAAGTTTTGCGGTGGGCGTCCCAGGCGCAGCTCGCTTGCTCTTTATCGAAGCGGGCGACGTTGCAGGGATCGCGGACCGTGCCGCGCAAGTCGTTCTCGAGAATTACGGAGTGCAAGACAACGTGGAAATGTTCCCGATGGAGTTCTTCGATGGCCTGCTTGGGGTCGGGAAAGACGCGTCTGTTCCAGGAGAAAGAACCGTTTTCCGTGTTCCAGCCCGAAGGGCAAAATCCGGTGCCGAGATAGATGAGCGTGTCGCAGGGAAGTTTCTTTTCGCGAAACGTTTTCGCTTCGCTGAGAACTTCTTCGTGGGTTGCGAGCGTACGGTGAGACTGCTGGTAACCAAAAGCCCAGAGCGGAGGCAACTCCGGGTGGCCGGTGAGTTTGGCGTACTCGGACATGAGCACGGGCGGCTCCTGCGAGACCACCACGAAAATGTCGAGGGGGAGAGCGCTCGAGGGATCCTTGGGAAGGAACTTGCCGTCGGCGCCGGTGAAATCAAATGTGCCGAAAGGTTGATGGAAGTAGAGTGCCCATCCGGCAGTGCCGATAAGCCAGGGGACGGGCACGCGTCCGCCGTGTGTGCCGAGTTGGTAGCCGCCCTGACCGCTGCGCATCGCATCCTTAGAGCCGCGGCGGTCGAACTGCGGGCCGCCTTCGCCGAGACCTAACAGCGCGGAGTCTCGTATCGAGAACGAGACGGCGCCGGTCTCGGAATCGATGATGAGTTTCTGGGCGACGTCTCCTTTCGAGGTTTCGACAAGAGCTTGGAGTGGGTTGAAAGAAAGCTTCACGTTGAGTTGGCCGGCTTTGACGACGTGTTCGCGTTGGCCTCCTACGAATTTTGCGAGTGGCGGTCCCCAGGAAGCTTGGACAAGCGAGCCGTTGCCTTTGACAGATTGCGGTTGAGCGCCTTCGAGAGGGAGGACGCTGAGCCGGAAAGTGTGCGCGCTTACTGGGGCGAGCTGAACTTCTACATTGCGGCTGGCAATCTGAAGACTTTGCGGTGCGGCTTCGCTCTTGCTTGGCCCAAGGAAATGCGCAGCGCAAAGAGCACCAAAACCTTTCAGGATGTCACGGCGATCGCAACGATTGGCCATGTGGCGGCACCCAGATTGAATACACCAGCGGCTCACATCCAAGGAAACGGACGAAGATTATACACACGGATGCCGGCGAAAAAAAAGGACGACAAGCAGAGGCGTAAAACCGCTGCTACAGGGAGAAACTCACTCCTGCAAGAAGGCGGAAGCGGTTTGAAGGAATTCGGGCCAGCGGGCGCCGAGGACCGGGCCGTGGCCGGCGTTGGAGATGATCCAGAGGCGGGAGTTTGGAATGGACTTGGCCATCTCGACGGAGAGTTCGACGGGATAGAGAGGGTCGCGGTCGCCCTGGATGATGAAAGTGCGCGCTTGAATGGTGGAGAGAAGAGGAGGCGTGAAGTTTAAGTCGTCATAGCTGGTGGCAAAGGACTTGGTGCTGGCAAGGATGGCTTTGATCTGCTCATCGCCACCGGGATGGCGACGGCGCAGGATTTCCCACTGCTGTTCGGGGAGAGTATCGGGGTATTGGCTCATGAGGTGACGGGCTTGCGCAGGAAAGTAAGGAGTGGCGCTGACCAGCACCATGGCTTGAATGCGATCAGGTTGCTTGGTGGCCATGTGGAGCAGGACATTGCCACCACCGCTGATGCCCACGCCGTTGCAGGCGCGGATTCCAAGGTGATCGAGCAGAGCAAACGTGTCTCGGGCGGCCTGTTCGTGGCGGAAGGGCTTCGACAGAATGCCCGAGTGGCCGTGACCACGCAGGTCGGGCAAGATCAACTGAAATTTTGCTCCCCATTGCTCGAGGGAAGGAATCCAATCTTGGCTGGAACCGGAAAAGCCATGCAGCAACAGCAGTGGCTGTCCTGTTCCATGGACTTCGAAGTAGAGTTGCTGGCCGTTCAGCGTTTCGATGCGACCGGGCGGACGTGTAAGCGTCATCTTTGCGCCTCCTTTTGGAAGGTTTTGTCGTGCACAAAAAAAAACGCCCGCACTTTCGCACGGGCGATTCGCGATCTCTTTTGAGCTTATCAGGAAAATGACAAAGTTCAACGGATAATCGAAGCGAGCAATGGGTCCGTTTCCGGTAAACGCGTCAATCAGGCGGTGGGCTCCATCGTTTGGCCAGACGACGAATTTCAGGGAACAATACCACCACTGTCGCTTCGCTCCGAGGACTGATCACATCAACCCCGGAACGCTGATCACGATCAGTTCGGAATCCTGATCACCTTCATCGGAATCCGCAACGGAGAGTAAACAATCCCCGCCTTTAAGGCGTGGGGAGTCTCAAGTAGAAACCTTTGCTAACCAAAAAAATGACCAACTTTCTGAAACGAAATTCAATGGCTCTGCAAACCAAAGGTCTATCCGGCTAAAGAAGCGAGACGTTTCTTCGCGAAAGGGACGGCGTAGGCGGCTGGTGGATTGTGGGCAATGGCCGCAGCCGCCTTGCGATAAGACTCGATGGCCTTGTCCTTCTCGCCGACTTTCTCGTAAGTCTGGCCCAGCAGGCACTGGATGAAGGGATCGTTCTGATTCGCTGTGAGCAATTCTTCCATCGCGGTCTTGTAGTCTTGCCGGTAAAAACCCCACGTAGCCGCGGAGATACGGGACAAACTGCGCTTGCTCGGGAATGGCGCCTTTGTCGAGGATGGCTTTGGCGGCAGTGACGTGGTCCTGCGCCTCGGAGAAGTTTCCGCGGCGCGCCGCGAGGCGGGCTTGCGCGTGCTCCCAGCGAAAGTTCCACAAATCGACGCGAGTCGGCTTGATGTCGGGTTCTTTCAGTCCCGTGTCGTGACCAACCTGGTACCAATGGAGGGCCGTATCCAAGTCGCCGGAGTCGATGCAAACCCTAGCGGCTTCGTCGGCAATTTCTCCTTGCTGGAACAAATCCCGCACGGAGAAATCGAAGACTTTCTGCTCGAATTCGACGGTTTTCTTGCAGTTCCCTTCAAAAGCGTAAGACATGGCCATGGCCCGCTCGGCGGAGGATTTTTGCTCGGGCTTCTCGGCAACGTCGATGGCTTTTTGAAAGTATTTGCGCGCGTCTTGGCCTTTTCCCATCAAATCCAGCACGTCTCCGGCAGCGATGTTGGCCGGCACCGAAACCGGCGAGGATTCGAGAGTCTGCCGATAGAGCGCCAGAGCACCTTCCAGGTTTCCTTCCCGCATTGCTGACCCTGCTTGATGAATTGCGGTTGTTGGCGCTGAGGGGGAGCCTGCGCGAATAGAGCGGCGGCGGACAAGAGGATCAGCGTCGAGAAAGCCAAGTGAACGGCAGCTCTCATGCGGCAGTTATCCCATGAAGCTTTGCCGAGCGCAGCATGACATACCGGGAGTGGGTGTAACGTAGGAGCAAGTGCGATGTGAGGGGGACCGGACATGATGACGATTCAGGAATGCCGGGCATTTTATGCGCAAGAGGTGAGGTTTGCCGCGAGCCTGTCGACGCCGGGATTGGTGGAGGCTTTCGCCAAGGTTCCGAGAGAGAAATTCTTGGGACCGGGGCCGTGGCAGATCGGTTCGGCCGACCCGCGAGCCATGTCCGTGGCGGGTTTGGGGCAATTGTTATACATCACGGTGGAAGATCCGCGGGATGTGTATCACAACGTCATAATTTCGCTCGACCGCGCGAAAGACATCAATAACGGGCAACCCGGTTCGCTCGGGAGATGGCTTGACGCGCTCGCGCTAAGGCCGGGAGCCCGCGCCTATCACCTGGGATGCGGAGCCGGATATTACACGGCAATTATGGCGGAGGTGGTGGGGCCACAGGGAAGCGTGGTGGGGCTGGAGCTACAGCCAGACCTGGCGGCGTGGGCCAAGGAAAACCTGCTGGGCTATGCAAATGTGGCGATAGAGGCCGGCAACGGCGCGGCATTTGATCCCGGCGAGTGTGACGCGATCTTTGTGAATTGCGGGGTGACGCATCCCCAGACGAAAGGGCTGGAGCGTTTAGGCGAGGGCGGGAGGCTGCTGGTGCCGTTTACGACGGCGGTGAATGCTACGATCGGGCAGGGAGTGATGATGAAGATTGTTCGGTCGAACGGAAAGTATGCGGCCGAACTGGTTTCGCCGGTGGGAATTTACTCCGGCGGGAGCCTGCGCGACGCAGATCTGGAACCGCAGCTGCTAAAGGGTTTGACGACGGGAAGGTTGTTGAAGGTGAAATCCGTGAGGCTGGATGCGCATCATGCGGGAGAAACGTGCGTGGTACACGGGCGGGGAGTCTGCTTGAGTCTAGCGGAAGCGAGCTGAGCGTGCAGGAAACGTGCAAAGAGTAACTATGGCTGGGGTTTTAGCGAAGGTATAAAAGCGTCTTCTGGGTTACTATATATACCCGCCCAGAAATAGGGGGTTTCATGTATAGAGGTTTGCGGTTTCCTTCCGCGGCTCTTCTTCTCGCTCTATTTTCCATCTTGCTTGCGGCTCCACGTTCGGCCGCGCAGGACAGTAAAGTGATGGGCGAACTGAAGTTTAAGGGCGCCTCCGGGGTGGAAAAAGATGCAGGCGTTTGGGTCGACGGCGTATACGTGGGGTACGTCAAGGAACTCAAGGGTGACAAGAAGGTGCTGTTATTGCCAGGCAAGCATGAAGTCACCGTGCGCCAGTCAGGGTATGGAGACTTCAGCCGCGAAGTGGTCGTCGAACCGGGACAGGTTCACACGGTGCGCGTGGCGATGCAGTTGATGGCGGGAGCACGCCCGCCGGCCATCACCGCTGAATTAAAGCTGACGGTGGAACCGGGGCGCGCCGCCGTTTTTCTAGACGACAACTACATAGGCCACGCCAGCGAGTTTGGCGGCGCACTGCATTCCCTATCGGTGAGTCCCGGAAAACACCGCATCAAGGTCGCGTTGCCAGGATACCGGACATTTGAAACCGAAGTGGGGCTTCTTGCCGGGCAGAAGTCCGAAGTGAAGACCGAACTGCTCAAGGGAAGCATCGAGCAGGCCAGCTCGGAAGTTAAGAACCGGTAAGGACTTGTTCTGGCGCGGGAAGACACCTCTCCCGGGAGAGAGGAGTGGTGCCTTTGGACTTGGCTTGGTTCACCGTGAGCTGCGTCCCCTGAGGTTCCCGAGACAACGATGGCGGAGGTGGTCCGGGTCCTACCGGCGAACTCGCTCCTCCACAGAAGAAAAGAGTACAGCGAGGAGGATTGCGGCGGCCGGCAACAGGAATGGCGCTTGACGCGCCAATTGCGACGCGTGCCGATCAAGCTGCTCCACAGGAGAAGACAAAGCGGAACCCCTGGTGGTGGTCACGACAACTTGGCCATTGGAAGCATTTTGTTCCATCCAGGGTGACCGACGGCGGCGCTACCGTGCGGGTAGGCCCTGCGGGCAAACCTGAGCAACTAAACACCACCACTTGATTCAGGCCCTCCGACGAGACTCAGCAACTGGTCGGCTTCCGTGGTCAAGTCAACAGGGGTAGTGACCAAGAAAAGTTGGTTGAGTGAACCATCAAGGCCGTTGAGGACGGTGCAGTTTTGCAGCAATGGATGGCCGTTACAGAACGCTTGGAGCCCCTGGAGCCTAAGAGTGGTTCGAACGATGACGCGTTTATCCGCCCCTTGCCTCGGTGGAGCACAAGCCGCAAAGGAACAACGGAACACAGCCAGCGCACTTTCATGCCAGTCTTCCTCTTCTTCTCGGAGGTTTGCCCTCATCCATGATTGAAATGTCCGTTGCGCCAGGCCGAGTCCCCGCCTGATCTCCAGCCCTTCCAACCCAATCCAGAAGAGGAGGCGACAGGAACAGCACCCAATCGTTTGGGCTTACTTCAATTTCGAGCGATACGCTGCGTTCGTTTTGGAATTCAAAACAGAACTCGCCTGCTTCGTTGGTTATCATCAAGCCCATCGGGCCCTTCTGCCCTTTCAGGACAACCGGGACGCCGTTGAGCGGAATTTGCGGCAAATTCACTCTCATGATCTGTCCTGTCAGCGTAATACGGGTCGAACCGGGGGATCGTTCAAACGCGATGTTCGCAGTCAGAGCCGGGGCCTCGTAGACAAGTTGGCGAGTATCGGGCTGCAAATATCGAATACCGGCAGGCAGAGGTTGCAGGGACGTGTCCAAGACGAGGCGAGCTACCTTGGTGATCCGGCGAATTCCGAGGTGGGGATACACCATGGACTCCAAGCAGGGCCAGAGATCCGCCGCCAGGCGATCACGTGGTACGGAGGGAATGGAGTACCTGGAAAGCAGCTCACTGATCATAGGAGGCGGCGAGTCGCCTGTCAGAGCAATGACACGTCCGGGAAAGCGCACTAGAAGCTCCCTGACCCCTTGCTCGACCCTGACGGCGTCCGCATCAGTTCCGGGCAATTCGAGTAATGCAGCAGAGGTACGCTCCCGGCCGGCTAGCGCTAAGCCTTCGTCAAGCCCCGAAGCAAGCACCCACAGACACCCCATCGTCCCCACAAGGACACGAATCGTGTCGCGTTCCGCCGCACGCTCGCAAATGATCAGCACCTTGGGCTGCATACGGACATGGCACCCCCTGCCGCTATACACGGGACACGGGAAGGGTTTGTGCTCGTCGTTCCTTGGGCTAGCGTAGCTAACCCAAGTCTAGAGACGGTCCAGGACTATCACAACTAAGGGTTTACCCGATTCCTTTCTAAGGTAAAACCCTGAATGATGCCCGTCGGGATTCGTACCGCATTGCCGTTCTGCAGTTTGTACCGCATTGGGACCCTTCAGGTGGACTTCCGTGCCTTCGCGCTGGACGGTGTCGTGCTCGAAAAAAAGGCGGAAGTGATCCTTTTGCGACGAAAAATTGTAGAGATAGCCCTGCGGTTGCAGCTCGCGGGCAGAGACCTGTTCAGGCTAATCCTTTGCCTGTCTGGCCAGGTCCCACGCTTCCATCACCACGGCGCGATAGCCCTGTTCGGTGCGAAGGCGTCCTGGATGATTTCTGCAACTCTGCTTTTCCATTGCTGCACGCGGATCGTTCGGGTCCAGTTTCCGCTCGCCCTGTGAGGCTTTCGGGCATGAATGACCGCGTGGCGGAAGCGGAGGCAAGCTTCTGAATACCGGAGCGAAGAGGATTTTACCTGCCCAAGGAATCGCAGCTCGTGGCGTTATTTGGCGATGATTTGGGTGGCCCGGACCGAGATTGCGATTTTGGGAGGATTGAGCAAAGTATTGTGAATCAGGCAATCGTGGACAGCACGGTGAACACCATCGAGGTCTTGCTGGTTCAAATCACGGGGGATCTCAAGGGCAATGCGAAAATTGTCCAAACGAGCGGGTCCTTTGGCTTTATCGGCGGCGACCCGAACGACTGTGCCTTCGGTGGCCAGTTTGTGATTTCTTAAGTATTGTGCGGCATAAAACCCCGCACAAGAACCAAGAGAAGCGAGAAGCATCTCGGGTGGGGTCATACCTTCATCAAAGCCGCCATTTTCGGCCGGCTGGTCACTTATGATAACGTGCTGACGAGCCTTGATCTCAAACTGAACGGCCCCCAGGTGTTCCACCGTAATTTCCATTTCTTCCTTCCGAGCGCAAAGTTCAGCAGCTTGCCCATAGCGTTTGCCGCTACTCATCTTTGCGCACGCTGAAGGGTCCCACAGTGACGCAGATCACCGGCGGAGATGCCCGCCATCACATACAGATTGGCTTGCACAATACCCCGCAACTCATTACGGAGCGGTGAGATAGGTCTTGCGGTGGCGGACCTGGTAGTTGCCGGTCGTGACTTTGACTTCGATGGAGCGGTAGGTGTTGGCGGGACCGCGAGGATTGGGATAGTAGGCAAGACGATACTGGGTACGGAGCTCCCGGTCGATGCGATCGAAGATGGCGGTGAGTTCCTGCAGCGCATCCGGATAAAACATAGCGCCACCGGTCGTGTCGGTCATGGTTTCGAGGGCATGTTCGCCGGCGGTGTTGCGTCCATTCTCGTTTTTCACCGGGCGAATAACGATAGGGTAAAGGAGCACACTGGCGCTGACAGCCTCCCGGCGCGCGGCGTCGAAGTCGTAATGGCTGGTAGTTTCTCCAGCGTCGGTGACGAGAACGATCACGCGGCGCCGGTCATCTCCGCGCTGGGCGAGCGCGCGCGAGGCCAGAAGCACCGCATCGTAGATAGAAGTGCCCGCGCCATTGGGAATCCTGCGGACGGCGTCCTGAAGGGTTGCGACATTGTCGGAGAAACCCGCGCGCTGCGTAACATCCTCATCGAAGGAAAAGACAGCCAAGCGATCCCCGGGCCGGATGACCTGGCGGATGAAATGGGCCGCCGCTTCTTGCTCAAAGCTGATTTCTTTGTGCGCGCTGAGGCTCGCGTCAATCATCAATGCCAGGTCAAGTGGCAGAGAGGTTTCCGGCTCGAAGATCGCGATTTCTTGTTGCTTGCCTTCGTCGAAGAGCTGGAAAGCTTCGCGAGGCAGATCCGGGGCCGGCCGATTGCGTTCGTCGAGAACGCTGACGAGCACGCTGACAAGATTGACATTAACGCGGATGCGACCGCGCTGGGCCGCGGCATCCTGGGAGTCTTCCTTCGGAGGTGGCGGCGTCGGCTGTACAATTTTGCCGGGTTCGCCGACAGGCGCGGCTTCAGGAGCGTTCGCACCGGAGTTCGCGGTAGAAGTGGAATTCGCTTTGGGCTTGGATTTTTGGGCCCAGGGCGGACGATTGGGGTTTTCCTGACTGAAGGCGTTTCCGCTTGGCAGTGAAAGGGCGAGGGCCAAAAGAATCACGCGGCCGGGGCGGAGCGATGGGGTGAACATTGGGAATTAAGATGCAGGTTTCGCGCCTGGTGTCGCCACGGGCGAAGGAGGAAGTTCACCGTCGGCCCAAACCGCGCCATCCTCAAAGTACTCCTTCTTCCAAATAGGCACGGTCCGCTTGAGCGTGTCTATCGCAAAACGGCAAGCGTCAAACGCGGCTGCCCGGTGAGGGGCGCTGACGGCGATGAACACGCTAGTTTCCCCGATTTCGAGGCGGCCAAGGCGATGGACGATGGCCACACGATGGATGCGGTACTTTTCGTAAAGCTGGGCGGCGATTTCGCGCATCTTGGCAAGGGCCATGGGCTCGTAGGCTTCATAGTCGAGGTAAAGCGTGCGGCGATTGTGGGACTGATTGCGCACGAAGCCGTCGAAGGTGACGATGGCGCCGTCCTCGGGAGCGCGAACGTGACCGACGAGCGTGCCGGGCTCGATCGGCTCGCGAACGAGCTGGAAGATGTCGTCATCGAGTGGCGCGGTCACGGTTTTGCCTCAGCCACCACTGACGGGTGGAAGGAAAGCGACTTCGTCGCCCGAGTAGAGCGCCGAATCCCAAGCCGCAAATTCCTGGTTGCGGGAGGCCACTAGGGAAGAGCGGTATTTGGCAAGCTCAGGAATGCGTTGAACATACAAAGCAAAGAGCTGCTCAATGGTCGAAGCGTCAGATATGTCGAGAGATTCCTCGGCTTGGCCAACCGCATCTTTCAGGCGGCCGAAGAACAGGACCTTGACGCGAACAGTTTGCGAGACGGAAGGCATAAGGGAATTGTAGCGCGAGCCGCCGAAAGCGGCCAGTCGGAGTGTTGCCGATGACTGGAGATTGGCGACTCGTGAAAAACGTCTCGCCGCGGCCTTTGTCGCCCGGCCAGAGGATGCAGAGTTTGGCGCTTTCCACCCGATAGGATGTTTTGAAAGATTCGATGGCTTGACCGCAACGTCGAGGTTGCGTAGCGTCGAGTCAGACACTGCCAGCACCTTTCCCTGAAGCACTTCGGCGGAGGATCAGAATGAAAATCTTGATGACAGGCTCGACCGGGCTCATAGGAACAGCGCTGGTGACCGCGCTGGCGGGCGACGGACAGACGGTCTGCCGATTGATCCGCGCGGAGAGTGCAATGGCTGGCCAGGCGCCGTTCGCGGAAATTCTCGGTAAAGCGGAGGGATTCGATGTGGCGTGGAATCCTGCGACGGAAGAATTAGGAGGAGCGGGCGTTGGTGCGGATGCGGTTGTGAATCTGGCCGGAGCATCCGTTGCCGGGGGACGCTGGACGAAGGGGCGGAAAGAACTGTTGCGCACAAGCCGGATTGAGACAACGCGAGCCCTGGTGGGCGCGCTAGCGAAAATGAACATGCGGCCAAGAGTTTTGGTGTCAGCGTCGGCGATCGGAATTTACGGGGATCGTGGGGACGAAGTGTTGACGGAAGAGAGCAAGCCGGGAACGGACTTTTTGACCGGCCTGGCGCGAGAATGGGAAGCGGAAGCGCTCAAGGCCGAGGCGCTGGGGATTCGCGTCGTGCTGGCACGCTTCGGAATTATTCTGGCACAGCACGGCGGCGCGCTGGCCAAGATGCTTCCTCCTTTCAAGCTGGGTGTGGGAGGCAAGCTGGGCTCGGGCCAGCAATGGATGTCGTGGATTACGCTGGAGGACGTCGTCGGGATCATCCGTTTGGCCATCGAAAATGGAGCCATACGTGGCGCTATGAATGTGGTTGCGCCGCAGGCCGTGCAAAATACTGAGTTCACGAAAGTGCTAGCAAAAACTCTACACCGGCCGGCGCTCTTCCCTGCTCCAACGTTCGCGTTGCGGCTAGCACTGGGAGAAATGGCCGACGCGCTGCTGTTGTCTAGTCAGCGCGTCAAGCCCCAAGCCTTGGAAAAACTCGGATATCGATTTCTGCATCCCGAATTATCAGCAGCACTGAACTCGGTGCTGCAACGGCAAGTGAAGTAAGCCAGTAGCCTATTTGACGGCGGACAGGCTGACCTCCACCTTCATCACCTTGCCGCTGATGGGGTCCGTTGCCATCGCGGTCTCGAGCGTCTGGCCCTCGCGCAGTTTGAGATCAAGTTCTGACCGGAAATTGCGGATGATTGGCTCCTGGAAGGATCCCGCATTTGGGTCCGATTGCTCTGGCGGCCTTTGCACGGGAACGAGCGTATGGCCCTCAGGCCACGAACGCTCCAAGTTTAGATACAGGAGAAAATGGCCTTCGGGCGTGTGCCCTGCTCGTGCATCAATGTTCGTGCCCACATCCAAATACGTCATGTTTCCGGTGCTCCCGCCCGTGTAGACCGGCACCCGATTCCCCACACGCAGCTTTGCCCATTTCGGTGGCTCCGGAGCATCGGGGGCGTTTATGTATAGGGTGTAAGGAAGGCTTTTGGTTTTCTTGTCCCCGTCGTATTCGGTAAACACGATCGTGACTTTCACGGGCGTGGTCGAAACCTCGCTTTTCGGTTTATCCTCAGGCTTGGGTTTGTCTTGCGGCCGGCAAACCGGCGAAAGCATACCGAGCAATAGAAGTGAAGCAACATGAATCGGACTGAGTTTCATTTTTCCTCCACACTCATTCGATCTCTTGCTCAACCATTCGCTAATGCTTCTCGCCCGCACCATGCGACGTTTCCGTTTCCGTGCCCTCGAGCGGTTTGATCTCGATGTCAGGAATCTGCAAGGGGTCCACAGCTGCCAAGCCATCCTCTTTTTCCGGCACCTTAGCCAGCAGAGACGCGCCAAGATCACTTCGCTCATTGAGAACGCCAACTAATCGTGCAAAGGCTTCGCGCTCGTCCGGTGGAACGAGGACTTCCGGATTGCTAGACGCCGCGGAAGGGCTGCTGGTTGAATCTCGCAATGTGTGGGAACGATTGACGGGAATGGCGGCAATCTGAGTGCCCTCCGAAGAAGTCTCCTCACGATTTACACTCTTTGCGGGCGGCATCGATGCCGGGACAGTGACAGGGCCTTGTTTGGCGAGCTCTTCTCGCGCGGCGCGATGAGGCCGCGCCATCAGAAAAATCACCAACGCAAGAACCACGCCAGTACAAGCGAAAACGAGTTGCTGCACCCAACCGAGCCGGGGCGTGGCGACTTCCTCAAGCCGGGCACGGACACGGGGAAGCAGAGATAGCGGAATCTTCGCGTTGGCCGCGGCGTGAAGTCCGGTGTCGATCGCGGCAAAAAGAGACTGCTCTTGTCCGAATACAGCGCGGCAGGAAGCGCATTCTGCGAGATGCTCGCGCAGTTCTCCTGACGGCGCCGCGCCGCTTGCGGCAGCCTCGATTAGCGCGTCCTTATAGTGTTCGCATAGCATCGCAACTTCTCCGCTAATTTCTTTCGCGCAATAAAAATCCGCGACTTCACCGTACCGAGGGGAACACCCACCATGGAGGCAATTTCGTCGATCGTATGACCCTCCATGGCCGAGAGCAAAAGCACAAGACGTAATTTCTCCGGCAATTCCTCCAAGGCGCGCTCCAGGTGGCCTTGAAACTGCTTAGAAGCCGCAACATCCTCTACGGTGGCCGGCGGCGGAAGATGCGCCGGTTGGGACCACAGCGCTTCGCGACGGTCGCGGCGCTTTGCCGAGCGCAGCCGGTCGAGCGCAAGTCGAAACGAGATTCGCACCAGCCAACCGTTAAACCGGCTACGGTCGCGAAGACGTTCGAAGCTTTGGTAAGCCCGGAGCAGGGCTTCCTGGGCTACGTCTTCGGCATCGGCTGTGTTGCGCAGGACTGCGCGCGCGACGCGAAAGGCCAGCTGGCCGCATTCGGCAAGGCGCTCCTCGAACTCCCGCCGGGCATCCGCCTGAGCTGCCTCGCGCACCAACTCGCTCCTTGCCGTGCTGACTGGTTGGTTCAGAACCAGCTCCTGCATAGGATCCCTTCTAAACGTTCAAGCACCGGACAAAGCAAAGAGCTTCGTCCCCTTACAACTACCAGACGCCGCGGTACGGAATTTGGTTCACGGAGATGGTAACGCTCGGCGGGCCCAGGCTAAATCCCCAGTTGGCCCAGCAGGTCTTCGAGGTTGGCCTCGTTGACGACGACTTCGCCGGGCGGCTGCCCGTGGGGGCTGGACTGGACGACGCCATCATCAAAGGCCTTGAAGAGACGCATCTTGGCGACCGCGTATTCTTCAGAACTCGAGAGCGGGCGACCGTTTTCTGCGGCCCAGCCCTCGAGTGCCGATTGGTGGACGAAGATCTTGAAGAGAAAGGCAGTTTGCCGGTCCACCGAAACGGCGTAGGTGAACTCGCCGCCGGGGGTGCCGCCGCGTTGGGCACGATTGCCCTCAAAGAAGTAATACTGATACACGAAGCCGTCAGCGGCGGAATAGCTTTTGACGCGGCGGACGGCATCCGGGCGGGCCATGAGAGGGATTATTCGCGGGAGAGCGAGGGAAGTCAACGCGAGACGGCGGGGCCAAGGTGGACGGAAACGTAGGAAAGAGACGCCTTTGGCTTATCCTGGTGTAAGCCACGTTCCCCCAAACAACAAACCAGGTCCGAGTGATACCAGGAAAATCGGCTTGCGTTGCCGGGATTCTTCGTTTGCAGCGTTTTGTAGCGCCGCATGAAGCGCCGCGCCGCACATGGAAGAGCCCAGATTGCCGGAGGTGCGGCAAATGGGAGGAAATGTGCCAGGTGAGACGCCGCAGTGTTTTGCCAAAAGAGCCAGAAGCCGGGGATTCGGCTGGTGTGTCGCAAAGCTTCCGACCGACCTGCGGGAAATGCCGCTGCGCGCCTCCACTGCCGCAATGACTTTTTCCATGCGAGTGATCGCTGCGCGAGAGAGGGCTTCGCCATCGAATTTCACATCGAGACCGCCGTCCCGCTTGGGGGCAACGCAGATCGCGGCAGCGTATTGTCCCGCGCAGCCGAAAAGAAAATCGCCGAGCCGGTAACCAGGGCAGTCGTGGACATCTTCTTCGCGGCGCAGCAGGAAAGCGCTAGCGCCATCGCCGAAGAGGCCGCCGAATTCTCCGACGACGCGGGCCGGAGTAAGCACGCGGCTATGCATGTCGGCAGTGACCACGGCAACCGTCTTCGCCGCACCTGAGCCAATCAGGGATTGCGCGACCGCAAGCGCATTGAGCAACCCGAGGCACGCTCCGCCAACATCCAGCGCGCCACAGTTCTCTCGCGCCACCAATCGAGAATGCAGTTGCGCGGCAAGTGCCGGATAATCGTGATGCGTTTCGCTGGTGGCGATAATCCAGTCTAGCTCCTGCGCACCGCACGACGCGCAGCGCAGCGCATCCTCGAGAGAGCTCGCGCCGAGCGTCAATTCGTTTTCGCCGTCGGAGGCGTACGCGATCGTTTCGATGCCCGCCCGCTTGCGAAGCTTGCCGATGGGCATGGCAAACGTCCGGTCCACTTCCTCAGACGGTACGGTGTGTGAACCGATGAGAAACCCGGAAGAGACGACCAGGGCGGGCACTCGCTTCTTCCATTCGGTTTCCCAACCGGAAGCCGTCTTGGCCTTCATTTTGCGCTCCTCAACCTCCCGGTAAAAGCGCACCGAGGGCAAGATTTCTATCTTCTCCTAGAGGCCGAACACAGCCAAGTAGGGCGAGCTGCCAAGGCCTATCGAAACGCATCACCGCGCGTTAACACCTTTGCCGGGCGTGCAGTCATCGCATGGACCGGGTGAGGTGGGCGGACGGTCACGACACTAGGAGGATGGACCGGTGGCTTCCACCTGGACAAATGGAATTTCTCAAGCGGGCTTCGCCCATCCGGCAATCTGACGCTGCACCTGCTCCCGGAATTCCAGCGGGTGATAAATCTTTTCGAACGTCTCGGGAGTTCCTCCTGTGCCACGCACGATCACCGTGCCGTAGCCCAGCAACCGCCCCAAGGCGGGCTCATCCACGGCCACGCTTTCAATCCGTGAAAGAAGGATTTCCACGGTTCGGCGCTCGGCGATGCCCGTTTTGACGATCACCCTCTTGCTGGTCACGGCCATCTCCGTGGCATTGCGCCTCAAAATGCCAATGAAAAACAATGCGCCAGCGGCCACAACACACACCAGTGCACCAAAATAAACCGCTCCAGGAATGGAGTGGCCTTTCACTTTGCTCGCGAAGGAAGCCCAGACAGTTGGAATCGCGATGGCCAGTAACGCAAGCAGAATAGCGATGACCGTGTGGCCTGCCATGACAATCCAGTGCAGCTTGGTTTGGTACTGAATGGACTCGCCCGGGATAAGGTGCTGTTCGACGTAGCTCAAAGAAACTCCTTGAGAGGGCTGGCGCCGTTCTCAGACGCACGGGGCTGCCGTGAAATTATAACCGGACGCGTCGTCTTACCGACGGTGAAGAGATGTAACGGTAACGGTCAGAACTTGCTAGCGCTGACGGGATTGTCTACCTAACTCGAAGCTCAAGTGCCCTTCCTTCAGAACCTGTTTTCGGCAATCCATCTCTGAACCTGGTCCGCAACCGAAAAAAGTTTCGCGGGCTCGGCGGCATACCGGGCCTCCAGTTCGTAAGCATTCATTTCCAGCGGACTGGCTTCATAGCTGCCGCCGTTCAGGAAGCCTTTAACGTACTGGGCGGAGAATTGTGACAAACAGAGCTTCTGGTACTGGACGACGTGGACGAGTTCGTGGAACAGGAGCCTGTCGGTGAATGGCTGGTGGGAGACCACCGTGTCCGCGAAAGTGATGGCGGCCATATGCGCGAAATCCGGCAAAGAGGCTGCTTCGAAACCCAGCTTCATGAGTTTGCTGTAGAGCGGCGGATTGTTCACGTACTTCCCGGCGAGGACAACGAGCCGCGCCGGATCGAGAGCAGCCTCCGGAAAGAAGGAGCGCATGCCGTCCTTCTGGCCCAAGTCGAGAGGCGCTGCGCCGGGCCGGTAGGTCTGGCGCTGCTGTCCGATGTGCGTCTGGACTTGCTGAACAATCCATTGAATTTGAGGGTGTTGAGTGTTGGTAACCGCATCTTTTTTTGGACTATCATACGCAATTCCTTTTCGTTCATGCTGATCGGTTCCTTTAAGATGTGACGAATGATTTCAGGAAATCCATTCCGCTGGACTGGCCTGAGCACTTGGCCGTGGTTCGAGGGGGCGCAAATCCGCCAGCGTCTCCCAGAGGATTCTCAGGCCACTGGATGGCGTTTTACGCCGGCACTCTCGTGATTCTTTACTCCGCAGCGAAGGCAAACGCAAATGTCCGGCGCTGCATGAACGGGCACGCGGTTCCCGCGACGAATATCTGTTCGCGTTGCGGCAGGTCCGTGATGCACGCTTGACCATGCGATTCCCGTAGCTCTGGAGAATGAAGTCCATGAGCACCAAAGAAGAGCATAGAGCATTCGTTCTTACACGCCGCTTCATTCAGGCCGTGGATTATGCACGGCAGATACACACTGGCTGGCGCAAAGGGACGCACGTGCCCTATATGGCCCATCTGCTCGGAGTTGCTTCGCTGGTGATGGGAGAGAGCGGCCACGTTCCCTTTGCGGTGACGGAAGACATGGTAATCGCGGCGCTCCTGCATGACGCCGTGGAGGACGAGGGTGGCCTGCCCCGGCTGCAAGATATTGAAGCGAAGTTTGGCAAAGATGTAGCCAAAATTGTGAAGGGCGCTGCACCGATAGGTCCGAAGTTGACAGCGACAAGAAACAGGAATGGGGAGTGCGGAAGGAAGCGTACATTAAGCGGCTGCGCGAGGAACCTGACGAGTCGGAAGGAACGCTGCTCGTCTCAGCAGCAGACAAGCCGTACAACGCCCGCGCAATCCTTGAGGATTACAGGGAGGTCGGAGCGGAGATCTGGAAGCGGTTCAAGAGAGGGCGCGACCAGCAACTTTGGTACTTCGACGAGCTCATCAAGGTTTACGAAGAACGGTGCCGGAACTGGCGGATCGTGGAAGAACTCAAACGGATGGTCGCCGAACTCAGGAGAGTATCAGCTGGCGAAGCATCATGAAGCCCCTCTTCTACTGGTCAACCTTCAGTTTGCTTAATACTGAGGCGGGCGGAGCCTCATCCCCAGTTTTGGAGTTGGGCAACAGTGCGGGCAACAAGAGCGGAATTGCCCTCGCTTTTGTTGGTTTTTTGGTAGCGCTAACGGGAATCGAACCCGTATTTCGGCCTTGAAAGGGACAAGATAATTCTCAAAAACCGCGGATTTATTGGGGTTTTGACGATTCCAGATTTCCCGAGTTGTTGTAAGTTGTTGTATTTTGGTGCGGTGCCCAAATGGTGCAAGATTGGTGCAAGATTTCTCAAGCTATAGCCCCCAAAGCAAATCTTTGTTTGCCGTACTCGTTGAGCATTGCCATTGCGCTTTGATGCTCAGAGGCGTAACCCAAGAATTCAGTAATGAGCAGGGCTGCGAGAAATGCGATTAGCATCGTCTCTCGCACTAAGGTACAAACTTCATCGTCAGTGTAGCTCGAAACTATGTCCAATCCGCTCGCCTGTCTGACCAGTTGTTCTTTACCGCCGTGAGTGAATCCGTGCATGCAACTCAGATATCGGCTGTCAACGAGAGGCTCAAAAAGGGCGAGGGATGGATCGGGAACCGGTATTCAAAGAATGACGCCGGGGAGAAAGTACCCTCCAAATTCCTGTATTTCGCGTTCTACCAAGGTGGGGTACAGAAGTTCGTCAACACAAAGACGAATGATCCCGAGGCTGCGTATCGGCAGCTACTAGAAGCTCGGGGGTTGGTCGAGCAAGGCCAACGTCTTCTTCCCTCCGAGGTCGGACGGGTTCGCTACGAAGACTTGAAGCGTATCCTGCTGGATTACTACCGCACAGATAGACCAGCCAGCCTCTATCATCGGAAGACCGAAAACGGCGGTATCGAAGAATGCTTCCTCGGCATGGACAAGCTCAACACGTTCTTCAAACGTCTGCCGGTCACTGAAATTCGCGTACAAAAAATTAAGGCATACATCCAGTGGCGACGCAAAGAAGGCGATGCTGACGCGACCATTCGTCGTCAACGCGGGCATCTGCGCTTGGCGTTCAACCGTGCGTTCAAGGAAGAGGAGATCAACCGCAACGACGTACCGCCCTTTGAACTTCCCAAGGACTCAGACCCACGGGAAGGTTTTATCGAGCCCGACACTTTCGAGACCCTCCGAAATGCTTTCCCCGAGCACTTGCGACCGGCACTAACATTCCTGTATTACACGGGCGTTCGCATTGGGGCTGCTCAAAAAATCACTTGGAGCATGGTTTCGAACGACAACACTGAGATTGAAATGCCTCGGCGTGTAATCAAAAACAAGACGCCTCACAATGTTCCGTTGGTCGGTCCATTAAGCGCAGTTGCAGACGAATTACAGAAGCTGCGAAAGGGCTTTCCGAAGCCCACGGACAAGGTATTCTGCTTTCGCAATTTCAGGTTTACTTGGAATAAGGTGTGTGACAAATTGGGACTGGGAAAATTTGACAAGAAACTGCGCCATTATGAAGGTTTGAAACCTCACGACTTTCGTAGGTCGTGCGCGAGAAATCTGACTCTCGCGGGGGTTGACCGGCGAACTGCGATGAAAATCACAGGCCACAAAACTGAACACATCTTCGAGCGCTACAACATCAAAGTGAATGATGATGTCAAAGCAGCCCTCATCAAAGTCGGGCAGTTCAAACAGGCGTCGGTTACACCGATTGCTGAAAAGCCAGCCGCACGATAAACTGCTTGCGTGGCCCGGTAGAGTAACTGGTTAACTCGTCACCCTTTCAAGGTGAAGATTACGGGTTCGATTCCCGTCCGGGCTACCAATCTTCTTCCTCACGCAGCATCCCCGACTTTTGCCTTCTCAATGTAGCGGTCGAGGTCTAGACGGTCGATCAAATACCGCCTGCCATTCTGAACGTAGGGGATTCTGCGATGCTGAATCATATCCCGGACAACGTCGATAGACATCGAGAGATATGCAGCGGCGGATTTAGGTGTTAAAAGTCGAGGACCTACGATGGGAGTCAAAGCAGATGTGGAAATTACAGGAGGCTTCTTGAATCTCTTCTGGATTGGCATTGGGCACCAACTCAAAATTCCCGGTCGTCTGCCGCCGCGGAGTAGCAAAAGTCCCCTGCCTCACGGCACCGCCTTACTTATGACCAGCGAGCCCACAGACTCGCAAGGAGCAGTCAGAGGGTTCAGAGGGTTTTTTCAGCATACAATATGTATATAGTAGTATGGCAAGCACAAAATCTCACGACGTTGGGAGGGGTCGTTCTATCCAGCAAAGATAGAACGGGACTTCCGGACCGCGTGGCCGGCAGTCGCCAGTCCATCCTGGCCATAACTTCAGGGTTGCCCGTGATACGGGAGCTACGAGATGAGGATTGCGCCGTCGGTTCGGCTGCGGTCGCTCTTATCTCTCGATGAACTTTTGGACAAGATCGGCAACGATCAATCCACTTCGGCTATTGAGGTGGACGCCGTCCGTGTGAAAGCTCCAGCCATTGATCCGGGCGACTTCGTCAGGGCTCTTGCGCAACACCAGAGTGCGAAAAGCATCACGATAGAACGGAAGAAACGCAAACTCCGTGAAAGCGCGACCCGATGATTTCATAATTTGCGCAAGCATCGCCTCATGGAGGGGAATATAGTCAGTGCCCTCTTCTTGGACAATTCCTCTGATGATGGCCCTGAACTCTTCAATGCGTCGGTTGAGTTCACTCTGGAAGTGGTTCGTGGATGCTGGGTCTTCTCCGATCGGAGGCAACGAACAGAGGCCCGTGGTGCGTGAGGTTTCAGCCTTCGCACGCCGTACGATTGTCTGAAGGTTTTCACGGAACCATTCGGGTGATGGATCGCGCGGGAGCCGCTTAGAGATTCGAAAAAAAGTTCTGGCCTTGGCAGAAACCAAGGCCAGAACATCATTTCCACCGATGAAGACCACTATCTTTTTCGGGCAGGATGCTATTACATCGGTAAGGCGCTGGAGGGCATTATACGCAAGATCGCCTCCCACTCCGAAGTTACGAAATACGAAGCGCCCTTCGCCGAGTCTCCGTTGCAGTTCGATAATCCAGTTGAACGCTTGCCCTTTTCCTGCCGTACTACTGGAACCGAGACATGCCACGATTGATGGTTGTTGTCTCGTGGCGTGGGGCGGTTCAATCGGCTCCGGGGGCTTTTCCGGGCTAATCATGCGTTTCCTACATAGAGTGGATTAACGAATTCCGCTATGAGAATAAAGCATATTTGTTGGATTGTTGGCCAACCGGAAGTTGGCAGGAAACGGGGTTGTGGGAAATGACCTTACAGACGACCAACTATCTCACAACAGGGGTTCAGCCCATCAAGCAGAACTAAGAAGGCTGCACCTCGACCAAATTCGGCGGCTAGGTATTGACTCGTTTAGGAAGGGATTTGACCGACCGCATTCACGGGAACAAAACCACCGTTTTCGAACTTGAACCCGTACTTCAATATTCTGGCATTGATGATGGCAGTTCCTCTTTCGACTTCTCCGTCAGTCGGGGGATTGGTTTTGCCCAGTTGGCGCGACAGGGCCTCTGCAAGCCAACCAATCATGCGTTCTTTTCTTGCAGCATCGAAAGTGCTCCACTGACCATCTATAGCGCTCAAGATAGGTGCTCGTTGAATGCCACCATCTGTTAGGCCGTCCGGTATCATTCCCAAATCAAAACCAGCTTCACCGGCAACTCTTCGGAGTAGGCCGGAGCGTAGTTCTTGAAGCATCATTCTGAGCGTAAATGCCGTGCAGTGCTTCCTCAGGCATTAAGTTGCGCACGTCGCAGCTCCATTCAATCGTGACTCATACGTCCTCATCCACGCTCACCAGTAACTCATCACCACTGATCTCCGCGAACCCCGTTTAGTGCCAAGCGAGTTTGTACTTGATGATGGCCTCGTCGCCAGGCTTAAGGTCATTGAACTCTGCGACTAGCGCACCGCCGTATAGCGATAACCCTGGCCGCATCGAGCCATTGTTTTCGCCTATTTTGCATTTGGAACGCACGATTGCCCGGTTTGCGCGGTACAGAATGGCGCAATCGGAAGGCTGCGTTACTAGGAGTTTGTCTGACCGAGAGTCCACTACGATCACGAGATGGTCTACGTAGTCGGATGTGTTCTCGTACGCCCAGTAATCTTCGCCGTTGCTGAATTCGATGTTTTGTAAGTTTCGCAACGGACCCGGCCAATCGAATTCGTACTGAACACCTGTTCCGAGCAACAGCGTGTCTCCGCGCGCTCCCTGAAACGTAAGCTCCCGGCGGTCCTCGAAAGGCAATGTACCTTCCGACTCTCGAATCGCGTTTGCGCCTATGACGCCCAACCCGTGGACCGATGGACTTCGCTCGTACGTCGGAATAAGAACCTCAGTAAACGTGGAATCCTTCGGCGTAATGTTTTGGTTCAACCTAGTCCAATAAAAGAATCGACTGGTCGCGAGCACACCCTGATGTCCTTCCCTTTCCGCGGCTGGTTCCAGAACAACATACCGCATTACTCGCGTCAGTCTGTACGGTCGGCCGGTAAGTACTTGATCGACGCGGGGACTGCGGATGGATTCGAACACGAACGGTCGCAGTACTTTCTGCGTCGCAAAGAGAAAGAGAAGGACGAACGCAATTAGGAACCATGGGACGGGAAAGGTTCGGTCCTTCGGATTGAACAGCCCCAAGCGCCGTCTCTGGGAGTTCTCTAGTTCTGTTGATTGTTCCTGAATTGTCGCGGGACTAAGTGGCGGGCCAAGCTCAGTTACCGACCAAACGAATCTAACGTCTCGTATGCGAGCAAGGCTGCCGGTCAGCGCCTTGTACGCCACAGTGTAACCGTGGCGTATGAGAAGATCGATCTCCAACTTAGTGAACTCGTCCAAATCCGTGCGGATAAGCTGTAGCCGACGGACAATTTCGCGAGGAGGGATTCCGTCTAAGAGATCCTCGCGCTTGTATTCTTGACGGTTCAACAGTTCATCGGCAATCGATATTTGTCGAACCGGCACCGATGTATCGGCTGCGTCTTCAATGAAGGCCGTCCGAAGAAGGTCCATTTGCACGTCGGTCACACGGGCGACGCGGCTAAAGACATTACCGCTCAGACCGGCTGCGTAATCGAACGGTGCCCCCGCATCGGACACGTAGAACGCTGGAGGAGGAACCTTCCCTGTTAAACCCAAAAAAAACTGGATTCCCAAATTGTCGTAGACTCCCCCGTCGGCGAGGGATGCTCCGGCTTCCCATTTCTTGCGTGGCTGCGCGAAGTCCTTCGCAGACAGCGCCCGCTCTGGAAACAATGCCGGAAATGCCGCTGAGCACGCTACAGCGTTCGAGAGCGAAAACGGGCCGACAGTCTATCGCTGTGGACGTTCCGTCGTCCAGCTCGGGCTTTCTGACATCAGGTAGGAAGGCTCCGCCGACGAAAGCCGCTGCAGTGCCATGCTTGAGATCAGTCACATTTAGAACAAGGATGGGTTTTTCATCGCCCTCTACAGCGGTGAGCAGAGCGTTCGAGTAGAGAAACTGATCGAGACAATGCTGAAATCGCCGGTGCCGCGGTAATGGCAATCTCCGTATAATCTGGCCCCGAACGTCAGCAGTAGTAATTGCGACGAGTTCTCGCGCTGCCTGGTCAAATATCGCTTCGTCGACACTGATGTAGCGGTGCCAATTCAGTACGAGGTGTGCGCCGATGATGCTACCACCGGACACGCAGGAGACTACACCGACTTCTTTGAGCCGGCCAAGTTGTCGAAACGCGGCTACCACACCCAGATGAAACAAGGTCGCCCTAAAACCGCCGCCCGAGAGTGCTAGGCCGATCTTAGAAGTCGCATTTGGATTCGTCGCTTGCATACTAGGCAGCGTGTTTCTGCTCGTGCTCATGTGCAAAGACAGGCGCGCAGTATACTCGAATTAGTGACTGTATCGCAAAATAACGCTCGTTCTTGCAGTGTTTACATATTCTGACGTAACAAGACGGTACGAACCCCGGGGGATTTGATCAGAGATCGAAACTCGTTTCTGGGAAACGCAAGCGGCATCGATCCAGTATTCACCGCCCAGCGTAATGTCCGACAATTAGCCTTCGCCAGCATCCTCCTTGACCACGCTTCGAGGATTCTTGTCCTCGCGCAAGCCGACAAACTTCGAATGTCGCAACCTATCGCCCTCGGTCCATTCTAGAAATTCAATCTGAGCAACAGCCTCTGGCCTCAACCAAACTGCTTTCTTCATCTTCTCAACGTTGAGTTCTTCCCCAAATCGTGATCGCCTCGTCTCCGGCAAATTAAAACCATTCAAAATCATAGCATTGTATTACTGTTAAGTGAATAAACAAATAAGTGACTGATGGGAAAGGGGATAGGGATGGCTGTAAGAGGGTCAAGAGTTCCATGTTGGGATCGGGGATTAAGTCGTTTGGATGCTCCGGGATAGAGGGGCTGATCAAAACTCAGGGACAAAAGACGCAGGCACAGAAATGCCCACCTTTTCAAAAACCAAACCCGAAAAGGTGGGCACCCGGCGAGCGTCTGCGCGTATGGTCGGGAATGCACCATCTTACTGCTGCAAGACGACGTAGACTTTATTGTCAAACCCGTCGACAATGGCGAAGTCGAGCCGGCCGTCGCCGTTGAAATCTGCGGTCACCATCGTACCTGGCTGGTTCACGATTACAGGGGATGTTGTTGCAGAGAACGTTCCATCTCCGTTCCCGAACAGGATAGTTACTGTGTTGTCGTTGAGGTTCACGACGGCAAGATCAAGCTCGCCGTCGCTGTTGAAGTCGCCCAGAACCTCCGTAAAGGGTCCGTGCCCCACGGGGACTGGCGAGCCTGAAGCGGCCTTGAACGTGCCATCTCCATTGCCGAGCAGGATGCTGACGATGTTTCCGATACCATCGCTCACAGCCAAATCTGCCTTGCCGTCGTTGTTGAAATCGGCCGCGACAATGCCAGTTGCAAAAAAACCCACAGGAATCGGTGAGCCTGGCGCAGGTGTGAATGTGCCGTCGCCATTGCCTAGCAGCACGACCACTCCACTGGGATGGGAAACAGTGACCGCCAGATCTAGGTTTCCGTCGCCGTTGAAGTCTCCCACGGTGACCGTCGCTGGATATGTTGCCGCTGCGGGTGGGTTGGGTGCCTGAGTGAATGTTCCATCGCCGTTCCCCAGCAGGATAGTGAGGCTGTTGGTGTAAGGGTTAGATACTGCTACATCCAGCTTGCCATCGCCGTTGAAGTCTCCCACCGCGAGGTAGCTCGGGCTCTGTCCCGCGGGGATCGGGTTACCCGCAGCAGGGGTAAACGTGCCGTCACCGTTGCCAAGGAAGACCGCCGCTGAGTTTGCGGACTGGCTGGTCGTAAGCAGATCCATCTTTCCGTCGCCGTTGAAGTCGCCCGCGCCCACGCTAAACGGCGAGGCCACCATGGGAATGGGGGAGCCGTTTGCGGTAGAGAACGTTCCGTCCCCTTTGCCCAAAAGGATGTTGATATCTGGTGCGGTGGCGTACGCACCGGCAACAGCAAGGTCGGGGATGCCGTCACCATTAAAGTCCGCCGAGACCATGTCCCCGAGGACGCCCCCCAAGGGGAAGGGCGAGCCGGCCGCCTGCACCAGCGCTAAGTTCGCTTCGCGCATTGCAATCGGAAAGTAAACTGGGTTGGAGCGCAGGCCCCCGCCCGGCGCGTTCGCCATTGTTATCGAAGCCGTGCCTGCCGTCGCGATATCGGCCGCCAGCACATCAGCGGTTAATCGATGTCCACTCACGAACGTGGTCGCCAGGGAAGCACCGTTGAACATAACGGTAGCGCTGGTCGCGAACCCCACGCCATTCACCGTCAGGGTGAACCCGGCTCCGCCTGGCGCGGCGCTAGGCGGGAGTAGCGGCTGCATCACCAATGGCACCTCCGCCAGGGCCACGCGGATCTTCAAAGAAGCGGCCTTCGTCGTATCGGCGGAGGGGGTGGCTGTAACTGTCGCCGTCTGCGGAGCAGTGATACTCGAAGGAGCGTTATAAGTTACTGATGTAGCTGATTGGTTGCTGAGAAAGCCGGACCCGCTGAGGCTCCAGGTGACCGCATTGTTGGAGGAACCCTGGACGGTTGCCACAATACCAACCGTCTGGTTCTGCTGGATTGTTTGCTGCTCCGCTGGCGTCAGGCTGACGGAAATCACCGGCGGAGGAAGGGAAGTCGGGCTCGAAGGGGAGCACCCACAAACGAGCACGATCACCATCAAGGCGGCGCTGGCTGGCAGAGCTCGTTGAGCGCGCTTCATCCCGCCTCCAGATACAATCTTCGATTCGGATGGCGACGGGCGAGTTGTATTGCGGCGAGATCGAGGTCGCTACGGGCGCGGCAGCGTCGAAACGAAGTGGCGTTTCCACCCCGCAAGCAAGTAAATCAAAAAATAGCCAAACTAGAACAACAACAATCACAGGAGGCAACACTTTTTCGTTGCAACGAGTTTCTTCCCCTGTCATATCTCGTACGAGATAACAACCCAGCGAAAGGAGTTGAGTCATGAGGAAGAATTCATTCTTTGGCATATCGTTTCTCGTTGCCGTAGCGGCCGTCTTTGCCGGGGTCCGTCTCCTGCCACACGCTAGAGTATGGCTGAAAGCGCACGCCGTTGTGGTTCCCTTTCACGTCATGAGAACTTACGCGGGCGCACAATCAGGAACTCAGATTACCTATTATGGTGGCCCCGTGATGGGGGGATCTACTAACGCCTATGTGGTGTACTACGGGAACTGGGCCTCGAGTTCCCAGAACATCGTAAACACTTGGCTGCAGCACCTCGGGGGTTCGGAGCTTTATAACATCAACACAACCTATTTTGATACGACCGGCGCCGAAGTGCGAAACATAGTCAACTACAACCCCGCGACAAACTCATACCTTGACAACTACTCTCTAGGGACAAACCTGACTGACGCCAACATTCAAACAGTTATCTCCAAATCACTTGCCATCAATGGGGGCACCCTGCCAACGGACGACAACGGTGCTTACTTTGTGCTGACCTCGCCCGATGTAAGTGAGACAGCTTTTGGCGCAACTTTCTGTGGAAGCTTCTGCGGTTACCACAATCCGTCCACGACCATCATCTCAGGCCATACGATCAAGTATTCCTTCGTGGGGAGTCCGGCAGCATGCCCTTCCGCTTGCGATGGAAATATCATTAACGGTGACAGCACCACGCCGAATGGCGACGTTGGTGCTGACGGTGCGATTAATGTGATGTTCCACGAACTCTCCGAAACCGTATCCGACCCTGTCATCACTGCTTGGGGCGAAGATGAGTCGGAAAACGGCGACCAGTGCAATTTCAACTTTGGCACGTTTAGTTCGCTTCCGCAGGCCGGCAACGGCGCTCACTACAATGTGACCTTCTGTTCCCGAACGTCGCGGAACGTTTTTCCCGTAGTAATGCTGACAGCTATCTCAATCGTTCGTCTGCTAACGCACAATTCACGCGAAAGGTCCCCAAGCGGGCATGAGGGGGCCCGACTCAGCTGATGGAAAACGGCGTTTAGGAGCAGTTGGTGTTTCTGTGACATGGAGATGCTCAATTCGGCGCGGACGCTATCGGAAGCTTATTTCGGCCCCCCATTATCTGTACCTTGCTTGGAATTCCAACCAAGTGTCCTTTCAGAGGTCATGACGTGGCGATCCTCGTCCATGCGGGCAAGTATCATCCTCTCTTCTACTATCGCGGGCGGACCCGGTTGGCTCGGCGACATAATCGGGAACGCGGTGTCGATAATCGTTTTCCTGGAGTTCACCGGAAGGGTGGCTGAGGGTTGATGTGGCTGCCGGTTGGGAGAGTGCCTACCGATGGCACTCGCATGGGACTTCCGGTTTGCAAGTCCACGGACCATCGAGCGGGAGCGTGGAGGCTGTTTTTTTGCCGTCAGCGTGGAGCGACGACGCGGGGAAGGTAAAGTAATCCATGCAGTCCGTCCATCGAGAGAGCCCCTGAAAGACGGGATAGGCGTTCACCTGAGAAAGGTACTATCGAAGTACTAGAGAATGTTTAAGTATAGAGTTAGATTATGGGACTGCGGATTCGGCTGTCTCGGCAAACGTTGGCGGTGCTGGATGCCCTACTGGGCCGTGCGGGGCAATGGCAGCACGGGTATTCGCTGAGCCAGAGCACTGGCATACCTTCCGGGACGCTTTATCCGATATTGATGCGGCTTGAAAAACTGCACTGGCTGGAGACGCGCTGGGAAGAAGTGAAAACGCCAGGGAGGCCGCCGCGACATCCTTACCGTCTTTCCGGAACGGCACGAGAGTGGGCGCGGGAAGAGATTCGGGCGGCACAGAAACGGCGCTTTTGGAAGCCGGCGGCAGCAGAGCACGAGGCATGAGCATGTCCGCACAAGAAAATTCGGTAACGGCGCGGTTTGCGCGATGGGCGCTGGGATGCGCGGTGCGTTATTGGCCCCAGGAGAATCGCGCGCGGGGGTTGGCGCTGGCGGCGGAGATTGATGAGACGAGGAGTGCATTTGAAACGGTGAGGTGGTCGTTCGGAGGAATTATGCTCTTCTCACGTTCGGTGGTTTCGGGTGCCTGGAAATGGATGAAACTTCCGGCGGGCAGCTCCCTTTCGGGCGGTGCGGTTGGGTCATCATGCAGGGACTCAAAATTGCGCGCTAGTGGCCGTTAAGGGGTTTTCAAAAGGGACTAAAACACTGAAGCCAACCCAAAGGTCGGCTTCGCTTCCTGCCCACTGAGGGACAGGGGGGATACACAACATATTATACTCCCTTGCCGAGTACTGTCAGGCGGCGGGCAGATGCCGAACCATGTGCTGTCACAGTCGTCTGTCATAGCTTGTCACAGTAATCTGTCACAGCTTGTCACAGTAGCGGCTGGTAGTATTTGGTGGGGTCAGTAGGACCGGTGCCGACCTCGCGCACTAGGCCCTTTTCAACCAGCAGTTTGAAGTCGCGCTGGAGCGTTCTTCTGTTCATCTTCAATTCCTCTTCGCATTGTGCCACTGTCGCTTTGCCTGCGGTGAGCAGATAACCGAGAATCGCGACGGGCCGCTCTTTCAATCCATTCTTCCGGGCCTTCGCCAGAATCACATCCTTGCGCATGACGTGCTCAGCAGTCATTTGAACGTCTCGCATCTGCGCGCCCAAGCCCTCTGTGAAGTATTCGAGCCAGCCAGTCATGTTCATTCCACGCTCGCGGACGCTCTGCAGCGCTTTGTAATAAGCGGGCCGGTCGCGGTCGTAATACTCGCTGATAGTGAAGAGCCGCTTGAAATCGTAACCTGTTCTGTAGAGGCAAAGGGTCGAAAGCAAGCGCGCTGAACGTCCGTTGCCGTCAACAAAGGGATGAATGTGAACGAGCTGAAACTGCGCGATGCCGGCCACAATGACCGGATGTATTTGTGTGTCCTTTCGCAGCCACGAGACAAAGTCAGTCATCATCTGTGGAACTTCGAGCGGTGGCGGCGGCGTATATGTCTTCTCCCCTGTGCGCAAGTTGACGATGTAATTTTGAATTTTGCGATATTCTCCCGGTGACGCCTTGTTTCCACGCACGCTTTGAACCAGGCGTTTGTGAATCTGGCGTATCAGCGCCTCAGTGATCGGCTCGCCGCTCTCCAAGTAACCTGAAACCAATTCAAATGCTTTCTTGTAGTTGAGGAGCTCTTGCGCATCATCCGGTCTAGCCCCTCGGACCTTTTGACCTGCGAGAATGCGCTCCGATTGTTCAAGCGTAAGTTGAGTGCCTTCGATATGCGTCGTATAGTGCGCCTCAAGCACGAGGGCGCGCTTTTGCATACCGGCAATCCAGTCCTCGGAAAGTTTGGCCGCGTCCAGAAATCCACGCGCCCGTTCGATCCTTGTCAACTCCGCCGTGATCGAATTCGTTATCTCAAATTGAGGTGTAAAGCTCATCTTTTGGGACACATCCGCACTCAATTGTAGTCCAGTAGTGCCCATCCGACCGCAAGACATAATCCAGAGCTAGGCCAAGCCTAACCGCCGAAGCAGATTCACGAGCCATTGCGCGTAAAGACAGCCATAGAAGCGGAGGTTGCGGATAGTTATACACTGTAGTAAGGAGCACGATGGAGATGAAAACGAAAATCGGTATTGTGGTTTTGCTCTGTCTGTTTGGCTTAGTTGGCTACGGCTCCTATAGCAAAGGCTACTCGGACGCTGCTTCAAGTGCTGCCACAGAGCACGCAACCGAATACGGAAACGATTGGAACGGCGACCCTTCCGTCAAGCATTCAGCCTCATATTCGCTCGGATATGCACGCGGGCACGGAGCCGGTTACGCGGAAACCCGTCAAAAAGATTTCGTCGAGTGTGGCGAAAAGCTAGCCCAACTTGCCGTAGAAACGAGAAACCCAAAAATTGCTGCCAGATTGATGGTAGACGGTTATGTTGTGCCATCGCAGTTAGAGGCAGCAGCAGCCCAATACAAACAAAAATAAGACGAATCGCGCTGAGCCTTTTCGTTCATCTTAAATTCAAACTGACCCACGACCCGGCGACGAGAACCTGAACGTGCTCGGCGGACAGGTGCTAGAATTCGCCACAGGCGCAAGTCATCTATGAGACAGAGAACCCGCTCGCTCCTCGTTGTCGCTGTCGGCTTCGCGCTTTTGTCCTTGAGCGAGGCGGGATGTGAAGACAAACGAGTAACGAATCTCGAACAACGCGTGAAACAACTGGAAGACCGCACGCGTCAACTTGGAGCGGAACGCACCAAGAGCACCAATGACGACGATGTCCGGCGATTGAAGCTAGAGAATTGCGTGGCAGACGCGAACGCGGATTTTCAAAGAAATTTGGAAAACAACGGGACTAAAGCTCGCAACGGTTCGTACAACGTTCCCGTGCCACTGCTAGAGCAGATGCAGAGACAGAAGCAATCCAAAATTGAAGAGTGCAAGATTCTTTACTCCAAGTAGCGACACACGCTGCTCACGAGTCGCTGCGGTCGTGGCAAGAGGAGGAGTCTACGTCAATGGCAGGGGAGAAACTTCCGCCACTCGAAGTATTCGATGCCCGAATTGTACAAGCTCCGATTCAGGGACTTCTTCGGGATATGGATTGTGAACTCGTGCGGCTTCTTAAGCAGTCGATGGCATCGCACGACATAGAAGCAGAGCGCAAGTTATCCCTCTTCTTGACTATGCTTCGCTTTACAAAAAACTCCTACGAAGCCGCGAGCTTTCTCTGCTCGGACGCAGACGACACCCCAAAACGTAAAAGGGAGTTCGTGTTGATACTTCCGCCCACGAACCGTCAGCTTCTCGATTTGCTTTTTACACTGGTGTTTATGCTGGATGATTTTCCAGCGCGTTCGATGGCTTACGAACTTTCTGGGTACCGCCAAGCGCGGGAAGAATACGACAAATTCCACGCAAGGTATGGTAGGCATCCCAAGGGGCAAGCGCACTTTCTCACTTTGCGGGAATGGTTGCCAACAATAGAGAAGTACCTTGCGATAACGACTGAACAGAAGGCTAACCCGACTCTCATCCCGCGCTGGTACGCGCCTTACAGGTTGATGAAGACGACTACCGGGAGCCAACCGTTCATGGAATTTTTAGAGAAGTGGCTCTACGGAGAAACATCAGCACAAGCTCACTTGAATGCTTCGGGCTTGTTCGCCGCTGGCGGCTTTCTGATCTCCGATTTGGCACCAGAAGACGAACGAAGAATGATCGCGGAACAAAACTTTGAGACGTACAAATTCAGACACTTTTCGCGCTCTCTCATCACGGTCTTGGCAATCGCGAGCGAAATCGACAGTTTCTGCCAGCTTAAGAACCGAGAGACCTTGACCCGTCTGTGGGTATTGCTCGGCGGACATGCGGGGGAGGCGGACGACGTGTACAAGCTTCGATATCAGTCGATGCTGGCTTAGCATTCTCGGGAAGATGCCACGGTCTTACGGTCGCCAGAGCGCAACACCGGAAGCAGCGACAGTCTGTCATCATCCGTACAAGCAGAGCTAGAAGGAGATCCGGGATGAAGAACATTTTCGCATTTACAGTCGTTTTGCTCTTTGTGGCAACAGCCTCAGCACAAACAGCCCCGATAAAAATCCGAGTGATCTACGACACGGCAGATGCAAGTTCGTCGGCCGTGACTCCGCTCCTGATCCAGAAGATTGCAGCCCTCTCCAACCCACTCCAGCCTAGTGTAAATTATTAAAAATGCAGCAAGTCCTTTGTCTGGAGTCACCACAACTTCCTTGAAAGGGCCGCATGCTAACCGTTGCACCATAGCGCCACGCTTTGCGGGGTGGATATCTTATCTAGAATAAGAGAATTCTTCGGTACGGACAAGCAGCTCTGAGCAGGACTCCAACGAAGCTGCAATGCCGCCGGAAATCTTTTGCCAGTTCCCAATTTTGTTTTCGAAGGGCTTTTCCGACATCAGGCCTGGCGATCCTGATACTCCTCCTGCCAGGCCATTTGGATCGCCTCGAGCTTGGATTCGTTCGATCCGGCGGGATCGCCAGTGAAGCCGGGGAGTTCGATGACCCACTTGTGCATGTCCGTGAAGCGCACGGTCAGCGGATCGGTGTCCGGATATTTGTCGGCCAGCGCGATGGCGATATCCTCAAAGTTGTCCCAGGTAAATGTCTGCGGCACGGGGCTTCTCCTTACAAACCTTGTCACCTTGAAGTCCTAGGGGTCCATCTTTGGTTACTATTACAACGATTGGCACGATCCCCACGCGGCATTCCTAGTGGTTTTCCATGGATCACCAGTTGCGACTCGTCGACCACGCTCTCCTTAGTGATCCGCTTCTTTCGCGTAATTCTTGTTCCAGTCGGGAATCTCCACCACGAT
>Ga0209804_1000273_pt1 | contig 45009 bp, 44 predicted proteins | sample GraSoiAngelo_139_FD_185896 | JGI IMG/M metagenome (GOLD analysis project Ga0209804, IMG submission 185896) | Grasslands soil microbial communities from the Angelo Coastal Reserve, California, USA - 14_0929_12_20cm (SPAdes) (version 2) | ecosystem: Environmental > Terrestrial > Soil > Grasslands ... | reverse complement strand
TGCTGATGGTACAGCTGGTCTCGGTGACCGGGGGCGGCAACGGCCTCAGGGACGTCCCCGCCCTCCAGATCGCCGGGATCCGCATGGCCACCGACCGCCAGTTCTATTATCTGATCTAGGCCCTCGCCCTGGGCAAGCTCCTCCTCGCCCGGAACATCACGTCGCACCGCACCGGGCGCGCGCTCCGCGCGATCCTCGGCAGCGAGGTCGCCGCGGCCGCGCTGGGGGTGGAAGTGTCGCGGTACAAGATGCAGGTCTTCGTCGCGAGCGCAGCCTACGCCGCGCTCGCCGGCGCCGTCTACGCCCACTACATCCGGTTCATCAGCCCCTCGCCCTTCGCGTTGTATGCCTCGCTGTTCTTCCTGATCATGGCCGTGGTCGGCGGCCTCACGAACATCTGGGGCGGGCTCTTCGGCGCGGCGGCGGTGACGGCGCTCGATCAGGTGATCCGCGCCCAGGTGCCTCGCGTCTTCCCGCGGGTGGGCGGCGAGTATCAGACCGCGCTCTACGGCGTCCTGCTGGTGGTGATCATGATCTTCTTCCCGCGCGGGCTCGTCCGTGGGGCGATCGACCTCCGGCGCGCGCCCGCGCATCCGCTGCCGGCGCCTGGGGGAACGGACGCGGAGCCGGCCGAGGAGTGGCGCGCGTGATCGCGGCGCTCCGGATCGCGGCCCTCTCCAGACGGTTCGGGGGGGTCGTCGCCGTCCGCGAGGTCGACGCGGACGTGGCCCCCCAGGAGATCGTCGCCGTCATCGGCCCGAACGGCGCGGGGAAGACGACCCTGTTCAACCTGATCACGGGGGTCCTGCCGCCGACCTCGGGGAACGTCTACTATCACGGACGGCGGATCACCGGGTGGCCCGCCTCGCGGATCGCGGCGCTCGGCGTCATCCGCACGTTTCAAAATCTCCTCATCTTCGGCGAGACCACCGTGGTGGAGAACGTGATGGCCGGCTGCCACCGCTGGACCCGCACCGGCCTGCTCGAGGCCGCGCTCGCCCTTCCCGCCGCGCGCCGGGAAGATCGGCAGGTCTACGACGCGGCGCGGGAAGCGCTCGCCTTCGTGGGGCTGGAGGGCCGCGAGCAGGTCCCGGCGCGCGACCTGCCCTTCGGCCAGCAGCGCCTGCTGGAGATCGCCCGCGCGCTCGCCGCGCGCCCCGCAGTACTCCTCCTGGATGAGCCGACGGCGGGGCTGAGCGCGCCCGAGGCCCGCAGCCTGGTGGCCCTGATGCGGCGCCTCCGCGCCGGCGGGGTCACGTTTGTCGTCATCGAGCACAACATGGACGTCGTCATGGACGCCGCCGACCGCGTGATCGTCCTGGACTACGGGGAAAAAATCGCCGAGGGACCGCCGCAGGCAGTGCAGCGCGACCCCCGGGTGATCGCCGCATACCTCGGGGAGGAGGACACCGCCCCGCAAGGCGCGGGGCCCGCCGCGGCGCCGACCCTGGAGACCCGCCCATGACGACGGCCCCGCTCCTCTCGGTGTCCGGGCTCGTCGCACGGCGCGGCGGCGTCGAGGTCCTCCACGGGATCGATCTGGAAGCGCGGGCCGGCGCGATCCTGGCGATCATCGGCCCCAACGGAGCGGGGAAGTCCACCCTCCTCGGGACGATCGCCGGCGCCTACCCGGCGTCCGCCGGCGCGATCGTCCTGGACGGCCGGCCGATCACCGGGCTCCCCGCGGAGGAGATCGTGCGGCTGGGGATCAGCCTCGTCCCGGAGCGCCGGCAGATCTTCAGCACGCTGACCGTCCGCCAAAACCTGCTCCTCGGCGGCTACCACCGGTACTGGCGCCACCGCGCCGCCGTGCGCGCCGACGTTTCTCGTCCCCGGGCGATCTTCCCCAGGCTCGCCGTCCTTGACCGCCGGACGGGCGGCACCCTGAGCGGCGGCGAGCAGCAGATGCTGGCGATCGGGCGCGGGCTGATGTCCCGTCCCCGCGTCTTGCTCCTGGATGAGCCCTCGCTGGGGCTCGCGCCCCTCCTGGTCCGCGAGATCGTCCACGCCCTGGAGCGCCTGCGCCGGGCGGAAGGGCTCACCGTCGTGCTGGTCGAGCAGAACGTCAAGGCGGCGATGGCGATTGCCGACAACGTCTGCGTGATGGAGCGGGGCCGGATTGTGCTCCGGGGCACCCCGAGCGATCTGCTCGCCCATCCGGGGATCAAGTCGGCCTACCTGGGCAAAGGCTATGAGCTCGCAACCCCCGGAACCTGACACACCGGGCGGCCCGGCCCGAAGAGACCGGGCGCTCCGCATCGACGATCCCTCGCTCTTCGTGGACCGGACCCTGGAATCCATGGCGCGCGAGGACCTCATCGCCTACCAGTGGCAGCGTCTTTGGCCCGCGCTCGCCCGGATCGGGGAAAGCAACCCCTTCTATCGCCGGAAGTGGGACGCCGCCCGAATCGACCCGAGGGCGGTCCGGGACTGGACGCAGTTCCGCGGGCTGCCGTTCACGACGAAAGCGGAGCTCTCCCAGGACCAGGATGCGCATCCGCCGTTCGGCAGCAACCTGACTTATCCCCTCGACCGCTACATCCGCGTCCATCAGACCTCGGGCACGACCGGCCGGCCGATCCGGTGGCTGGATACGGCCGAGTCGTGGGACTGGTGGATCCGCTGCTGGACGTTCGTCTACCGCGCGGCCGGGGTGGGCGCCGGCGACCGCATCTTCGCCGCGTTCTCCTTTGGGCCGTTCATCGGATTCTGGGCGGGATTCGACGCCGCGCGGCGCATCGGCGCGCTCGCGATCCCGGGCGGAGGCCTGGACACCGCGCTGCGCATCAAGGCGCTGGTCGAGACCAGGGCGACGGTGCTCGTCTGCACGCCCTCCTACGCGCTGCGCCTGGCGGAGGCCGCCCGCGCGGCCGGAGTGGATCCCGCCTCGATCGGTGTGCGCGTCACGATTCACGCGGGCGAGCCGGGGGCCAGCATCGCGGCGACCCGCCGGCGGATCGAGGCGGCCTGGGGGGCGCGTTGCATCGACCACACCGGCCTGACCGAGGTCGGCGCCACGGGATTCACGTGCGCCGCCGGAGAGGTGCACCTGAACGAAAGCGAGTTCATCGTCGAGGTGCTGGATCCCGTGACCGGAGCCGCTGGGGCGTCGGGGGAGGGCGAGCTCATCCTGACCAATCTCGGGCGGGAGGGCTCCCCGGTGATCCGCTACCGGACCGGCGACCGGGTGCGCGTCCTCGACGCGCGGTGCGCCTGCGGGCGGACGTTTGCGCGGCTGGCGGGGGGCATCCTGGGCAGGGTCGACGACATGCTGGTCGTTCGCGGGATGAACGTCTTCCCCAGCGTGATCGAAGACGTGGTCCGCCGGTTCGACTGCGTGGATGAGTTTCGCCTGGAGGTGCGGCGGCGCGCGGAGATGACCGATCTGCGGGTGGTCGTCGAGGTGGATGAGCCGAAATGGGGGGCCGCGGTGGTGGCCGCGGCCCTGACCCAACTGCGTGATCAGCTGCGGCTGGCGTGCGGCATTCGCATCGACGCGGCGGCAGTCCCGGCGGGGGCCCTGCCGCGGTTCGACCTGAAGGCGAAGCGGGTCGTGCAGGTGGACTAACCCCGGCCTGGCGGAAGGTCAGCGAAACAGGTCGAGCGCCGGATCCCGCAGCAGCCTTCTCGCCTCGCCCTCCCCCTCGGCGACCGGGATGCCCCGGACCAGGACGGCGGGCATGCCCTCGTCGCACTGCCCCTGGAGGAGCGTCGCCGCGGCGGCCAGTTCGTCCGCCACGGCCTCGACCGAGGTCCGCATGGTGTAGCCGTAGCGGTCCGGGCGCCCCGCCAGGCTGTGGAGCGGCTCCAGGCCCGCGGCGCCGATGCACACCCCGACCGCGCCCTCCCGGTGCGGCCGGCCGTGGCTGTCGTTGATGATCACCCCGATCGACGCGTCGAACGCGGCGCGCACCGCCGCCCGGATGGCCCGGGCCGACGCATCCGGATCGCGCGGCAGCAGGCAGACCGCGTCGGGGCCGAACCCGACATTGCTGTGGTCCACGCCCGCGTTGGCGCAGATGAAGCCGAGCCGGTGCTCGGTAATCAGCACCCCCGCGTGGACGCGGACGATCCTGGTGGACTCCCGGAGGATGACCTCGACGAGCCGCGGATCCTTGCCCGCCTCGGGGGCCAGGCGGCGGGCCTCCTCCCCGGGCGTGACGCCGGCGAGATCGACCAGGCTGCCTTCGGCCTTGCTCACGACCTTCTGCGCCACCACCAGCACGTCGCCCGCAGCCGGCCGCAGCGAAGCGGCGTCGAGGGCCCGAACGAGCAGGTCGGGAAGCGACATTCCCGGCCGGACGTCGGGGATCCCCGGGACGGCGATCAGGGCCGCATCAGTCACGCGGGAGGACCAACGCGCCGGAGCGCGGGAAGCACGTCTTTGCCGAGCAGCCTGATGGTCGCTTCCTGGTCGACCGACGTGACCTGAATCGAGACGATATCCGCCCCCACCTCGACCAACGGGCGGTACACCTCGACCAGTTCCGCCGCGGTGCGGGCCCACGCGTACTTTCCGATGATCTCGCGCCGGTCCATCGAGTCGGCCCGGGCCCGCAGGACGGATGGGTCCACCTCATCGAGCCGGCCTTCCACCCGCAGCCCGCGCCAGGCCGCCAGGGCCTTCCACGCCTCGTCCTCGTCCCGGGCGAGAATCGACCACCGTTGCGCGACCACCGTTGGCTTCGGACGGTCCGCCTTCTGCGCGGCCCGTGAGAACGGGTCGATGACCTGCTCGCGCGCCTCCCGCGGCGCCTTCACGCTGACGATCAGCCCGTCGGCGATCCGGCCGGCCAGCGCCGCGGACTGCTCCCCGCCGGCCGCCATCCAGATGGGGACGCGGCCGAGCGGCGGGCTATAGAGCTTGGCCGCCCGCGTCCGGTAGAATTCTCCGGCGAAGTCGAGCTTCTCCCCATCCAGCAGCCGCCGCATGATCGGGACGGCCTCCGCCATGCGGGCGCGCCGTTCCTTGTTCCCGGGGAACTCCCAACCGAGCGGACGCTCGTTGATCCCTTCGCCGCTCCCGACGCCGAGCGCGAAGCGGCCGCCGGACAGCCGGTCCACGGTGGCCGCCGCCTGGGCGACCAATCCCGGATGATAGCGGAACAGGGGGCAGGTCACCGCGGTGGCGATCCGCGCGCGCCGCGTGCGCAGGGCCAGCGCCCCGAGCAGGCTCCAGGCGAAGGGCGAGGCGGAGAGATCGTCGACCCAGGGGTGGAAGTGGTCGGAGACCGTCAGCACGTCAAACCCTGCCGCCTCCGCCTGAACGGCATGGTCGAGGAGCGCCTGGGGCTGGAATTGTTCGGTGCCTAAAAAGTAGGCAAAATCAGGCATCCCGCCCCCCCGGCGTGGTGCTGCCGGCACGCGCCGCCGTGACCGTCAATGCGCGGGGATCGCGCTGCGGGCGAGCTCGCGTCCCGCATCGATGACCCGCCGCACCCCGGCCGCGTCGGACGCCACCGGCTGTAAAATGGGCAGCCGCACCCCGGCCTCCGCATAGGCGCCGAGGCGCCCCAGCACATCGTCCGGGGAGCCGGCCAGGGTAAACGCGTCGAGGAGCGCGTCGCCGATCTGCCCGCGCGCGCCCTCGAGGTCGCCCCGGAAGAACGGCTCCGCGATGCGCCGCTTGCTCTCGGGATCGACGCCGCTCTCGCGCAGCACGGCCTCGTCGATGACCGCAAACTGGTAGCTGACGAACGGGTCGCGCCGCATGGCGTCGCGCGCGGCGCGCCGGTCCGGGTCCACCGCGCAGAGGAGATAGGCCGCGACGTCCACGCCGTCCGGGTCGCGCTCCACGCGCGATGCGGCGGCGCGCACGCCGGCGATCAGCCGGCGGCACGAGGCGGGCGACTCCAGCGCGCGCGCCAGGTATCCGTCGCACACCTCGCCGGCGATGCGCAGCATTCCCGGCCTCCACCCGGCGAGGTAGATGGGAATGGTGTGCGCGGGGCGAACGGTGAGCGCGGCGTTCTGGAGCGAGAAGCGCCGCCCGGTGAACGTGATCTTCTCCCCCTGCCAGAGGCGGCGGATCAGCCCGATGCTCTCGCGCATCGCGCCGAGGGGACGATCATGGGAGATGCCTTGCTCATCGAGCCGGGCCGGATAGCCCGTCCCGAACCCGAGGATCGCCCGGCCGCCGCTCAGTTCATCGATCGTCGCCAGCGTGGACGCCACGAGGACCGGGTGCCGGGTAAACGGATTGACGCAGCCGGTCGCGAGCCCCAGCCGGTGCGTGGCGACGCCCACCGCGGTGAGATAGGTGGGGGCGTCCCGGTTCCAGTACGCCTCGTGCAGCCAGCAGGACTCGAACCCCTGGTCCTCCGCGGACCGGGCGAACTCCACGGCCGCGCGGACCGGCAGGGTGCCTCCCAGCCCCAGCGCGACCCGCGTCACGCCGGGACCGCCATCGCCACCGTGTAGCCGCTGAGATTCCAATAGCGCGCCGCCGCCGCCCCGATCGCGTCCGGGGTCACGCTCCGGATCAACCCTGGATACCGCAGCAGGTAGTCGAGCCCCAGGCCGAAGACCTCGATCTCCAGCAGCGCCTGCGCGACCCCGGCATCGGTCTCCAGGCGCAGGGCAAGCGATCCGATGACGTAGTTCTGGGCATCCGGCAGCTCCCCGTTCCGCACCGGCTCGCGCTGCAGGCCGCGGATCTCGCGGACGATTCCCTCCACCGTACGGTCGACGTTCTTCGGATTGACGCCCGCGCGCACCGCCCACGGGCCGGCCAGGAATCCGGCCTGGGCCTGGCTGTAGACGTAGTAGGCCAGGCCTTCCTTGTCCCGGAGCGTCGCGCCGAGCCGCCCCATCAGGCCGAGCCGCCCGAGGATGAGGTCGGCCAACATGCCCGCGTAGAAATCTTCGCTCATCCGGCTGAACCCCGGGACCCCGAGGACGATGTCGGCCTGGCTCTTTCCGGGAATCGCCAGCACCCGGCGCTGGACGGACGAGGCGGGACCGGCCTGTGGGGGCGCGATCGCCGCGATCGGGCCGCCCGCGCGCCGTCCGTTCCACAGCGCGCCGAGCTGTTCCAGAATCCGCGGGGCCGTCACCTCTCCGACGACCGTCAGGATCAGGCCGTTGGCCCGGTAGAGGCGGCGGTGGTACTCGATCAGGTCCTCCCGGGTGATGGCGCCGACGGTCTCCTCGTCGCCTTCCGGGGTCCGGTGGTGGGGATGCTCCGGAGGATAGGCCAAGGCCCGGAACGTCTTCTCCGCGGTGACCCGGGTGTCGAGGCGGCCCTCCCGGATGCCGGTGATGATCCGGGCGCGCTGCTTCTCGACCTCTTCGGCGGGGAATGTCGGCCGCTGCATCACCTCCGCCACCAGTTCGAGGACGCGCTCGGTGTCCTCCGCCAGGCATCGCGCCGACACCGTCACGCCTTCGAGATCCGCCCGCACGTTCAGGCTCGCCCCGAGGGAATCCAGGACGAGCGCGAGGTCCTGGGACGTGTACGCGGCGGTGCCGCGGGTGAGCATGGAGGCGGTGAAGAGCGCGAGTCCTTCGCGGCCGGGCGGATCGTACACCGCCCCCGCGCGGAGGTATCCCAGGACGGTCACGGCGGGATTGGCCCGCTTCTCACGGATCAACGCCACGGACCCATCGCCGAACGGCCGGCGCACCACGGACTCGGGCGTGATCGGAACGGCCGGTCCGCGTGTGCTGACGTTACGCATGCACCACCGCCTCCGGGACCCGCGCGGGCTCGGGGATGTACCAGCCGACCGTCCGGTTGACCTCGGCGAACACTTTGGCGGCCGCCCGCTGCATCGCCTCGGGGGTCACCGCGGTCACCCGGTCCAGGAACCGTGCGAGATACTCGCTGTCCGCCACGATCTCGCTGCTGCCGAGCAGGACCGCCTGCCCCGAGACGCCGTCGGCGGCGTAGACCCACTGGGCGCGGGCCTGCTTGTGCACCTTGTCGAGTTCCTCCGCGCCCACCGGCTCCTCGACCAGGCGCTGCAGCTCGGCGAGCACCGCCGCTTCGACGCGCTCCGGGGGGACGCCGGGCCGCAGCGCGGCGCCGATCTCGAAGAGCGTGGGGTCCAGCGTCGGACGGAAGGAGCTGCCGGCGTCGACGGTGAGCTGCCGTTCCACCAGCGCGCGATACAGCCGGCTGCTGCGCACGCCCATCGCCTCGCCGCCGAACACCCCGGGCCCTTTGAATCCTGAGAGCACACCGTCCAGCACCAGACAGGGGAAAAAGTCCGGATCCGTCGCGGCGGGCGCGTGAAACGCCATCTGGAGCTGCGGCACCGCCCCGCCTGGGCGCCGGACCATCACCCGGCGCTCGCCTTCCTGTGGAGGCTCCACGCTCCTCACCGGCGGCGGCTTCGGGCCGGGCGGAATGGGTTCGAACGCCTCTCGCACGCGGGCGAGCAGGGCCTGGCTGTCGAAGTCTCCCACCGCCACCAGGACGGCGTTGTTGGGAATGTAATAGGTCCGGTAGTGCCGGATCAGATCATCGCGCGTCATGGCCAGGAGGTCGCTCTTGTACCCGATGACCGCGTGCCGGTAGGTGTGCACCCGGTACGCCGCGGCTTCGACTTCTTCGTAGAGCGCGTACTCGGGGTTGTTCTCGGCCCCTTCGCGCTCCGAGATGATCACGGTGCGCTCGCTCTCGACTTCTTCAGGATCGAACAGCGAGTGGGTCATCCGGTCGGACTCGATCTGGATCCCCAGGCCGACGTGCTCGGCGGGCAGGGTTTCGAAGTACGCCGTAAAATCCTTCCAGGTGAATCCGTTCCAGCTGCCGCCGTGGCGGTTGACGAGACGGGAGAACTCTCCCTTCCCCAGCGTAGGCGTGCCCTTGAAGAGCATGTGCTCAACCCAGTGAGAGATGCCGGTGATACCCGGAACCTCGTTGCGGCTCCCGACCCGGTACCAGGCCCAGAAGGTCGCAACGGGAGCCGTGTGGACCTCGCGCAGCAGGACGACCAGGCCGTTGGACAGCACGCTTCGAGTTGTCGGCTCCATGCGGCTCCTCTCATTCTCCGTGACGCGGCCGGTCCGCGCCATCTTCCGGCGGGCAAAGCACGGCTCGGCGGGGCATCCCGGGATCGCCCTTCCTTTCGGCCCCATAGATATGCCCCCCTGCCATCGAGAACGGCGGGGGGAGGGAGATCTGTTCCCGGTATGGTGATCCACGCCATCACGTCTCCTGGCCTGTCCGAGCGAGAAATCAGGCGATTGAGAGAGCAGATTCTACGCCATCACCGTGTACGGTCAAAATCACACGCGTTGAGGTTTATCAGGGCGGTGGGGTACTGCTATGCGTTCACTCCAGGCCCCGGGAGGCTGCCGAGCCTCTTTGAGGTGCTCGACACCCGGAGCGAGGACCGGCGCTGGGCTTGGGCCTGGGACTGGAAGGAGGCGCTGCCGTCGGAGAAGCGGGTGTTCTACGGCCGGATCCTTGCGCGAAAGCCGACGTTCATCTCGTTGGAGTTTCTGCCGCACTTCTTCGCGCTCACCGGAAATGTGGGGGATCCGGACGACTACTCGCGGTTGTACGAAGCGGGCCGCCTCTCCGCGCTCGCGAAGCGGGTCTACGAGGTCGTTGCGGCCGGCGGGCCGCTGACGACCCGGCAGATCCGGGCGGCGGTGGAGCCCGACCGCAGGGGGAGCAGCGCGCGCCTCCTGAGGGCGCTCGCCGAACTGCAGCACCTGTTCCTGCTCGCCCGGACCGGCGAAGTGGGCGACAACCCGGGCAACTACGCCTTCGTCTGGGATCTGCTCGCGCGGTGGCTCCCCGACGTGGCCGGCCGGGCCGCCGGGATCTCGCACCGGGCCGCCGCGGCCGCAGTGCTCGGACAGTATGTGCGGATCACCGGGGCTCCGCGCCCGGAGGAGGCGGCGGCGCTGTTCGGGTGGCCGCCGTCCGTGCTCGCCGCCGCGGTCAACGACCTCCGCGGGGAGTCCGTGCTCGACCTGGCGCGCGGGCCCGATGGCGAGGATCGGCTGGTCCTGCGAACGACCCTGGCACGGCTCTCTGCGAGGTGATCGTGGATGCGCGTTGACCTGAACGTCGCCAATTTCGCCGCGCCCGGCGGGCCGGCCGGGCTGGCCGAGCATCTGGCGCGGGTGGCGCGCCGCGCCGAAGACGCCGGGTTCGAGAGCCTCTGGGTGTGGGATCACTTCTTCTGGGATCAAACCCCGATCGGTCCGGGCGTCACCGACCGTGAGATGATCGAAGCCTATACCACGCTGGGCTTCCTCGCCGGCGTCACCCGCACAATCAAGCTGGGCACCCTGGTCGCCTCCGCCACCTATCGCCATCCCGGCGTGTTGATCAAACAGGTCACCACCCTGGATGTGCTCTCGGGCGGCCGCGCCATCTTCGGCATCGGCGCCGGCTGGTTCGAGGAAGAGCATCGCGCGCTCGGCATCCCCTTCCCGGCCATGAAAGAGCGGTTCGAACGTCTCGAGGAGACCGTGCAGATCGCGCTGCTCATGTGGGGCGACGAAGGGCGCTACGATCGGGCCAAACCGTTTCTGGGCAGGCACTACCGGCTCGAGCGGACCCTCAACGTGCCCCAGGCGCTCCGGCGGCCGCGCCCGCCCATCTTGATCGGCGGCAGCGGCGAGCGTAAAACGCTGCGCCTGGTGGCTCAGTACGCGGACGCCTGCAACCTCAACGGCCGCTTCACCGCCGACCAACTCGCCCATAAACTGGAGGTGCTGCGGAGTCACTGCGAGCGGCTGGGCCGCTCCTACGACGCCATCGAGAAAACGCTGTATGCCCGCCTCCACGTCACCCAGACCGGTCACAGCGGCACCATGTCGACCTCGCAGGCCGTCGCCTATTGCCGGACGCTGGCCGACCTCGGCTTCGACACCCTGGTCCTGGTGGATGACACCTTCAATATCTACGACCCCGCCGCGCTCGATCTCTGGGCGAAGCTGATTCCGGCCATTCAGCGGATCCCCACGGCCGGGCGCTGATCGCTCGCGCGCCGGACTCCCCCGGCCGGCGTCAGGAAGGTGGTCCGACCGAGCCCCCCGAGGCTACGCCGCCCGCCGGATCGCGGCCTCCACTTCCTCGTACGCCGGCTCCACGCCGGGCTTGTCCGCGATCCACGTGTAGACGACCTTGCCGGACCTGTCGATGACAAAGACCGATCGCTTGGCGATGCCGTTGAGGAGCCCGCCCAGGAACGCGCCGTCGTACACGCCGTACGCCTTCATCGCCTCGTGGTTGAAATCGCTCAGCATCAACTGCTTGAGATTGAGCTGCTTGGCCCACTCGGCCAGGGTGAACGGAGTGTCGGCGCTGATCCCGATCACCTGGGCCTTCAACGAATCGAGCCTGGTGTAGTCGTCCCGGAACCGGCACATCTCCTTCGTGCACGTCCCCGTAAACGCCGCGGGGAAAAATGCGAGCACCGCCGTCTTGCCGCGGAACTCGCTGATCTTCACAGGCTTGCGCTCCCCGCTTACCAACGTCGCATCCGGCGCCTGCTGGCCTACCTCCACTGGCATCCCGGGCCTCCTTTGTAGCGCACATCTGGCTCGCACCGGGAGCACCGATCGGACGGCCTCCCGGCGCAACCTCGTCTTCCTTTAAGTATGGTACGCTAGAAGCTGATTGGTTTCATCCCAGCACCTCCAAGGAGGTCAACGATGGCAGCCGTCAGCCGGGCCGATGTGACATGGGAAGGCGACCTGTTGAAGGGCAGGGGCGCGGTCAGCGCCGCCACCAGCCGGGCCTTCAGCGCACTGCCGATCTCGTGGGCCGCGCGCAACGAGGCGACCGTGGGGAAGACGAGCCCCGAAGAGCTGATCGCGGCCGCCCACGCCGGCTGCTTTGCGATGGCGCTGTCCTTTGGGCTGGCCAACGCCGGGAAACCGCCGCAGAAACTCGAGGTCAGCGCGGCGGTGACCTTCGACAAGGTCGAGGCCGGCTTCCGGATCGTCTCGAGCGCGCTCACGGTGCGCGGCTGGGTGCCGGGGCTGGATGCCGAGGGCTTCCGGAAGGCCGCCGAAAGCGCGAAGGACGGGTGCCCGGTCTCCCAGGCGCTCAAGGGGAACGTCAGGCTCAGCATCGCGGCGACCCTGGCCGGTTGACGCCGCCTCGAGCCGCGCGGCCGCCGCGGGCGCGGCCGCCGCACTCCTCCCGCGGCCGGCGGGAGGCGCCGGCCAGGTCTCAGCGGGCGAGAAATCGGGCAAGATAGAAGCGTGGACATCTCGCAGACCCTCGTCAGCACAACGTCGATTGTTGCCGTGCTGTTCTATGGGGCCATCCTGTTCGACGGTGGGAGGGCGGCCTCGCGGCATATCCGGGCCGGGGAACCCCGGTGGGCCTGGGGAGCGACCCTGCTTGCCGTCGGCATCATCCTGGCCAACGAGATCGTGACGCGGTGGGAGCGCTGGCACAGCATCTTCGGGTGGCCTCCTCTGTTTGCCCCCACGCTGGCAGCCAGCCTGGCCTGGGCCGGGTGGGCGGAGATCCGACGCCAGGGCGCGCCGCCGGGATGGATGGGGTCAGGCACGGCGTTTTTCCTGTCGGGATCGCTGTTCAGCCAGTCGCTGCTCGGCGTGGGCGTGAAGTTTCACCCGCTGGTGGTCCCGCTGCTGGGCCTCGTTCTCGCGGTCGCCGTGGGCCTGATGGGGTGGGCGCTCTTGGAACGCACTCCCGTGCGCAGAACGCCTTGGGTCCTCAAGATCGCCTCCGGAAGTTTCGGACTGGGGTTGTGGCTCGTGGTCTCCACCTGGACCACGGTCTTCTCCATACGGTGGCATTAGCCGCCGGAGAGCCCCACGCTCCGGCTATCCCCGGAGGCCCGTCGTCCCGATCCCCTCGATGATCTGGCGCTGCGCCAGCAGGAAAGCGCCGGCCGTCGGCAGGACGACCATCACCGCCGCCGCCATCAAGAGGGTATAGTCCGTGCTCACGTTCTGAGAGAACGCGAGCAACCCCACCTGCACCGTCCGCATGTTGTCCGTCGAGGTCGCGACCAGCGGCCACAGCAGGTCGTTCCAGGCCCGGAGGAACGCCAGCAGCGCCACAACGGCGAGGCCCGGCCGGGAGAGCGGGACCACGATGCGCCGCAGGAAGTAGCCCGGCGGGCAGCCGTCCACCCGCGCCGCGTCCCACAAATGCCGGGGAATGCCCAGGAACACCTGGCGGAGCAGAAAGACCGACAGGACGCTGGCGCCCATGGGGATGATGAGCGCGAGAAAGGTATTGTACCAGTGCAGGGCGGTGATCACCACGAAGTTCGGGATCAGCGTGATCTCCGGCGGCACGAGGAGCGTCGCGATGAAAGCGCCGAAGAGGATCCGGCGCCCCGGAAACTCGAGAAAGGCGAAGGCATAGGCGGCCAGCGCCGAGGTCAGCGTGACGCAGGCCGCCACACCGGTTGACTGAATCAGCGAGTTGAGGAAGTACCGGGAGAACGGCGCTGCCGCCAGCGCGCGGGCGTAGTTCTGCCAGAGCCAGTCGTGGGGGACCAGCGCGGCCGGGAAGCGAATCGCCTCGACATTCGACTTGAGCGACGACGTCAGCATCCAGAGGAAGGGGAACGCGGTGACGGCTGCTCCCGAGAGGAGCAGGAGATGCGCCGCCGCCGTCCGCGAGATCCGCACCGGTCCCTATCCGCCGAGGTAGTGGACACGGCGCTCGCCGATCCGCATCTGCAGGGCCGTCAGCGCCAGCAGAATCGCGAACACGACGAACGCCGCGGCCGTCGCGTACCCGACCCGGAACTCCGTGTAGAACGTCGTGAAGATGAACAGGGTGACCACCCGGGTCGTCCCCAGCGGCCCCCCCGCCTCCGCGCCGCCGCTGACCCCGCCCCCCGTCAGCGTGTAGACGATCGCAAACGACTGAACGGCGCCGATCGTCGCGACCACGGCCAGGAAGAACGTTGTCGGGGAAACCAGGGGAAGCGTGATCCGGCGCAGGAGCCCAAAGCCCCCGGCCCCATCCAGGCGCGCGGCCTCGTGGATCTCGGTGGGGATCGCCGTGAGGCCTGCCAGGTAGACGACGGCGTGGAAGCCCGTGTAGTACCAGATGGTGACGGCCGTGACGCACACCAGCGCCAGCGACGGACCCGCCGCGAAGAGCCCCCGGCCGAAGTGCAGGAGCGCCAGGATGCTCCGCGGCTCGAGCAGCCACCGCGGGGTCGGGAGGTGCAGGACGCGCAGCAGCGCGTTGAGCAGCCCAAAGTTGGCGTTGAAGATCCACGACCACACCAGACCCATTGCCACCATCGAGGTGATGTACGGCAGGAAGTAGACGAGGCGATAGGCGGCGCGGCCGTGGATCCTCTGGCTGAGCAGATAGGCGACCGTGAAGCCGAGCACGATCTCGGCCGGCACGACACCGATCACGTAGTAGGTGGTCACGAGGAGCGCCCGCCAGAAGTCGGCGTCGTGCAGGAGGGCCCGGTAGTTGGACAGACCGACGAAGGCCTCCCGGGTGAGGCCCCAGCGAAACAGGGACACATACGCGCCGTAGAACAGTGGATAGATGTGGAAGGCGGCCAGCAGCACCGCCGCGGGAGCCAGGTAGAGGTAACCGGCGAGGCGCCCGCGGCCCGGGCGCCCGCGGAGGCGCGCCGCAGCGGAGACCCCGGTGAGGACCATCAGCCGCGGAGGATCGCGTTCGCTTTTGCGGCGGCTTCCTGCAGCGCGTCCCTCGGAGCCTGCAGCCCCACGACCGCCTTCGTGATGGCGTCCTGGAGCAGGGGATCGATCCGCACCCAGGCGGCGACATTGTCCGGCATGGGGTGCGCGTAGTCCAGCGACTCGAGCGCGGCCCGCTGGCGGGGATCCCTCGCGAACAGGTCCCGCATCGGGGGCATGGCGAGCGCCGACCTCCGGAGGGGCAGGTAGTGGGACCGCGCCGCCCACAACGCCGTCTGCTCCGGCTCGGCCCACCACTTGAAGAAGGCCCACGCTCCGGCCTGCGCCTCCGGCCTGGCCTTGGCGAAGATCACCCCGTTGCTGCCGAACAGAATCGTCGCCTTGTTCGCGCCGGCGGGCAGCGGCGCAACCCCGAGATCCCACGCGCCCTTGAGGTCCTGCTGAATGTACTGCTGGGATACGATCGTAGACACCGCGAAGCAGATCTTCTGGGCGACAAGATCGTTCTGCCAGTCGAACTGCTTGGTCAGGTACATGATCTTCCGGTCGTACAGGTCCTTCAGGAAGGCCAGCGCGCGCACCCCGGCCTCGGCGTGGAACAACACCGAGGTATCGTCCATGCTGAGCAGCCTGCCGCCGTTCTGGTAGAGGAGGGCGGCGAACAGTTCGCTCCCGGGGGTCCATCCCATCCCGGCCGCGACCGCCCCGGCCCGCATCGCCTTCTCGGACGCGGCGGCGACGTCATCCCAGGTCCTGGGCACATCGAGGCCCAGGGACTTCAGCATCGTGCCGTTGTAGTAGAAGACCAGCACGGACTTGTTGAACGGCCACGAGACCAGCGCGGCCTTGTGCTCGACCCGGTAGGTGTTGTCCTCGCGGAACCCCGGGAAGATGTCGGCCAGGCTCGATCTGGAGAGACCGTCGGGACCGTCGGCGAACCGCTGGACGGGCACCAGCAGGCCCGCCCGCAGGTACGCGGCCACAGCCCCGTAGGCGCCGGCCTGGGCCGCGTCGGGTTGGGCGCCCGCCGCGACCGAGCTCATGATCTTCTGGTTGAGGGCGGTGTAGTTCCCCACGAACTCCGGCTGGAGTCGATACGTCGGGTGCGAGGCGTTGAACTGTCCGGCGAGATCGGACAGGATGGTCCCGAGCGGGCCCGAGTTCGCATGCCAGAACGCCACCGGCACCGGGGCGTCCGCAGCGGCCGCGGACCCGCCGCTCCCGCGCGGCGCGATCCAACCGTCGAGCGCCAGGCCTCCGGCGGCCCCGATGACGCGGCCCAGCAGCGCCCGGCGGCCCATCCGCGTGCCGTTGTCAAAGGCCATCGCAATGAGCAGATTTTGGTGCGCGCCGGGGATATCCTGCCGGCGGAGGAGGAGACCCTCCCCGGACAGTGAAGAGGAGAACCCGCCATGCGGCGATGCGCGGCGGCGATCCTCCTGCCTAGTCTTCTCCTCACCGGCTGCACGGTCGCGCTCGTCCCGGAGCACCAGGAGATCCCGCCGGAGGGCATCGATCTTGTGATCGAGATCTCCGGCTCCCCCGGGGTGACGTATCAGGGCTCGCTGGGGACGGGCAACGTCAACAAGTCGATCGAGGGCCAGATCCCGGCCGAGTTCACGGTGAAGACCGCGGTGGCGGCCGTCGTGAGCGTGACGAAAGAACAGGAGGACGGCGAACTGACCGTCCGCGTCCTTCGCGGCGGGCAGGAGGTGGCGCGGCGGACGACCACCGCGCCGTTCGGAACCGTGACCGTTGTCTACCGGATCGCCCGCTGACGTTACTTCGGCTGCATCTTCACGACGGCGTCGAGCGCATCGATCAGCTGCTTGTTCGTCTCTAACAGCGTCTTGACGACTGCGCCCGTCTGGTCCGTCGCCTTCACCATGACCTTCTCCATATCGTCCAGCTGCATCCGCTTCACGGCGTCCATTTGCGCGGCGAGGGCCTTATAGTCGCTCTCCGCCTGCTGTTGAGCCTTTCGGGCCGCCTCCAGCGCCGTCCGCGCCGCCTGCACGTCGGGGGTATCGGCGGCGACCGTGTGCGGGCTCAGCGCCACCGGGCCCGCCGTGAGCAGGGCCATGAGCACAATCACGGCGACCTTCCAGCATCGATTCTTCATCATCCACCTCCTCCGGGCGCCGGCCGCGCCCGTGCCGTCACCAGCTCTTCGTCACTTCGATCTGGTACACGGTGGCGTTGCTCAACTCGATCCCGGACGCGGGGCTCGTGATCACGGTGCCCCCGGCCACCGTGTAGGCGTTGTACGTGAGCTTTACCTCAATGTTGCTGTCCGGGAACATGAAGTCCAGGCCGAGCGAGGTCACGCTGTAGGGCGGGCCGCTCTTGTAGGCCCCCCATTCACCCAGCGCAAAAAATACCACGTTACTCGCCAGCCGGAGCTCGAGGCTTCCCCCAAGAGCGCCGAGGTTGTCGTTGATGTTGAACAGTTTGAAATCATCCGGAGTCAGAAACCCGCCCTGCGGGACCGTTCCGTCCGATCCGGGAATCGTGTAGGGATCGAGGTTCTTGTACCAGACGGTCAGGATCGGATGGAGGTCCATCCCGGCGAGTGTTTTGAGGTCGAACGCGGCCTCGGCATTGTAATAAGCTTGCGCGACATCGCCGGTCTGCGTGTAGCTGCCGTAGCTCACGGTGAGCGCCAGGCCGGGTCCGAGGTTCCCATCGAGGTCCAGGCTGAATCCGCTGCCGGTGGCGCAGTCGACGCTCGGGCAGACTCCCACGTCCGCGGCCTCCGCGATGTCGGCCCGGTAATTCGCTCCGAGCGTCAACCCCGGGAGGACCTGAGACTCCGCGCGCCCGCCCCACACCCGGCGGGTGGTGGACCGGTCGTCGAGGGCGTACTGGTAGAAGCCAAAGAGGCGCACCGGTCCGATCGAGGGCAGCCAGGTTTGGAATCCGTCCCGCTGGCCTTCGATGTCCACTTCGTTGAGGAGCAGCCCCAGGGGTCCCAGGCTGACCCGGTCGCGCCCGACCCGGAAGCGGAGATCCCGGACACCGAGCGTGTTGGGAAGGTCGAGATACAGCCGGTCGATCGTGATCAATGAGGCAGAATCGGACGGCGCCTTGGCCGACACGTCGGCGAAGAGGCCGACGTCCGGAGTCGGGGCCAGCGTGATGCAGACCTCCAACCCGGGCTCCGTGGTCTGGGGCATGCTCGCGCCGGGCCCGGTGTAGTTGCTGTTGCCCGGCGGAGCAGGCACAGCGGCATCGGCATACGTGAATGTCAGGGCGCCGGAGACCTGGAGGGGAATCGACCGATCGAGGGCCGGGTCGCATTTCGCCACCTCGCGCGCAAACGCTTCGCCGGCCGCCGCCAGAGCCGGTTTCGGGGTGCCCGCCAGGGCGCTCAGCGCGAGGACCGAAGCAGCCAGCGCGCCCGCGCCCCGAGGCATCAACCGCGCCCCCCTCGACTTCCAGCGTTGCACAAACACACCCCCCCTCACCCGCGTACGCGGCGCTGTGTGACTTAGTGAACTGCGCCGGCAGCGGGGCCTGAGAACGCACTCCGATCCCGCCCCAGCCGCAGGTACGTGGCGGGGACGACAAACAGGTTGAGCAGCGTGGACGTAACCAGGCCGCCCAGGATGACGATGGCCATCGGGTACTCGATCTCGTGCCCGGGGATGTCGCCGGCCACCACCAGGGGCACGAGGGCGAGCGCCGTTGCCGCCATGGTCATCAAGATCGGCCGGAGGCGTTCCCGCGCCCCGCGCAGGACCAGCCCGGGACCAAAGGCTTCGCCCTCATACACTTCCAGGTGGTGATAGTGACTCATCAGCATGATGCCGTTGCGCGCCACAATGCCCAACACCGTGAGGAATCCCACAAGCGACCCGAGTGAGATCAGGCGCCCCGTGGCGAACGCCGCCAGCACGCCGCCCACCAGGGCGGACGGCAGGGTCCAGAAGGTGAGCATGGCGAGGCGCCAGTGGCCGAAGGACGTCAGCAGGAGGGCGAAGATCACGATCACCGCGACCCCCGACAGGAGGAGGAGACCCTGCTGGGCCGCCTGCCGCTCGGCGTACTCGCCCGCCAGCTCCGCGTGGTACTCGAGCGGGAACTGGATGCGCCCGAGGGCGCGCTGGATGTCGCGCGCGACGGACCCGAGGTCACGCCCGCCCACGTCGGCCTCAACGGTAATGCGCCGCGACCGGTTTTCCCGGTTGATGATGTTCGGCATCGGCTGGATGCTGACGTCGGCCACCTCCGCCAGCGGCACGCGGCCGCCGCGGGGCGTGTCCATCGGAAGGTTGCGAACATCTTGCGGGCTCCGGCGCGATTCGGGCGTGCTCCACATCCAGAGATCGTACACCTTGTTGTCCCTGTGCACGTCGCTGACCTCGATCCCGGCCAGGAACGTCGCGGCCATCCGGCGGACATCACCCGGTTTGAGCCCATACCGTTCCTCTCTGGCGAGGTTCTCCTTGACCTGGACATGCGGGACGTCGATTTGGAACTCCTTGTGCACATCGACGAGGCCGGGGATCGGCGCCAGGGCCTCCCGAACCTCCTCCGCCTTGCTGCGGAGGACCTGCGCGTCTGGGCCAAAGATGTTCACGAGGATGGGATGGGTCGATCCCGTCAGCACTTCATCGATGCGCTCGTGGAGGTAGGTCTCCACATCGTGCAGGATCCCCGGGTAGCGGTCGATCGTGTCATGCAGGGCGTCGCGCGCCTTCTTGTAGTCGACCCCGGGATCGATGCTCACCCAGTTCTCGGCGGTGTTGACGCCGACGATTTCATCCGCCAGCACGGCGCGCCCGATGTGGGCGCCGACGCTGTGGACGCCGGGAACGGCCTGCAGCTCGCGGCCGATCTGCGTCGTGCTCCGGACCATTTCCGGAAGGGACGTGCCGGGCCTGGTCACCCAGTGGATCAGGAAGTTCGGCTCCTTGAACTCCGGAAACAGCGACTGCCCGAGGAACGGCAGCGCCGCGAGGCCGGCCAGCACCACGACCCCGGTGGCGGCAAACACCGCGCGCGGGCTGCGGATGGTCCACGCCAGCATCCTGTCGTAGCCGCGGTGCAGCCACGGGACGAGGGGGGACTCGCGCTGCTCCAGCGGCGCGCGGGACAGCACCATCAGGCTCAGGGCCGGCGTCAGAGTCAACGCGACCACCGTAGACGCCAGCACCGCCAGCGCATAGGAGACCGCCAGCGGCCGGAAGAACGAGCCCGTCAGACCGTACATGAAGAACACCGGCAGCAGCGCCGCGATCTCGATCAGCGACGCGTAGACGACGGCGCCCCGCACCTCGATCGTGGCCTCGAGCACGATCGCCGCGAGCGATTTGCCGCTCCCCTCCACGCGCGCCTGCCGCAGCCGCCGCAGGATGTTCTCGATGCCCACGATCGCGTCGTCGACGACGGCGCCGATGGCGATCACCAGCCCGGCCAGCACCATCACGTTGAGGGTCGCTCCGCGCAGATGCAGCACGAGCACGGCCATCATCAGCGACACCGGAATGATCGTGCAGCTCACCAGCGCCATCCGCCACTCGTTGAGGAACGCCAGAATCACCAGGGCCACGAGCAGCGCCCCGAGCAGCAGCGAGGTGGTGAGGTTGTGGACCGCCATCTCGATGAAGGTCGCCGGCCGGAAGATATTGGTGTCGAAGTCGATGCCGGGCAGACCGGGCTTCATGTTATTCAGCGCGGCTTCCGCCCCCCGGGTCACGTCCAGGGTGTTGCTCCAGGGGAACTTTTCCACGACGAGCAGGAGGCCGGGATGGCCGTTCACGACGGCGTCGCCGATGAGCGGCCAGGTATCCCACACCACATCGCCGAGGTCACCCAGGCGCAGCGGAGCGCCGTCGGGCCTCCTGTGGCTCCCGATGGTCACCCGCGCCAGGTCCTCGGGCCCAATGACGGGCAGGACGTGGCGGAGCTCGAGCCGCTGATTGGGGGTATCGAAAAACCCTCCCGTCAGGACCTTCCCGTTGGGGGTATATTTCAAGAGCCCGATTTCCAGGGCGTCCGAGCCGGCGTTCATGGCATCCTGCACCGAGACGTCGTAGGCGCGGAGCCGCTTCGGGTCGAGCTCGACGTTCATCTCTTTGACCCGTTCGCCCCAGATCGCCACATTGGCCACCCCGGGGACCTGCATCAGGCGGAACCGCAGCGTCCAGTAGGCGATCATGGAGAGATCCATCAGGGACTGCGTCTTGGAGGACATCCCGATCTTCAACACCCGGCTCGTCGATGAGAAGGGCGGCATCATCCACGAGATCCCGGAGGACAACGGCAGGGTCGGGATCACCTGGGCCAGGCGCTCCTGCACCCACTGCCGCGCCAGCAGGGGGTCGGTCCCCAGCTTGAAGATGAGGCGGACCGAGGCCAGCCCGGGCACCGACTGGGAGCGCATGACGTCGAGCCCGGGAGTCCCGGCGAACGACTGCTCGAGCTGGGTCGTGACCAGCTCTTCCACTTCGCTGGTGGACATGCCCTGGCCTTCGGTCTGCACCTCGACGATCGGCGGCGCGAACTCCGGAAAGACGTCGACCGGCATGTGGGGCACTTCGGCCAGGCCGAAGAGCACCAGCACCGCGGCAAGAAACACCACCAGGTGCCGAAACCGCAGGCTTCCTCCCACCATCCAGCGCATGGTTTTTACCTCACGCGGCGATCACGCAATCAGGCGCTGCCGCTATTGTTCGACCAATCCGCCGAACTCGGTCCCCACCAGCTCGGCCACACCGACCGCCGCCACCTTCGTGCCGGGGGTTGGCCCCTCCGACAGCACCACGCGGTCGCCGTCGATACGGTCGATGGTGACGCGGTCCCGGACGAAGACCAGGGGCTCGGGGTTGGTGTACACCCACGTTCGGCCGTGCACGTCGTAATACACCGCCCCGTAGGGGACGACCGTCTCCCGCCCCGCGCCGGATCCGTTCCCCGCGCCTTGGGCCTCACGAACCGAGGCCGTCTCGATGCCGAGCCGTTCGACCGCCTCCGCGGTCAAGGTGAGGCGATTGAGGTTCCCTGTCCCCAACGGCTCGACCTTGGCGGGCTCGCTTTGGCCGGCCGCCGCGACCGCGGGAACAGCACTCGGCCTGGCAACCTGCCCGCGCATTGCGATGGCTGCCGCCAAGACCACGAACAGGACAATGAACGGGACAGGGATGGTGAGCGCTTTCCTCCCGTTCGATTGCCCGGTGAACGTCCTTGGATCACGGATCATCTTGGTGAGACCTCCTTGTCCTGATTGATGCGGATTGCCGTCACGCGTTGCCTGTCGGCCCGGCGACGGCCACCGGGGGAAGATCGAGAACGGGTTCAGCGCTCCCCGCGCCAAAGCGCGCGTACAGGGAGGGCACAACGAACAGGTGGACCAGCGTCGAGGTCACGAGACCGCCCAGCACCACCAGGGCCATCGGGTACACGATCTCGAAGCCGGGAAGATTGCCGGAGAGGGCGAACGGCACGAACATCAATCCCGTCCCCAGCGCCGTCATCAGGATCGGGGCCAGCCGCTCCCGGGACCCGCGCACGACGAGCCCCAGACCGAAGGGCTCGCCGTCCGCCTCCTCGAGACGCTGCAGGTGACCGATCAGCGTCACGCCGTTCCGCGCCGCGATGCCGGCGACCGCGAGGAATCCGGCGAGCGAGCCGAGCGAGAGCGTCCCCCCGCCGCCCAGCGCCGCCAGCACCCCGCCCGCCAGGGCGGCCGGCCAGGTCAGGAGGGTCAGCGCCGCGAGGCGCCAGCTGCGGAAGGCCGCCTGCAGGAGGAGGAAGATCCCGATCACCGCGACCCCCGCGGCGATGAGCGTGCGCTGCCGGGCCTCCTGCCGCTGCTCGAACTCACCGAGCAGCACCGCGCGGTGTTCCAGCGGGAACTCGACGCTCAGGAGCGCATGTCTGACGTCCCGCGCGACGGAGCCGAGATCGCGTCCACGGACGTTGAACCCGACATCGATGCGGTCCGAGATAGATTCACGGTGGATGCTGGTCAGCGCCGGCTCGATGCGGGTATCGGCCACGTCTGCCAGACGCACGTGCCCGCCGCCCGGTGTGTCGATCAGAAGATTGCGAATCCCTGTCACGCTCTGCCGCGCCTCGGGCTTGCTCCACACCACCACGTTGAACACCTTCTGACCCTCGTACAGGCTGCCGGCTTGAATGCCGTTCACCAGCGTGGCCGCCTGACGGCGCACATCGCCCGGTGTGAGCCCATAGCGCGCCGCCCTGGCGAGGTCGACCTTGACCTCCATCTGGGGGGCCTCGACCAGGCGCTCGCTGTGCAGTCCCGCGACGCCGGCGATCCCCGCGATGGCCCGTTGCACGTCCTCCGCCTTGCGGCGGAGCGTCGGCCAATCGGGCCCGTAGAGGCGCACGACCATGTCGTCGTTCGATCCCGTCAGCACCTGTCTGAGCGACTCCTCCGTATACGTCTGCACGCGGTGCACGAGCCCCGGGTAGCCGCCGAGGGTCCGCTGGATCGCGGCCACCGTCGCGTCATAGCTGGCCGACGGATCGACGCTGACCCAGAGGGTGGCGGAGTTGATCCCGACCGCCTGGTCCCCCAGCACGGCCCGTCCAAAATGGGCGCCGAAGTTGCGAACCCCGGGAATGGCCTGCAGCTCGCGGCCGATCCGGGCCGTGATCCGCGCCATCTCCGGCTGGGACGTGGCGGTTGGGGCCTCCAGCTGGATCATGAGGTCCGGCTCTTTGAACGACGGCAGCAGCGACAGCCTGAGCAGCGGCATCGCCGCGAGGCCCGCCAGCGCGATCACCGCCGCGGCGGCGAAGATCGCGCCCGACCGGCGCACGGTCCACGCCAGCATCCTGTCGTACCCGCGCTGCAGCCACGGGATGAGGGCGGGCTCGCGCCGATCCAGGGCGGCGTCGGCGAGCAGCAGCAGGCTCAACGCCGGCGTCACGGTCAGCGCAGCCACGAGGGACGCCGCCACCGCCAGCAGATAAGAGACGGCGAGCGGCTGAATGAACGAGCCGAGCACGTCCTCGATGAACAGAACCGGCACCACCGCCAGCAGCAGGATCAGCGCCGCGAAGAGGATGACGCTGTGGGCCTCGAGCGAGGCGTCGAGCACGATGGCCGCAAGCCCCCTGCCGTCCCCCTCCGCGCGCGCCTGCCGCAGACGCCGGGTGATGTTCTCGACGACAACGACCGCGTCGTCGACAAGAACGCCAATGGCGATCACCAGCCCCGTCAACACCATCACGTTGAGGGTTTCACCGCGCAGGTGCAGGACGAACAGGGCGGCCGCCAGAGACGACAGGATCGCCGCGACGCCGACCAGCGTCGGACGCCAGTGCCCCAGGAACGCCAGGAGGATCAGCATCACGAGCAGGGCCCCCAGGAACAGCGCCCTGGCGTGCTGATCGATCGCCGTCTGAATGAACGTCGCCGGCCGGAAGACGGTGGAGTCCAGAGTCGCCCCGGAAAGGCCGGCCCGCAGCGCGCTGAGTTTTGCTTCGACCGCCCGGGTCACGTCCAGCGTATTGCTCCAGGGAAGCTTCTCGACGACGAGCAGAAACCCGGGCCCGCCCCTGAGGACGGCGTCCCCGATCAGCGGTTGATGGCTTTCCACCACCTGGCCGAGGTCACCCAGGCGCAGGGGCGAACCATCGCCCTTCTTTCGGTCGGACACCGTCACTTTGGCCAGGTCGGCCGCCGTGGAGATCGGCAGGACGTGCCGCACCTCGAACCGCTGCTGGGGGGTATCGAAAAAGCCGCCGGTCCCCGGCGTCGAGGCGGTCAGGAATGACAATGGCGAGACGAACATGGCGTTCCCGGTGGTCTCGACGACGTCGTCCAGCGTCACCCGGTGCTCCCGCAAACGCGCCTGATCGACCAGCACCTGCAGCTGCCGGTCCCGCTGGCCCCAGACGGAAACGTTAGAGACGCCGGGCACGGCCAGCAAGGCGGGTCTGATCGTCCACTGCGTGAGCACCCCCATCTCGATCGGGGACAGCGACTTCGAAGAAAACCCGACCAAAAGGACCCGGCTCGTGGCCGACTTGGGTGAGAGCATCGTCGGCGCCGATGACACGTTGGGCAGCATGAACGTGGACGTCAGGCGCTCCGACGTCAGCTGCCGCGCGCGCATGAAGTCGGTCCCGGGCTCGAAGTAGAGGGTGACGTTCGACATCCCGGGCACCGATGTTGAGCGGATCGTCCTCACCCAGGACACACCGGCCTCCAGTTCCTCGATGTTTAGGGAGACCAGATTCTCGACTTCGGGGGCGGACAGGCCGAGGGCTTCGGTCTGGATCTCGACATACGGCGGCGCGAACTCCGGGAGGACGTCCACCGGCATGCTGCGCAGCTGGGCGATGCCGAGAAACATCACCGCCGCGGCGATCACAGCCATTAGGAACCGAAGGTGCAGGCTCGACCCGACAATCCATCGCATCATCGCCGATCATCTCCGTACCGTGGCCGGAACGTCGACCCGCGCCAACCGTTGATCTCTTCGCTGGCAAATTACACGACCATAGGACACAATACTATCCGTCTTGCCGGAATCAGGTAATGGCATGGCGCGTATGAAAGGAAATTCAGTACCCAGTCCGCGCGATTCAGGCGCTTTATTTAATAGGCTGACGGGATTCGCCCATGGGGGATTGCCTGCTTGCCAAATCAAGGCCATTCTCGGAAGGCCCCGGGGAGGGATAGGGATGCGAAGGCAAGCCGGATAATACTGCTCAGATCTTCAGATGAATATCCTCATCTCGGGATCCCACGGACTGATCGGATCCGCCCTCGCCTCCTTGCTCGCCGGGCGGGGGCATCGGATTGTCCGGCTCGTGCGGGGTCTCCCCAACTCAGGTCCGCAGGAGGTCGGTTGGGATCCTCAGGCCCGGACGATCAACGGACGCGCACTGGAGGGCGTCGACGCCGCCATCCACCTGGCCGGGGAAAGCGTCGCCCGCGGGCGGTGGACGGCGGCAAAGAAGGCCCGCATCCGGGAGAGCCGCGTGGAAAGCACGCGCCTCCTGGCCCGGACCCTGGCCGGCCTGACCCGCGGGCCGCGAGTCCTGATCTGCGCCTCCGCGGTCGGATATTACGGGCACCGCGGGGATGAGATCCTGGTGGAAGAGAGCGCGGCGGGACAGGGCTTTCTTGCCGAGGTCTGTCTCGCTTGGGAAGCGGCCGCCGAGGCCGCACGGCAGGCAGGCATCCGGGTCGTGCACCTGAGGACCGGCCTCGTGCTCACCCCCACCGGCGGGGCGCTGGCCGCGCTGCTGCCGCTGTTCCGCCTCGGGCTCGGCGGGCGGTTCGGAAGCGGACGCCAGTGGATGAGCTGGATCACCCTCGATGACGAGGTCGAAGCCATCGCGCTCGCGTTAGGCCGGAATACGCTCCAGGGACCGGTCAATCTGGTGTCGCCTCATCCGGTCACCAACCAGGAGTTCACCAAAGCGCTGGCCCGGGTGCTCAAACGCCCCGCGGTGCTGGCGGTGCCCGGCGCCGCCCTCCGGGCCGTGATCGGCGAGGCAGCCGGCGAATTGCTCGGCAGCCAGCGCGCGCACCCCGCAAGACTGCTCGCGGAGGGGTACACGTTCCGCCACCCGGTGTTGGAAGCGGGGCTGCGCCACCTGCTCGCGGCGGGGCCGGCCCACTCAGCCTCCGCGTGACGGCAGGGGCTCTCCCGTGCCTCCGCGAAGTGAGCGTGCATGCGGATCGCGATCGCGAGCGACCATGCCGGCTATACGCTCAAGGAAGAGTTGAAGCGTATGCTCCGAGACCTGGGACACGAGGTCAGGGATTTCGGCACCCACTCGGCCGACCAGGTCGATTACCCCGACTTTATCGTCCCCGCGGCGGAAGCGGTCGCCTCGGCGCAGTGCGACCGCGGGATCGTGATCGGGGGCAGCGGCAACGGCGAGGCGATCGTCGCCAACAAGGTGCCGGGCGTGCGCTGCGCGCTGTGCTGGGAGAGTTACACCGCGCGGGTGGCCCGGGAGCACAACGACGCCAACGTCCTCTCCCTGGGGGCCCGGGTGATCGGCGTGGATATCGCGCGCGAGGCGGTGCGGACCTGGCTGGACGCATCCTTCGAGGGCGGCCGCCACCAAGTGCGCCTGGACAAAGTCAGGGCCGTGGAGGAACGCTACACGGGGCCGCGGATGAAGAAGAGCGAGCCGGCGCGGTAAGAACCAAGCTGCCGCGGGGCGCGACGACCGTTCCGCCGCGCTCGTTCATCGGCGCGGGCGGGCCGATGGCGGGTGGCCGCCCCCCCCGCTCAGGCCACGATGAAGATGCCGTGGGGGGAGCGGCCGGTCGGAAAGGTGTTGAGGATCTCGAGCGTTCGCGTGTTCACGACCGTCGTGGTATCCCCGAACCGGCCTGAGACCCACAGGCGAGACCCGTCGGGGCTGAGCATCGGCATATCCGGGCCCCCGGGAACCGGGAACTTCGCCACCACCCGCTGCGCCGGCACGTCGAACACGCTCGCGGTGTTCTCGTACCGATTGGTCACGTAAATAGTCCGGCCGTCGCTCGTCGCCACCAGCTCGTGGGCGCCCTTCCCGCTGTGCACCCTGCGGATCAACTTCCACTCGTCGGTGGCAAAGACGCTGATCGTCCCCACGTGGCTGGCCACAAACATGTAGTGTCCGTCGCGCGAGATCTGGATGCCCGCGGGCTGCGGGTCGACCCCGAGCCGGTGAGCCAGCGTCATGGACCGCGTGTCGATCACGGTCACGGTGTTCGAATGCTGGTTGGTGTTGACGAACCAGCGGCCGTCCGGCGAGAACCACATGTGGCTCGGCTGCCGGCCGGTCCGGACCCGCGTGAGCGTCCGAAAGGTCTCCCCATCGTGGATCTCCACGAAGTCGTAGCGATACGACACCTTGTACAGGTAGCGCCCGTCGTGGGTGAACAGGACGTTATAGGGGTCCAGGATCGGGATGCGGCGCCGCACGGCCAGGGTGGCGAGGTCGATCTCCAGCATCTCGTTGCTCGTGGTGTTGCACGAATACAGCGCCCGGCCGTCGCGCGTCCGGCGGAATTTGTGCGGTTCGCGCCCCACCTTAATGACGGAGACCGGCTCGAGGCGCTGCGCGTCGGCTACCGTCAGGGTGTCGCTCAGACTGTTGGCGATCAAGGCCACGGGCCGCCGCTCACCGTCTGGGACCGCGCCCGCGGAACCGGACGGCGCCCCGGCGGACAACACCGTTCCAGGACGGAGCGGGCCGATGGCGCCGGCCATGCCGGCGACGGCAAGCCCGCCGCGGCGAAGAAGGTCCCGCCGGGTGAGCGGGTGGAGGAGGTATGGACGGGCGGGCACGTTAGACACCTCCGGCCGTAAGGAGCAGATCTGTTCAAAACGCGATGAGGAAGCCGGGTACTCCCCCCAGCGCGACTCCAAACGTAAATTACCCAAGAATTCATGTCAAGACGCTCCAAGACGGCCGCACCATCCGTGTCAATCGGACCGCATGGCCTCCGGAGATTTGGACGAAGATCCAACCCACTCCAGCAGTTGGTTTCATCAGGGCTGCATGATGCCAGGAGGTTGCGGGCAGTTCCTGGTCAGGCACACCATCGCGCCCCGATGGTTTTGCACGATCGCCAGAAGTCGGGTGCAACATCGCACGCACAAATCTTTCACGGTCGAATAGTAGTTTACCTGAGTTGTTTAGCAGGAGTTTACCCAGGGATGTCGTAGGGAATTAACCGGAGGCCTCAGGTGGCGGTATCGGTTTGGTCCTCGCCCGGTCAGTTCGTGACGTTGGCCAAGAGAGGTGAGACCATGAGAGGCAAACTGCTTCTGATCCACTGGCGCGCCGGCGAAGCGGAACAACTGGCCCGCAATCTCCGCGCTGCGAAATGGTTAGTCGACATCGAGACTGAAGACGCCGCCCGGGCCGGCAGGCGCGTCGCCGAGCGGCCGCCCGACGCCGTGGTGATCTCGCTCGCCGCCGCACCCGAGCACGGTCTGGCAACGGCTACTACCCTGCGCGGCGGTTCAGCGGGGCGGTTTCGCATCGTCTTTGTGGATGGCGACGAGCACGCCCTCAGGACTGCAAAAGCGAGGATGCCCTTCGCGACCTTCACAACCTCGGGAGAGTTGCAGACCGCGCTCCGGCCTGGCAAAGCAGCGGGCTGGGGGTAAATCCGCTCAGACCTCGGGGAGGGTGCGCTCCGTCTGACCGGCCTGTTCGAGCAGCCGGGCCATCTCGCTGTAGGCCTCCCGTTCCTCCTGGAGGACCAGGTTGGTGACCTCCAGCCACCGGCGGTGCAGTTCCGAGGTCTCGGTCATCAGGGTGGCAAGCAACTGGGTCAGTGTCTGCCGGTCCTGTCCCAGGATGGCGGTGGCGGCCTGCTCGGTCAGCTCCCGGCGCCGTCCCATGAAGTCGGTCACCTGCATGCCGAAAACCTTGAGCACTTTGCGCGCCTCAAGGTCGTCCATTTGCGGCTCCTCCCGGTGCGCCAACACTCGGATTGAGGATTCCCCCTCCCCGGCCCAAAACCCTTGAAACGCGGGGACTCCCTGCGGGGGCTCCATACCAGACTGGGACTAACCGCAATCAGAGGTTGCCCCCTGCGGGGGCTCCTGACCATAGTGGAACAAACCGCAATCAGAGGTTGCTAGGGGTGCGTTGTGAGGTCGTCGACCTTATCCGCCGGCTTTACGCGGGCGCACTGGAACTCTTCCTTGGCCTTCCGGTTGTAGTCGAAGGCGGTCGAGCGGCACTGTTCCTCCTTGGCCACAAAGTACGGGAGCGCCGGTTGCCAGGTATCCGTGCAGAGGTCTGGCGTGAGATCGCCGCCACAATCCTCGAAGGTCTCGTCTTCATACCACACCATCCAGCCGGATTGCTGAGCGACTCCCGACGGTCCGGCTTCGTTGATCACTGCCAGGGAAGGGGTGGGCACTCCCATCGAGGAGAACAAGGCTCCAACAAGCAGCGTGAGAATCGCTCGCTTTGCCATGCGCTCCACCCCCCCTCCTACACCCGTCCGATAAGGAAAAGAGGGTACGCCCCGTGCGAGGTGCGGCTACCCTCTTCGGCAGCGCAGCCGGCCACTGTAGGTGTGGCCCTGTGCGCCCCCGGATCGTTCCGGGTTCACCTTTTCGAGAGGTCCTCTGTCACTATGATGTGTATACCGAGTTTCGGGAGGAAGAGGACATGGGCCCCGGCGGACCCCTCGCCGGCGGGGAGGGACCGTCGACGGAGGCAAGAGGGAGGATTCACGCCGGTTCCGCGGAGGATTGCGCGCGAGACGGCCCGCGCGGGCCCCGCCGCGGCATCGATTCTCGGGAGGACTCCGGGGCCCCAGGAGCAAATGGGCCGGTCGTGTCCACGACGATTGGCGGGGTCATTCTGGCCGGCGGCGAGAGCCGCCGGATGGGCCGGACGAAGGCCCTACTGTCGGTCGGGGGGACGACCCTGATCGAGGCGGTGATCGCCCGCCTGCGCGAGGCCTGTCCGGAGATCCTGATCGTCACCAACACGCCGGAACTCTACCGTCACCTCAGGGTCCGGATGGTGCCCGATGCCCTGCCCGGACGGCAGTCGCTCGTCGGGATCTACACGGGCATCCTCCACACGGGCGGGCCGGCGTTCGTGTGCGCCTGCGACATGCCGTTTCTCCATCCCCCGCTCATCAGGTACCTGGGCTCGCTTGCCGGCGGGGTCGACGCGGTGATCCCCAGGCACGGCGGGGAGTACGAGCCGCTGCACGCCGTGTACACTCCGGCCTGCCTGGACGCCATCCGGCGGTGCGCGCAGCGCCGGGGCCGCAATACGGGATTCCTCAGCGACGTACGGGTGCGGGTGGCCGAGGTGGAGGAGATCCGCCGGTTTGATCCGGACCTTCGCTCCTTCGTGAACGTGAACACCCCGGAGGACTACGCAAGCCTGCAGGAGGCCGCGCCCCGGCCGGCCGGATCGCGGTGATGATCGCGCTGCCGCTTAGGGAGACCCCGCCGCTCGTTTGAGCTCCGCGAGCACGCGCCCGAGCGCGTCGATTTCCCGGCCGTAGGTGGCGAAATCTCCGGCCCGCAGGGCCGCCTGCGCGCGCTCGTAGTGGGCGCTGGCCTCGGCGGCGAGCGCCGCGACGCGCTCACGGGGGACCGCGGGCGCGCCCCCAGACGGCGCCGCGGCGCCGGCGGGTCCGCTCCCCGCCGCAGCCTCGGAGGGCAGGCCGACGAAGATGCGGGCCAGCGCGGCCTCCAGCGTGGGCTCCATCGCGATCCGTGCGCCGTAGGCGACGATCACCCGCTTCAATTCCGGCAGCGCGCTGCCCGAGGCTTGAAGATAGAGGGGCTCGACGTAGAGGAGCGCGTCGGAGACCGGGATGACGAGCAGGTTGCCGCGGATGACCTGGGAGCCCTGCTGGTTCCACAAGGCCAGCTGGCTGGAGATCAACGGATCCTGGTTGATCCGGGCTTCGATCTGCATCGGACCGAACACCGTGCGGTCCTTTGGAAACCGGTAGACGAGCAACCGGCCGTAGTGCGGCATGTCGCTCCGCCCGGCCATCCAGGCCACCATGTTGTCCTTGCCCGCGGGGGTAAACGGGAGAATGAGCGCAAACTCCTCGCCCTGGGCGGGATCCAACCGCAGCGTGACGTAATAGGGCTCCAAGGGCTGGGCGGCGCCGGTGAACAGCTCATTGGGGAATACCCAGAGATCCTCCCGGTTGTAGAAGACCCGCGGATCTTTCATGTGAAACGTGGAGTACACCTGAGCCTGGAGCGTGAACAGGTCTTCGGGATACCGGAGGTGGGAGACGAGCGAAGGCGGAAGCGCCTCCATCGGCCGGAAGAGACCGGGAAAGATCCTGCCGTAGACCTGCACGAGCGGGTCCCGAGGATCCACGACGTAGAGGCGGGTCGTGCCGTCGTAGGCGTCCACAACGGCCTTCACGGAGTTGCGGATGTAGTTGAGCCCCCCCACCGGGCGCGAGTACGGATACCCGCCGCTGGTGGTGTAGGCGTCGACAATCCAGTACAGGCGGCCGTCGGCGAGCACCAGGTATGGATCGTGGTCCAGGGTCAGCATGGAAGCCAGATGGGCGACCCGCTCCATCACCTCGCGGTGAAAGACCACCCGGCTCTCGGCCGTCACATCGTTGCTGAGCAGCAGCTGCGATGCTCCGAACCGGGTCGCAAACGCGAGTTTCGCCAGGGGCGCGGAGAGGGACACCCCGCCGCTCCCCTCGTACGATGTGTATACGTTCTGGTCGCCCCGGGCGTAGTCCAGTTCCTTCGTGTGCGTCTTCACGATCACGTACTGATTGGCGAGCAGGCCATAGTACAACTCCGGCCGCTCGACGCGGAACCCGATGGGACTCTGCGGCGGGATGTCCTTGATATAGAACTCGGGCAGGCCCTCCGCGGTGAGCCGGTTCACCGGGTTCATCACCAGCCCGTAGCCGTGCGTGAACACGAGGTGGTCGTTGACCCACGTTCGCGCCTCGGCGGTGAGCCGTGAGATGTCGAGCTCCCGCGCCGAGAGCATCACCTGCTGCTCCCGCCCGTCGATCTGGTACCGGTCGATGCCCACGCTCGTAAACGTGTAGTACAGCCGCAGCCCCTGCAGCTGCAGGTACGTGCGCAGGAGAGGCCGGTAGTCCCACAGCCGGACGTTATCGAGGACCGCGCGGTTGGCCTGGACGCTCGCCGGGGTCAGGGTCTCGGTGGCGGGGAACGACTGCTCCTGCACCTGATCGAGGTTGTAGGCGTGGAGGGTCGCCTCGATGCTGTTCCGGATATAGGGCGCCTCCCGGTCGAGCTCGTTGGGGGTCACCTCGAACTGCTGGACGGCGGACGGGTAGAGGCTGGTGCCGCCGATCCAGACGACAATCGTCAGGGCCAGGGATCCGATCGCCGGACGCATGGTCCGCAGCCACGCCGAGGACAGCAGCAGCAGGCCGGAGGCCGCCGCGAGCACCATCAGGAGGCGGAGGGCCGGGAGCGTGGCGTGCAGGTCCGCGTACGCCGCGCCGAAGACGGCGCCCCGAGGCGAGAACAAGAGGCCGTAGGCGTCGAGCCAGAACCCCACGGCCCGCAGCAGCAGCAGCGCGCCGCCGAGGGTGGCCAGGTGGATGCGGACTCCCCGCGGGATCGCCCAGACGCCCCGCATCATCAACGGCGCGAGGTCGAGATAATAGCCCGCCGCCGCGATGAGCAGGGCGACGAACGTCCACGCAAACAGCCAATCGTACACCGCCGTGTACGCCGGCAGCGTGAACACGTAGAATCCGATGTCGTGGTGGAAGATCGGGTCCTGAATGCCGAAGGGGACGCGGTGGAGCCAGGCCTGAAACGTCGGCCACGACCCCGCGGCGGCCTGCCCGGCCAGCACGCTCACCACTGCGGCGCCGAACGCCGCCAGAACGCTGGGGCGAAGGCGGATCCCTTGCTGGTAGCCGCGGCCCCCCGAGGGCCGCAGGTCGATGACCCGCGGGATCGGGCGCAGGCGCATGAGCGGGCGGATGTCGAGCCAGAGGATGAGGAACACCGCCACCGCCGCCGCCAGGCCCACGGCGGCCGCCGAGACGATCGGGACCCAGAAGACGGCGCGGTAGCCGACCTCCCCGAACCACAGCCATTCCGTGTACGCGCGGGCGAGCCGCGGCAGCAACAAGAGGAGGAGCACCAGGAGCACGAGCAGCGTCTGACGGAGCCGTGCCAGCGCGGAGATCATGGTACAATATCACCGGACGGCATGATCAGGAGATGAGCACGATGGTCACCCGAGATCAGGTTATTGACGTGCTGAAGACCTGCTTCGATCCCGAGATCCCGGTGAACATCTGGGATCTGGGGCTGATCTACGACATCACGATCGTCGGCGGGGCCGTGAACATCAAGATGACGCTGACCGCCGTGGGATGCTCGCTGGGCCCGCAGCTGGTCAGCGAGATCGAAGCGAAGATCTCCTGCACCGACGGCGTCGAGGACTGCAAAGTCGAGATGGTCTGGAGCCCGCCGTGGTCGCCCGAGCGGCTGAGCGACGACGGCCGGCTGTCGCTGCAGGCGATGGGCTTTCCGGTCTGAGATGAGCGCAGGGCTCGCGGTCGTCGTGGCCGGCGACGACCTGCTCTTCTCGACCCGGATCGCGTCGGCGCTCACCAGTTGCGGCCACCGGCCCCGTCTCGTCAGCTCGCTTCCCGACTTCCACGCCGCCCTTGCCGCCCGGCCCGATGCCGCCATCGTCAACCTGGCGTCGCACCGGCTGGATGCCGCGGCCGCGATCCGGCAGGCCAAGGCCGACCCGGTCACCCGAGCGATTCCCGTGCTCGGCTTCTGCGGGCACGCCGACGCCCCACGGCAGGCCGCCGCGCGGGCCGCCGGGTGCGATCTTGTGGCCACAAACGGTGCCGTCGCCGCCAACCTGCCGCGCCTCCTCGAGGAACTCCTGGCCGCCACGCGCGCTACGCCGTAGGCACCCGGGCATACCAGTCCGTGTACTGGTGCGCACAGGCCGCGCGCAGCGCGTCTTCTGATTCCACCGCCGCCCCAAACCGGGTAATCGCGTAGGCGTCGAGCGGGAGCGACGGCTGGCCGGTGAGCATCAGTTCCGCGAGCGTCGCGCCCACCGCGGGAGAAATCGAGAGCCCGCCGACGCAGCAGCCGCAGGCGACGAAGAATCCCTCGATCCCGGGAACCGGCCCAACGATGGGGCGGCCGTCGGCCGTCATCGTCGGCAGCCCCCCGCGGTGCTCGCGCACGCCGATGCTTTTGTCGACGAGCACCTGGTCGCTGACCAACTGCGCCAGGCGCTCCAGGACGCTCATGTCGAGCGGCAGATCCCCAATCTGGAAGTCGGGTGATGCCGTGCTCATGTCGTAGAACTGAGGATCGCGCTCGTAGCCGCCCATCAAGAGCCCCCCTTGATGGGGCCGCATGTAGACGCAGGCGTCGTAGATCCGGCAGATCGCGTGGCTGGCATCGACCCCCGGGATCCGCTGCGTGATGTAGAGCTGGTGCCGCACCGGGACGATGGGGACGGCGATCCCGGCCTGTTCCGCCACCAGCCTGGCCCAGGCGCCGGCCGCGTCGACGACGATGGGGGTGCGGATCTCCCCCAGGCTCGTCGTCACGCCGGCCACGCGCCCGTCCTCGATGCCGATCCCGGTGACGCGCGTGTTGGGAAGGAGGACCGCGCCCTGCTCCTCGGCGGCCCGCGCATATCCCAGGGGCAGCTGGCCCGGCTCTTCAAGGTAGAGATCCGTGGGCGTGTACGCGATGAGACGGATGTCCCGCGGGCGGATGAGCGGGGCGAGCAGTGACATCTCGTCGAAGGACAGTTCGGACGTCTCGAGACCCAAGGCCTGCCCGGCGGCGATCTCCGCCCGGAGCACCGCCTCATCCTTTTCGCCCCGCGCGATGTTGACGCTGCCCGGCTGGACGAAGGTGAGCGGCTGGCCCGTCTCCTCGGTGAAGCGCAGGATCTTCTGGACGCTCAAGATGGCCATGTGGGACACGTCCGGATCGGGCCGCACCTGCTTGGTCAACCCGGCCGCCCGCGGCGAGGTTTGCGACGCGATCTCGTGGGCGTCCACGACGACGACGCCCTCCTGCCCCAGCGCGGTGAGGTGGTAGGCGGTGCTCGCGCCGAATGCGCCCGACCCAATGACCACAACCCCGGCTTCGTCGATCACGCTTACATTTGCTCCAATCGGCTCATCCCTTGGGCAGTTCGGGGTCCATCGACACACTTTCCACGCGCGCCGGCGGGTCTCCCCCATAACACCGGTGCCGGCTCAGCGCGTTTGCGGGATTGCAAGCAGGCATGAGCTAATGCCCGGATTTTTCAGGTTTTCCAGATCCACGAGGCGCGCTTCCAGGACAGATCCCGCCGCGGGCATTGATACAAACATATGTTCGGTATTATACTGGAACCACTCCAGAAGGGTGGTGTCCAATGGCCGTGTCCCGCCTCCCCATCCCCCTCCCCCAGCCGCTCGGCGGCCTTGTGCTGTTTACAGGGGACGAGAGCGTCCTGCCGCTGAGCCAGCTCCTGTGCCTCCAATATCTCGGGCGCGGCGAGCCGGTGGTGCTGGTGGATGGGGCGAACGCCTTCAACCCCTACCTGCTCTCTGACGCCGCTCGAGCGGAGGGACTCGACCTCCGCCGGGTGCTGGACGCGGTGCACCTCTCGCGGGCGTACACGTGCCACCAGCTCGAGGCGCTGTTCGCCGAGCATCTCCCCCAGGCGATCGCCGCGTTCCGCCCGGGAGCGATCCTCTGCCTCGGCCTGCTCGATCTCCTGTACGACGAGGACGTCCCGGTCACAGAAGCCTCCCGCATTTTCCGGCGCCTCGCCTCCGCGATCGCCGAGATGGCCCCCCGCCTCCCCATCCTGGCCGCCTGCCCCGACCCGGCGATGCCCGAGCGCGATCGGCCGGACGCCCGCGGGACGTTCGGCGACCGGCTGCGCGGTCTCGCCAGCTGGCACTTCACCGCCCGGCCGGATGGCGGGCGTGTCTGGATCGCGCGGGAGCGGCCCGATCCCGCCCGGTGGGAGTGGGCGCTGCGCCTTCGGCCGGACCGCACCTTTCGGAGGAGACCGTAGATGGGCCGCACCGTTCCCACGATGACGCAACTCGTCCAGAGCGAGGAGGACCTGTGGGCCCCGTTTCGCCGCGCGCTCAGGGTGGAGGACCGGGTCGCCTTCGACCGGCTCTTTGCCGCCGCCCGGCATTACGCCGCCGTCGCCAGTTACGCCGCCCGGCCCGTGCCCTTCGAGGCGATCCTGCTGTCGATGCTCCTGGAGGCGATGAAGGCCATCCAACACCTGGAGACCGAGCTCACCGCGCTCCGCGCAGAACCCTCTGCCGGCCGCGCAGATCCGCTTCATGGAAAGCCGCCCGCTCTCCGCCCACCTGTTTGACGTCTACCCCACCTCGGGTGGGATGGCCCTCTGGCTCCTCGCGGAAGGGGGCGCCCGTCTGCGGCTCGTGCACCCATGGTCGCCCCGCCTGTACTACGCCGGCGCGCCGGCGGCCCTCCGGCAGGCCGCGGCGCTGCTCGGGGGCGCGGCGCCGCGCCGGGGCGTCCGGGAATCGGTCACGGTCCGCCCCACGAAACGGCAGGACCTGCTGCAGGGCGAGATCGAGGTCGTTGAGGTCACCGTGGCCGATCCCCTGGCGTTCCCGCGCCTCGTCGCCCGGCTGGCGCGGATCGACGGCCTGACGTTCTATAACTGCGACATCGCGCTGCCGCAGATGTATCTGTACGAACGCCGGCTGTTTCCGCTGGGGCGGTGCGCCGTGGAGGCCACGCCCGAGGGCACGATCCGGGACATCGCGCCGCTGGAGTCTCCCTGGGAAGCGGAGTACACGGTGCCGCCGCTCATGACCCTGCGCCTGCGCCTCGACGGCGATCCGGCGAACCCGAACCACGGACACCGGGCGGTGCTCCACGTGGGCGTGGACGGCGAGGAGGGCGGCCTCGTGGGAGAGACGCCGGCGGACCTGCTGGAGGCGCTCGACCGGTGGCTGCGCCGGTACGATCCCGACATCATCCTGACCGAGTGGGGCGACTCGTTCCTGATGCCGAGGCTGCGGCGCCTCATGCAGATGTGCGGCCGTCCGCTTGCGCTGAACCGCGACGGGGACGCGGGGATGCGGACGCGCCGCCCGCGCTCGTACATGACGTACGGCCAGATCGTGTACACCGCGGGAGGATCGTACCTGCGGGGCCGCTGGCACCTGGACACCGCCAACTCTTTTACCTATGCAGAGGCGGAACTGCCGGGGCTCCTGGAGCTGGCGCGCCTCGGCCGGATGCCCGTCCAGCACACGGCGCGGACCAGCGTGGGGACCACGATCACGTCCATGCAGCTCGACCAGGCCTACCAGGAAGGCATCCTCATCCCCTGGCGGAAGTCGCGCCCCGAGGCGTTCAAGTCGGGCAGCGACCTGCTCCTCACCGACCGCGGCGGGCTGACGTACACGCCGCTCATCGGCGCGTACGAACGGGTCGGCGAGCTGGACTTCGCGGCGATGTACCCGGCGATGATGAGCCGCTACAACATCTCCCAGGAGACAGTCAACTGCGCCTGCTGCCGGGACGACCCGGCCGCCCGGGTGCCGGGGATCCCCCATCACCTCTGCCGGAAGCGACAGGGGCTGATCCCCCGGGTGCTCGGGCGGGTCCTCGACCGCCGCGCCTACTACAAGCGCCGCCGGGCGGAAACGAGCGGGGCGGAGCATCACCTCTACGATATGCGGCAGGCGGCGCTCAAATGGATCGGCGTGGTCTGCCTCGACGGCGGCACCCTTGTGCCTCACCGGCAGGGAGGTCGCTGGCGCATCGCGCCGATCCGCGAGATCGTTGAGGCGCATCTTCCCGGTGAGTCAACGGGGGTCAAGCCGGTTGAGGACCTCGCCGTTGCCGGCATTGACCCCGCGCTCCGGACGTGCCTGAAGCCGGTCAAACAGGTCGTCAAAACGCCCGCACCGGCGCGGATGATTCGGGTCCGGCTCATGCGGGAACGAGAACTCCTCATGACGCCGAACCACTTGAGCCCCGTCTTGGACAACGGGCGGCTCCAACTCAAACGCGCCGACCAGCTGCGCGTAGGGGACTGGGTCCCGCTGCTGGCGACCTGGGAGAGCCAGCGCCTGCTCGAGTCCTCGTTGGGATTCACCCGTGTCACGGCACTCGACGAGATCCCCTACGCGGAGCGTTTCGTGTACTGCGTCGAGCTCGCCGACGAGCCTGCCGTCTTACCTTGGATCCACTCTTCGCTTCGATCGGCTTTTGTCGTGGCGGGCGGCGTGCTCACGCACAACTCCTTTGGCTATCAGGGCTACAAGAACGCGCGGTTCGGCCAGATCGAGGCCCACGAGTGCACGACCGCGCTGGGCCGGGAGATGCTCCTGCGCGCGAAGGACGTCGCGGAGTCGCAGGGCTACACCATGCTGCACGCGCTCGTGGACTCGGTCTGGCTCAAGCGGGCCGGGGCGACGCGCACGGACTACGAGGCGCTGGCCCGCGGGATCGTCGAGGCCACCGGCCTCCCCATCGCGGTGGAGGGGGTGTACCGGTGGATCGCGTTCGTTCCGTCGCGCACCCACCCGCTGGTCGGCGTCCCCAATCGCTACTTTGGGGTGTTCGAGGACGGCACGGAGAAGGTGCGGGGGCTGGAGCTGCGGCGGGGTGATGCCCCGCCGATCGTCGCGGCGATGCAGCGGCGGATGCTGGACCTCCTCTTCCAGGCCGCGACCCTCGACGAGGCGCGCGCGCGGCTCCCGGCCGTCGCCGAGCTGCTGGAAGAACAGTGCGTCCGGCTCCGCCAGCACGAGGTCCGCGCGGAGGAACTGGTGATCCGGACCGTGCTCTCCCAGGATCCCCGCGAGTACGAGCGGGGCATTCCCCAGGCGGTGGCCGCCCACCAGCTCGTCCAGGCCGGCGTCACGCTGCACCCGGGGGAGGCGATCGACTATATCATTACCAACGCGGCCGCCAAGATCCCCGGAGAGCGCGCGGTCGCGTACGCGCGCCTTCCCTCGGACTGGTTCTACGATGCGGACCGGTACGGGCAGATGCTGCGCCGGGCCACAGACACGCTCCTCGCGCCCTTCCGCGTCAAGGACCGCCGCCGCTAGACCGCTCCGGCCGGTGCATTTCCCATCCCTTGCCGCACGGTCTGTGTAGCGCGTCAACGCCCTCGGCCATCCCCAGCGTGTCATCCGTCAGGTTATCCCACGACCACATGCCCACAACCTGATCATTGGGGCCGAGGACCGGGCTGCCGGAACTCGCGCGGTGGCCTTGGGTCCGAACCTCAAACAGCGTCGTTCCGTCCTTCGCCACCCGCAATCGCCCCACCGTTCCGCTGCTCACCGACGAACGCGGCACCGACGCGACATATCCAGGCATCCTGACGGCCATGCCGGGCTGCGGTCCCCGCTCTGCTAACGGCAGCGGGGCAAACTTCGGGAGCGCCTGCCGATGGGCCGTCCAGACACTGCCGGGAGCGCCAGCAAACCCCCAGCCCTCTGGCCAGTCCGTGCTTGGCACCGGCGCCAGCCGGAGCACCGCCACGTCCTTGGCCTGCCGGTCCGCCACCTCCGCAGCCTTGGATGGCGGCGTCGCGCAGACGACGCTCGCGCTGAAGTATTCGCGCTTGTCCGACGGGGACGGACTCCACAGCGCCAGAATATGCGTGTGTGCGGCATCGTTGACCGCCTGCTTCACCACATGCGCTGCTGTCAGCACCACCCCATCGGCCCTGACGACGAATCCCACCCCGCTCGCCACGCCCTGGAAGTCCGTCCCCGTGGCTACGGCGATCGCCACCACGCTCGCATACGCAGCAGTGTCTTTTGGCTGACCCGATGCCCACGTCGGCCAGACCAACAGCACGGCAGCAATCAACAGGGATGGTATCCGCACGGCTTCACCACGACGGCCCGTGGTCAGGTCCCTTATCTCCAGAGTCTCTTTGTCCCCCTTGCCCCCCGCTGTCCCCGTTTCCACCACTCGCGGCGTCGTTCGCCATGTTGGCAACGGCATGAGCGCCCGCGGCGAGCGCGCTGGCGGCGAGCCCGATCCCGTTGATAGTCCGACCAACCAGCGTGCCTCCGAGGCCGAGCACATTCGCAACGCGATTGGCGATCCCTGCCGCGCCGGCAACAACCCCTGCGCCGTGACTGACTCCATTCCAGGCCGGACCTGCCCGCGCCCCCCACTCGCGCTGCCACCCATCCGTGCCCAGGCCTCCAGTCTTCTCGTTATTGAAGCGATCCATTTCATACTCGTGCATGGCCCTGTCCATGTCGCGGGCCGACGCGCCGCACCCACAGTCTTGCTTCGCGGGGATCCACACCTCGCCATCGCGCATCGCGAAGCTATCTTCGGACCCGACAATCAACGAAGCCTCGAGCTGGAGCCGCGCACGGCACTCAGGGGCCAGTCGAGCATGGTAGGCAGCGATTTGCGCGGGCGTCGCAAGACGCAGCGCGTCCGCCACCTGCAGGATATTGAAGCATCCCAAGCCGGCAACATCTCCGCGATCTTGACGGGCTTGCGCGGGTATCGGAACGGCGACCACACCGAGCAAGGCAGCAATGGCCATGATCTTTCTCATCGGTTCCCCTCCTGTACCTTCATCATCGACTTGCTATTCCTATTTTGCCCTTCCGGATGCAAAAGGGAACGGGTCGAACAGATGAAAGGCCTGAGTGAGGCTGCGCTCTCACCGGATCGAACGGATCATCAAACGGATGATGTCGTCCGGCCACCCGTGTCCACGACAACAGCCTCAGGGACGAGGGGGCGCGCCGGGATCCACAATATCCCGCTGCCCCGTGGCGAACTGCCGCACCCGATCCTCGATTTCGGCCGCCGTCAGGACGCCGCGGTCGACCAGGAGCGTCTGCAGCGCCCCGAGCCAGTTCTCATAGTACGCCCGCCGTTCACCCTCCGGCCGGCGGTCGGAGGCGGCAATGGCCGCGATCAGCCGCGTTCGGAATGCCTCCCAGGTGAAGCGCCCCTCCTCCCCCAGCGCGACCGCCAGTCCAAAGGCGCGTCCCTCCCAGGGAGCCTGGAAGACGAGCTCGCCGTTGCGGCGAGGAGGGGCGCCGGGCCCTTCCGCGTCGATCTGGGGGCCCGCGGCCGCATTGTCGATGGAAGGTCTGCCGGCCTCGTTCATCGGTGGATTTCTCCTCAGCGGGCGCGCGCGGGCGCCGCCACCCTGGCGACGCCGATCATGGAGTCACGGCTCACCAGGCGCGCCAGTTCGGCTTCGGTCATGCCCTCGGTCCCCGCGGGGCGCTCCGGCAGCACGAGATAGCGCTGCTCGGCGCTGCTGTCCCACACCCGAACCTCCACCGTCCCATCCAGGTCGAGGCCGAACTCGCGCAGGACGGTACGGGGCTCGATCACCATCCGTGAGCGGTAGGCGGGCTCTTTGTACCAGGTCGGCGGCAGTCCCAGCACCGCCCAGGGGTAGCACGAACAGAGGGTGCAGACCACCGCGTTGTGCACCGCGGGCGTGTTCTCGACGACGACCAGGTTGTCCATGTGGATGCCCAATTCGGCCAGCGCGGAGGCGGAGTCCGACAGCAGGCGCTGCTTGTACGCGGGATCCGCCCAGGCGCGGGCCACGACCCTGGCGCCGATCATCGGCCCGATGTCATTCTCGTAGCGTTCCACCAATTGGTCGATGGTGTCGGACGACAGCAGGCCTTTTTCGACCAACAGCGATTCCAGGGCCGCGGTAAGCAGCTGCGTCTGGGACATCTCAGCCCCGTGGTGGTGCTCCGCCCCGTGGTGATGCCCCGCGTCGTGGCCGCCACCTTCCCTGTGATCGTGCATGCACTCGCCTCCTCCCGGCCGCCTTCATCAGGCGGGATCCAGGTAATTCTCCCAGAGATCGATGTAGACGCTGTCTCGCGGCGACACGGCGTCGCCCCAGAGGTCCCGCGCTGCGAATCTCACCGAGTAGACTGGGGCTGGATGGTTACCCCGCCCGTGCGCCTTCGTGTCGGGAAAATCGTAGACGCCGTGCACGCGATGGATGACCCCTTCCTTGCCACGCGCATACCGGGGCAGGCGGGTGTGCCCCTCGACGTGCTGGTTTCGCGCCACCACCCGGTCGCCCGGCCTGAACCGGGGGGCGATGGCCTCCCGCGGCCGCTGGGGCAGACGCTCAATCTCGGCAAGCAGCGCGGCGGCGAGGGCCGGATCGTCCCGGCGCGTCGCCCGCCGCACCCGCTCCGGCTCCCCCCCGAACTTACGGACCATCGCGTCGATCTCGGAGGCCGTCACGACGCCCTTTTCCACCAGCAGGATCCTGAGCGCCGCCAGCCGGAGCGCGTAGTACACGGACGCCAGGTATTGGGCCGGCGGGATGGACTCGACCGCCCGCCGCATCTCGTCGAGGTTGAAGGTATGCCGCCCCCGGGTGAGGGCCGTCATCATCCCAAACACGCGCCCCTCCCAGGGCGCGTGAAAGGGCGACGCTTCCTCGTCATGCAGGACCGGGCCGAACCCGTGCATGCCCCCCATGTCGTGCACTCCGTTCATGGGCCGTCCTCCCGGCGCGCCGCCTCAGGCTTGCAGTTAATCGGGCGCGAAAAATTTTCCTGCATCCACGAGGCCGGCGGCCGGCCATCTCACGAACGCGCCGCGACCTTGGGCACAGCCGGTATCCCCAGCCCGGCCGCCCCGCACGGTGAGGCGATGAGCGTGGGCGCGTACCGCCGGACCATGTCGACTCCCAGCCTGGCCCGCCTGACGCGCTCGCGCGTCAGGGCGACCGCGGTCGATTCCAGGTGGGTGCCGCTCGGATAGATATTTGGCGCGTTCCGCAGGCCGAACTTGACGTACACCGGGGACGCCACCCGGATGAGCTCCGGGATCTCATAGTGCCGGATAAAGCCTCCGAGATCGTCCGGGGCCTCGACGTACACATCGAGCGGGATGTCGACCGCTTGCCGGATCGCGGCGATCTGCGCCAGGGTCAGGTCGGTGGGGATGTTGTACGTCCCGGCGCCCAACCGCTCCATCACGACGATCGCCGCCGGGTTCGCGCTGCCCATCATGACCGAGACCTTGAGAACGAGGTCGGCCGGCAGCGTTCCGGCCCGCTTCGCCTCCCCCAAGATCCACAGCAGCCCTTCGTCGGCGACCAGGACGCTGCGGATGCCTAGCGCGCACGCCCGGCGCACGTCTTCCACGGCAAACACCAGTTGATCGGCGCCGCGAATGCGGGAGGCCACCACGCGCCCGGCGGCCGACGCGGCGGTGGCGCCCACATCCCAGGCCGCCCGCGGTCCGACGAACAGGCTCACCTCCATGCCGCGCTCACGGCCGAGCCGGGCCATGTCGGTGATCTCCTCATCGGTCAGGAGCATGATCCCGCTGCCCTGGGAGATGCGCTGAATCACGATGCCGTACCGGTCGGCCTCTTCGATCACCGCGCGCAGCGCCGCGGGACCTTCGCAGCTGGGGATCTCGATCCGGTACTGGGCGCCGTCCGGGAACCGCTTGTCCGAGGAGGGCAGATCGTGCCGGTCGCCCTGGGGCAGATGGAGCCGAGCCAGGATCTCTCGTGACTGCTGCATGGCCGTCGCCTCCCTGGAGCCGTTATTAGTGGAAAATCATCCCGCCGCTGACATTGATCGCCTGCCCGGTCATGTAGCCTGAGTCCGGGGAGCAGAGGAACGCCACGACCCCTGCCACGTCGTCCGGCTGCCCGAGCCGGCCGAGGGGCGTGTTCTGGAGCCGCATCTTCGTGAAGCTGCCGGCCGCAAACCCGATCTGGGGTCCTTCCTCGTAGTCGATCTGGCGCCACATCGGCGTCTCGATCGGCGCGGGGCAGACGCAGTTCACGTGGATGCGCTCCGGCGCAAAGGCCACCGCCAGGCTCCGGGTCAGCGCGATCACGCCCGCCTTGCTGACCCCGTAAGGGGCCCACCAGGGCGTCGCCAGTTTGCCGGCGATGGAGGCGATGTTCACGATGCGGCCCCCTCCGGCCGCGGCGAGGTGCGGGCGCGCGGCCACGCAGGCGAAGAACACGGCCTTGCAGTTGATGTTCATGATCGCATCCCAGTCCGCCTCGGTGACGTCCTCGGGGCGGTGGACGCGCACGATCCCGGCGTTGTTGATGAGGATGTCCAGCCGGCCAAACGTCTCGAGGGCCGCCGCGACGAACCGCCGGCGCCCCTCCGCGGTGCCGACGTCGGCGGTCACGGCGATGCTGCGCCGTCCAGCGGACGCGAGGTCGCGCGTTACAGCCTGGGCCGTCGCCTCATTGCGATCGACCACGACGACGCCGGCCCCCTCCCCGGCCAGCCGCTCCGCGATCGCCCGGCCGATCCCCCGGCCCCCGCCTGTGACGATCGCGACCTTGCCTTCGAGAGGAAGTGCCATCCCGGTGCCCCCTTCGCCGCGCCCAACCGGATCGGCTACGTCATTATCTTGGCGGATCACCGCGGTGACTCCTCGGGGCGGTGACGCCTCGAAAGGTTTTCATCCGCCGCGCGCGAACGACCCCGCGGCCAAAGACATCTGAGCCGCCTGAACTGCACCCAGAGGACGCAGACCGGAGGGCGCTGAATGAGCCGGCTTCACGTTGACCTTCAGGGCAAGACCGCAGTCGTCACCGGAGCCGCCAGCGGGATAGGGCGGGCGATCGCGGAGGCACTGGCATCCTCGGGCGCGGCCGTATGCATCGGCGATGTCAACGAGGCGGCCGCCCGCGAGTCCGCCGCGCAGATCGAGCGCGACGGCGGCCGGGCCATCGTCTCCCGGGTCGATGTCCGGGATCGCGCTCAGGTCCGGGCGATGATCGAGGAGACGGTACGGCGCTTCGGCCGCCTCGACATCCTGGTCAACAACGCGGGCCTCCAGGTCATCGCGCCGGTCTGGGAATTTCCGGAGGAGAAGTGGGACCTGCTGCTGGGCGTGATGCTCACCGGGACGTTTCTGTGCACCAAATACAGCCTGCCGCACA
>Ga0209804_1000271_pt1 | contig 45078 bp, 41 predicted proteins | sample GraSoiAngelo_139_FD_185896 | JGI IMG/M metagenome (GOLD analysis project Ga0209804, IMG submission 185896) | Grasslands soil microbial communities from the Angelo Coastal Reserve, California, USA - 14_0929_12_20cm (SPAdes) (version 2) | ecosystem: Environmental > Terrestrial > Soil > Grasslands ... | reverse complement strand
CCTCAACCGCATGCAGCCTGTAACCTTGGACAAATTTCATCTTCCGATCCGTTACCACGTCCAGTAGCAGACCCACAAGAAATTTTCTTAAAACGCGCAAAAAGCTGATCGTTTGCTAAGACCTCTGTACTAGGTGCTTCACTGCGAAGATTTGGCGGCAACCAAACTCGCACTCACCCACCTGCTTGGGAGGCAGGCGCTCTACCAGATCCACCCGAGTTACGCCGGTGGGCTTTTGAACCACCGCTCCTTTTCTAACCAATCTGGCTCTGTCGTGAAGTCGGTTCCCGTGATGTCTTTCAGGCCTGGCACTCAATCGGTTAGACGAGAGCTCGATCCATTTTCCATCATTTTCCAATTACCAGGAATTTTGTTTTAGTTAAGTGCCGCCAGTTCAGCGTGTTAAGGTTAACCAGAGGAAGCTTGGAAAGCTTCTATACTGCCATTGTACGACGCCCGCTCTATTAGGCTCACGCCATTATACCCAACAACGGTTACTTGCGTACGGATGCAAACCAGTGACCAGGGTGACCAGGGTCGTGCCCTTTTGAAAGAAACTTCTACTTCGTTATTGTGTAACCCAAAAGCAGGATGTTGGTAACCTCAAAATCCGGGCGTATGCGCCGCGGGCATGGAATGCGACAGGACTCTTCTCACACGAATCTAACCGATGTTAGCACGGCCCTTTTGCGTTAGAATTTGCGGATGAGTATTTTGCGGCGGCTTTCACGCTGGATAGGATCGCGGGACGACATGACTCATATCGTTGCAGGCAACACGGCTCCGGAATTTTCTCTGAAATCGCTCGAGCAGAAGGAGTATTCGCTTCGATCGCTTCTCGAGCGTGGCCCGGTCGTTGCCGCTTTCTTCAAAATCTCCTGCCCCGTCTGCCAATTCACTTTTCCTTTCCTGGAACGCCTGCATCAGCGTTACGGCTCCAGCGAAGCAGCAACCTTCCTCGGCATCTCACAGGACGACGCCCGCGCCACAAAAAGCTTTGCTTCCGAGTATGGCATCACATTCCCCATGGTTCTAGATGGAGACGGCTATCCCGTTTCGAACGCCTATGGCCTGACCAATGTCCCGACCATTTTCCTGATTGAGCCCGGCGGCAAAGTGAAGGTCAGTTCGACCGGTTTTGACAAAAAAGATTTGGAAACTATCGCCCAAGAACTTGCCGAACGCCGCAAGATTGCTCTTACCCCGCTGTTCCGCCCCGACGAAGTCGTTCCCGCCAACAAGCCTGGCTGAAGCTCAAAGAACTAGGTCCGGTCGGGACCTCCTAAGGCCGTTTGCCGTAGTTTTGGCCGTGAGTTACGTCAGGAAGGCAGGCACTTAGGCCTAAAGAAGGCCTTTCTGGAGCCAATTGCTGTTAATCCAACTCTGTCTCGAGCCAATGTTTTTTGTGTTTCTCCGGGCGTTTTCTTTTGTTGGCGATCACTCGCGTAACGGCTGGAGCGATTCCGGATTTTCGCGCCACGCGCCGCGCCTCTTTTACCACGTCGATGGTTTTCTTCTTTCGCCGCTTCATGACAGCGAGAGGTTAACCCAAGCAAGCAACAGAAGGAAGCGCCGATTCAACAGCTTGGGGAAAATGAATTGAAGAAGGTCATTCCGGGGAGCCAAACGACGAGAAATCGGCTTTCTCTTTATTTTAGGCGCTTTTGAAAAGCATATCCCTCGCTCCGCGAAACCCACCGGAGCGCAAAAGGCGCGCTTCGCTCGGGATGACAACATACCAGGTTTTCGGCGGGCCGCTAAAAGTTGAACAGGCACTGCAAGTAGATCAGGCGATTTGCTGTCGAAGAAGAAAACGGACGGCCGGCCAATGCGTTCGATTGCAAACGCACGGACGGGGGCGCGCTCAGATTGCCAAAGGGATTGGACACATTCACTATGTTAAAGACATTTCGCGCGTTGATGCTGAACGTCAAATTGTAATGGCCTTCCGAAGGATTCCCGCCGAACATGCCGCCACCATGTGGCGCCCGGCCAAATGTGCCTCCGCGCGGGCCGCCGCCGCCCCCGGGGGTTTCTTTCTTCTCGCCAAACCCGAAGGTCTTGCTAAACCGCAGGTTCAGCGTAAACCGCGCCGGGCCCGTCCCCTCGTCAATTGGAATTCCGATTTGCCCCGGCTTTACCTGTTGGTTGAAACAGCCATACACGGTGGATATCACTCCCGGACTGCCGCACGTGCCTAGCGTTGGGCGCGCATTGAACGTATTGATTCCGTACAAATCCTGGCCCGTCGTGATATTGAAAGGAGAACCGGATTGCGCGACCATGAACGGGCTCGCGCGCAGGCCCCAGGGCATGCTGATCGAGCCGCCAACGAATGCGCGATGCCGCACATCGAACGATGCCCGGCCGTAGTCTTCTGCTATACCGCACGCCGGCAGGGTCGATGATTCGCAGGGGATCGATGGAATGTAGCCCGCGCCAGAGGTGTCGCTGTGCGCGGAGTTCAGCGTGTAATAACCCCACAATGAAAGTGTCGTTCCCACTTGCACGCGGCTGTTCAAGATGAGCTGGTTTTGTTTGAAGATTCCGCCCGCTTGGTACTGGTAAATGATCGCGGGATTAAAGCCGGCAGGGGGAGGGGTGGCAACTGGTGGCGGTGGTGTGGCGTTCGTATAGAACTGATGAACCCCGCGGGAATTGAGATAAGTAACGGAAAGATTCGCGGATTTGCTGAGCTGGCGCTCGACCGTCGCTCCCGCCTGCATGATGTACGGAGTCCGAAGGGCAGGATTGGGTATGTACACCACTTGGGGCTGCACGCCGCTTGGCGGCACCGGCTGCGGTTCATCGGGATCAAAAAACTGCGGGTTCTTCACAAGAAATTGCTGTTGAGTCACTCCGTTTTGCAATTCCTGCTGCAAGACCAAGTCTGAACTAAAGCGGTCGTAAAAAATGCCGTAGCCCGCTCGCAAGACGGTCTTTGGCGACCTGTTATTTCCCGCGCCGCCCAGAGCCCAGGCGATGCCCACACGGGGCGCAAAATCGGCATGATCTCCTAAGTCGTTTTGCCTCTCGTAACGCAAGCCGGTGCTTAGCGTCACGTTCGGCCGGATGCGCCAATCATCCTGAACAAAGAGCGCGCCGTCAAACCACGTAACGTTCGCCAGCGCTGCTCCTGAAGGGCCGGAATTCAACACGTAATAACTCGCGCCACCCCCGTTGGCGATCCCTGCCAGTTGATTGGCCTCCGTATCTCCGGTCGCGATGGCCTGCAACATAATCTGATAAGCCTGAATCCCGGTTAGCTGCGGGCAGGTGTTCGGCGGATTCGGCACGTTACAGCCCGTCACTCTCGGATCGGGCCGCGGGCCAAAAACGTATTTGCTATTGAACTGCGCCGTCGACAAATAGTCATCTGTTGTGGCGCGCAACCTGCCGCCATACTTGATGGCATGCTTCCCCATGTTGAAATAGGTGATGTTCTGGAGCTCGTAGCGGTTCTGCGTATCAAGGTTCACCCCGCCGCTGCTCCCTCCGGTCGTGTAGGCCCCTTGAATCGAAATCGTTGGCTTCGGAAACAGAGGATTCTGATCACTCTCATAGTGTATGTATTGAAAGCGCGTTTCGTTGATGGCACGCGGCCCGAGCACCTGAGTATCCGTCATTTGAAACGTGTGTTCCGTACCGAGCAGGTCAAAAGCCGCACTCGGCAACGTGAAGGAGTCGATCCCGTCGTCGTTCTCGTTGTTGCGCCAGTACTGGTAGCGTGCGGTCAGCGTGTTGCTGGGAGCGACTTGAAAATCGAAGCGCTGGTTTACTTCCGTGCGCGTGCGCGGATTAGGAAACGCGCCGCTGAACGTCGTGATTTGCAAAGTCGCGGGATCCACATACGGCGTGTCCACTACGGACAGCTCATTGAGATTCCGGCGCTCGACATTGGTAAAGAACGACACTTTTTTCCCGAGCGCGCCGCCCAGATGCCCCTCGTACTGCGTCGAATAATAGTCTGGCGGCGGCCCCGCGCCTTCAAAAGGATTTTTCGAGTTGAAGGCCGACATGTTGCCCATCACCCAGAACTGCCCATGCAGCTGGTCCGTTCCCGGCTTGGTTAAGACTTCGATCCGGCCATAGCCCAGTTTGTCGTACTCGGAAGAAAACGGATTCTGATTGATGCGGATTTCGCGGATGGAAGCCTTGGGTGGCAGTTGTCCGCCTGTGAACCCATCAATGTAGATTTGTCCGCCATTCGGCCCAGCCGATGGCCCTGCCAGCGCCTGCAATTCCGACTGCAGATCATCCGGGTCATCGGAGAGCGCCTCGAGGTCCTTGCCCTTCATGACCACTTCGCCGGCATTGTTCGCGGGATCGACGTCCACCTTCGTCGTCTCGTCGGTGACTTCGACTTTTTGCTCTTCCATGTGGATCATGAGGCTGATGTTGACCTGTTGCACTTGGTTCGCCGTGATCTGAACATTCTCCTGGGTGAAGAGGGCAAATCCTTTCGCCACCGCATTCAGCGCATAAACTCCAGGCGGAAGCGCCTTGAATTCGTAGATTCCTTCCTTGTTGCTCGTTGCGTCGTAGGACGCGCCGCGCGCATCGGTCAACCGGACGGAAGCTTTGGGAACTCCTGCACCGGAAGGGTCCGTCACCATGCCGGTCAAGCCGCCCGTCGGGCCTTTCGCTGGAACTGCCTGCGTTGCCTGGTTCGCTGCTTTGCCGGTGACCTCGACTTTTTCCGGCTCAACATGAACGGTCAAACTGACGTTCACTTGCTGCACTTGGTTCGCCGTGATTTGCATATTCTCTTGTGTGAAGGGATCGAATCCTTTGGCCACGGCTTTCAACGCATAAGCTCCCGGTGCCAGGTCCTTGAACTCGTAGATCCCCTCCTTATTGGTCGTCGTGTCGTAAGAAGCGCCGCTTGCATCCGTCAGGCTTACAGAGGCCTCCGCAACCACCGCGCCCGAACGATCGGTCACCAACCCCGTTAAACCTCCGGTCGCGCCCGCCGCCTGGCCTGCCGGAGGTTCGCTCGCGGGCGCCTGCGCGCACAAATGCCCGCTAACATGCGAAGAGAGAAAGAAACATAAAAAGAATGCAGAGGTAGCTCGAAACGGAAGGAAGCTCATCACTTCTCCTAATCCCGTTGGATGGTCGTTCGATTGCGCGCCATTATGGGTTCCCCGCTTCCCCGCCAGGCGCTTCACTTAGGCTCCACGGAGAGAGGATCGTGGAAGCATTGCTATTCGGCGAAGCCTGCAGAATGGGCTCCACTCCGCCAAGAAGCATGACCACAGACGGCACGCCGTTGGGACTTCCCTCGGTCGCGACGATCATCACCGCGTCGCCCTTCTGCAAATCCGCTAGCGTAGCGGCCGGCATGCGACTGAGGGCCTGCTGGAAATCTCCACCGCCTCGAGCGGATCGTCCGGGACCGCTATCTCCCGAGCCAGCGGCGCCCGTTCCTCCTGATTTCGGTGCTTGTACGGCCGCCGCGCCGGTTCCTCCCGATGCAATGGACCCCTGTGCATTTACCGCCGTTCCCTTCAAGCGCATGGCAATGCCCTGAGCCATCTGCAACGGCAGCTTGCGAACCTGCGAATCTGCGGTCATTCGCACGGTCAAAGGTCTCTTGGTCGCCAAATCCTGCACCGTGATGCTATTCGCGGAAGTATCGATCGCAGAAATCGTTCCCGCGATGTTCCGGAAAGTGCCGCAAACGATTTCCGCCGCCGTCAATTCGCTTCCATCCGCGCTTCGTGTGCCGCGTGCGCGCAGTTGGTCGCCCGGCTTGATCTCCTCCAGCTTCGCAGGTTTCGCATCGTCAAACTTGATCGAGTCCGGAGCATACCGGCGCACAATGGTGTCTTTTGAAACGTGAATCGTCACCGTTTTCTTTTCGCCCATCACCTGCTGGGTGATGAGAATCGAGTTTCCCGCCGGATCCACGCTGCTCGCCAATCCCGCCGTTCCTTGCTTTCGCCATTCTTCGCGCTCGCGCGCCTGCTTCTCGGCAATACTTGCTTTCTTCATCGCGATGATGGCCGCCGCAAGCACGGTTTTTCCATCCCCCGCAAGTTGTCCGCGCACCAGGATGCGGTCTCCTGCCGCCAATTCCTTCAGTTGAATCGGCACAGCTTGCTTCAAATTTTTCTGATCGGGCTCCACTCGAACCAGCTTCGCCGAATCTTGCACCACGACGCTCACGTCGCTCCCCGCGTCGGTCGTCAATACAATGTTGTTCCCGGAAACCGACTTAATCGTTCCCATGGGCCGCGCCGAATTGGGAGCTTGCGCCCGCGCCGCGGACAGGAAGGCCGTCATCATTGCTCCCGCGGCCACAAACAAGGCCGCACGCAGCAAGATTCTTTTTGGTTGCGGCCTACAAATCACCATCGGCTTGTTCACACCTCCCGAATTGTTCAGGATGACCCGGCCCGACGGTTGGATCGTCGCCCCGGTTTTACGCGCGCGCCCTTCGACCAGACGCATAATATTTAGACGCTTCCGAACCCGCAAACCGTTTCAAGGTCTGCATAGAGGGAAATACCGCAAATCTCTTTCGGGAACTCTCCCCTACAGGTTTCACGCTTTACCAGCGAGATTGTGACGCCGGTCACATATTCCCGTGTCACGGCGCTCCCGCCCGCTCCCCACCACAATTTGTCCATCGGAGGCACCATGCCCGAGCCGAAAAAAGATCATCGCGACCTCTTGGATCTTCTGAAATTCGAGCTGCGCTTTCTCGAAGACGGCGGCTACGGCCATGCGCCTCACGCTGCGCGCCGGGCCTCCCGTGTTTTCGAGGACTCTCTCACCTGCATGAATTTCAACAGCCAGGACGAGCGTCAACCCTGCAGCGCCTGCCTGCTCGTGAAGCTCGTCCCGCCCAACCGCGCCGCCGAACAAATCCCGTGCCGGCACACTCCTCTCGACGCCGCCGGCCAAACGCTTGCTTCCTTGTATGAATCCGGCAACCAGTTGGAAATCGAGGAAGCTTTGGGGAACTGGCTGCGCGCCACGATTCGTTGCCTCGAGCAGGAACGCGCCGCGGCCGCCACTTAAACTCTTGGACTCTTAGGCTCTTAAACCTGCACCAACCTTTTACCTGGGCCTTCCCCGCCCGCGCCTGCGTTCTTCTTGTTCACCTTCTTCAATGAATTTGTTTGATTCATTGCCTTCATTTTCGTGCTAAAATCTACTCATCAGCTGTTTACCACGGGCGACGACCGGAGAGCGTGGCAACGCTTGGCCAAGATAAAGGAGCTTGACCATCCGCCTGACATCGTAAGGCCTGTATTCACTTCCTCGGAGTGAGCAGTCTTCCCCGGCTACCGGCGCCCTGGAGAAAGGGGCCCTCTCTCATGCATCGGATCCCAGTTTCCTCGGTCGACATTACCCAAATCGGTTATCAGGAAGATTCTGAAACTCTCGAAATCCAGTTTTCCCGCGGTGAGGTTTGCCAGTATTACAACGTACCTTCCGGCATCTACGACGAGCTGCTGAAGTCCCCGGCCAAGGAAGAGTACTACCACACAAAAATCGGCGAACGCTTCCCCTGCACCCGCGTCCGGTAGGATCTTTTCTCCACTGGGCGTAGGGGCACGATATATCGTGCCCGCATTCTTGGTGTGCGCCTGCAGGGACGCACTTCACCGCGTCCCCATCCTTGCCTCCTATAGGGGCGCAGCACTGCTGCGCCCAACCGAGTCGAAGTATCTCTCATTAAGGCCCAGTCGATTGCCCGCCGTCCCCGCGCAACGTGCCCCGGGAGCAAGCAAGCCAAAGTCGAGTGTCGCGAGGTCGCTCATGTGGTACGACTCACGGCTGCTTTTCGCGCAGATTTGCATCCGTTTGGATCACACTCCGGCTTGCTCTCTAGCGGGTCTTTCGCGCGAATTCCAGGTCGGCGCCAGAACGATTTCAAAATATCGTTACACCCATGACCGGAGGCGGAAGTTCAGCAGCTTCAAGGACGACATTCTGATAGCCAGATTGACCCGCCTCTTCCTTGCCCGGCCCTTCTCGCCCCGTCAAGGAACTGTCGTTTGATCTAGGCTAAAAATCCAGTCTAACTTTCGCTCGCGCCGTTCGGCGCGCCTGTGGCGTCTCAACCGCCGAACTCCGCAAAAGAATTGTCTCCGAAGCCGCCGCACAAAAGACGCCCCGCGCTAGGAAAGCGGCCACCACGGCTCACTGATTCACGAAACGATTCTTGCCTGCTTGGTTTGGCCGATTTTCCAATTTCGGTTTTCGAGTTTCCAGCTTCAGCCTTGTTCCAGATCCCGCTTCCGACTATAGCGATATGCCAATGCCAACCCCACGCTCATGAATCCGGCGGCGGGCAGCAGCAGCAGCAGCACTGCTTTATTAACTGCTCGCTGCCCGCCTTTGGAACTCGCTTCCACATAACTGGAGCACATTGCGCACCCCTGGCTGAACGCCGGTGGCGTTACCCACAGCCATCCCGACAAAACAACCACGGCCAAAATTGCAGTGCGAAGTTTCATTTCATCCTAAGAGCTTGCCGGAATCCCTCGCTCGCCGTCATTTCACTCCCAGTGTAAGAATCCGAACCGCGTCCGGGAAGAAGAAAATCGTCATCAGGATCAGGCACCCCACCACCGAACACATGGTGATCCACTTCATACGCGAGATTTCGTACCGCAAATGCATGAAGAACCCGATAATCAGCGCCGCCTTGATCAGCGACAAGCCCATCAGAATCATCAGCATCTTCGCGGGGGCCATGTTCTGGTACGTCAGATACACTTCAATCCCGGTCATGATCAGCAGCGCCGCCCAGACCCAGAAAAATTGCGCCATCTTGTGATGCCGCTGCTCTTCCGCCACGCGTTCCGCAATCGCAATTTGAGTTTCGTCCATTCTTTGCGCCTCCTAAAATCCCTCTTGCGCTTCTCTAAATTCTTGCGGACATCAAGTAAACCAGCGGGAAAATGAACATCCACACCAAATCGACGAAGTGCCAATACAGTCCGGCGACTTCCACGTCCGACGAATCGTACACCTTCGGCTTCAGCCACAAAATGATGCTGACCACAACCGCCGCCAGCAGCAACACGTGCGCGCCATAGTGGAATGGGCTGTAGCTCGGCGTCGCTAGCCACGCGATCAGCCACAGCGCCAGCAGAATCGGAATGAACTTGCGGCGAAGAGCGACCACGCCGAGATAGACGATACCCAAAGTGACGTGCAACATGTGCATGCCGGTCAAAGTGAAAAACGTCGAAGGAAATTGTGGCACGCTCTTCGCCACGTTGGCGAACTCCGCGCTCACTTCGTGGCCCGGAACTTGGGGAAACATCGGCAGCGTAAGTCCCTCGGCGATGAGGTTGCTCCACTCCCGCCCGTGCAGGACAACGAACGCGGCGCCGCAAACGATTGTGGCCAGCAGCCAGATCGTTTGCATTTTCGCGTCTTTCTGGACCGACGCGCGTACCGCCAGCACCATGGTCAGCGAACTCGTCAGCAGGAACGCCGTCATGATTGTGGCGTTGACGATGCTTGCGGAGTGAAACGGCGTCGGCCAGCCCGCCGTCGAAATGCGCCCGTAACTATAGGCGTACAGCAGCGCGCCAAACGTCAGCGAGTCCGACATCAGGAACAGCCACATCCCGATCTTTTTCGAGTACGTCCCGAATAGCGACGGCTCGTACACCGACGGGATGTCGTGCGCAACCACGCGATCAGCCATGCCCCAGGCCTCCTCGTCAACTCGCGGGGACGCCCTAAAGCGCGCCCCTGAACTACTTTGCCAACTCCAGCAACGCGAAAATGTAAACCCACAGCGCCGCCATGAAATGCCAATACCACCCGGTGACGTCCACGACGATGCTGCGCGTCGTCACCGATCGGTGCAGCAGCGCAAAAAGTCCCGCCACCAGCAACGCCAGGACGCCGCCCATCAAGTGGACTGCGTGCGCTCCCGTCAGCAAATACACAAAGGAACTGCTTGGCGTCGTCGCGACGTAAAATCCGCTGGCGGCGAGCTGTTTCCAGGCCATCCACTGCCCGAGCAAAAACAAAAGTCCGAGCGCAATCGTCATTCCCAACCACGGCGTCTTCCCTTCCCCGCTGACGGCGACCCCCTTCGCCGATTTTGTAGTGGCCGCAACGGCCGCGAGTTTCGTTTGCCGCCGCGCCAACTCCATGCCGACGCTGCTCAGCAGCAAAATCGCTGTATTGACGATGAGCAGTGCGGGCAGCTTCACCGGAATCCAGTCGCGCACGAGCTGATTCGTTCGCGGATCCAGCGTGGGCAGGCCTTGGCGCACGACGTACGCGCTGGTGAACGAAACGAAGAGCATCAGCACCGGTGTCAGCGCAACCAGCAACCCGAGACGCGCGCGGCGCAATCGCGTCGGGTAATCGGGCAAACCACGGCTGCGGTCTCCGTCGTCGCCACCTCCAAAAGTTGGTGGCGCTCCGCCATCGTTGCCGCGGGAAACCTGGGGTTCGTCTAAGGTTGCGGTTGTGCTGAAGCTGGCCATTCCTAAATTTTTCGGTCCTAAGTTTTAAGTATTAAGTTTCCATCCCCGTGTTTCGGGCTTTTCTTTCTGTTTATTTCTGTCCTTAACACAGACAGCGGCATAAATTTCCTGTAGCGCCATCGCGTTTCAGTGCTTCGCCGTGACCGGCGCGTCGGTCTGCATCACGAAGTCGCGCGGCGCTCCTGGAACACTGTATTCGTAAGGACCGTTGTGCACCACGGGCGTGACACCGCCGAAATTATCGTGCGGAGGCGGCGTCGCGGTGGTCCATTCAAGGGTCGTGGCTTCCCACGGATTGTCGGCAGCCTTTTCGCCTTTCTTCATGCTCCAGAAAAGGTTGACGAGGAAAATAAGCTGGCTGGCGATAGTCACGAACGCTGCGATGCTGATGAATTTCTGGATCGGGGCCAAATTATTAATCCACTCTACTTCGGTGCCTTGCGAATAGCGCCGCAAGCCGCCTGCCATGCCGTAATAGTGCATGGGCATGAAAATGGCGTAGGCACCGACGAAGGTGAGCCAGAAGTGCGCTTTCGCCAGCGTCTCGTTCATCATGCGGCCAAACATTTTCGGGAACCAATAATAGGTCGCGGCAAAAATGCCGAAGATGGACGCTACGCCCATGATCAAGTGGAAATGTGCGATGACGAAATACGTTTCATGGAGATAAATGTCCAGCACGGGCTGCGCCAGGAAGGGGCCGCTGATTCCGCCGACGACGAACAACGAAACGAAACCAATGGCGAACAACATGGGCGACAAAAAACGAATCTTCCCTCGCCACAGCGTTCCGAGCCAGTTAAACGTTTTGATGGCCGATGGCACGCCGATGGCCATGGTCATGATGGAAAACGCGAACGCCGTGTACGGGCTCATGCCGCTCATGAACATGTGATGGCCCCACACCATGAAGCCGAGGAAGCCGATGGCCATGATGGCGTAGACCATCGCTCGGTAACCGAAGATGGGCTTACGCGAAAATACAGAGAGCAACTGCGAGCACAGGCCCATCGCCGGCAAAATCGCGATGTACACCTCGGGATGTCCGAAGAACCAGAACAGGTGTTGCCACAGCAGCGGCGAGCCGCCCTTGTGTCCTGTGAGCACACCGTTCACGGTGACCAGCGGGACGAAGAAGCTGGTGCCCAGGTTGCGGTCCATTAAGAGAAGAATGCCGGCGGAGAGCAGCACGCCGAACGCCAGCAATCCCAAAATTGCGGTTATGAACCATGCCCAACACGTCAACGGCATGCGCATCAAGGTCATGCCCTTGGCGCGCATGTCCAGAGTGGTCGTGATGAAGTTCAGCGCGCCCATCAGCGCGCCGATGCAGAAAATGGCGATGCTGGTTATCCACAAATCCGCGCCCAATCCTTCTCCGGGTCCGGCCGATGGCAGTGCACTCAGCGGCGCGTAGCCGGTCCAGCCGTGCAGCGGCGCGCCTCCGGTCACAAAAAACGCCGCAACAAGCACGATGAATCCAAGGAACGTGGTCCAGAAGGAGAGCATGTTCAGCACCGGAAACGCCATGTCCGGCGCGCCGATTTGAATTGGCAGGAAATAATTTCCAAAGCCGCCCTGGGGCGCGGTGGTCAGCACGAAAAACACCATGATGGTGCCGTGCATAGTGAGCAAGCTGAGATAGGTTTCCGGCTTGATCTCCCCGAAAAACGGCAGCGACGCGTTGGGCCAAACCAGGTGGATGCGCATCAGCAGCGACAGAAACATTCCTGTGAACACCGCCACCAAAGCGAGGAAGAAATACTGCAAACCGATGACTTTGTGGTCCAGGCTGAAGATATATTTTCGAATGAAACCTTGCGGGGCTGCGATATCGTGAGTAGCCATTTATTGTTTCTCCGCCTCCCTCGCCGCAAGCCACTGGCTGAACTCCTGATCGCTGACGACCTTTACAATTCCATGCATCTTGTAATGCCCGAGCCCGCAGAGTTCCGCGCAGGCAAGTTCATAGTCGCCGGTCTGAATGGGGGTGAAGTGCATGTGAATCGCGAGCCCCGGCACGGCGTCCTGCTTGAAGCGCATGGCCGGCACAAAGAAACTGTGAATTACATCGTGTGAGCGGAGGATTACTTCGATTTCGCGGTTCACCGGAACCACCATGACTCCCGCGACGACGTCATCCTTCGAAGCGGGATCGGTCGTGTCCAGGCCTAGTGCGCCAGCGCCGCCCAAGGAAGCGTCTTCCAGTTCCGGCTTTGTTGCGCCAAATTTTCCGTCCGGACCTGCGTAGCGGAAATACCAGGCAAACTGCATTGCGGTGACTTCCACCTGAACGGCGCCGGGTTTTGCGGCATCAAAACGCTCGGTCGCCCAAATGGATTCGCTCGCGAGATTCAGACCAATAAACAAAATGATGGTGAGAACAGTCCAGACAATCTCGAGCGTGGTGTTGCCGTGCGAATAATATGCTTGTTGGGGACCAGCGCCTCGGTCGCGATACTTCCACGCAAACCATCCGAGAGCGAGCTGCGCCGCAATGAAAACGGCGCCCATAAGAATGTAGGTGGTGGTGAAATGGTGATCGATTCCCGCTGCGGCCGCGGAGGCCCCGACTGGCAGCCACCAGGTTTTTGCGATGATGAAATACGAGCCGACCACAGTGATCAGCCAAATGACCACCAGAAGACCGAGGCCCATTGAGCGCGAACCTCCTCCAGTTTTGTCTCGGCTTTCCCCGGAGCAGGCCAAAAATCCCCGACACTCGCCGTGGGGAATCCAAAACGGGGCGAATATATCACAGGTTTTTCTCGAAGCAAGCAAGTTCTTGCATGCCATGCATGCCATAGAGGGATTCGTGACGAGGGATTCGTGGCGAGGGACTCATTCTTGAGGACGAAGGCGGGGTTAGGTTGCGGTCCCTCTTACAAAAGAGACGGATTAAAGGTTTTTCCCGAGCGCGTTTAAGGATTTGCCAGCCATCGCACACGCTGCATAGTCTTCGCGCACCGGAACACATTTCAGCTCCTTTTCCCCTTCCTTCGACGTGGCTCTAATTTATTCTCAAACTTGATTGACGAATTTTTTCGATTTGAGTAATATCCGGTTCGAACCTGGGGGGCCGTAGAAAATGTTTGGGGCCTCACGATGTCTTCGGAACATGCCTTTCCAATTCGATGGGCACCCGGCACGGAGAGCCGATTCGCCCTTCGCGCGTGATTCTTCTACTCATTCAAGTTCCACGAGGTTGTTCGCGAATAAGGAAGAGCGGCGCGCATTCCTTTGGGGAAGCGCAAAGCTCTGCGGTTTGAAGATGCGTTGAATTCAAATGGAAGACTACAGGCTGAAAGTTTAAGGCTCTAGTTCTTGAGGGAGAGACCGGCGGCGCAAGCGGCTGCCGTTGCAAGAAGTTCAAGAAAGGACCGGTCTTTCCGGCAAAAGACGGCCGGGACGCCCCGACAGAGTCAGGGTGGACGCCAACAGCGAAATACCGGCCAATACATCCAGGAGGTTCTGCATGGCGGCGCCCGAATCGGAAACGGTCAAACCTAAACCGGAGGCGGTAAAAACTCTTGCTGCCGCCGGGGAAAAGGACGCGACCAAGTACGTTGGTACTCCCGCCGTCGGCACGTCCAAGGCGGCACCGGCAGGTGGCCTGGCCAGCGTGGGGCCCGAGCCCAGCGCCGCCAACGAAGGGCGCCGCCGCCTAGTATGGTGCAGCGTCACGGCCTTTCTCGGCGCTTGGTTTATTGCCTTTCTCCGTTTCTTCCTGCCGCGCACGCTTTTCGAGCCTCCCACAATCTTCAAGATTGGATATCCCTCCGACTACGCGCTTGGCGTGGACACCAAGTGGCAGCAGAAGTTCCGCGTCTGGGTGGACCGCACTCCAGACCGCATCTTTGTGATTTATGCGCGTTGCACGCATCTCGGCTGCACACCTGACTGGAAGGCCAGCGAGAACAAGTTTAAGTGTCCGTGCCACGGCAGCGGCTATGACAGCGAAGGCGTGAACTTTGAAGGGCCCGCGCCGCGCCCCATGGACCGCGCCAATGTGTCGCTGGCGCCCGACGGCCAGATCATCGTGGATACTTCGCGGCTTTACCAGTGGCCTAAGGGGCAGCCCAGCCATTTCAATGATCCGGGAGCGTTTTTGCCAGTGTAGGAGAGTGGCAAAGAAGCAGAGGAAGTAAGGAAGCAAGGAAAGAGAAGAAGAAACCCATCGGGCTCGAAGAAACGGGGAGTGGCGCAATGCCTGAAGAAGTCAGCAAGGGGAACGGGAACAACGGAAAAAAGGGTGGCTTGTTGGGTCACATCAGGGAAGACCTGGAATCCCTGAAGACCGATCTGCCTGCCAAAGCCAAAGAGCAGGTCGAGATTCTGAGCAAGCCCACCAAGACCCAGGTCTACACTTCCATCTTCCGGCATAAACACGACGACACGCCGCGCAACCGCGCGCTAGGCGTGCTTTCAAACGTCTTTTTGCATTTGCATCCGGCGAAAATCAATCGCGACGCGGTTCGTTATTCCTACACCTGGGGCATGGGTGGCATTACCTTTTATTTGTTTTTCGTGCTGACTCTGACCGGCGTCCTGCTGATGTTTTATTACCATCCGAGCAAAGTGCAGGCGTTCCGCGACGTACTCTATCTCGAGCACGACGTGCCTTACGGCAAATTGCTGCGCAACATGCACCGCTGGGCCGCACACTTGATGGTTATCGCGGTAGAATTGCACATGTTCCGCGTCTTTCTCACCGGTTCGTACAAGAAGCCGCGTGAATTCAACTGGACTGTCGGCGTGATTCTCCTCGTCCTGACGCTGCTGCTCTCCTTCACCGGCTACCTCCTGCCAGACGATCAGCTCGGCTTCTGGGCCGTCACCGTGGGAACCAACATGGCGCGCGCCACTCCTTTATTGGGGCACGAAGGACCGTTTGGAGCGCAGCTGGGAATGACTCCTTATAATGACGTGCGCTTCGGCCTGTTGGGCGGATCCATTGTGGATGCCAACGCGCTCTTGCGTTCTTACATCTGGCACTGCATCGGCATTCCCATCATCGCCTCGGTCTTCATGATCGTGCACTTCTGGCGCGTGCGAAAGGACGGCGGCATCTCCGGGCCAGCCCCAGTAGTCCTCGACTCCGAAATCAAGGAGGCGAAGAAGTAGCCATGGATTGGAAACAACTCTGGGAAATCCTCTCCGCCCCGGACAACGTTCCGATCATCGCGATGATTCCGCTGCTGGCCTTCTACATTTATCTGGCGTGGAAGCAGGCGCATGCCAACGACTTGCTCATTGCCGAACTCGCAGCCGATCCCGCACTGGCGAAAACCCATCACCGCAAAACCTGGCCGTTTCGACCGGGATGGCAGAAGGAAGTGCACGTCTGGCCTTTCCTGCTGCGCGTGGAATTCCTCGCCGCGATCATCGTCACCATTATCCTCATGGTGTGGTCCATCACGCTGAACGCACCGCTCGAGGAGCCTGCCAATCCGAACCTGACGATGAACCCGGCAAAAGCGCCGTGGTACTTCCTCGGGTTGCAGGAAATGCTGGTGTACTTCGATCCGTGGATTGCCGGCGTGGTGATGCCGACGCTCATCATCATCGGCTTGATGGTGATTCCTTATATTGATACGAACCCGCTGGGTGCGGGCTACTACACCTGGAAGCAGCGCAAGTTCGCCATCGGTACATTTCTTTTCGGCTTTGTCATTTTGTGGGTGTCGATGATTTTCATTGGGACCTTCATTCGCGGGCCGGGCTGGCAGTGGTTCTGGCCCGGGCAGACCTGGGACCACAACCGGTTGATCTATGAAGTGAATCGCGACTTGCCGGATATTTTCGGCATCACTTCGAACTTCTGGAAAGGCATCTTCGGCGCGATTGTCGTCGGCGGTTATTTCATCGTAGGCGGGCTGATTGTGAACGGATTGTTCCGCCGGAGCAATCCCAAAGATTACAAGCGCATGAGCCTGCTCCAGTACTCTCTCATGATGACGTTTTTCCTCATCATGGTGGCTCTGCCGATTAAGATCCTGATCCGACTGTTATTTCACATCAAGTACGTTTGGATTACGCCCTGGTTCAACATTTAGGAGGACCTGGTGCCCGAGAAGTCCATCCCCGAGAACGATCCAATCGTCACCAAATCGCTTGCGCCGCATTACGTTGTGTGCATGGTCATCCTCATGGCCACTCTTTTCTGGGCGCTATGGGATGAGGATTTCGGCCAGCGGCCTTGGAAAACTTTTCAGCACGAATGGAAAGAGCGCTATTCCTCTTTCCTGAAAGCGGCGCGCACCCAGTCGGCGCAATCGCAGAAGGAGATCGAGAGCGGCGCCGATTATCAGAAGCTGCAGCAGGATTACGAGGCCGCGAGCCAGAGCGCTGCGCCGCGCATCAAGGAAATCAACGAGCGGCTGCGCAGCCTGGGCGCAGAACTGCTGGCGGTGCAAAACGTGTTCACCGATCGCCGCGCGTACGTAAACGCGTCAACCTACGACATGGAGACCACAAGCAGTCCTTCCTCGAAGAAAAGCAAGCAGCAGGATCTCGACGCGTACAAAAGCAAACCCAGCAGCGTCGAAATGCCCGACGGCAAGAAGCGCACCTTTAAAAACTTTGACGAACTGGAAGAAACCTATAACGAGCTGCGCAACGAGCGGACGCAATTGAGCGCCGAACTGGGCGAGTTGCTCAAGCCGGTCAACGAGAAGAAAGAGTTGATGGATTCCTACGTGACCGACCACATGGTGAGCCTGACGCCGGCGCAGCTGCAGAACCTGCAGAACGATGTCGAGTCGCTGACACCGAAAGTCCGCCAGATCAACGTAAACGAGCACGCAGCCAATCTGGAAAGAGAAGACAGCGCGCAGATTGTCGACCGCTGCGAATCATGCCACCTTGGAATTCGCGAGCCGCTGAAGCTTACGGCGGCGTCCATGTCGTTGAAAGGGAAAAAGCCGGACGAATACGCGCGAGCGTTCACCAGCCATCCCGAGCGGGATTTGCTGAGAATTCATGATCCGGAGAAATTTGGCTGCTCGCCGTGCCATCAGGGAAATGGCCGCGCGACAACAAGCGTCGAAAAAGCTCATGGCAATTACGAGCACTGGCTGTGGCCGATTTTTACCCCGCAAAACTACGAAGCCGGCTGCCAGATTTGCCACTCCGCAGACATGGTCCTGACGGTCAACGACGTCGGCTGGGTTGTCAGCGAGGGAAAAGACCTGTTCCGCCAGCGCGGGTGCGTTGGCTGCCATCGCTACGAAGGTTACGACAAAGAGCCTGAAGACCTGCTCGCCAACGGTCAAGAGATCAAGCTGCTCGAGCAAAAGAAGAAAGACAATCTCAAACAGGCCGACGACTTCATGGCACAGGCCGACCAGGCGCAAACCAACGAAGAAGCGAATCACCTCAACGAACGCGCGGTTGCGCTCAAGGTCGAAAACAGCAAAGTCGATCTGCGCGTCATGCAGCTCGACCGCACGACCAAGAGCTTGTTTCAAGACATGAAAAAAGTTGGGCCGAACCTGAAGGACGTTCGCCTCAAACTTGACAAAAATTGGATTCCGGTGTGGCTGAAAAAGCCCACCGACTTCCGCCCAACGACCAAGATGCCGAACTTCCGCTTGAACGATGAACAGATTAAAGCCATCGCGGCCTACGTCTGGCAATCCGGCCTAACCGATCCGCTTCCTAAACACAAGCCCGGAAACGCCGCGCATGGCAAGGAATTGTTCGAAGCCCGCGGCTGCCTGGCTTGCCACTCCATCGGCGAGGGCGATCAGATGCAGGGCGGCACGTTCGCGGCGAATCTCACGCGGGTCGGGGAAAAAGCGAACTACGATTATCTTGTTCGCTGGGTTCATAACGCTCGCGAGCGCACGCGCCCCTACTGCCCCTACGAGAAAAAAGACATTGGGCCCGAGGATTACAAGAAGAAGGGCCTGCCCTACGTCTTCGATCTGGATCACAGCAAATGCCCGAACGACGGCCACGAGCTGCAGGTTCAGAACATGACCGTGATGCCGAGCCTGCGCCTCTCCGAATCCGATGCGGAGGACATCGCCAGCTTTCTCATCACACAAAAGAAGAAGAACCCGTCTGATTATCCTGACGCGTCGTTCATGGATGATCCGAGCCTGAAGGCTGAAGGCAAAAAATGGATTCAATTCTTCGGGTGCGCCGGCTGCCATGAAATTTCCGGCCTTGAAGAGGAAGGCCGCATCGGCACTGAGCTGACCACGGAAGGCAGCAAGCCGGTCGAGCGCCTTGACCTCGCGCTGCTCACCGAAGTCGCGCAGCGCGGCGGCAGAGAGCCCATTAGCGACCCCGAAGATCTCGCGCGTTTGCCCGAAGGTCCTGCGAAAGAGCCTTGGTACGACCACAAGGGCTTCTTCGAGCACAAACTCGCCGAACCCAATATTTGGGACCTGGGCAAAATCAAACCGCCCTCCGAACAGTTGCGCATGCCCAACCTGCATCTCACGAAAGAACAGGTTCGCGCGCTTACGACGTTTTTGCTCGGCAGTCAGGAAAATCCGCTTCCACCCAGCTACCAATACCGTCCGCTCGACTATCGCAAGGACATTCAGGAAGGCTGGTGGGTGGTCAAAAAATACAACTGCATGGGGTGCCACCAGCTCATTCCGGGCCAGAAAACCATCCTCATGGGTTTGGCGCGGTATCAGGATGCCCAAGAGCAGTTGCCTCCGAAGCTGCTCACCGAGGGCGCGCGCGTCGATCCCCAGTGGTTGCTGCGCTTCCTGAAGAACCCCGCGCTGAACGACCAGGACACGAATCGCAACGGCATCCGAAGCTACCTACAAGTGCGCATGCCCACGTTCTCGTTCTCGGAAAACGAACTCGGCAAACTGGTGCGATTCTTCCAGGCGCTCTCGCGTCAGCCGTTCCCGTACATTCCGGAAGAAGTCCCCGTACTCACGGCCAAGGAAACGGAAATGGCGCGCAGTCTCTTCAGCAGCACGGCCGCGCCATGCCTGAAGTGCCACGCCACTGGCGAACCCGCGCACGACCGTACCGCTACAGCTCCGAACTTCCTCCAGGCACGCGGGCGATTGAAGCCTGACTGGATGGAGCAGTGGATGCTGGACCCGCAAGCCATCAGCCCGGGCACCTCGATGCCGTCAGGACTGTTCAAGCGGCAAAACAATCACTGGGTCTTTTCTGGCCCGACTCCGCCATCGTTCCAGGGCTATGACAAAGACCATACGAAGCTCCTTGTGGATTACATCCTGCAACTTACGCCCGAGGAGCAACGGCGCGTCTCAGCTTCGATGGGACGCTCGAGCGCAGCCGGCAGCTCCAAAGCGTCCGGCGCAAGCGCAGGTGGTCACGGAGCGGGCAAATAGAACTTCAAATTTGAGAGATTTTCATTCTCAGGGGAGAGAGAAAGAAATGAAAACAAAAACTTGGAGGGCAATTAGCTTGCCCGCGCTGTGCGGCCTCGTTCTCCTTGCGGGCTGCGGCGGCAAGAAAGAGGAAACGGCGGAGCAGCCCGCGGCCACGCCCACTGCGGCTCCGGCCGCCACACCGATCGATCCAGCGACCGCCGCGACCGTCAGCGGCACCGTGAAGTTTGACGGCGCGGCCCCTCCGGCCGCGAAGATTGACATGAGCCAGGATCCCGCCTGCAAAGGCACGAACACGGCCGAAGCCGTAGTGGTCAGCGGCGGCCATCTCGAGAACGTGTTCGTGTATGTGAAGGAAGGTCTCGGCGGCCGCACCTTCGACATTCCGAAAGAAGCTGTCGCGCTCGACCAGGGCGGCTGCAGATATCATCCGCACGTGCTCGGGGTGATGGCCGGCCAGGACATCAAGATCGTCAACAGCGATCCCACGACTCACAACATTCATCCCCAGCCGAAGGACAATCGCGAGTGGAACGAATCTCAGCCGCCGCAGTCGGCGCCGCTCAACAAGAATTTCTCGCGCGAAGAAATTTTGCTCCCCGTAAAGTGCAACCAGCATCCGTGGATGAAAATGTACGTCAACGTGGTGAAGAGCCCCTTTTATGCGGTCACCGGCGCTGACGGCAAATATGAAATCAAAGGCCTTCCGCCGGGTGATTACACGCTGGCCTTTGTGCACGAAAAGTATCCGGAGCAAGACATGAAAGTCACCCTGACAGCAAAAGAGGCGAAGACGGTCGACGTGACCTTCAAGCCGTAGCATGAGATTCTTTGCACCAGTTTCCCATCACCCGTGTGAGGAGGCGACTTGCTTGCCGTGATGCTCTTGATCTCGATTGTGCTCGGCTTGATCCCCCTTGCGGGCATTGCCTGGATCGCTGTCAGCGGCACACTAACCACCGTCGACGGTCTCTTCGAGAGCCTTATCATGCTCAGTCTCTCTGCCGTTTTCTTTCTCAATGCTTTCTGGGAGCTCCGGGGCCAAAACAAGCCGCCCGGTCCGGGTAAGCCCGGTTCGTCCTCTGACCAAAGTTGAAACGTGCTCGAAACATGCACATGGTAATTCCGGGCCCAGCTTGGGCCATGAGGCCTGCCGTTTTTGTTTCGCGCGAGCGTTGATTTGTTATCCCAAAGCCGGGTCGTGTTCTTTACGAAGGGTGGTGAAGCCCGCCTGTCGCGAGCAGGGCTCTGCTTTTCCCTCTAACGCCCGTAAAATAGACTCCTGCGACTGCTAGACATGAAAACATCTTCGCGATCTTCCGCAAACGGTGGCGGCGAAGAAAATCCGGCTGCGCAACTCAGCGCGCCGCCGGAAAAATCCCCGCACGGCATGCCCACGCGCACGCGCCTGCTGTTTTATTTCGCCGCGTGGCTCATCGTGCTCCTTCCCTTTCTCTTTTGGTGGAACACCTGGTTCGGCCGCCGGCTTTCCGACCAACAAATCACGCAATATTTGGCCGATGATAAACGGCCGCGCCATATCCAGCACGCGCTGGTGCAGATTGGCGAGCGCATCGGGCGGCATGACGCCGCAGCAGCGCGCTGGTATCCCCAACTCGTCCGTCTCGCTTCGCATCCCGTCGAGGAAGTGCGCAACACCGACGCCTGGCTGATGGGGCAGGACACTGGGGGTGCGGGATTCCACGAGGCGCTATTAAGGATGTTGCAGGATCCCTCGCCGATGGTGCAGGGAAACGCCGCCCTTTCCTTGGTTCGCTTTGGCGACGGGTCGGGCCGCGAGCAAATCGTCGCGCTGCTGCATCCCGCTCACATTTTCGCGCCAAATGCGGGCCGTGTCCTAGACACTGCACGCGTGGGCACCGCCATCCGCCAGGGCGGGATCGTCGCCAAACTTCAACTGGCGGGGGCGGCTTGGGCCAATTCCCCAAATGACGAATCAACGGCGGAAATTCGTTCGCCTATCGGCGGCCGTGTTCACTCGATCTCGGCACCTACCGGAGCGAGCGTCCCCGCTGGCGCCGAAATCGCCACCGTCGATCCCGGCGATGAACAAGTCTGGGAAGCCCTGCGCGCGCTCTATCTCATCGGCCGCGCCGAAGACCTGCCCGCGATCCGGCCTTACGAGCGCGAATCGCGCGACCTCCCCGACCGCGTCCGCCAGCAAGCCCTTCTTGCTGACCAAGCCATCCGCTCGCGCGCCTCGGCGCCTGAATGACCACTCCTACGAACACCGAAGCTTTTGTTGCTATCACGGTTGGCCGAGTCTGCCTGCACTGAGCTTTCACGGTGGAGAAGTTTTTTCACCACCGCATGGCGCCAAAAATGTTCGTAAGCACGAGGCCATTGAATCGCTGCAAAATAGACCACGGGATGCGCCCCTGCGGGAACTTGAGCCCCACGAAAAAGCGGTTGTTGGCTACCTTCTGGCAATAGACCACTTCGCCCCGCATGGAGATTTCTTCCTTCATGGGAGTCACATCTGCCTGCTCGCCATGCATCCAGGCGCTTGTGGACTGCACGCGAATACCATGCGCACTGATGTTATCGGTGAAGGTCCTCTCGCATCGGTCGTCGTTCGCACGCGCGACCGGCGAGAGGTGCACCTCCATCATAATGGGTAGTCTTCTTTCTTCCCTGCCGTTGAGGCGGTGATCGGAACCCATGCCTTGTCCCTTGCAAAGCAACTTGAGTTTTGGCCCATGTTACCGAGGCTGGTGGGAATTGAACGAGAAGTCTGACTGGTTGTCCTACTCGGCTGGTCGGCGCTTGTAGCGTTCCACTTCGTCCGGTGTGTTTTACCCCTGGTAAAATCCCCTGGTTCACAGCTTAATTAATTTCCTTCAGGATGTCAATCCAGTGAACACCTGAGCACCCGCCAGTACGCCCTTGCCGCAATAAACTAATAGTACCTCTACAATTCGATCAATTCTTGGACTCTTACTCCCCGCCCAAATGGGAGCAAAGTGCATCAAAATTTTTGATGCATCGAATGCAATGTTCTGAGGGATAGAGTATCTAACGCGGTGGTACGCTCATTCTGAGGCCTTTAGCAGGGGCTGGGCATCCAACCGTCGCCAAAGTAGGCCGCCGGAAATTTCCGATGACCGGCACAGGGACCAGGCCATGAAGACGCCAATTCGAAAAGGAAAAGTCTATTTGATGGGAGCGGGACCGGGGAATCCGGAACTGCTGACGGTACGGGCGATGCAGATCCTGAAGAGCGCCGAGGTCGTGTTGCACGACCACCTCGTGCCGCAGGAAATTCTCGATTTGATTCCGGCGTGGACACAAGTGCGCAACGTGGGCAAGCGCTGTGGACAAGCGGGAATCTCGCAGGACCAGATTCACGCATTGCTGATTGCGGCCGCTCGGGAAGGCAAGCAGGTCGTGCGGCTCAAAGGCGGGGACCCGCTGCTTTTCGGGCGCGTGGGTGAAGAAATGGAAACCCTGGCGCGCGCAGGGGTCGAGTTTGAAGTGATACCCGGAGTAACTTCGGCGATGGGCGCGGCCGCGGCGGCAAAGATTCCCCTAACCGACCGCCGGTACGCTTCAAAGCTGATTTTCTTGAGCCATCACACAGCCGGAAACGTATCTCCGGAATGGGATGACGTGGTCTTGAGAGACGCGACGTATGCTGTGTACATGCCGGGAAAAAACTACAGCGCAATTGCGACAAAGCTAATGGAAGGTGGGTTGGACGCGGCGACACCGTGCGCCATCGTGGCCAATGCCACGCAGGCAGATCAGCAAATTCATCGCACGACGTTGCAAGAATTGGCTCTGGAGGAACGGCTGCCTGCTCCTTCCCTGCTGATCATCGGCGAGGTTGCGAGACCCCTGCCGCCTCCCCAAGAGGAAAAGGATGATTTTGGGTGGGAGACGCCCGCGAAAACGACTGAGGTAGTATTGGACTTGGGCGAGACCCGCAAGGAAGAAGAGATCATCGGGTGAGGTCGGGCAGACCGCTTTATTCGACCCTCTGCCGCGGTCAAACAAAGGAAAAAGCTCAGGCAGGTCACGGCTATGCTCAGGGGGCGGTTTTCACAATCGTCCGAATAAGCCGAGCCTAAGCTAAAGCTGTCCCTACATTCCGCTTTTTGGCAAGCAGAGCGGCGGCTTGGTCCGCAGTTTCTTTCACGAGAAAGCCCATCTTGGGATGAGACGGCTCCAGATCGGGCTGAATTCCGTTCCGCTGTAGTTCCTCGGACGTGGTCGGGCCGATCGAAGCAACCATGGCGCGGCGCAGTCCTTGGCGCATTAGTTCTTCCAGCTGCATTTTGGCCGCAACTTGAAACAGATGCGTGACTTGCACGCTGGTAGTGAAAAAAATGACGTCGATGCTGCCTGCGGCAATTTCCTGGATCGCACATTCCAGCGGAGAGGTGTTTTCCGGCAGCGCCCATCGGTAGACAGGGACGCGCGTGACGATGGCGCCGCGCTCTGTGAGGCTAGAAATTAGCTCAGGATTCGAAACGCCATATTCCTGGAGCGCAATGCGCGCACCGCGGAGGCGAAAATCCGCTGACGACTTTGGGGCTTCATCGAGCGATTGCAGAAGTTCCCGCCAGGTGTTGGGCTCAGGCACAGTGAGAGCCGGAGTGACGCCGAGTTCGCGCAATACGGCAATCGGCTTGGGGCCTCGAGGCACGACTTTCACGCGTTGCAATGCGGCGACGAAATCTTCGCGGCGGTATTTCGTTTCCGCAACGCTCAAAACCGCCCGCGTGCCGCCGCCGGTTAAAAAAATTACGATGTCATATTTACCAGCCAGGAGCGATTCGGCAAAGGACAGCGCTTCGCTGTTCGAATCGAGCGGGACTTCGCGCATCGCCGGGGCAACGATTGCCTCGCCGCCGTAGGTGGAAATGAGTTTGGCGAGTTCGGCAGCGCGGCGGCTTTCCAATGCCAATACTCGCAGCCCGGTGAATCCGCTCATGGGTTGAAATTGTGAAACAGAACCGCGTTTAACACCAGCGGGAAATCGGTTAAGGTAAGGGCGAATTCGAAATAGCGAGCATCCGCAAGATGAATGGTCTCCGGTGCGCTATTTCTGATTATCACCTGGCGCCCGGTCAAGGTAATGGACCTCGCCGGCTTCGAGGAGGCGTGTAGCCGCGGCTTCCGGAGTGAGGTCGCGCTGCGGCGAAGCGAGCAGTTCGTAGCCAACCATGAACTTTCGGACGGTGGCGGAACGCAGGAGCGGCGGGAAATAGTGCGCGTGAAGATGCCAAGCTTCATGGGGTTGACCGTTGGTCGGCGGCTGGTGGAAGCCCATGGAATAAGGGAAAGCTGTTTCAAACAAATTATCGTAACGAACGGTGATGCGCCGTAGGATGTCGCCGAGAAAACCGCGCTCCGCCGGGCTGAGCTGATCCAGCGACGCGATATGGTGCTTGCTCACGACGAGCGTTTCGAAGGGCCACACAGCCCAAAAGGGGACGACGACGGCAAACGCATCGTTCTGGCAAACCACGCGCTCGTTGCGTCGCATCTCTAGTTGCAAGTAATCGCACAGCAGGCAGGAATGTTTTTTCGAGTGATAAGCCAGCAGAGATTCGTCTTCGCGTGCAGGAAGATTCGGGAGCGTAGCGTTGGCCCAGATCTGGCAGTGAGGGTGCGGGTTGCTGGCGCCCATGAGTTCGCCGCGATTCTCGAAAATTTGAACGTTGCGAACCCAGGGAATTTCCGCGAGTTCGGAAAATTGCTCTGCCCAGGCATCCACCACGCCACGCAATTCCGGAGCATCCATGCGCGGAAAGGTGAGATCGTGACGAGGAGAAAAACACAGGACACGGCACATGCCGCGGTCCGTCTGCGCGACGAGCAAACCATCCTTCTCATATTGCAGTGGCTCCACATCCGGTAAGAGTGCGGGAAAGTCATTATCGAACGCGTAGGTACCCGTGTATTGCGGTGTTTGCTTGCCTCCCGCACGCTTGTTTCCGGGGCACAGGTAGCAGTTGGGATCATAGGTGAGAGACGGAGGCGCAGGGAGTCTTTCCACTTTTCCTTGCCACGGCCGCTGCGTCCGCTGCGGAGAAACGAGCACCCATTCCCGCAGGAGAGGGTTGAAACGTTTGTGCGGAGTAGAAAGCAGTCTTTCAAGATTCATGCTGAAGTTTGCCGGCCATGAATGTTAGCAGGGTTAGGAGCTAACGCGATGGAAGGAAAAAGCAATTCCTCGTTCCGTAAAGGCATCCGGAGCGTAAAAGTCGCGCTTCGCTCGGTATGACAAGTGTGTGGTGGCTCCGTTGCCTCATCGCTGGCCGAAGTTGCTTGAGCTGACGTCGATCTGTCGTACGCCGGCAGCAGCCGGAGAGACATAAATCTCAGGCGATAGACCTATCTTGGCAAGATATCGGGTGGCGACATTTTGTTTGAAAGCTTCAACGGCAGTGGCCTCGACCAAGTTGACGGTGCAGCCGCCAAACCCGCCTCCGGTCATGCGCGCCCCGATGACGCCGGGTTGCGCAGACGCGATTTCGACCATGAGGTCGAGCTCCTTGCAGCTCACTTCGTAATCGTCACGGAGGCTGCGATGCGACTCGCGCATAAGTGTCCTGAGAGCGCGATTATCGCCGCACTCAAAAGCGCGCATCGCGCTTTTCACGCGATTGTTTTCCGTGATGACGTGATGGCAGCGCCGGTACACCGTTGCGTCCAAGAGCGCGCGGTGCTCTTCCAAACGGCCAAGCGTAACATCGCGCAGGGCTTGAATTTCGGGCAGAACCCGCCGCAAAGTGCGGACACCTTCCTCGCACTCGGCACGGCGGCGATTGTATTCACCGGAAGCCAATTCATGCTTGACCATCGTATTGCAAATCACCAGTTGAATCACGGGCGGCAGTTTGACCAGCTTGTGCTCCAGCGAACGGCAATCGAGCAAAAGCGCATGCGACGGGCGCCCATGGCACGCGACGAACTGATCCATAATGCCGACGTGAGCCCCGACAAATTCATTCTCGGCTTTCTGGCATAGCCGCGCTAACTCCGTGCGATCGACGTGGAGGCCGCTTTGGTGCAGGAGTGCGAAGCCCACGGCAACTTCGAGAGCCGCCGAGGAACTGAGCCCGGATCCAAGCGGCACCTCGCCACCGATGAGAAGATTCGCGCCGTTCAGGCGCTTTCCCGAGTTTTGCAGCGCCCAGGCAACACCCAGAGGGTAGTTGCCCCAGTGGTTCTTGCGCGCTGCCGATAAGGAGTCGAGATTCCCTTCGACGGTTTCGCTGAAATTCTCGGAATGAATGACGAGTTTCCGGTCCGTGCGGGGAGCACAAGCAACCCAACAGTAGAATTCAATGGCCGCGGGCAAAACGAAGCCGTCGTTGTAGTCGGTATGCTCGCCAATAAGATTCACGCGGCCCGGCGCGCCGTAAATGGCTGCGGGCGCGGCAAAGCGCGCGCGGAACCTTTCCAGAAGCTGCATCGGATTTGTCAACGCTCGCTATTTTTTCAGATTCGCATTCGGGAGGCTGGAAGAATTTGCCGCCGCGGAATTGGAAAAATCGGCTACGCCAATGCGAATCACGGTATCGCGCGTCGTAATATTTTCGGGCTTCTCCGTCCAGATGCCGTAGACGCGGCCGTTCATCGCTGCCAGCCCGTTGTAATCGCCGATGAAGCCGCCTTTGGCATTGAAAGCTTGATCGGTCCAGGAATAGTTCTGGAAAGATTGGCCGCCATCCGTGGAGCGGGCTAGGACGACGATTTGCGCGCGATTCCTCGGGTCGCCGCGCCGGTCGTAGAAGACAACGTAGATAGAGCCGTCTGCTGGATCCACGGCCATCCACTGAAAGAAATGCTCCGCGCCGTCGTGCACGGGATCGGTATTCACGCGTGTTGCCGGCGACCAGGTAACACCGAAATCTTTCGACGCGGAACAAAGGATATCGATCTCGCCATTGCGGTAATCCGCCCAGCTTACATACAGACGTCCGCCTTTCGGGCCGCCCCGCGGGTCCATGGCAATTTGCGGGAACCCGTTGGCGCGAGCGACCGCATCAATGCTGAAGATCGCCGGTGCGGTGTCAATAATGTTGCGCGGGGGCGCAAACGTGGCGCCGCCGTCGGATGAAACAGTGAAAACGATGTGATTCCCGTCCTCCCAAACGGCGTACAGCGTGCTGTCCGGCCCGACCGCACCCGCAAATCCTTCGACAGCGCCATTATCGTCGCGGGGCAGGCCGCGCACATTGTCGATTTCCACAGGCTTCGACCAAGTCCTGCCATGGTCAGTGGAGCGCACAAACTGAATCTGCGAATCGGCGATGGTCCAGCGCGTCCACCCAATGTATAAGTTGCCGGCGTAAGGGCCGTGGCTGTTGTCGGCGACAATGTAGGGTTTGTCCTCCCAAGGAACATCCTTTCCATCTGGCGTCTTGTCGGGTTGCTCGGTCGCAGCGATATCTTTAGGCTCCCAGGTCTTACCGCCGTCAAGAGAGCGGCGAACGTAAATGCCATTGCGCGAAGAGTTGTGGCCCCAATAATTGAAGGTGCCGAGCTTGTCGAACGCGATATAGCAAATGAACGCGTGGCCCTGATGGTCATAAGTCGCAGAAACGTCGCCGGAAACGCGATAGCTGGTCGACTCGACGCCGGCTGCAATTTGCCAAGTGCGCCCGGCATCGAAGGAGTACGCCGCGTGCGCATTGTCCTGATAAACGGCGACGATTTGCTGCGGATTGTTGGGATTGATGGCGATGCCTGGCTCGGTAAAGTAGCCAGCCTGGGGAGTCAGCGAGATGACGCTGGAATTGGGCGCTTTGGGAGGAAGTTGCGCGGGAAGGCTTTCCGCGATCGACAAATGTGCCACCATCAAGAGAGTTGCTCGAAACACTTTTCCTCCGCGAGAACGCCGACAAGGGCCATACCCAGCGTATGTCATCATGGAGTTCCTTCCTGTTCCCGAAACTTTCGGGGTGTAATTTTCTCTTAGCCCCCGGCGTCATCCTCGTTGTCTTCTTCGGCGGGGCGCACGAAAGCAATTGGCGCGATTCCTTTGTCTAGCAAGGAGCGGTTGAAGGAAGGAATCTCCTTTTCGATAAGTTTTTGATAAGCACCCTGGGCCTCGGCGAGATCTTTTTCTATGGTTTCGAGCATGGCGGCAGCCGTGTCGGTGGGAGGATTATCCGCGCCGCCGGCAACGTCCCCTGCGCCCGTTCCTACTTCCGCGTTCAGCCAAATCAGATGCAGATAGATTTTCTCCGGGATGGAATAGTATTTGTCGTCGCTCAGGGCGTCGGCACGCGAAATGAATTTGTACTCGACGTCCTGCATCTTCTGCTCCATGGCTTCGACCGCTTTGAGCAATTCGGGATCGGGATTGGCCTCGCTGTTTTCTTGTTTCGCCCCTTTTGGGCCATTTTCACCATCCTTAGCTTCTTCTCTCTTCTCCTCCCCGCCCGCAGGCACGACCTTGCGGCCGCCCAACATGCGCGCGACCACATCAAGCTGCTTCCGCATCCATTCGAGTTTGTTCGTGGCTTCGGAAGTTTTCGTAATGTCGTCGCGAATACGCAATTGCAGCTTGAACGCCGCCGCCAACTCCTCGTCGCTCGCGCGGGCATTCGGGTTTTTCACAAGAGTCAGAGGCTGCGTGAAAGTTTGACCGTCCACGGTAAGCCGAATCGTATATTTTCCTGGCAGCGCCATGGGACCGACTTCGGCTTCGCGAATCCCCCAGTGCAAAACTCGGCGCGAATCGCTTCCGCGAAAGCGGCGCTCTTCCCAGATATGCTGATTTTCAGGCGGAGTGGTGCGCAACGCAACGAGTTTTGGCGGATCGTAAAGGAAATTCCACTCCGCACGGTTCATGCCCGCCCGGCCCGGTGGATCCAGCTTTCGGACCACGGCTCCGTTCGAATCGAAAATCTCCATTTTGGGCGGAGCCTTGGGCGCAGCTTTCAGCGAATAGCTGATGGCCGCTCCGCCGTTAGGAAAAATACGAAACGTATCGCGCGGAGCAAATAGCCGTACGGGAACGTCTTCGGCCTTCTGGGCCATCTGCTCAAGCGGAGTGATGTCGTCGAGAATGTAAATTCCGCGGCCATAAGTCGAGACTACCAGATCGCGAAACTGTTTTTGCACCACGGTCCAGGTAACCGGTGCGTGCGGCAGCCCGGCGGTGAAGGCTGTCCAATGCACGCCATCATCGAGAGAATAGAAGAGCCCATTTCCCGTACCTGCGAAGAGCAAACCTTTTTGATTGGGATCTTCCGCAATAGTTCGAACGTATCCGAGTGGATGCTTGGGCAAGCCTTCTGAAATCTTTGTCCAACTCTTGCCAAAATCCGTGGTCTTGAAAATGTACGGATCGCGGTTGTCCATCAGATGATGGTCGACGCACACGTACGCCGTTCCGGCGTCAAAGTGCGAAGGCTCGATCCGCGTGACTGTGCCCCAAGGCGACAAGTCCCTGATATTTCTCGTGACATTCGTCCAGTTCGCGCCGCCATCTTTCGTGTACCAGATCAAACCATCGTTCGTGCCCGCCCAAATCAGACCTTTCTGAACTTCCGAGGGCGCGATCGCAAACACGACTTCGCCATAAAACTGGCCCAGGTTGTCGCCGACAATTCCTCCCGAAGACCCAAGGTACTTCGGATCCTGGGTGGAAAGGTCCGGGCTGATAACCGACCAGCTTTGCCCGCCGTTCGTCGTTTTGAAGATGACCTGGCAGCCGTAATAAACGGTATTGTGTTCGAACGGATCAATGGCCAGCGGCGGCGTCCAGTGGCAGCGGTACTTTAGGTCGCTCGGGGGCGAGTCCAGCGAATGAATCCACGGGCTTACCGACCGCGCGCGCTTGGTTTTCGCGTCCCACCGCGTCACTTCGTTTCCATAGCAACTGGCCCAAACAATGTTGGGGTCTGTCGGGTCCGGCAGCGTAAAGCCGGATTCGCATCCCCCCATACGTCGCTCCCAACCGGTGTCCACGACTCGGCCGTATTCAAGCGGCGGAGGAATGCTCGGCCCGCGCATGTTCGGGCCGTCCTGCATGTTCGTATAAACGTAATACGGAACCTGATTGTCGACGGCGACGTGGTACATCTGGCCGATCGGAAGCTGGATGCGATGAAAGCCGCGGCCATGAACCGTGGTGATGTTTAGTCCCCCGTCGTCGGTAATGACGAAGCGATCCGGATTCAGCGGATCGATCCACATATCGTGATTGTCGCCGCCCCAGGGCACTTCCTTGAAAATTTCGCCCCCGTCCAGAGATTCGAGAAAACTGCTGTTCGCCACGTAGACTTCGTTGTCGTTTCCCGTGGACACGGCAATGCGAATGTAATACCCAGCTCGGCCGATAAGCTGCCGCTGGTAATTCACAACTTGCCAATTTTCGCCGCCATTATCGGACCGCCATAGCGCGCCTTGGTCCTTGGTCTGGATTAAAGCGAAGTAGCGCTCGGAATTTGTCGGCGCGATGGCCACGTCGATTTTGCCGAGGGGCGGCCGCGGCAATCCATGGCCTTCGAGCTTCGTCCATTTCGTGCCGCCATCTTTTGAAATGTACACAGCGCTTCCCGGCCCGCCGCTGAGTTCCCCCCAGGTATGCATTTCCACTTGCCACATTCCGGCGAGAAGAATTCGTGGATTGTGTGGATCCATGGCCAGGCCCGAGCAGCCAGTATTCGCATCCGCGAAAAGGACGCGCTCCCAATGCTGTCCCCGGTCTGTAGTGCGATAAACACCGCGCTCTTGCTGCGGGCCCGTCGTGCGCCCCAGCGCGCACACAAACGCGATGTCGGGATTGGTCGGATGAACCAGGATCCGTCCAATGCGTCCCGTGTCATCGAGGCCCACGTGCGTCCAGTTTTTGCCGGAGTCCGTCGAAAGATAAACGCCGTTGCCCATCACGTCGCTGTCGCGAATCGCCCAGGCCTCCCCTGTGCCCACCCAGATCACGCCGGGGTCGAACGGCGCAACCGCGATGGCACCGATGGCCGCTACCGGATGCTTGTCGAAGATAGGATCCCAGCGATTGCCCCCATCCGTCGTTTTCCAGACGCCGCCGGAAGCGGCGCCCGCGTAATACGTGCTCGGGTCACCCGGGACGCCGGCGATAGAAGCAACACGGTTCCCAGCGCGCGGCCCGACAAATCGAAACCGGAACGTCTCTTCGTCGCGCACGCCCGGTGGGCGCTGCGCGTAGGCAAAGGCCGCGCAACTTGCTAGCGCCACAAGCAGCAAACCTGTTTCGATACAGAGATGAGATACGGAAGTAGCGCGCATTCCCCCAAACTCCTTCGCGTGGTCAATAGGATTTGCCGCTGGCATGCCAACTATTTGTTCCAAGATGGAAACGCGGGCTCGAATTCCGGCCAGCAGCCCTGGCAAGTTCTTCGTGCCCGCTTGGCTAATCCGCGCCAGAAGACCGTGAGAGGTTATAACGCAGGTCTACGCGCCAGACAACTTTTCTCTCGCCAAAGCGAGGGCATTTTCCACTTGGGAAGCATCCGCGAGTTTGCCCCGCGCGAAATCGCGCGTTCCTCCGCCCTTGCCGGCGATTTTTTCAAAGACCTGCTTGAGAAGGGCGTTCATGTCTTTGGCCGACGAGGGATGCTGCGCAAAGAGCATCTGACCGCTCTTTTTTCCCGCGAGAAGGGCGACGGATTTTTCTGCTTTGGCGATTTCCGTCGCCAACAATCCGAGATATTCTGGCGACATCTCGTCAAGCGCACGCTGGAAGAGGCGAACTCCCTCAAGGCCAGGCGACGCGCTCCGTAAGGCGAGTGCCGCTTCTGCCTCCGCAAGTCTCTCCAGCAAAGCGCGATAATTCTTGAAATGAACATCGCGCTCGGTGAGCGCACGCACTGCGGCAGAAACAACGTCCGCCGTAGCGCAACTCAGTTTCTCCGCGACCTGCCCCAACAATTGAAAATCGTGCCGGGCGGCTCTTTCTGCGCGGCCCCCGCACACAAATTCGACGCGCCAGTCCTGGCGCATCTTCGAGCAATTGCGCACCAGTATCATGCCGATCTGGCCCGTGCTTTTGACGTGCGTTCCTCCGCATGGCTGCAAGTCGGCCGATTCGATTTCGATGGCGCGAAGTATACCTTCGCGTTGGACTACTTTTCTTACTCCAAGCCGGGCGAATTGCTCCGCAGTTCCATAACGCACGTGGACGCCTCGGTCTTCAAAAATAATCTGGTTTGCGGCGCGCTCCGCGCCTTCCAGAAATTCCTCGGATGGCTCCGGTCCTTGCAAATCGATCGTGCAAACCTCGGCGCCTAAATGAAACGACACAGTAGGCAATCCGAAGCGCTCCTGAAACATCGCCGACAGCACATGCTGCCCGGTGTGCTGCTGCATGTGATCGAAACGCCGCGGCCAGTTGACGCAACATTTCACGTCCGGATCGCTTGCCCGGCGGTCCACGATATGAATGATTTCATCGCCTCCGTCGCGCACTTCCAGGACATTCGCTTCTTCGATCTTGCCTAAATCGTGCGGCTGACCACCCGAAGTGGGATAAAACGCCGTTCGATCGAGGATCAGGCTCCAGACATTTCCGGTGATTCCCGCGCTCAAATCTGGTGGAAGCACTTCGCAATGCACTACCCGCGCCGTGAATTCCATTTGGTACGCATCATCGTAATAGAGCCTCCGCGTGGCCACCGGGCACGCCCTCCCTCAATTTCTTGCGCTCGAGAAAACCAGTTCCCTAACGTTTTTCTGGTACGGCGCTTCGAATTCCGCGTTTCGATTTTCGAGTTTCCTGTTTCGAGCTTCGAGTTTCCCCTTCAACAACCGCTTTTCGCCATCTTGATGCTCTCGCGCGCCAACTTCACGCCTGCAGCGCCTTCTCCCAAGTCTCGGAGTACTTATACCCCGTGCCGGTGTTGAACAAAACTACCGTTTCGTGCGGTTTGATCCACCCCGATGCCGCGAGGATGCGCGCAGCCACGACCGTTGCGGCTCCTTCCGGCGCGGCAAATATTCCTGCGAGCGACGCCAGTTCCCTTCCCGCGTATAGCATCTCTTTATCGGTTACCGCGATGGCCGTTCCGTTGGTTTGCCGCAGCATTCTTAAGATCAACTGATCCCCCAGCGGCCCGGGCACGCGCAATCCCGAAGCAATCGTCGCCGCGTTCTGGAAAAACTGCGCCGACTGCTGGTTCGCCTCCCACGCCTTCACGATGGGCGCGCAGCCTTCCGCCTGCACCGCGACCATGCGCGGCCGCTCGCGGCCAATCCTTCCCATCTCTTGCAGTTCATCGAAAGCCTTGCACATCCCAATCAGCCCGACGCCGCCCCCCGTGGGATAAAAAATCACATGAGGCAGCTTCCCGCCAAACTGCTCCCACAGCTCGTACCCCATCGTCTTTTTCCCCTCCACGCGGTAGGGCTCCTTTAGCGTGGACACGTCGTACCATCCCTCACGGTCTTTGTGTTCCGCCACATATTTGCCGCAATCCGAAATCAACCCGTTCAGCTTCACAACCTTCGCCCCAAACGCCTGGCACTCCATCACGTTTGCTGAAGGCGTGTCCGCGGGCATCACGATTACCGCGGGAATGCCGGCCGCCGCTGCATACGCCGCCAGCGCGCCTCCCGCGTTGCCCGCCGTGGGCGCCGCCAGGGCTTTTACCCCAAACCGCCTCGCTCGCGTCACTGCTGCCGTCATTCCGCGCGCCTTGAACGAACCGGTGGGGTTCAGCCCTTCGTCCTTCACGTACAAACTCTCGAGTCCCATCCTCGCGCCCAGGCGTCTGGCATGAATCAAGGGAGTCAGGCCCTCGCCCAGCGACACGGGCGGGTCATCGGGAAGCACCTCCGCATAGCGCCACAGCGTTCGCGGGCGATCCTTCAAGGTTTGCAGCGTCAGCGTACCCGCGGCATGGCGTAGGTCGTAGCGCGCCAGCAGCGGCTTGCCGCACGTGCACAAGTGCTGCTCCTGCTCAGGGTCGTACTTCTTCCCGCACGCGGAGCACTCCAGCTCCACCAAGTTCGAACTCATGGACGCGATTCTCGCCCGCTCGCTCATAATCAAGAGAGTTTAGCACAAGCCTTTTTAGCCACTCCGTGGGGCCATCCCCTATCCGGTTACCATTTCCTCTGTAGCGCTGTTCTCTGTAGCGCTGTTCTACGCAGCCTCTCTGACTGACAACCTTTTCCCACCATTGCCTGGACTCGGCGAACACCGCACCTCGCTCTGTAGCTGCCGAGCTGAAAGTTCTGCTCCAGCAAGCAACCTGCAAACTTTTCAGCCTGCAAACCCTCCGCTCCCGCTACAATAGAACAATGCCCGTACGCCTCATTGCTCTGGACATTGACGGCACCCTTCTGGACAGCCGTTGGCAGGTTTCTGAAGCCAATCGCCAGGCCATCGCCGAAGCCGCCCGTCGCGGCATGGAGGTCGCCTTGGTCACAGGTCGTCGGTATGACTTCGCCATGCCCATTGCGCGCCAGCTGCACGCTCCCCTGACCATGATCGTCAGCAACGGCGCGCTCATCCGCTCCAATGACGGCCGCACGCACTTGCGCCACCTCCTTCCACAGCGTGTCGCCGCTCGGGTCCTGCAGCTGACAAAGCCATGGCGTGAAGGCGCGGCCGTGATTTTCGATCGTCCCAAGGAAAACCAATTGATGCTCGAGCGCCTCGACCCAGGCGACTCGCTTCGCTATGCCTACTATTCCCGCAACAAGGAATTCATCGGCTTCGCGAATCCCCTGGAAACCTGCTTAACCGAAGACCCCATTCAGGTGATGCTTTCCGGGAAGGTCCGGCCGATGCGCGACGCCGAGCGCGTCCTGCGCGGCGCGCCGTTCGCGCAGGAGTTCGCCCTGGCCGTCACCATGTACGAACCCCGCGACTTCGCTATGATTGATGTCCTCAACCCGGTTTGCTCCAAAGGCGCATCCCTGAAGGAATGGGCAGCTCTCCGCGGCTTCGCCCGCGAAGAGGTCATGGCCATCGGCGACAACCATAACGACCTCGAAATGCTCCACTTTGCCGGCATCCCCGTGGTGATGGGCAACAGCGTCCCGGAACTGAAAGCCTTCGGCTGGCAGGAAACCACCACGAACGATGAAAACGGCGTCGCTCATGCCATCGAACAGTTTGCCCTTCGCGAGGCCGCCCCATGCGCCTGAGCCTGACCCGTCGCCCTGTTATTCCAAATTCGCAATACTCCGTCATTTCGAGCGAAGCAAGAAATCCCTCTTCCTCTTTTCTTCGTGGCGGCGGCTTACTGCTCCTACTTACGTTTCTCGCCACCCCCTTCGCCCGTGCTGAATACTTTGTTCTCCGGGGCGGCGAGCGCCTCCACGTGACCGGTTATCAGCTCATGGGTGACAAGTACCGCCTGCAACTCCAAGGCGGCTGGGTCGACGTCCGCCTCGAGGACGTCGTAAACATCGAGCCCGAAGAAGTGTTTACGCCCGTGGTCCCGCCGCCCCTCATGCCAAAGACCGTTCCGGCGGCCAATTCCTCGCCATTTCACGACTTGGTTGTCGCGGCCGCTTCGCGCTATGGCGTGGACGCTGAACTCATCACCAGCGTGATGGAGGTCGAGTCCCACTTCGATCCGAATGCCATTTCCCGCAAGAATGCGCGCGGCTTGATGCAGTTGCTCCCGGAAACCGCCGAGCGCATGGGCGTGAAAAACATTTTCGATCCGCAGGAAAACATCGACGGCGGCACGCGCTATTTGAAAGAGTTACTGCAACTCTACAACAACGACCTGACGCTGGCGCTCGCCGCGTATAATGCGGGCCCCGACAACGTCCAGAAATACGGCAATGTCCCGCCTTTCCGCGAAACCGTTTCCTACGTGAACCAGGTCAAGCGCAAGTATCAGAAGTCCAAATCCGCCGCCCCCGCAACGCAAACCGTCAATCCCAAAGCCACCGCTCCCAACGCGGCTCCCCAAGGCCAATCGGCCCCTCCTCCACAACCCAATACCAATAACTAAGGAACTTGTAGCGCCTGGTCATGCCGAGCTACGACGGCGGTAAAGGCGAAAGGACCAAAAGAAGGACTCGCGATGACTGGCGAGGTCAAAACCGGCTGCCTCCAGAACCGCTGCCATCTGCTGAGGCGGGTGAACGAAAATGCGAAACGGGTTGCGTGCCAGGCCGAAAAAGAAGTTCATTAGCGCGAATCCCGCGCGCATGTGCCAGCGGTAGGGCGGATGAGTGAAGGCAAGCAGGCGGCGAGATCGCGCAGCCGCTGCGCTCAGGAGGGTCTCGGCGTTAGGGTAACAGCAGACGACCCGGTCGAGCGTCACGATGTCCGCCTCAGGAAGGGAGGCCGCGGTCGAGGCGAAATCACCGAGTATGAATTGAGCCGGACAGGAGACATAACGCGAGCCCACGTTCCGCCGCGCTGCCTCGAGATACGCGGGGGAGGCGTCCACGAGGGTGGCGCTGGCCAGGCCATCAACGGCGAGTTCGGCCGCGATCACGCCAATGCCTGAGCCGACATCGAGAAGATGAAGACCATCCAGCATCCCGCGGCGAAGCCCGGAGAGGAGCATGCGTGTACTGGAGTCGGGACCGCGGCGGTGGTAGCGGCGCAGGTCGCGGTTCGCAATGCGCGCATCGAAAAAGCCAGCGGCAGCGCAATGACCGGCGCAACACGTCATGCAGCACTCCTCCCAGGATCGGAAGCCGCCGCGTCACCTCGCGGCGTGGTGATGATCGTAACTGATCCACGCCCCATCTACCCCGATGAATTTGCTTTTCTCTTGCCTTTGTAGTGACCAGTCTTCAGACCCGTTCTTTCTTTGCCCAGTCTCGCCTTGAACCGTAGAATCAAGCCCTGGAGGCGCGCCAGAAGTTAGCCCAAGCGCCGTAGGCGCGGCACTCACGTTTTCCTGAGCGCGCAGCTCGTCGGGCGCAGCTTCGAGCCGCACGGAGCCGTCGCCAAGGCCGAACCTATCATTCCTTAGCGGAGCAGGCCGACTTTTGCTTCCGCGTTCGCTCCTGCAAACGCGTCGGCCTGCGTAGTCGAGGAATCTCTAATTCGATCAATCCGTCTCTTACCGCGTTCCCCTGGATACGATGAAACGGCCGCCTGGCCACCTTATCTCCCCGCCTGGCGGTGATCAAAACTAATCACCCGCGTAATCTTCCACGCCCCATCCTTGTACTGCCACAGGTGAATGAACTTCGCCTCGCCAACCGCCTCGGTATCCTCATGCCCCGGGTGATGGAACCGATGCACACCAATCTCCACTGCCCCGTAACCCTTCATGTAATAAATCTGTAAGCTGCTCGGCACGAAACAAGTCGAAGTCAGCGGGCGCATCTACGTCGGGAAATTTGATTTCATCATCGATGCTCCCTGCGAACCTCACACTCAGGCCGGAGTGTGGCTGGACATCGTTGGCGACGTAACGTCGCCTGCGCAGTATTGGGACATCGGCAATTTTCTTCCAAAGAAGCATGGAGCGGATGTTCAAGTAAGGGGTATCGCCGTCCCTCTCGTCCATGACACTCTTCTCTATCAGTTCGTGAACGATGTCGGGGCTATTCGCTTCCGAATGCCGAACGGCCAAGACTGCGGTTCGGACTGCCTTTTCTACGAAGTGACCGCAACGCCGAGAGGGAGGTTTTTCTCCGGTGTGGAGGGCGGGTTTGGAATGGAGCACTGCTGCCACCTTCTTGTCGTGGAGCAAGTCAGACACCCCCCGCAGAGCGGGTGGCTTGGTGAGTGGGGCCGCCTCAAAGGCGGTTGTCCCGTTGGTTTAGGCGTCGCGCTAAAGCGCGCCTTCGTGGATGAGTTTAGAAGCTGCCGCTATTACCATCCGCGGCCTCTTGTTCGCGGATGTATTTGCGAACTTGCTCCAACTCGAAACCCACCGTGGACACTGCGTATCCACGGGCCCAGAAGTGCTCGCCCGTGAAATTCCGCTCTTTGCCACACAAGCGGGCCATCGCTATGGCGCTTTTCCCTTTCAGAAATCCGATCACCGAGGCCACCGGATACTTCGGAGGGATCGCGATGCACATATGCACATGGTCCGGCAGCAGGTGTCCCTCAATGATCTGGCACTCCTTCTGCCGCGCCAAGGCGTGGAATACTTCTCCCAACTTGCGCCGTGCCTGGCCAAACAGCACCTTGCGCCGCCGCTTGGGCACAAACACCACATGATACTTACAGTCCCAACTGGAATGCGCTAACCTTTGATACGTTTCCGACATAACATCCTCCTTTTTTTTGGCTCTCACCAAGCCACGGGGGATGTTATGCCCGAACGGAACGGTCAAACCTTTTCTGGTCTCACTGGTCGAACCAGTGGCTTACCTAAAATCTGAGTTACAAAGTTGTCGTCCAAGAGAACCAGTGTTCCAGCCGGGGGAATATATCAGTGCTCCTCGGTGCGTTGGCATCCCTCGCCGGAGGAACTGACGGCTCTGGCGGAAATTCCGGGATGTTCGTTGCGGGAAAATTTCAAGAACTGTTTCCCGATTGCCGCAAAGCATTGGGGCGAGACAATCAAGACTAGGGCGGGTCTTGGCGACAGGGGTTGGATTTCGCCCGACATGACGCTCTTCTACAAATTTGCTGGCGGGTTCGTCCAGAAGCCTCACCAAACGACAGAGATGACGCCATAAAGCTCGTTTATCCGCGAAGAGTGCCGTCCAACTTCTCCGGCGCACACGCCTTCCGACCACATCTACTGTGACTTTTACAGATCAAATCAACCGGAAGACCAGACCGCCGCCATGGCGTTGCTGGCACGCGTTGAAGCTGGTCAGGACGTTTGGAGAACATCCGACATGGCGCAAGTAGGGTGGTTGGCTTATGAGCAGGCGAGAAGACAGTGGAATCTCGACGCCGCCGTTCAAGCCAAACTCTCGAAATGCGAGCCGTGGCCGCCGGGGAAAGATGGAGAGGGAAACCAACAACAATGGGGCTACTGCACATGGTTCACGCTTGATGATATGCAGGAAATCACGGTCATGCTGCACAAGCCCGGCTTCCTAGCGAATGCTGCCCGGCAATTCCAGAATGTCCCGTGGCTGACGACCGAGGTGGAGGTCAATCTTTGCTGGGCCGCCCCTTCGGCGCGTTGATCCCGGCAGCGGGTGGCCCACAGACATTAGGTGATACACCGTTTGCGCACCACTTAGCAGGCCACCAAATTCGCTGGATTCGCGAAGCCAGCGGAAAGAGCCTTTGTTGACCAGAACGAACTTTCAACAACTTGTCGAGTTTCCGCCTCTTTGCTTCTCTGCTCCCTTCGAACCACGGGTTTCCGGCAGATGTTAGCAGTGAAATGCGGCAGGAGTTCCGAATTTGTTGTTTGCCATCTCTGCATTTCAAGGCAGGTTCGTCGTTTGGTGGGCAAGGGCCCTGCGGAGGAATCTCGCGGAAGATCACTGGGGCCAATAGGAAATCGTGCGGGAATCGATCTCGTACACCTTGCGTTCGCCGAGCGACCGGGACCAGACCCAGATTACCCTGTGCGTCCAGTTGCGATGCGCGTCGATTTCGTACTCGTAATATGCGCCGCAAAGGAGTTCTCCGGACTCGTCCCGCCATTCCACGCTCTGCGGGTTCCGACGCTTCGCGTCCAAGTAAACGTAGTGGATTCGTGCTCGCTCGCAAGTCCCATCACTGTGGCAGTTATATGTAGCGAAGGTGTCATTGCCGATGTTTTCCGAGAAACCGTCCCCATACTGCGACGGCGAGCCGGGCAGTTGCCAATAGGAGCTTAGCTTTCCGTCTTTGACGGTCCACGTCAGCTTGATCCCGCCGGATGCGTCGAAGCTCGTGAACTGCTCAGTCTGGGTTTTCGGATCGACGGTTTGCCGAACATGGAGCAATAATTCCCCCTCCTTCCCCCAGTCCCACTGCTCAGTGTGGTTGCCATCTTTATCAGTGTTCACGACCGTGCGGCCTTGCTGATTGCCAGCACCGTCTGAGGTCAGCCAATCGATCCTGTGTCCGTACGGGTCATAAGTGAAGATAACGTGAGATTGAAGTTCTCCATTCCGGTAGTGGAATTCCTCGGTGTTCCCAAAAGGCCCCACGATCTCGCGGCGAGTGGTCTCTCCTGTGGATGCGTCCTCCGCAATGCGCTCCGTCACGTGCCCCTGTCCGTCAAGCAAAAGGTGAATAATTTCCCCTTGGAAGCGACCATCGATCATTTGGCCAAACTTCGTGCGGTTTCCATTTGGATCGAACTCGCATTCTTGGCACCAGATCGGGATGGCCAGAGTCGGGCCGCCGGGCTGACTCCAGACGACATCCGTCCTCGTGGTCTCCGTCGAAACAGATTTCACCGGGCCGGCAAGGTCCACGCGCTGAACATCGGTGAGACTCTGCTGCTGCCCGAGGGCGGAAAGACACAATCCGCTGAAGAGAACTGGCAGGGTCACAGCGTGGCGTAGAAGTCGCATCTGTCCCTCCGCTACGTGGGCTCATGGGCAACGAGAACTCAATTCCTATGACTTCTTCGGGCTGCCAGAGGTTGCCACGTCGTCCAAATCGAAACCGCGAAGAAAATTGCATGGTGAGGCTTTCGACTGGTCTGCTAGGATAACCGTCCTCAAGCTGGGAGAACGCCGATGGACGAGGAACAGTTCGATCTTCTGATGGGGGCGCGACGTTTTGCAAAGGAAGATGCGGCTCGGGCGGACACCCAGTCTCAGGGTACGAGAAGCCTGAGCCTTCTGCTTCGAAATGAACGTCGAATCTCGTCTTCGGAGGGTGCCGTCAGGTGGAACACGCGAGCCTTCTTCGTGTTCAACTATTCGGTCGCAGCCACACGTGCCAGATGAACAGCCCAAGGTAGCTCACAGCAAGAGCAAGAAACAGGAGGGTCAGAAGCACGTGCCCCACAGCAAAGGCTGATCCCTTTGGCCAGTCAGTGTGGGAAAAGTACAGAGCGTCCACAAGAATCCGCGTAGTCCAGTAAATCCCAATAAAGCAGGTAAGCCCCAAGGCAGCATGGTCACCCCGGAGAAGTTCCGTGTGCAGCAGCAGCGTGAGTGTACCAAACGCGATGATGGTCAACACGGTAAATCCACTCTGTACCCAAAGCAATTTCCGGTTGAACGGCATCAACTGCCGCAAGTCCTGTTTCCACCCCAGTCGATATGGCACTTGAAAGCTAGCGAACAGGATCACAAAATGCGCAGCGCCGACGAACCACAGGTCGATGTCGAAGACCCGTTGCGTGAGTGAATTGGTCATAGAGCGTGAATTGCGTGCATGAACGGAAGCATTACACGCATGACAAACCATGGGTGAAAGAGCAAAAAGACTGGTGCGGCAAGGAACACTATCATGAAACTCCAGCCGCGCCCCCCACGCCCAAGGCCGAGCCGCTTGCCGAACCACGAATGCTCAATAGTCATTCCCGTGCCTTGCAGTAAGAAGTAGAGCGTGGGGAGACCATAGCCTCCGCGAGCGGGTAACGAGATTACGAAGTCGTGGATCAAACCAGAAACCGCGAACACCAAGAATCCAGCCGCGTCCGCGCCCAGCCTTCGATGTAACGGACGGAAAATCAACTCATGAGAAAGTTGGCGGAAACCCAAATTCCAACGCTTTCCCCAAAACTCCCCAAGGGATGCGGAGCGGAGTGGCGCAGACATGATGGCTTCTGCATTGACGCCAACGCTTTGCCAGAGGAGCGCGATGATTTGGAATGTGCCGAAATGAAGGAGCAGGATGAGTCCCAGCATTGCCACCCACCCGCGCAGAAACGGTTCCCCCTGCGGAATGGACGCGTCACGACCCAGACCAGAACGGTGCCGAGGATTGTCTTGAAGATCGCCCGGAGCCACCCCACGGGCGCTGGCGGCTGTACGCGCTGACTCGCATCCAAGAACGTCTCCGCATCCATTCCCGGCCAAGCTAGAAGGTAGGCTGCCGAGCGCCAAGCCGGGTGTGCAACTCGCGACCGCGCCTTCCACCATGTTAGCCACTTGAGGCTGATGAAGATGGCAAACGACAGAATCCACATGAACACCCAAGCAGGCAGGAGATTAAGGCAGGCAACTGCCGTCAAAGGGAGCACCAAGATCGGGAGCCAACCGATCCACGAGAAGCCTCGCACAAGCTGAGTCGATTCGATCTTTTTGGTTTCACTCAACGTAGGGAGGTCACTCTCCTCCAGAAATGCGAATCTCGTAGACGGTTGGAAGCTGATCGTCATTCCGACGAACGAAGCTGCGAACCAGTTCCGTGCGAGAAAAATGCCCGAGGCTTAGCAGCCGCATGCATTCATCGGTAGCGCAACTCTCCCACGAAGTACGGTTTTCCCACGGAAAGCAGCTTGCCTCGACGGCACGAACCGGAAGCCCTTCTTGAAATCCGGCTTCAATCTGTTCGCGGAGCCACCGCAAATAATCCAACTTCTGGGAGATGGCAACTTTTGGGTCTTCGCGGATCACCACACCGCGGAAATCGGGGATGTCGCCCCGCAAGGTGTGAATGTGCCCGTGCCCTTCGACCAGAATCTCGATGTCGAGTTCCATCAAACGTTCGAGACTGAGGAGCCACTTCTGGCTGTCCACATCGGGATTGGGCGTCGCGAAGTAGCTCCCCATGAAGGCGTCACCTGCCAGCAGCACCTTCTCCTTGGGGTCATAGAGCGCGATGTGGTCATCGCAGTGGCCGGGGGTAGGGATCACCTGCAAGTAGCCCGATTCGGTATCGATGGTTTCACCCAACAGATGGTAGGGCTGCTTCAAATTCGCAGGTTGTCCGATTATCGTGGCACGTACCCAAGGGAGATTCTTGAATGGCGTAAGGAAACGGGCGGTCATCTCCGAAACGAAGATCGGAGCGCCAGTAAGTTCAGCCAGCCAGTTCAGATTTCCGACGTGCTCTTCATGGGCATGGGTAGCGACCACTTTCTTGATTTTTGGTTTCACTTGTCGAAGGTGCCGTGCAAGCGACCGCCGCATCTTGGGTGAGCCGGGATCGATCGCGGCTCCATCGTAAAGCACCGTTGTGAATAGTTCCCCAAACAGAAGCGGAACGGTGTTGGGCAACATGCCATCCAGAAACAAAATGTTCAGCTTGCCGTTCAGAAGATCAAGCCGCTTGTGATACGTCAGGGCGAAAGTACTCATTCTTTGTCCAGCAGCCTTGATCCCTGCCCACAGGACGAGGGGCAACCGAATGAAGAAACCCAGTGTGTAGCACGACCAGAACGCGCCCAGTCGGGCTTGCCGTCGTACCGCTTCTGGTTTGGCAACGCGGCAAGCGCCACCGCGACATTTGCTGAGGGAATATCTGTTCGTGGCAACGAACTCGTAAAGCAGTCGCCCTGCGTTGCGAAATGGGAACCGCTGTCCCAGTGCGCCGATGAGCCAAGTGGACGGGAACAAACGCGCCAGACACGCGACGGCATCCCAGCCGACATGGATTTCGCCTCCGGGAGTAACAACATGCAGCTGCCGCAGACAATCATCCAAATTGAGCCGGGCATCAACGGTGGGCAACACCTCTGCGCTGATGGGCACGCAGACGGTCCTGTTTTCGCGGTCGAGAGTCTTCAGCCACGACACGCAGGCCTGACAAATCTCGCACTGGCCGTCGTAGAGCACCCGATAGGCTGCTTTTGCGCTTTCCTTTTCGGCAGGCTTTTCGGCGATGTCCTCGACCGAGTATCTACTCATGGCGGAAATGTTAGGTCTGACAGGAGGGAAAGGTCAATCATGGAGGAGCAAGGGTTATTGCAACTTTGCGTACCCGGTTTTCGCTCTACTGAAGGACATCGACTCGACGCCTCCTCTCAATAACCTCAAGAACGACTACGACTACGCGTGGCAGGAAGAGCGGAATGCGGCAATCCAGATTTTCAGTCCGCCGATCTCAATACCCTCGTCAATCAGCAGCGTCGCGTTATAAATCACGTCGCGCAGCTTAGGGTCTTCCAGCGGCTAGTTGTGGTTGCCGGGAACGACCAGCTTGAAGTGATGCGGCAACTCCCCGAGCCAGTCATTGAAGTCGCGAAGCTCCGAACTTTGCTTGCCGAAGAAAAGGAAATCGCCCGCGTGAATGAGGATGTCGCCCGGCGGAAGGTCGAGGTCGCGGTGAAGCTTATGCGTAGTCGATCTACCGTTCACCTCTCGCGACAGGCAAATCGCACAATAAACCCTGAGATATAACGCCCGGCAAGTTTGGTCCCGTGATTTAGTCGTCGTGGAGCTCCCGCGTCACTTTCCCGCAGATATTCTTCTTCACGCTGTCGGTCAATGCCGCTCTGCCCAGCGTCACGCCTCCCTGATCGTGATAGAACTCCACATCCTCCGCAAAGAAGGAAGCAAACTTC